>Ga0209611_10015316_pt1 | contig 10030 bp, 5 predicted proteins | sample S1TSphgellanicum_3_FD_187693 | JGI IMG/M metagenome (GOLD analysis project Ga0209611, IMG submission 187693) | Host-associated microbial communities from peat moss isolated from Minnesota, USA - S1T2_Fc - Sphagnum magellanicum MG (SPAdes) (version 2) | ecosystem: Host-associated > Plants > Peat... | reverse complement strand
TACCTGTTGTAAACACTCCTCCAACTACACTAAGAATTTCTTCAGAGGTTTTAGGAGAGAGAGAGAGAGATGGGTCGGAACTCTGCAAGAGACTATTTCTGGTAAATAATATTCCAGGTTGATTTTTAAATCTCATTTCTTTTTTAAAAATTGATTAAAATTATATTAAAAAATTTTGGATTAAATTTTTTTTTTTCATTAAAATTTTAATTTTTTTCTTTCGGATTTTAATTTTAATTTCCTTTTGATTAAATTTTTCATTTCTTAGTTTATCTATTTTTTCTTTTGGATATTACATTTAAACAGTGTTGGTCTGGTATATACCCTTGTGCCCGGTATCAACACTAGTAGCAAGGACCCTATATAACAGGCTGGTATTAGCCAAGGCCATGCGAGCCTTATAACCAATACCAGCCTCGAATGAAGGAGAAAAGAAAAGCTCCCATACCAGGTTCGGGCTGGTATCTATGTTCAAAAATTGTTTCCAGACTAACACTAATAACAAAATCCTTACGGGATCAGCTTTTGTGCAAAATTGACCATTTAAACACAAATTATTTGTTTTGAATAGACCTTTGGAGTGGGAATAATGGGCTGGAACTTTGGAAGTGACTAATTTTGGTGAGTTTGTGGTTTAATTTTTTAGTTTTTTAGAATTCTAAAATTTAATTAAGCTTTGAATTTTCAATTTTATTCTTATTTATTAATTTATTGATTTATTTCCTTTGTATTGACCCTTAAAGACCAAGTTTTGTGCAAAATCAACCAAACAATGTATTAAGAGGCCACATTTTGTTTGCCAGTTCCTTTTGAATAGAGCTTTGAGTGGGAGTAAACGGGGTGGAACTGTGGAAGAGACTATTTTTTGGTGAATTCTGGGTTGAATTTTTTTTGAAATTTCTGATTGTTATTTTTTAATTTTTTAAAATTTTATTCATTTATTTAACCTTTTCCCTTGTAATTTAAACCAATGTTGGGAGGTTTTCTCCTTTTGGAACTTGAAACAAATGGGTAAAGGTAGGATATATGAGTAGGGTATATGTACACCTTCACTGATCATTCTCCACAATCAAAGAACCAGTTTGGACACTTGACAGGCAATTCTCAAAAATCATAGAACCGGTTTTGACCCTTAACCAAGGCTCTACAAAATCCAAAGAACAAGGTCAAAGAACTTACCCTAAACAGCTGATTCATTCATGAGAACCACCAGTTCTTTGATTTTAAAAACTCAAATAACCACCTAGAAAATGGCCAGTTCTCTCATGAAACCCAGAGATCCTTTAAGTGTTTCCACATACCCAGAACTGAAGGTTCTTTGATTCTGATTTATTCGAATAACTGGAACAGATGGCTATTGAAAAATCAAAGAACCGTCTCCACACTGGTTTAAACCAGCAGCACTCAAAGTCGGAAATGTCCCATGAAGTTACTAAAAATGAAGTCCAGTTTTTCAGAGTAACATTTTATGAACATTCCTCAAAATGTGAGACCAAAAGGAAACTACATCATTACAGAGTCTCTCCCTCGTAGGCAGAGTCAAAAGAATTCACATGTGTATTATACCAGATCAGGGCGGGTATTAGAATTTGCACCAAACCCCAGATGGGTATCAAATTTTATATCCATGGGTATCAAAGAAATCAAATACCATTTACTATATAAAACCATGGTTCTCAATTTTTTTTTGAATGGAGATAAGTTGAATGGATAATCCTCCGAATTAATTATGTGAACTTGAGTGAAGAACATGTAAACTGAGGCATGAGTTCAGTTTAGTAATACTTTAGTTTGAGTTTGTTTGGGAATCTTGCTTTAAGAGCAAGTATGAATTCTTTTTGGAAAATCTTGTTTTTCTTAAAATTACAGATGGTGATTTTCTTGTGTTACAATTAGGACAGGGCCTCTCTTGGCAGAACTGCTTGTTTTTCTTTCTTACAAGAGGGAGTCAACAGTGGCTTTCAACTTCTTGATGATGTAGGCCTTGTAACCAGACATAGTTGTGACCCACTTCAACCATGGAATGAATTCACCAACAAAGCATAGTTAAAGATGCAAATAATTCAAAGCTTAGATCCTTGAACCTTTGTGCTTCCAATTCACCAACTTCATCCACATCCCAAAAAAACTACAAATTGAATCACCAACTTGTAACCATGATCAGTTGCATTCTTTAACAACAAAACATTTTCATGCCCATATGCAGTATATGCATATCACATAAATGATGAAAGGTTTTGCGAGCCTAAAACTAGTTTTTATTTTCAAAGTATTCCATGGTTGGATGGTATGTATCTCTTGTTGAGCAACATTCAAGTGATGCTATTGCTAGTGAGATGCTGAGCTTCTTCAAGTCAAGATTCATCACATAAGTCTGTTGTAGGCAACTAGAGGTTTTTTCCTAGGGATTATTTCACGCCTCATTTGTCTCAGAACTGCTGCAGTTCTGTTTCAGGAGAAAGCTAAATTGTTTATCATTAGATTTAGATCTCTCATTTCTCAAGTGCTTGTTTTGCACTTGTTAATGTTGTGTTGGAATCTCAACACATGATAACATCTGCCTTAGTGTTTAGGGTTATTTGGTTCTGGGATGAATGTAGTGGTCATGTTCAAGAGATTTGAAAGCCATCCAAGTCAACACCTCTGAATAATTCCCTTTTCTGTGCTCTAATGACATTTTTTGATTCAGCACTTAAAGTCTCCTTGACAGCCTCCATTCCACCTTCCACAAACCCATTTAGCTCCAAATTATGGAACATTAGAAAGCCTATAGACAAGATGGGCACGACACTTACAAGTGTAGGGTAAAAGCTTGAGGGGGCAGGGTTTATGGGGAAGAAGGAGGCCATGAGGTGAAGTTGAGCATAGCCCAAATTCCAAGAAAGCACGCCCCCTAGGGCACTTATAAAAAAATGTCATGGTTTTCTTAATGAAAAATTCTTGTGATGAAATCCAGTGGGTACCCATTGGATACTCACCATGAGAGAACCATCTACCTAAAAATTATGCGCTTTTTTTGTGAACAAGTTCCCATAAAAAGTGGCAGGTGTGTTCCCAAATCTTTGTATGCACAGGTTGTGAGGTGGAGATCAGAATAGAAGTTTTCATGGAATTGGCTATGTGCCTAGCTATCTTTGTCTGGAATGCTAGTTTTTGAGAGATACAGTATGCACATACACAACAATGTTGTGCGGTTTTGACATTGAAAATTTTGTGTGGAGTTGTCTACTACTGTAGTACATGAGCTAATTAGGCATTACATAATTATTTTTAGAATTGCCAGAAAATTCTGAAAAGTATTTGCTTGCCATGCCGAAAATCTGAAAGAAACTTTCGAGCATACTAGTTTCATTATTTAGTATAGTGCCTAATTATAAAATATTACCATTTTTACTTCTGAAAGTAAATGACCAAAAAGAATTATTGGTCACCTCGCCGCCAAAACAGCACGGGTACTATGGTAACTATTGTTTTGATAATTCTTTACAAATGTGTTGGCAATTAATGCAATGTCTTGTGATGCTCATCACTTTGGCTACATCACAAAATTAAAGCTAAAATTTGGACTGCAAATTGATGGGAGATTACTAATAGCGAATCACGCGGACCAAATTATGTTTGGCCAACGAAGAGCATCAATAAACAGTCAGATCATATTTATTACACTCTTCCCTGACATGTGTTAATATTTGTTCAACCAGCCTCAGCAAACTCTGCAAAACTACTGGGCCTAAGCCGTTTTGCTGAGCAAAATCGCATGTTTTGACTTTTTCTCATTCAATTTTCATTTGCAGGGTCTTTCTGCAACCATGGAGTTGAACCCTGGGCATATATCAGATACCTTTCAATGGCTGGTCTGACTAATAATACCAGTTTTTTTTTTTTTTTTCCAAATTTGTGAAGTAGGAGGGTTGGAGACCATGCATAAGAGGACTTGGCCAAATTTGGATAGAGAGTAGAGGGCAAAGTAGAGAATTTTAAGATTCCTTCTCTAAATTGGTGACTTGTAGGACCTAATCCTTATATATATGATTAGTTTAATTTGTTTTGCTCATAATGTGGCAACTTGAACAAACTCTTACCATACATGTTCTTGGAACCCTTTTAAATTTCACTACCATTTGCCATTATACCGAAGCATTGATGTAAAGAACCACCCAACATCAGTTTCAACCAGTGTGTGGTGGTTCTCTAATTTCTAAAATTAAGGCTGGTTCCAGGTATCTGAAAACTTAAGAATCAAAGAATCCCCAGTTCCAGTAGGGTAGAGCAGGCCTTTGCCGTTCAGGGGCTGGTGGGTGAACACCAAAAGAGTGACCAGTCAAGATTTTTTCGTTGTTCATTAATGTATCTATTATCGAACATTTGACGAAATTTTCTAGTGTTCCAATTTTTGGCCTGTGTTTTTGGGGGGAGGTGGTGGGGGGGGGGGAACTCTTCTCTGAATGGTGTAGGGGGTAGATTCAGATTGCTTTTTTTTATAAAAATTGAGTGCTTTTTAAGATTATGGTGTGTGCTAGAGGGTATAAGATGAATAGTTGTGCATGTTTATTTGACCCAAAAAAGATATTCATGTGTGGTGTTGGTTTGGCCATTCAGAGATGAGTGTTTTTGCAAATGGATTTATAATTTTCTTTTGGCAATTTGCCAAGTTTGAGCTCATTTTTTTGCTTTGCAGATTTGTCAAGTTCGATAATGGGTGTTCTATGGAACATTTACAAAGGTTTGAGGGTTTGGTTTAGGGGTGGAGGCTTGCACATTTAGTAATAAATCTAGACAACCTTAATCAAGAATAAATGCAAGAAAAACAAATTTCTTTGAACTTGATTCAAAATACCACAAGAATGCACTAGCTTTTGCTGTTCTGTCATCTATTTTGAAAACAAACCATACCAAAGGAAAGGATCCCTTAGTGGACTACTCATGATCTCATGTCGTAGGAAGACAGAAAGATCACCAACAACTAAGACCATAACCAGGAGGATCGCCATCAACTATAACCAAGACCACAAGGATGAAGACTATGAATATCAAGATCACGACTAAAAGGATCACCAATAGTTGCAAGCATAAGGATCAAGACAAGGATCAAGATCTGATTAGGAGGATCGCCAATAGTTGCAACTAAGAGGGAACAAGCTTGAAATGTTTGAGCTTCACGTGATGTAGCTCAAAAGTTGTACTAATAATATCACAATCGCCTAAGCTCCAAAGAGAGAAAATGTGCACAAAATTTTGGTAGATGTAGCTGGAGGAGGAGGTGGCAATGGTCAAGAGTGTACGATAAAATTAGGGTTTCGCTCTTTCTTAACCCCATCACCATTGATTAAATTTTTTGTTTTTTTTTAATCTTGTGTGTTGAAACCAAAGATGAACATTTTTGTGCCCTTTTTTGTTCATTCTTATGCACATCCAATATTTGTGAATGAGGGTAGGTAATGTTTGGTCATGGATCATTGAGCATTTGCTCATGCATGATCATGCATGGATGGTGTTCATGCGTTCTCAAGTGATCAAGGAATTTTTTTGGGTGTGTTTTTGACCCCCAACACTAAAATATGCATAACTCGCTCATTTCTTGAGCTTTTTTTTATGATCAAGCGCCCTTGGGTGTGCAATTCTTAGCTCTACAACTTGAGATGTTGCTACAATGGAGCAACATCTGAGATGCATCAGCTCTCCAAGCCCTTAAGTGTTCATTCCCTGGCTGCTCTAACCTATTTGAAAAAAATCCAAAATCAAAGAACTGCCAGTTACATTGATTTCAAAAACTTCAAAGAATCATTGGGTGTCATGAAAGAACTAGCTGTTTTCTAGGCAATTATTTGATGTTTTCCCTCAAAGAACAAAACAATTATATATCAGAACTAGGTATTTGATTTTTGATCTCAACTCACAAAACCTCCCTGATACCCATGGGGTTTGGTGCAGTTTCTAATAACCACCCTCACATTGGTTTAAACATTTTTGACGACTTGTTGGGCATGTTAATGAGTGCTTGTCAAGGCTCATTTTACCTGGAAAAGTCGTGTTCACACAAGAAATGAAAAACCATGGATGGTGGTGAGTCATGGGACACTTCTGGAAGCAGCATGATACCTATCATGGGGATGCACCTAATCTTGGCCAGAAAATATTCATTCACCCTTGATGTCTCATCACTTGTCTAGTGTGTTTTGTTGATGATGAGGATGCCAGATGGGCTTGGGGAGAGAAAGAGAGAGATTGTACAAAAATGGGTCATCACCAAAAACACTTAATTTCTAGAAAATTTCGGTGAAGAATGTGTGTATTCAAATACCATGTTCTAAACTGTAATTCTCTATCACCTAGTTGAGAAGGTTATTCATTCTTGATGCAGGGCATTTTGTTCCATGGTGCGATCTTCCATTCCATGGTAGGATCTTCTAGGTGAGTTCTTCCATTCTTGGAGTGGGTTGTTCCATTTCCTATAATCTTAGCTATAGGCAAAATCAAGAAATTTTTTACATCTTCACATGGGGCAATGCCCTTGGACAAGGGCATTACCAGAATTGGGCTAGCACTCAACTATTGTCTTTCTCTGCCCTTCCTTCTTGTAATGCCCTTGTCCTTGGGCATTACCCTACACTTAAACATACATAGATCATGAGGCATAGGAGGTGGTAGGTTCTTGCACCTACTCCTTAAGAGTGGGAGTGATCTTAGACCTATATAAGTAGGCATAATTTCTCTCTCCCATGCTCAAGGAGTGGGTGCATATGATCCTTCATCTCTCTGAGGAGGGAGATTCATGGATGTACAGTGCCCTCCAAATCCGTTAGGAAATAATTTTTTGTTCAATGCTTTACTGGGTAGCAAAGGAGGTTGTACATAGTTGCTTATTAAGGTGTAGAAACAGGATTCCAACAAATTTGACCTAATGTGGTGGTCATCAAATACATGTGAAATCCATAGGGTGAAGTAAGAAAGCCTCTAGTTTTGTGCAAGATTCAATGGGCTCATGTAGTAGCAGCTAATGTCGAATGCAATGGAGTTAGTTAATATATTATTCTGACTGTTCATCATGGCTGATGAACAGAATAGTGGCTACTCATCAACAGGAACTCCCATTGAAATTCCAAGACAAGTGTCAAATGAACTGCAGCAGCCCACTGCAAGTAGCCCAGATTGTTATGTCACGAACCACACAGCCCATAGGAAGATCTTTCCATTAGGTTGTTCTGATGCAGCAGCTTTTTACTTTTTTTTTTCTAGCTAACTTAGCTTTGCTTACAGTCATCTCATAACTCTATTGGTCAAGGATTGATCAATCGCAAAAGTTGTGAGAGTTGTGAATCAAATAGTGCCCCACAATAAATTGACATTTGTCATTTTTTTCATGAGAAAAACCGTGTTCCCAGAGTTCTTAACATGTTTAATTTCATATTTTCAAGGCACTTGTAGCTCTCCAATGGAAAGTCATTGTCCTTGTAGCAAGAAAAAGATACCTTGTCAGTGGCATTCCATTATGCTGCTCTTGGTCTTCTTCTCATCATAGTTAGATCAAAAGATTGAATAATAATTTTACGTGGGGTTGTGCATCTCTGTTGCTTGCTTCCACAGGTGGACAAGAAGTAACTCAGCATTCCTCAATCTCTCACCAGAGGCATCATGGCTGAAAGATGCAAGAAGCAAATTCACTCCTCAGTTTGATGTAGCAGCAAACTTGGCCAGCTACTTGCATCAAATGTACTCTCATGATCAGTCAAGCTCCTCAGCCTCCCTCTGGAAAAAAAAAACAAAACAAAACACAAAACTCTTGTTGGCAACAGACCACCCTCAGTTGGAAATCTGACCTCATATTTGTCATGTGGTGGAGATAATTCTTTTGCCAATTCTTTGTAATTTGCCAGTTTGTGTGTATGTATAGAGTACAAGTTGGGTTCTTGAGCAACTGCACTGAATGTTTGGTCTAAGTTTTATAGTAACTTTGTATTTTTAGGGTTCATGCAAGATGCTTGAATGGACTGTGATATAACGGAAACATCTCTGTTTTCATGTAGATTCATTGCTAAGATTTTAGCAAACTACAGTGTGAATATAGCAACATAAGTCATTACAAGTGTAACCATTGCTCTTATTTTTATATATTGAAAACATTAAAAATGTGTGATGCATTTATACAACAATGTTTTCAACTTATTATTATTGTTGTTGTTATTATCATCATCATCCTTAATACAAACATCGAAATTGAGTCAAGCAAGCAAAGCCCAAATCTAATATGCATTAGCTTGGTGAAATAGAATTCAACGTATTCTAAGAGGTGCTTGTACTCGTCATTTGCCAACAACACTATTCACCAACAATGTGAAGAGATCTTCATCTTGCCCTCTTCCATCAACATGGCCCTTGACTTCTTCAATACAACCCATAGCCTTTAAAATTTGCACATCCTATGAGTCTTCTTCTAGCATGAGGACTAGACAAGTTCCCAACATGTGCGTTGAAACTTTTCTATTCGAAATTGGAGCTTGAAATCAAGCTCACACAAGCAATGTACACTCATAAAATTCAATATAAAGAATTAAAAGTTGAATCAAGCTATTAGACCATCATCAATATTTTTAATTCATAATAACATTGTAATATCTTAAATGCTTTTGTTGCATACGAAAATCAATTAGTGTAATTTTAATGGTCTACAATGTGGAGTGTGAAGCCTAGTGTATCTTATTGCCTTGCCTATGAAATTTTGATATTGAGTTAAATTGAAAAGCTCATGACTGAGGATTTTTTTGTTTTTCTTTCCAAATAAAATGAAGGAATGTTTTATAGAGAGGTGCCCTTTACAAACAAGCCTCATGGCTATCCTTTTTATCCGGGACACCTTATGGCTATCCTTTTGCCCATCAATTTGGGCAAATAGGGAAGTTGATTGACCCAAACCACAATAAAAGAAATACCAAAAAATTAAATAAAATCATAACAATAAATTTGTGGAAGAATGATTGTTGTAAATAATGTGCCTTTTTGGTGATTCAATTTTTTTGAACCATTGGAAGTTGGAACATTATTCATGGGGCTTGTAGATAGGCTACATGTAATTTGATTATCATAGGTTCACATATTAATTCATTTTAGAGCAAAAACATTAACATTTGAAAATTTGCCAATATGGAAATAGAGTAATAAAACCACTTCAATTTATTTAAGAATCCATAGATTGAACCTTATTAACCTATATACAAATAATATTATATGTTACCAATCATTAGCACCAATTCAACATATGTCGATTATTTAAACACAAATTTGGCCAAGAAAGTTCATTACATTAATAATAACAAGCATCCCAACTCTCAACCTTCAGCCCCGCACCTTAGGGCAAGTGTAAATGTTTGATGAAGTTCCCAAAAAATGAACTCACACTTGGTGAACATTCCTCACCCACCAAATGAGAATTCCATGGTTCCCTAGTCTCACCCAAAAGCGGAAAACCCAATTAAACATATGCAACCTTGCTGTAATCAAATTATGATAATCCTTTTTGCCAATAAAACAGTCCCAAATGCTCCCACACCCATATTGTAGTATCATGGCAAGTCCAACATTTTAATGTCAATTAAATATTTTATTTTGAAGATTCCAAGTTGAAAAAAAACATAGTATTCTAAAACGTTTCAAAAGGTTCTCTATTTTCCTTCACAAAATTTTCATTCTTTAAAAAAAAAACCATGTATACTACGACATGCTACTAAGGACATGAAAATTCCTATCTTTGTCAGCTATGTAGGTATCCTTCCTTTATCTGTGGGATAAGAGCTTCATCCCGAGCAAGTGGGAAAGTTAGTTAGTTGGGCGAGGTACATCCTAACCACAAAGAAGGTATGAAAAACAAAAACACAAATGGGACCATATCTTTTAGGGGAGGGGTGGGGGAGGGGGGGTTGTGGAGCAATAGTGTACAAGAATTTCTATGGCTACCTTGTGTTCCTCACCATTTTTGGCATAGGCTAATGCCAAAAATGTGGGGCATGAATTGTGGGGACATGGCTTTTTTTTTATC
>Ga0209611_10015315_pt1 | contig 10030 bp, 7 predicted proteins | sample S1TSphgellanicum_3_FD_187693 | JGI IMG/M metagenome (GOLD analysis project Ga0209611, IMG submission 187693) | Host-associated microbial communities from peat moss isolated from Minnesota, USA - S1T2_Fc - Sphagnum magellanicum MG (SPAdes) (version 2) | ecosystem: Host-associated > Plants > Peat... | reverse complement strand
AGGCATAAATGAGAGAGTTTCTTGACGTTTTCATAAAATTGGTGGAGCTGCTTCATGTGCAGGAATTGAGCCCAAGACTCTCAAGTACTGGATCCACAATAGTAAACAAAAATGGAAGAGGCAACGTGGTGATAGCACTTTCTGAATGTTTCATTCATTGGAACATTAGAATCTCATGCAACGAACTTTTACAAAAGTTGATCATGTCCACTTTCAATCCTTCATTCTCTTGCTCGATTCTTTCAAATTGTTTGCCTTCAAGAATTATATTACCAAACGTTCTCATTTCCACAACTGAACCCTCCTCACTTTGAACATTTCTGTTGCTCTAAACTGCCTTGCAGGCTCCTTATGAATTATTGTTTGTCATTTTTTAATGTGGTCTCTCTTGCCTTTCAATCAAGTCTGAAAAAATTATTTTAATTGTGTAAAATTTGAAACTTCGATTGAATTAAAAGTAATAATTTTAATATTCCAAATAAATGATAAGAAAAGAAGTTTCAAGAAAGTAACATTTGATTTGATTTTTTTAAAAACATAATTATCTTTTCATGATTCTAAGTTTTATGGGAATTTAAAATAATTAATTTGAAAATAAATAAATAGTGGATTGAGACAATCACAATTTTTTGAACAATTTTCACGATTGGGAGATTTTGAAAAGTTATTGCATTCATGTTTATAAAATTATAATAATTTTCATATATTTGTTTCGATAATATTTTTTGACAATACCCTAGTGATTATAGGTAATAAATGAATTTTTTATTTAACAAAGGTGTAACTTGATATTTAGTGATAAAGGATCAAAAAATTTAGAAACACATGTCAAAAACATTTTAAGAGCACAACTCTTTAGTTGTGTAACCTATGTAAATGTTTATATATTTTCTATAATGTATAGATAAGAAAAAAAAACAAAGCTCATTAACGCAAATCAGTAAAAAAACATAAAATAAAAATTAAATTAAATTTCTTTAATAACATTAAACTGGATCCACTTTTCCTTGAATTTTGATGAGGCGATTCTTCTAGTAGTATGAGCAAAAAATAGGTTCATCGTCACACTAACATCGATGGTTCCCATTGTAATTTCACCTCAACTCATAATCCCTTTGACATCTTTGCACACATATAAATTAGCTTCCGATGACAAACTTGCACATCAAAGATAATTTTTTCATATAAGATTTTTACTTACAAGGATAATATGATGCTATGTTGGATGAAATGACTCGTGTGCTTTGTGATGTCCTAGAGTATGCATTTGAATTGAACGGTATCAACAGATGCAATGTGTTCCATATAATTAAACTCTCACCTACAAATCTTCGATGGGCTGAAAATATCCTGAAATGGTGTGCAACCCAAAAATTGAAAACAAATCCCCTTTTCAGATGTTGAATTTAGTTTTTGGGGATCAGATCCATGAAATTTTGATTATGTTCTAAAGCTTTAACTTTGGATTAGCTGCATATTCACAAGCAAAAATTTCAAATGTCAAATTTTCAACCAAGGAGATGTTAGACCCTTCTTTGAGGCATGGGTGGCAAGTACGTTTGGTATGGCACATTGGGTGCCCCCTTCTTGCTTGGTATTATCCATTTTGGTGGATTGTTTAAATTCTGCACCACTTAGAATAATGAACCTGAACTCCTTTATGGAGTACACCCTATTTAGATGGTAGTGTATACAAAGAAAGATAACAAGTGGCTTTACCACAGGAGGCTCTCTCTTTTATAAAAAATTAAAAAATTCTAAGATGACATCACATGAATGAAGATAATATTGATTTAAGATTATATGTTTTTATTCTATAATTTTTATAATATTTTAATTATTAGTTTTAAAGTAAAGTTTTTCTTTTCAAATTTGTGAAGTAGGTGAGTTGGTCCTATTGTGGGGGATCACCAACCCACCTACTTCACAAATTTGAAAAGAAAAACTTTGGTGAGGGCCAAATTTGGTCAGAGGTGTTAGCTAATTATCGATCTAACCACATATTTAATTTTTATATCTATTAAATTAGAATCCAATAAATATTAACTAACTAATTATTAATTAATATCCATCTTCAATCCATCCATCTCTCTTTCATTGATCATTGATTCATCATCCATCATTCACTCATGCATCCTTCATCCATATCCATATATATATATATATTAAATATGATTGATTAATAAATGGTGAACTTATATCCATTAAACTCTTCTCTCCAACCCCTATGCCCACTCTCTATTGTTCCCTTAAAGCCTCTTAAGAAGCCAACAAATCTATGTTAGAACTATTGTGATTCAAATTCATCACTTTTGAAGTCTGCAAAAGTTTAAACTTCTTTTTGTTTTGATGGGCATCTTTGATTTGGGAATCACAAAATATATTTATTCAAGGTTTTGGATAGTCCCAAAATAGATATACTGTAGTCTCCTCCTTTGGATTGCTTCTATAGGTTGAAAGAGTAGAACTTGGGGCAAGGCATATGGGACAAAGTGAGAGTCACACTACTTGTACATGTTGCAAAAATAGATTTGAAAACAATATGAAATACAAGGTCTGTTGTATAAAGTGGCATCTTGCCTTAGTGAAGTGGTTAAACTTACTTGTTTTTTGAAAGGTGCATGCAACCTCCCTCATTGGTTGCAAGAAATTCCTTGTCTACCTATATGTTCTTTGTCATTTTTGGCCTAGGCTAATGGCAAGGGAATGAACTTATTCATGCTTCCCTTTGGCCACCTTCACAACATGTGGCAGTATATTGTGATTCACATTAAGAACAACAAAAACCAAAAAAATCCAACACCCACCTTAGACCCTTCCCCCATAGAAAAATAAAATTGGGTCCCTTGGGTGTATGTTGTAACACCTCATTGTTTAAACAAAATTTCTATTCTTAATTGTGTTTGTCACTTATTTTTGCCTAGCCTGATACTCCCCCTCCAAGAGTAGGGGTACCCTAGTTTGGCTCATATTAATTAGTTGAGAAGACCCCACAAGTTCACCATGCAAAAACATAATCTTCAAAAATCTTCCAAAAAAAAACCAAAATCCTTCAAGCTATCATAACTCAAACTGATCTCAAGTTTCAACACAAGCCAAAATATAATCTTTCAAAAATCCTCATATAAAAATAGACCTATTATTATTACTTAGGGGCCAAAATCCCTTAAGCTACTATACTCTATAATGAATCGAAACATAATATCCTTGCCTACCAAGGCAAGGCCAATAAAAGCGGGAGCTATTTATGCGCAGATTGCTAGACTGGCGTAATTAACGAGGCTCGCGAACTCAGATGCATGCTGCATCGTTGACAACGACTCATCAAAAGATTGATGAGTGCTGTGGCAGTAAGGATCAACGATGCACTGAGAGACATCATTTAGATCGCCATACGAGCATCATCACCTGCAGGCATGCAGGCTGCTGTAATCTAGAAATTGAGAAAAAAATTTCTTTTGTTTGCTGGAAGTTAATTAATTCATGGCTATCATAGTGAAACATTACATATAGTAAAGGACGTTGTGAAGCATCATTTCATCCATCTGTTCTGTCATTCATTCGTCCATCCATTCGATCATCCATTTGTCCCGTCATAGTCTGTCTACTTGAACTGGGCGAAGAAAGAGTGGAATGCACAGATATATAGTGAATTGAAAATTAATAATATTTTTAGCGGATGTGCCGTGCCGTGGGCCCAAGTGTTACCACGTCCTCAACTGATTTTTCTTTCCAAAACCTGGTTTGTTGAAATTTATTTGAATTTTCAGGCGGTAGAAATCACTTCAAAATCAATATCTCCCACATTATGAACATGCCTGAAAGCTAGGAGACTAATAATTAAGTAGCGGCGGCTCCTAGCTCGTCCATTTGCGAACAACTAGTCTTCCAAGAGTCAACTGGAAGTGGCTAAAATTAGTCCTGTCGTTTTTCTTCTCTCCCGGGATTGAAAAAATAAAATAAAATACCCACCCGCCATCGCTCTGCAACCCACCATATATAGAATCATCCTACGTTAATGCTTCAACTGGTAGTCAAAAAAGTTTGACGACCTTTGATATACTATTGTGCTTGCTATTATTCATTATGCTCCGGAGCCTGCGAAGAAGATCGAGCTTTTTCATGGTGGAGCTTTTTTCGGCAACAACAACTTGTTTGAAAGTTACTATCCTAGGACTAGTATCAGATCAAGTGTGCGCGCGGCGATAATATTTCAATCGGGGACTTGGGTGTGGCTGCAAATTTAGGTAGATTTCGGGAGTGGCAGAGTTCACGGGGTGCAGATCTTATGGTTTCAGGGTAGAACACAGCATATCTGCCTGTGGAAACTGGTCGTTTGAGCAACACGCGGCCACAGTGTACGCTCCAAGCTTGCAGAATGACGTTTTTCTTTGAATCTGTAGATTCTCAAACATTCTCGGTTTTTACATGTATGTGCAGATCTGTTTTACTTCTCAGTCCTTCAAATCTTCAGGATGTCAGGAACCCTGAATTCTTAATGTTGCATTTATTCACAGCTAGTTGCATGCCTTCCCCGTGCAGGCCTGTAGTTAAGAGTTTTGATTCTTTTATAATGGGAGGCTAGCATATATATAGAACGCTCAAAACATCGTTGGAAAGTGTTGGCAAACCCAATTGCAATTCGCACATGAGACGTGAACTTTGACATGAACTAACGTCGACAATCTGAGAATTCAAACGACTTCCAAGGCCGACGTTATATTTTCTGCTTCGAAAAAGGATTATGAATGAATTTTTACATCTATGAATATGGTCAACAGGAAGTTTGAGTGTTAGTACATTCCTGTGCACCTGCACTACCGTACATATGTCCATTGCATTCAGACTAGCCTCTGGTCTTGATCAGAGCAGCTACTGGAACACCTTCAAATTGTCTGCAGCATTGCAAACTCACAAGCTAGCCGCTCTACGGCAACGTTCAGTGTCGCTACTAGACTAATGGACCCAGTCGATATCACATCTGAATTTCTCAGATCATGCATCAGTAGAGTAACTTTCACTACTACTGCTCCAAACACTCCAGAACGAGCTGCTTCTGTTGCATCTGAATCTAACTCGAAACCTAAATCAGAATCATTGATTTTCAAAATGTTGCATATCAAGACATACTTCGACTTTCTCTTATTCGGCCCTTTTTATCGAATCTCTTATTTCCTTGAGAATCTAGATATGGAACCTCAGGCCTATGGGCATCTGGGTGGGGTCGGATCGTGCTTGAAGTTAGCCCCTGTGCAATAGTCATTCAAGCTGTAGACCGTTAGCTCTCTCCTTTCATGGTCTGACAGCTCCTCCTCAGTGTCGTTTGCTACTACTTGCCCTTGCTGCATCGTCCGACCTTCCAACTCCAGCTGATCGTACGCAGATTTCTGCAGAAATCATCCCACGTTCATTTGCAAGTCCATTTGTTCAGGATACTAATAGCGTACTGTCCATGCACACAGTCATGTGCGAGCTCCCAGGCAGTAGGCATACATGAGCAGAAATACATGTCTATACTACTCCTACACTAATTCCGACAGTTGCACAATTTCCATGTGTGAAGCTCGCAGAGAAATCTTTCAATTAACACACTATTATATGACTTCCCAGATCAACCAAAACTTGTGACATGCTCAGCAGCATCATATGTTAGTTCAGGACGAGGAACTCATATAAATAATATATCTCTCTCATGTGTGTCTGAGCAGCGTATAGAATCAACCTACTGTAACTGAGGCCGGCGATCGAGAGAGTTCAATAGACTTACCATATGGTTCCCACGAAGATGGTATTCCCGCATTCCTACACAAACACAATCGCCGAAAAATTATCTTAGTAAAATAGTACTAGTACTGTGATGCGTTTCCCATGTCCTGCAGGCCTACTGAAGCAGATAGACTGAAATTTTTTCAGCTTCTTCGCAAACCTCTGATGATCTAAGCTCAAAGATGGACCCCTAGACGAGGCTCGTAGCTAGATTAAGCAGTAGCTGTACACGAGATCAGTACCTGATCCAGCAGCTGCCGGTGTAGCCAGCGCACGAGCTGTGCAAAGCCAGGTGCAGATCATACAGGAGCAGAGCAGAGTCTGAAGGAAGAGTGATACAGATCTCGTGGAGCAGACGCGGCCGGAACTGGCTGCCATAGTTCGCTAGTGAAGCTCGAGATAACTCACACTGTAAACAACAACAACAACAAACCAACGACAACAACACCAAAAAAAACAACGGCGGCACAATATGGAAGCAAGTGAGTGTCTTTTCGTGTGAAGAAAGGAGATGGTGCCCATTACGCCTTTAGTTTCTCTAACTTATCTACTTGCTGATCTAAATTTGTGGGCTTCTAGATCTTTACATTTGTTTGGTGGGGAATAATTAATTAAGTGACATTTTGAGTCAGTAGGTAGGGAATTTAAAGTGATTACTGGCTAAGTAGGTAAGGCACTTTGTGGCTACTAGTAGGTAGGTAGATAGTAGGTAAAGCACTTGGTGGCTACCTACTAGGTAGGTATACATGTGGCTGGTTGGTACATAGCTAATAATTCCAAGATTTTAGAAAAATTAGTCAAATTTTCACCCACCCAAAACACAAAAGTTTCCCAAGTTTTTTTTGGTGAAAAAAGAGATAAATTTTATTTTGTTGAAAAAAATAAAATCCATGATCAGAAGTGAGAATGGGAGGTGGGACACTAAAAGGGTGAAAGTCAGGATGAGATCATGAGGTAATTCTGTTCACAAAAAATACAGATGAGATGAGGACTCAGCCCCATTCAGCCAACCCCAACCCACTACTACCTGTTGACTTATTAGAATTAAGGAGTTTGGATTGGAATATTTTGAAAATTGGACAAGATTGAAATTAGGATAGATGCATACAATTTAGACCAATCTTTTCCATGTCCATGTGAAACACAATTAATCAGAGGAAATAAATAAATTATTATATATATATATATATATACCATTTTTGGAGGATTGTAACTTCAGCAGAACACAATCTATGTAAATTGTTGTTAATAGTTGTCTTGATTTGAGTCACTACCTAACTCTGTGCATTTGAATGGAATACCAAACTTTAAGCTTTGTTTTTAACTAATCACTCCAATTGTGCTTTTGAAGAGAGTGCCAAACAGCTCAACTTTGGGCCCCCCTATTACACGGCCCACCTTCAGGGAAGGTGCCAAAATATTGACTAAAGTCGATCTGTTCATCATAAATTAGAACACATTTCTCTCACCAAACACAAATGTCGCCCTAAATTGCAGAAGTTGTTTCTAATGGTGGGTCCTCAAATATGGTGGCCAAACTTTGAGTTTGAGTGCGATGTGTTTTATGATTCTATATATCTAAAATGCCCATATGCCCCCCGGGAAGTCCAAGTACCCACAACATATAAAGTCAATGTGATGAGCTTTGAAACTTATATCACATGAAAGACGTGCTGGCTTCTTCTTTGTCCCTCTGACCCACAATATTTTATCACAAACATGTGAGCCCGCAACCCATGCTGTTTACATGCTAAAAGCACAATTTCTTTTGACCCTGCAACTATTTTAAGTGTTTTAAATGATATGTTGGGAAGAGGAGAGTCTCTTGAGTCTTGACTTTTTAACTCCTCATAGTCTGATAATAAGTCTGTCAAATATGATTTTTTTTGGGGGGGAATTTCAAATGGATGTGGACAAAGATTTTTTTTCCTTAATAATAAAAAATTATCCAGGGCTTTTTGAGAGCTTTTAGATGGTCGGTTGCAGTGCTTTTTTCTCAGTCTTTGATGTTGCCAGGGTGGTGATCATTAATAACGTGAGTCTATTTTTGTAGTGCCTATCTACTAGGGTAGAACGACTGATCATCAAACATTTGTTTATCGTTTTCAATATTTTCCTCATTCCTTAACCAAATTGTGCAATTTTTGTATGATTGGACTTGCAAATTGAACATCTACAAATGTTTTTTGAACGTCAGAAGTAAAAGAGAAACGCAGAATATACAAAAAGAGAATGAGTGATAGTTTGCTTTAAATTTTTTGAAAAAACAGCTTTTGATCCCTCTCTATTTTCAGTCTTATACCTTCATCATTTTTAGTTCAATTTGAGTGATTTAAAAGGTGATGGGTGCCCCAACAAGGTCTTTACAAAACTTCTTTGTATTCCAGAGACAGAGATACAATGATCCAAAATCTTAAGCTTGAAATCTTAATCTGTTTTTACTCACCCATTATCGAACAATGAACCCCCCTAACAGCAAACATTCCAAATTTTGCCCATTCTTTCATCAAATTAAGAGTTTTTTGGGTTGTTGGAAGTGCTAGGTGCAGGGTGAAAAATGTTCTTTAAGCTTCAGAATCAGAGAACAATGTGTAAGGATTTGACTTGGTTTTTGAGTTCTTAAGTGTTTTGCACACGGTTCATCTATCCTATAGCCTACCATAGAAACTTTGCAATTTTTTTTTCAAATTCTTTTTTTCTTTTCCAAAAAAATCCTTTGTTGTTGTTCCTGGGCCTTCTCTTTTCACAAAATGGCAAAATTTTTGCCACAATAAAAAATGCCGGTTTGCTGACCAAGAAGTTCCACTTGGATTTGGGTGAGGTTTTGATCAAACAAGAGTATGCATTGACTCTCTAAGTGATATTCAACTATAACAATTCTAGAGTCTAACAAAAATTTATCAACCCCAATCATATGTGCCCACAAAATATTAGGAAAGCAATAAATCAAAATGAATATAGATTGATTTTGTATTGCAAGTGGGAGATAGGGAAACCCTTTTTTCAATGAAAGAATTGGCAGCTCCCCTGGATGAAGCTATTGGCTCCATGAAAAAAAAATGTTAAAAAAGTAAATTCCATAATCAAGGAAACTTAAAGGCAAGGTTGGGAGTTTCACACCTCAGGTCATATCTAATCTTTACACCTATTCAGAAAGATACACATGCCATGAGCACCTTCTCACCAAAAGCATGTTTAATGGGGCTTGCCTTTTGGCAAAGCCTTTGTATTCACTTGGGTCTTCAAAACCTGAAAGCTAGAGTTAGTTTTGGACTTCATAGTGAGAAATAGGGTAATCTTCAAGCACAACAATAAAAAGTACATAGTAATTTAAAACTAGCTTAAAAGGTTAGAACTTAATGCTTTAGCATGTCACACAAGGCAAAATGATGTGATACCTAATTTATCGGAAAGATTTATTCTAATAAATTTGGTAGATATTCCAAATTATTTCATTCTTGCTTAATTTTTGGTTTTTGGTTTAGTTGCAAGTGTAGTGTTCTATAAAGTAATATAAGTTGTTGTCAAGGTTTTTTCTTCCCAGTTTTGTGAGGTAGGTGGGTTGGCAATCTTCCACAACTTTTGGTTTTTGGTTGTGTACAAGTCAGAGAGAATATTAGAAATATTTGAGATTTCTATTATGTGTTGATGACATGTTAGAACTCTGTTAATTAAACATGACAATTTCAATTTTTTTCCCTAAAACTATGGTGAATTTGTAAGATAAAAACTTTAACAAAGTCATATCAAGTACGGTGAAAATGTTTGGCTACCCTTCTTTGTTGTCAATTTGCCTATGGAGGTGAAGAATCTTGACTCCCAAGTATAGAGATTCAATAAAACAGTTTCATTGTATTGAAAATCCTTTTTTTTTTTTTGATATGATCCCAAATTGATCTTTGTGAGGGCTTCGATTTTGTGATGACAATAGCTCATTTTGATAGTTGATTTCTAGTATTATGTCAAATTTAAGGTTTTATGTTTTCAGTTGGTGTTTCCAATTCTTCTTATTCATCACTACGAGTAATCTCTTTGATGTTCATCTTCAGTAGCTCAACTCCTTCCTAGCCTCCTAATAGTCTACCTTGCATGTCTTCCTATTAAACTTCTTCACTTGTTTATCCATACTCCTTTTTAGTCATCATATGATTAAATAAAAAAACATTCTTTTTAATGATTTCTTTTGTTTGGGACTGAAATAATTCTATGCTATTGGTAACACCAACAAAATGAACAATACAACAAAAATTATTTTAAAACTTAA
>Ga0209611_10015314_pt1 | contig 10030 bp, 3 predicted proteins | sample S1TSphgellanicum_3_FD_187693 | JGI IMG/M metagenome (GOLD analysis project Ga0209611, IMG submission 187693) | Host-associated microbial communities from peat moss isolated from Minnesota, USA - S1T2_Fc - Sphagnum magellanicum MG (SPAdes) (version 2) | ecosystem: Host-associated > Plants > Peat... | reverse complement strand
TATAATTATTTATAAAAGTGATTTATTATGGATAGCACTAGTAGAAAAAACCCTTGAAATTCAATCAATAATTTTTTGAATTAAAATATAAATTTAAGCTTCCAAAATAGTAATTCAGAATTCAAATATGAGTTTTTAGAATTTTTTTGAAGATAAATAAAAAATTTCAAAATTGGAATGTTAATTTTCAGATTCAAATAATAATATTCAAAATTAAAATTTGCATTTGAGGACTCAATTAATAATTTTCTGAATTGAAATATTAATTTTGAGACTCCAAAATAATAATTTGAATTTCCAATTTCCACTTTCAAGTCAAATAATTTCTTAAAATTTAAATTTTAAACTTCAAAATTCAAATATCAAATTTCAAGTTCGAATAAAAATATTTAAAATCAATTTGCCTATTTTTAGAGTCAATAAGTTTTTTTTAATTGAAATAATAATTTTTAGATTCAAAAATAATAATTTAGAATTCAAATATCAGTTTTTAGATCAAATAAGTTTTTTAAATTTAAATAAAAAATTTCAGAATTTAAATGTTAATTTTCATATGAAAATAACAATATTCAAAATTGAAATGTCCAGTTTTAGACTCAATTACTAATTTTCAGACTTGAAGTATTAATTTTGAAAATCTAAAATAATAATTTGAAATCTAAATTTCAGGTTCGAATTAAATGTTTATTTAAAATATAAATGAAAGTTTTTTATAGCTGAAATATAAATTTTCATATTCACATAAAAATATCCAAAATTAAATGGAATATTCAAAATATTCCATTTTAATGATCAATTATAATTTTTTGAATTGAAATACTAATTTTTGGATTCGAAAATTTTAATTTAGAATTCAAAATCAATTTTTAGATTAAATCAGTCTTTTTGAATTGAAAATATCATATTCAAATCAAAAAAAATTAATTCAAATAATGTTTTAAACAATTGAAATAACCATTTTCAGATTCAAATATCAAGTTTCAAATTATAATAAATTATTTTAAAAGTTAAAATAACAATTTTTCAATTTGAATAAAACAATTCAAAGTTCAAATATTAATTTTGCGATTCATTATATGAACAATATACATATTTATGCATATTATATATATATAATTTTAGTACATACATTAAAATATACCCGTATGTCATTGTAGAATACCTTTAGGATGCAACTAATTCGGTGACTATTGCGACTAATGGGACATATCAACTTATTAATGGATGAAAATAAATGTAAAATTGATGTAACCAATAGGATGAAATTTCTAATAGTTGCATCATAGTTGTGAAAACGACCAGAATAGTTGAAAGTTGGTCTTGTAGTTGCAAATATTATCAAATTTAGTCGCAAAAAACTATAAGTCGCATGTAGTCGTAAATTGAATGGTTACATTTTGGCTAATTTCTACTAGTGTGAATGCACTCTAAAAGTTTAATTTGCGTGAGTGTTCTAACCTGAAAGAACTACCTTCATCTATTGACCAATTGTATGCACTCCAAGAGCTTGGTTTGGGTGGGTGTTCAAATTTGCAAAAACTACTTTCATCTATTACCCAATTGAATGCACTCGAAAAGTTTGATTTAGGTGGGTTCAAATTTGAAATGACTACCTTTATCTATTGATCGATTGAATGCACTCCAAAACTTTTAGTTGACATGGTGTTACAAGTTGAAATAACTACATTTATCTATTGGTCAATTCAATGCACTCCAAAAGCTTGGTTTGAATGGGTGTTCCAACTTGAAAGAATTACCTTCATCTATTGATCAATTGAATACCTTCAAATTTTTCATTTATAAGATTTCTTCAACTTGAAAGCATCTTGAAGAAAATACATTCATCTATGGGCATATTGAATGCATTCAAAATGTTTCATTTGTCAAGCCAATCCAACTTGAAATAACTACTTTCATCTACTGGCCAATTGTATACATTCCAAAAGCTTTATTTGTAAAGGCATTCCAACTTGAAATAACTACTTTCATTTATTGGCCGATTGAATACATTCCAAAAGTTTCATTTGTCAAGGTGTTCCAACTTGAGAAAAATACTTTCATCTCTTGGTCATTGAGTGCACTTGAAAATCTTGATTTGTGTGAATGCTACAACTTGCAAGAATTACTTACATGTACATTGACCAATTAAATGCACTCCAAAAGTTTTAATTGTGAGAATGGATGAACTTGCAAGAATTACTTATGTTTATTGACCAATTTAATGCATTCAAGGAACTTAATTTGTTAAGGTGTTTCAAGTTGAGAAAATCACCTTCATCTATTGCCAACTGAATCACTAGTCAAAAACCCCTCTTTTTCAACCAACCCCCCTCCAATTGAAGTCATCTTCAACTACATTTCAATTGTAATTTTTTTAATATTTAAGAAAATTATTGACAATTACCAAGTAAATTGAACTACTTATTCTTTTGGTGGACAAATAAAAGCAAATCCCAAATATTTCGGAATTCGTGGTCTACAATTGAATTTTAGTTGAAACATTGACTTGGAAAATTACATAGTCTATAGTCAAGCTTCCTAGGGTGGTGTGTTGACTAAGAAAGTCCCATGTTCAACTACTCTTGTCAATTACAAAACATAGTGATGGATGATAGATCACACATGGATGGATGACATTGAAATTGAGACTAATAACTTTGTTGTAAATGCATGGCGAGATTATCTCTTGATTACAACTACAAATTGAAAGGCAAAAAACGAATGTTGGGCACTCTTACTAACTATGTCAACACTTCAATTGCAAGTGCTACTTATAAACATGACAACAACCATTGTGCCATGTTCTACAAACATTGGTATGCGTGGTTCTGGTTTTAAGAAACAAATATTTATTGAAATTATTAAAGCCAACAAAGCCACAATGATGAAATTATGTTCCTTATCTTTGAAAGACCCCAACATGTAGATTTTGAAAACTATCAACTTAATTGATGATTTGTTAAAAACATTCAAATCTTAAGTCCCATGATAGATGGTGGGCAAAAATGACATAGCTTCCAAGAAAACATTATTCCCATCAGGATGTGACCTTTCACTTAGCTCCTTATTAAAAGAAATTTGGCATTGAAAAAATAATAATAAAACTAATTTTCTCTATATTTCAATGCATTAAAAAAAAAATTGGACAAGATTAGTTTGATGCCCAAAAACAAAAAAATACCTTTTCATCAATATAAACATTGTCACTAGTAGAAAAAGGCCAAAATGTAACAAAATTATTTGTTACTACATGCGAGTAATTATTGTTTATAATTAACATTGGTGACATTTCTGACCAAAAATCACATCACACATTTTTTGGTCAAACTTTATGACTATGTCGCAACTATTTATAAGTTTTTCATTCTTCCAATGGAATGACTTTTTACATTATTTTCATCTTAGAACGCCTTTGTATGGCCCATTAGTTGCAAAAGTGACCAAAAAATGGTAACTAATACTTATTTATACATTAAGTTATGTAAGTTACTAATTTCGTATAGGGTCAATCATGCATTTTATGTTATGATAATTAACAATTATGTATAATAAGCCTTATGTATACATTATGTACTCCATATTCATAATGATATATATATATATGTATTATTCTTGTGAATTAGTTAGGCGTGGTTTGAAAAAAATATTATTATATATTAGCCTCATAATAAGGTATATGTAAAGGTGGCAATACATCAATCATCCATAGGTGTAGAAAAAATAGGTACAATAATTATTGTAGAATTATTGTGATTAAATTCATTACCAAAAAAAGAAATAATTTTAAATAATCAAATTATTTAGAAATTAAAATTTATAATTCTTATGGTTAATGTACTTATTGTAATTAAAATAATTCAATTATAGTAAAATTATTTAAATCAAATTAATTACTGTAAAACCATTGTATTTACAATTGTTATATATTTAATAATAATATAATTAAAAATTACATAATATTTAAGATAATTTATATGTTTTAAATTCTAATTAATTTGGGATAATTCTTGAATGCTTGCACATGGAGCAAGGAACACACCCATTTCAACTATTGAAAATTCATTTAAATAAAAATATATTAATGGAATTTGGGCACACTCTTGGTATTGTTAGAAAACTTTCAATTCATAGGATTTAATGAAGGTGTTTGGATTTGCGAAAATCCAATGGCATTTGTGAAAAATATTGAATGTTGAATAGTTTTTTTTGTTTGAAATTCAATGAAATTACAAAAAAATGGTTTTGTAAGGAAGAAATGGGTAACCAATTCACATTTAGGCCAATGACATAGGCTTCACTAGTACATTTGAGTTATAATTTTTCATCAACGGTCCTTGTGGAAGCAGCAATGGCAAAACTTCTCACAAAATCTAGGTACGAAAAATGAGACTACCTTAGGAAGGGGAATGGAACCTTGGGACTTAAGAGTAACATATTTATATGTTATTAAAGTTTTGCTTTCATTTTACATGTAGAAGGTGTCAATGGCATTCTAATGAATGTAGACACCCTTTATTTTGAGGTGTGTTGTTATTATAGGTGAAGGTTCATCTAAGCTAGCCATTCTTTTCAGTGTTCCTCCCCTCTCCTTATCTAATATGCTTTTCACAATGGGGGGGAGGGTTCAATTACTTTATTTCTTTTTGTTCCCCTTGCGATATGCGTTCTTTGGAATAGATTGAGTTTGCCAAGATTTGGGTCTTTCCATCTTGTACCTTTTTCCCCCCCTTTGTTGGGTTCTTTGTTCTATTGATAATTGATAGGTTTTCATCAATTTTGAACCTTTTCATGTGATGTAATAGTTGAACTTAGACATGCAACCTATTAAAAGTTTTTATAGTCTTTTATGTAATGTAATCACACATATGTTAATTTCAAGTTTCAACTTGGAAAAGATGGAACCATTATTACTATTTTTTCAAGTCTTGGAATGCAAGGGTATTGTGAATCCAAAGTAGAAACAAAGTTTATTATGACATATTTCTCACATCCTTCGCAGGACAAATAAGGTTATCCTAAATCCAAAAAGCTACTCAATTATGAAGCGTCATTGGTGTATAAAAAGTCATTAGGATGATCATCAATTAAGATGCAACATATAAGATCATCTATTAAAATCTAACATAATGATCATCAATTTGAAATCGCATCAAGCATTGAAAGTTAGACACATATAAACAAATTCAATTTTGCATTAATAACAACTAAGTATGACATGGAAAAGCCTCTTTTTCTGCATTGTAGCAAAGGGATCTGAGGCCATTGGAAAGGTCAATAACATTTTATGATTGTGACCTTTGGATGCAAAAAGATCATCACAAGAGGGAATAGATTTGTCGACCTTCTGTTACACCAAATAATCAACGGTTAACTTTTCTTATTTTCACAAAAAAAAAATCTTCATCACCATTTTCATCCTTCATCCTTGATGCACGAACTTTCTAATCCACTTGATATCACATCTACCAACAATCATATAATTCCAATCTAATGACCAAAATTCAAGTAACATTGTGGGCAAATGTGGATTTTTTGGCCCCTGAAGGCCTTAACGACAACCACTCAATGAATGCAACACCTAATGTATTCAACTCACAATGAAAATACTTCATTGCAAGTCTTGGTTACAATGGATGCCCGCAATAATACTCTATTGATGGTTCTAATAATAAGCAACTAGTGTTATCTTCTTTTCGATAAATTGTTTGATGAAAGTCCCTTGTGAATATCATAATTAGACATCTTCACAAGATCCTGTTAAATTTTGTCAATTTTTGAAATCATTACCATGACTAAGTAACTCAAACTTCAAACATAATAGTTCCAATAAATCATCCACACAAGGTCACCACCCACATTAATAAGGCATTTTCAAAAATTTGACTCCGTGATTCTCAGCCCATACTTCAAATGAATAAATTATTCGCCTCTCTTTTTATACAAAATTTTGACAACCCAATACAAGTAGTTAATGTTTTTGGGACTTTTAGATGGTTATGATTTTGCTCCACCTTAAAGAGGCTTGATAATAGAGCCCAATTAAGAAAGGAATATTTTTTCCTCATGCCCAAGCTTTGGCTGCCTTTGGTGTTAATGGTCCAAAATTGTTGCCATCCTTGCATAACATGACACGCCCAACTTGAAAGCAAACCGTACATAATTTCACCCACCCACATGAAGAAAATCTTGCATAATTACTAGGATTCAACATACTCAAACAATTGTTGTTGCTATTGATTCCAATGGTGCATCCACTAACAAACACATAAAAATATTCCTCATTGCATCCTCCACACTCAATTAAGGTTTAAGGTCCTAAAACATTTTTATGTTTAGGTGACATTTGTAAATCAGTATAATTTAGATCAAATTGTAAGCTCTTATGGAATGTGAAAAGGCCCAACCAAGCTCATTATGAAATGACCCCATTTGTCATATTCAATTCAAAAGAAATTGAAATCAATAAACACCATCAACAACTCCATGAAACAACAAAACAACATTGTTGTGATATCAAAAAAGGGAAGATGCCAACTTAACAATTTTGGAATGCTTAAGGTTTTATAGAAATGATTTTGACATACTAGAATAGGAAAAATGCATGCCAATTTTGTAAGAACCATTGAAAGTTCAATGTGTCCATTCTACCCTTATAGACCACCCGCATTCTCAATGCACAAAAAGATGTGGCTTGGGGTATGAAAACTCCTCACCAAACATCCTAGGTTCTTTTCTTTTGTCAACTTCATTTTTGAGGTTCACAACCTCTTAACAAAGCTCTACAAAATGACGACATGTGAAACTTCTCTCCACATTAGAAGCACTAGTTTTCAAGTTATTATGATCAAACAAAACTCCCATTGAGCATGAGCCTTGTCACATCTGTTTTTTCTCCTTTCCCATGTGCTACAATATTGGATACTTTTTCATTAAGTTCATAATGGTTAGTACTTATCAAAGCAAAACACCTTTTGACTTGTTGAAATGCATGTCCATAGTTTTGCTTCATGAACATATGTGCAATTTTTTTGAATATATTGTTTAAACTAATGTTACCCAAAGGGGTCATAATTTCCAGCTTCTAAATACTTGTTCTTGTTTTCCTTGTTTGCCACAATTTGTTGGAATCAGTGACTAAAATCTTCAAAGTAATGCTTGACTAGGGTTGTTTTCAAGCATGGACATAGTATAAGACCAATTGAATAGGGTTTAAGGTTATCATGGATGGATACTCATCTTGCATTATTATTTTGTGTTTTGTAAGGTTATTTATAGATTTTTAAGTTTGACACATTTAGTGCCAAAACCTCAATGTCTCTAAATTGGGTACAAAACTAAATCATTGTTGTCATAACAACTCTTCACTAGACAAGCCAAGCAAAGTTGTAAGAACCCCATTTGGAGAACTGTTCCAAAAATTCTGGTAGAAACCAAGCTCCAATTAATTCTACAAGAAGCTCAAAAAGTGGAAAAGATGGGAGTTTGCTAGAAATAAAACAAGAAGAGTTGTGGGTGGGTAGCGGATGCCTCTCCAATGAAGGGGAAACCAAAGGTAGAAGCAACTCATGAGCCACAAAGATGTACAACTTCCCTCCTACTTTAGTCCTTAAAGTTCTCAAAGAAAGAGGAGAAAGAAAAGGTTAGTTTTGGCCTCCTTAGATGCTAAGTCTAGAATTGGAATGCACTACCCTTTCCTTAGGGCTTTTAGAGCCGCACTCAAAGCTTGCTTCTCCATACTTCTTGTCTAAATTTTAGCATTCAAATCAAACCTTGGGTCCTCATAATTGGAAATCCAAGAAGAAGAGATAATTCTTGGCAAATAGGTTTTAGAGGTTATTCTAGTCATGAGTTCTTCTTGCATAGAATATTTAGGCAAGCTTGTGGATAAGCTTATCGTTCTCATCCTTTTCCTTGCAACATTGGAGTTAAATATAATTGAAAAAACAAAAAAAATAAAATGTAATTCATGTGAGATGACAGATCGATCTAGCGATGATTAATCCTTCCCAAATGAAGATTGCATTAGTAATAGCAATGTGGAATGCCATTGTTGTTGCATCACTAAAACAAAACAAATTTAGTGTATTGGATTGATTGAAAACTTGCACCTTCTATGGTTGCTCATGCTTAGTGGTTCCTTGCCTTCTCGGCCACAATGTACCAACACCCATTAGTGCACCATGAAGGATGAATGATAAGTGGTCAAGAAACAATTTTTTGTTGGGTTTCAATTCCCTTACTAACCATTGTCGCAACCCTAGGCTTGGGCCCGCAACCAAAGCAAGGGCTTGCAAAGTTGCAGGCCAAGAGGGAAGCACGCGAGTCACATCTCATGCTCCCGGGAATGTAGGAGAGTGTGAGGGAATGAACCCTCACATTCCCAAGTGAGCTCTGACTTTGGGAGTTGGACTCCCGGTGGACCCCCAGTGGACTCTGGAATCTTTAGATGGTAATTGCAGGGGTCAAAACTCATTGGATTAAAGAGTTTTTTATATCATTAGAAAGTTGTTGGAAATTAGATGTCTGAAATATGCGTATAACCCGTTTGGACACTTAAAACATAAATTAATTTCAAAAGAAAGGTCGGAAGTCAAATTGTTAAACCATTAAAAGTTAGGAATCGCCCTGATTTCCTTGCATGTAGGTGACATGCCACATGCCATTGGAAAGCTCTCGACAAGGGCTACAACTTTACTTCAAACCTCACTTCAGTCAGACGTCTACACATAAAGTTATGGGCCTGCAAAATCGTGGGATTCCCAAGTTTGGGAATGCCATTTGAATGTGGGCCTCATGAAGAGGTACATAGTACACTATAAGGGGGAAGGTGGTGGCTTCTTTCAAGTCCGGGCCATTGTGAGTCTTGTGAATCCGAGTTTACCGATGGCTTGTCTTAGCATCAAAATTGTTCAAATTATGCACTAACTAACTTATTGTTTGGTTTGTGTAGGTCCATGTGAATACAAGTTTACATGAGTGTGAAGAAGTCTACATGAGAGTTAACTCATGTGATTTGCTTTGCAAAGTTGCATACAAGTCTCGATTGAGATGCTGGTTGACAGAGGAAAGGCATACCTGCTGGCTGGGGTATTTTTCAGAATAAGAGAAACCCAGATTTGTACTTAGCTCATCAATATGGTGGTTATTTTTGTGCAAGATTTCCTTTCGCTTGAAGATGCATTGCAGGATTTATTCTGTTCAAGATGCGGAATCTAAATGTTCACCGGTGAATGGGAACGTTTGCTGGGTGCCTCTGTCATTGTCCAAACCCAAGTGGGTGCTAATATGTGCGCCTGACAAGAAGCACGCATTTGAACCCTAAGTACATATCTGAGTTTTTTCAACCAGAAAAATGTTTCGACCAGAATAACAAGTCTGTTTTGCAGTTGTTTGAAGTTTTCCTTATTGTGTGGTCTGTCCAATCATCGATTTCTGCATAACAGGATGTAAAACTACATTTTTGAGTAAGGCATTCTTATTCTGGTAGGCTATATCTGTGATTTTTGATATGCTGTGACCAGCCTGCCACTAAAGCCTTGGAGTTGGGGTTTGGAAGGTGAAAGTCTCATATATACCACACTGGATTACCTACTTCATATTGTTGTTTTTCCCATCCTGGACCTGAGGGAAATGCTATGGTTTGCACTACTCAGTTTTTGTTGATTCAAGTTCTTCTATGATATTTTGATGACAATCCTGAAATTTCCCCATGGGAGACGTTTGAAGCAAGTAATGTGATTTCAACGGGGTTGAGGTTGCAGGTGTAATAGGCTTGGACTATTAGGTCTGGAGCTATGTAAACAAGGCAGGCAAGTTTCCACAAGTCAACAAGAGGTGGTTCCTCTCATCTCTGTAGAAGGAAATGAAAGCCTTGAAAATTTGGCAAGAGAGAGCCAGTCTGCTGACTTTTCACCAGCTTTAGGATGTGAAAACTTTCAAGGGGGACATGGAGAGCAATCTTCGGAGCAGCTGTGCACCGTGTGCTTGGATGCACCTAAGGACAGTTTCTTTGATCCTTGTGGCCATCGCT
>Ga0209611_10015313_pt1 | contig 10030 bp, 3 predicted proteins | sample S1TSphgellanicum_3_FD_187693 | JGI IMG/M metagenome (GOLD analysis project Ga0209611, IMG submission 187693) | Host-associated microbial communities from peat moss isolated from Minnesota, USA - S1T2_Fc - Sphagnum magellanicum MG (SPAdes) (version 2) | ecosystem: Host-associated > Plants > Peat... | reverse complement strand
GACCTCTTTCAGCACCAATACTTTATAATAGTTTTATGTATATATTTCTTATTTTTTATTTTCAATTTTCTTTGGTTGTTGTTAATATCTGCCAAGGACTTTGACTTTGGTTAAATCAAGTCTTAATTAAATTTTTAAAAACTTGTTTGCATTAAAGCAATGACATTTATATAATCTTAGTAAGTGAATGACAAATTATGAAGATTTTAAACCCTTTGTTTAAGTTTTTAAGACTTCAATTTGTCACTGAAACAAATTGGTACAATAGGGTTGGTTGGAAAATGGTAAAACACATAGATTGTGAAGTTAAAAAAACAACTACAATTATTATCCATAATGTCAATTTTGTATCTTTTACTTGTGATGAGGTCACATCCATGGATAATGCAAGTTAGGCAAGTGTGCATTATGCATGGTCATTGGTTATTTTGTGCAAGATTAGTGTTGGACACCTTTGCTATTAAATGTGCAATAAATGTTTTTTAGATCTAGACCCAATAGTCTAACTTTGTTGATCATGAATTCTTTGATGACATAAGGGGATTTAAAGGAAAAGGAGTTTGCTTCTAGGTTAGTTTGTTTTGGTCTTGATGGGGTTAGCACCTTCCAAGGCCTCAAATTGGAGTTATAGTTTAAATCCAACATCAATATCCCCCTTTTGTCATTGGTTTGCATTGTATGGTTCATTTGACCAACTTGACAGAACAAACCTTTTCAAACCTACCTTTGGTTTATCACATTGAGAGTCATTTGCAATGTATTTATGTTTATTTCAGCTATAGCCCCAAAAAACATTTAGAATTTTTCATATTGGTAGAAATCATGGAAACACAAGGCAACAAAATATTATGGAACATAAAAACTAAGTGCACATCCATGATCAATCTTGCCAAACATGTTTGAATATCGCACTCTTTTCATGGCATCAGATGCACCCATAATAGTCTCTACCAAATCTAACATGTTAATTTGTCGATTAACGTTGAGACGTTGCTCAGGTTGAATGTTATTATGCTAATGTTGGAGGCAATGCATTCTTTGATCAAATTTGCATGACAAGTTTGTTGCTCCAACCATGCTATAAAGAGCCATACTTGCCCTTTTAAACCACTATTTTTTCATTTCTTTAAAGAATATTTTTAGTACATTTTTCAGAAAAACATTAAAAATCTTTAAAATTTTCTTGATACTATTATGTTAAGGTGTATATTAAAAAATATCCAAAGATATGTCATTAAAAAATATTTCCAAGTTGTGCGTTTATTGTCAAAATTGCTTTTAAGCAATGGTCATAAGTCTTTAAAAATCTAAATAGTGTATTTTTTACTCATTAGATTGACTTCAAATTTTTATGATATGTACATAATGTATTCATAATAACATTTGATAAAAAAAATATTCTTTTTAATTAATTAATTAAAATTTTAAAATCCAAAATTCAAAAAATTAAATATTGATTAAGACTACTAATGGTACATGTTAATATCATTGCACCCTTGTGTGTGATTTTCTTACAACAATGAAGATTTCTAAATACCAAACGTATTGTGACATCTATTCCTATTTCCAAAGTGATGTGTTTATGAATTTCCAAGCCTCGATCAATTGTATTTATGTGAGCATAAATTTTTGCTAGATTATTTATCTAAATACATGAATAGATCATTTAACATTTGAATTTGCTAAGCAAAACATTTGGGCCACATTTATAAATCAATGGGGGCATTTGCTTTTGTTATAAAACTTGCATATGTAAAGGTGGTGACATCTACGAAAAGACAATGTGAAAAAGTTGCTAGTCAAATTGTTACAAAATTGCAAGGCTAATTCCTAGCCCAAAACTTGATGGGTGCATTTGATATTATGTACCCACAATATTGACTATAGCTAGAGCCTGAAGCAAGGTTTGTTGCTCACTTGGAAATTTTCAAAGATGCCTTCTACTAACCTAAAAAGCTAATGCTTGATGAGTTATGGGTTTTAAAACTATTTTCAACCACTTCTTTTGATTTATAAAGATCTTTGTTTCTCAGTACCATGAAGAACAATTCAAAGTTGGCAATGCAAAAACCTTTTTATGTGAACCCACTTACCAAGTGATGGAAAACCCTTTCTTCATCATAAATTATTGTAGAAAAAATCTTTGAGTACATCAAGTTCGTTAAACTTACTATTGTGTTAGTTATTGGTTCAATGGAGGACAAGTGTTATTTTTTTTACATTCACCTTCATGGAAATCAAACTATAAAAATAATTACACATCTAAAGCTAATCATTTGGATGTTCAACTAAATTTTTTTCGCCATGCAAGACTTTCCTTTTGGAACAACAATGTAGAGTTAGAAAGATAATAAAACTTGGTATGGAGTTTGAAGGTTGCCCGAGTTTCACATTTTTTTCTATTGTATCATGAATCATGATTCCATGGGCTTGAACCTTTTTTTTCTTTTTTTTGCAATATGGGTAATTGCAAGCTAGGGTGGACCAAAAATGACATTTAAGGATTCCAAAAAAATACATTTTTGTAGTGTATTTTGACTATGGAAAATGTGACATTGTTGTTCATGCCTAAACCACATCTGATTTTTTAAAATTGTCCTAAGGCCACTATTTTGCTCATGTATATAATCATTATTCATGATTTTTTAAAAAAAAAAGTTTCATGTTCTGATGTCAAAATGGATTTTACATTGGTGCATTTTGTGACTTTCGAAAGTCCATTAAAGTACATTTCATATTATGAAATGACATGGAAACTTGCATTTATGGTTCATCAACATGTCACTAATTTTTGAGAAAAAATATAAATGTTGTTCATTGTGGATTTTTTATTTAGTGAATCCATATGCATAATTTTGTAGGAAAGTTTCTCTTCCAATTTTATAGACAAAAAAGTCCCCTGAAGATTTCATTTATATATATATATATATATATATATATATATTCCTTTAATAACTATATTTATTCAATGTATTGACATTGAGTCCTTTTTTAGTATATGTGTCCACAAATTTATCACTTCAACATTTGAACTTGACGGATGCAAAAAAATTGCCTTTGTACACAATTTTCTGGACACTTTAGGTGAAAGCATGGTAAAATATACAATTCAATTACCTTGGCAGTCTACATGTTAAGTTAACAAAAAATATGACTCAAACCCATTATAAAATTATTATACATTTAATATTTTTACTTAAATGATTTTTAAAAAAAACTTCTTCATTATTATGAATTAAAATTAAAATTTTATGTTATAAAAGTAAGTTTCAAGTAGACTTTTTCTAAATGTAAGTAACTTTTAAAGCCTATTCTTTACAGTGTAACATTTGTTTTAAATATGTGTCAAATATATTTTACCAAAGAGAAAATAAAATTTATCTATTTTCCTTCTTTTGAATATTATACAATGATTTTTATGTTATAACTTCACACAAATCTATTTCTTAAATTTTCTGATGAAAGAGTACTTTTGAACACCATATTGACCAATCAAATTCAAAAGTACTTGTTCCCTACTTTTATTATTCCAAAGTTTTTCAAACTATGTATTCAACTTAATATAAACTCAATGGAAAACACCATGGTTTCAAAATGAAATTTAACTTAAAATTGAATCTACTTTTCTTTTCTTTTTTGTGAAAAAATATCTTTTTTTCAAATTGATATTTTTTCATTAACTTCTTTTGAATAAAATACCATGCTTTGACCCCTCTAGCTTGTAATTACCCATATCATTCCATATTGGAATGCTTGGAAAGTTGGAAATTGGATGTTTGGTTTGCATGTTGTAATTTGCTTCACCTTTTTGTTGACCCACCAAAATTTTGACATGGTGCACACTAGATTCCTTAACTTTGTTACAAAAATCTATGAAGTTTTTTTTATGAAACTCTTGTTGCTCAATGGTTCATTGTTATGAATCTATGACTTCATTTTAGGTGTGGGTCAAAGCAAAATAAATTGCACACCAAATTTACCTTATCTACTTGCAATACAAATAGATTTTATTTACCATCAAAACTCACCATGAATTTATTATACATTGAATTTATTTCCTTGAATGACTAAAAAAAATGTAGTTCTTCATGGTTGTGTATTAAATTTCAACTTGCAACTTATTTAATAAGTTTCTTACCTACTTGTTTGAAATGCAAGTAGTTTTGTAGTTTATTTTTTGAACTATAGACTGTCATAAAATACATGTAAAGTAGGGTGGAAATAGGTCCTAACAAATAGAAAATAGATTTTTAAAAAATTCCAGAGTTAAAAATATGATCTGATATTTGTATCCTAAATTAATAAACACATATTCAATTGAATATTATGTGTTTAAAGTACCCCTAAACCCATATTTGACCTCTTTTGAAATAAATTTAGTTTTTGATGTACTTTTAAACTTCTTTTGCATATTTTTTTGGCAAATAGATTCTTATAAGTTCAATAAAGATGCAGGATACTTTTTATTGTACTTCCATTCATTTTGATGCTCCTTGATATTGTTATATGCACGACATGAACAAACATGAGAAATAGGTACTTTGGTCTTCACTTCATCATGCTTACACTCATATGAATTTTGAGCCATGGATGATGGGAATGGGCAATGAACATATGGCTTTTAGTTGATTGTTTCTAATGGTTGTTTCAACTTGAATTTCGATGGTGTCAAGACAAATGAGTTGCCCTTTACTTCCATGATTCCTATTTTTTGGGATAATATGAACCTCCAACCAACCCCCACTTTGGGCCTTCTAAAATAATAATTTTTTTTCCCATAATGAACATGTGAGACTAATGTTTTGTTTTTGTGCAAGTTATGTTTTATGCTACAATGGGCAAGGCCTTTATGGTTCGGTGTTCAATTCCCCATATAGCTTTGTTGTGCCACATATTGGAAACAAAAAACTCTTTGTTCACATACAACAATTGATAAAATTTAAAGCTTATAGCTCCAAACTTACTTGGAAAATTCTCCTTTTACAAATTAGAATTGACAAAACAATTTCCCAAATTGCTGAAAAATTATACATTTCCTTACCATGTAGTTGGACAATTTGACATCTATAAATTTATGTGGCAATTGCAATTCATTAAAAGGTTGCCACTAGTCAACTCAACTAAAATGAAAAAATAATGAGTATGTCCATGGGTTAGTATTAGGCAAATCACAAAAATCATGACCAAATGGTCTTCATTGCTTAATCTTTAATCCTTTTGGAACCCCAACGTCAAGGGTTATTCATGTGTTTCGCCAAATCATTAGTTACAACTCAAGATGATGATCATTTATTCCTTTGTGAGATATAACTAGTTATTATTGTGGTTACACAATTAAGCATTCCCATAGCATAGATGGCAAAACATTTGGGTGAAGTGGAGTTGATTTGGTCATTTTTAAAATTTTAAAATGGCTATGCTGGTTATTTGCATTTTCACATGTTTGTAGAATGGCTACATTGGTAATAAAGGTGATTGACACATTGGTGACATGTGCGTTATTGCTAAGGTGAATCCATTTGGTTACAACCTTATTAAAGGCAAATTATAATTATTGTTACCTTACTACAAGGTGCAAGCATGATAAAATATTCCAAAAACTAGTCTTAAGAAAATTTAATTTAAAAAAATCTTTTAAACATTGACATTCAAAAGGATATTAAAACCTATTTAAGTTTCATTTTGAAATCATTAATCACTTCATTGAGCTATTGTAAGTTGAACATAAAATTTCAGGAATTTCTAAATAAAAAAAGTGGATGAAAAGTATGTTTTAAATTGGTTGGTTGTTCAAATTTTCCAAAATACTTTTACATTAAAACTTCAATAGAATATGACTATAATATGAAAAGTTGAAACCATATCCATACACAATAAGCCTTTATCAACTTAAAAATATAATAATTCTAATCAATGTTTTACTTTCATATACTTGTAACTTTATTTTGCAAAATTGTGACAATAATTGCATCCCAAAAAATGTACTTAAATGCATATTAAAAAATGTGGTTTTTTAATACTCTACGATGAAATCAAAGAATTTCTTATTGTTGATCATTGACTTAAATAATATTCATGGATTCAATATATTAAGGTATACCTTATGGATACTTTCATAAAAAACAAGTGATTTTTACTAGCATACTTTACCATGTTTATGCCTTATAATTATTATAACAATCGGGTATCGAAGAATTTACCCTAGTAAGGTAAAGTGAACTTTGCATACCTAGCTTTCAATAATTTGAGGAAGACCTATTAAAGTAATTCAAGGATATTAAGTTAGGAGGAATGAAAGTAAGATCTTGCTAATGGTAACCACCACGTATTGTTGTAAAGGGAGCTAGCTACCTAAAGCATGGAGAGATTTGGAAAGGAAAGGTATTGTATGGTGTGTGTGTGAAGATAATGAAGTAGAATTGTTAGCCTACAATAAGGTAGTTCAAAAGAAAGGACTATTCCAATAGGTTCAGAAACATTTGTATCTAATTTTTACTTTTAGTTATGCTTTTCTTTTGGGTTTTGAACTTGGTATGGAAGTTGTCATTGTCTCCTTTACTATACCTTGTTAGTGGTATTTTTTGCATTTTGTCAAATTTTCAATTGTTTATTAACTCCTAATGCAATAAATAAGTTTGGTTCATTTCTTGTTTGTTTTTTCAAGTTTGCTAAGTTAACATTGTATTCTAACTTACTATAGTAATGCAACTATGTTCTATGATGTTTAAATGAATTATTGCAAAACTATCCCAATCCTTGCAATAGTTCTTTTCCAAGTTGGTCATTCCTAGTAGAGTTGTAATAACTTTAGACACTTTATTGGGTCTTAAAAAGAGGACTTTTCTAAGGCTTTTTACAAAAGGTTTACATTTGGCAATAGATTATTTGCAAAGGGAGTACACATAAAGGCACTAAGTTCCAACAAGAGGAGCATATCATGCTTCATACATATAATGTTTTTAGATAGATTCAACCTCTCCTTACTTTTAGAAAACATATGTGACAAGTTGTCATTCAAGAGTCTAAACTATAAATAAGAGATACTTCAAAGCAAATGTTATATCTAAGCAATTGTATCTAAGCGATAACAAATTATCATAAAATAATCTAGTAGAAAAAATTGGAAATTAAATCAATCCACCCAAATTAAATCCTAAGTACTTTGAACTTTGAAAAGGATTTGAACCCCAACCCTTAAAAAGGTGTTATCCATTATAGTTCAAACCCGTCATGCACCCAAAATTTGATTAGAAAACAAGCTCACAACACTTGCAAAAAAATTGTTGAAGGAAAAAATTAGAGATATTGGGAAAAAATGTTGCAAGTTTGATTCACCTTTGAAGTGGATGTAAAAGTGGTAAGCATTAACTAGGGGTTGATTCAAATCAAACATCAAATCATGAAATTTGTGTGGACTAACCAAGTAACAAATTGACCTATTCCCACTGCTTGGTCCAAATAGTTATGTGCAAAAGACTAGTCACTAAGTGACAATGCCATATACAAGAATGGAAATTCACTAATTTCAAACTCCTAAAGGGTAGGATTTGAAAAAAGAACCTTGAGCTTGCATGATAAAAGATAGATTGCAAAGATCCAAGTCTTCCTTAGATGAAAACAAATATTCCCAAGTCTGAAAACAAAAATAATTCAAACCTTCAAGCATATATCCCATAAATCTTCATGAACCTTGAAAGCACCACCATGACCCAAAATTCTAGTGATGAACTAGTAATTTCAAATGGCTTAATATTCTCTAAAATTGGATGCAATTTTGGACCTATAGGTTGCCAAAATGGACAATTTTTGCCATGATATTACAATTTGACCAACCATAAGCCAAAAATTCTAGAATTGGAAGCAAGAAAAATCTAATTTTATATCAATATTAAGGAGATCAAAATTATGGCCTACAAATTTGATTTACCATCCAATTTCCATTTTGCAAACCATTAAGAACATGCATGTTTCTACTTATGCACTTGCACAATATTGAATTTTGGTATGCCACTTGACAATGGCTTGTTCATACAAAAAATTCTCCCTAGTAAAAAAACATAGATTGTAAAATTTGGTGTAATCATCCAAGTGCACATGTTGAGCCTACTTCATAGTCTATTCTTAATGAAATTGATAGTGTTAAATGTCATTCATCTTCAATAGAAACCAAGCACCTGGACAATAGGATTTTACACAACTTAATGTATTTTAAAAGCTTATGGTTGTAGATGGTGGATACGACAATTTTTTGCCATTGAACCTTGTGACTATATTTAGTTGGTTATCTTCTCACATAATTACCTTTGCATTATATAACATGATCAAATTGAAAAAAAAGCTCTATAAATCAAAGATCTAACTTGAAAGCAAGGTATGAAAAATTTCTTACTTTCACCAAACACCTTGTGAAGTACACAAAATGTGGCCTTCAACACACTTATGTGAATGTGAAAATTCTTTTATGCCTCTTTTTCATTTCTAGCCCATAAATGTGGATACACCACACCCTAGGCTATCACTACTTCATGTTTTGGGAAGCAACATTCAAGCTCTTCAATAAGTCCTTGAATTGCACCTTCAAATTCTTCTTTAACTTTGTTAATGGTCTAGTTGATTTGACATCCTTAACAACAAGTTGTTTTTCTAGCACCACCAAGATGAGACTAGTAGATAAGATATTTATGGTCAACAAATGAAAATGCAAGATAGACAACATCCTCTTTGCCATTTAGATTTGAAAATTAGCTCAAGAGAAGGCTTTCATTGGTTAAAGCTTCAACTAAATTGAAATCATCAAAAATCGAATCTTCATACTTAGTAAAAGAATCATAATAAAGCCAATATAGTTCTTGTCGGGCCAAATTGATACTCCACAAAATCACACACAAAAAAATTTGACTTTGTGCAATTTGGATCAATGCATGTACACATTCAAGCATAAGAAGGATATAGAAGAACAAGAAAATGAACCTAACAACACATAGAGCATGCAAGTTCTTGGAAGCAACCTTGATCTTGGAACTATTGGTATGCATCTTGATAATTACTTTTCCAAGCTTCACTTGTGTACAAAGAACATTTGATGAAAAAATGTGGGAAAATGTCTCAAATAAATGAATAAAACCAAATAGAAATATGCATTGGCCATTGATTTATAATTTAGAAAAAATAATCCAAGTCATTTAAAGTGTTGGCACCAATTAAATGGTGTAATAGAAGGCAACATGCAATGTTTCCTAAAATACTAGTCCCTAGATATAATTTCAGAATTTCAAACTTAAGATCATTAAATTAACCAACGGAAGTCATCATTAACGAAATCAAATTTCCCCAAAAAATCTGAAAATGTTTCTTTATCAAAGATTTAAAGGTCATGACTCACAAAAACTCCAATTGAATCCACAATTGAACCAGAAGATCCACAAAACCCAACAATTCTACCAACAGAACTTTGGAAGTGGGCAAAATTTGGTTCCTTTCCCCCACCATATGGCCCATAAGTTTTGAGGTTGGTATGAAATGTTATTCCTGATACCCCCCGAACTCGTTCGTGGGTTCCATGATGATAATGGGTTATTCCTTCATATCCTTCAACTTGTGTTAAAAACTCATGTGGTTGAAGTGAAAACTGCAAAAACAGGATCTCCAGATAAGTCTATAAACAAGTGCAAGTTGGAAATACAAATGAGGTGACAAATTCACATTTGCAATTCAATTTCCAATTCTTGCAAAGAAAAGAGTGAAATTGGAGGCAAACCTTTTCTGACTTAGTGCCATCTGGGCTTGGTATATTCTCACCATGTGTTGTTGTAGCTCTACAGCCATTGTATTCATACCTGATCTGGAGAGACCAAATAAGCGGTGTTTCACCACTTTCATAATGTATCTCAATACTTGTGATGGAAAAGGGGGTACAACATCCAACAAATTGGAGACCCCCTGGCCCTCCCCAAGGTCCTTCCATCTAGGGAATGAAGAACAGAATCATAAGATGCTCAAGGCTTTTGTTAAGAAGTCAAATATATGATTA
>Ga0209611_10015312_pt1 | contig 10031 bp, 7 predicted proteins | sample S1TSphgellanicum_3_FD_187693 | JGI IMG/M metagenome (GOLD analysis project Ga0209611, IMG submission 187693) | Host-associated microbial communities from peat moss isolated from Minnesota, USA - S1T2_Fc - Sphagnum magellanicum MG (SPAdes) (version 2) | ecosystem: Host-associated > Plants > Peat... | reverse complement strand
TCATGAGGAATTGTTGCACTCCCATCAACAAACTTCCAAAGCCCGTGCTTAGAAAGCATCATGCGCATCTTGAACTTCCAAAGGTGAAAGTTGCCACCATCAAACTTTTCCATGACTTTCAAAGACTCCATTTGGAATGATGACATTTTGTTGAACACAAATGCTAAAACAAACACTCTATGTTTTTGTATTCAAATGAAGTGCAAGTGGGAGAATTTTAAGGTTGAAAAACTTGCTAATGTTTGAAGACCTCACTTGAAATCTCTCCCACTCAATGGTTATATGTCACAAAACAAAACCCTTACAAGAAACTCTCAAACACTTGAAAAATTTCTTGCACAAACTTGAAATTTGGCTTGAAACTTGTAGGATTGGCAAAAAACTCTCTTTGACACACTTGAAACTTAAACCTTTCAACAACTTGAAAAACTTCTCTAACTCATCAAACTTCAATGTTGAAACTTTCAACAACTCGAAGAACTCTCTTCCACACACTTTCTCAAACTTCAACGTTGAAAACTTCAAAAACTTAAAGAACTCTCCTTCACACTTTTGAACTTAAAACTTGAAACTTAAACACTTGAAGAACACTCTTCCACTCTTAAGAACTTACAACACTTTGAAGAAGTGTCTTCCACACCTCCCACTCACTTCGAAAAGTTGCAAGCTCCTTGTATGCCACCACTTGGAAATGAACTCCCACTCACTTTGCAAACTAAAAACCTTCTCTCAAAAGGATTCTCTCCTTTTTCCTATGCAATACAAGCTCAAAACCTTTCACTACTTCTTGTTCTAACACAATGTCCTTTTTCTTGCTTGGTGTGGGCCCATAACCTATTGGAGATAACTTGAAAACAAGCAAGAAATGAAAGCTTCAAGGTTCATGAAATGGAACAATTGTATTAACTAACAAGAAGATTACAAAGGTTGTATGCTTCAAATGCTACAATCACAAAACTATGGCTTGCAACAAGTAACAAAGCTTGAAGGTTCTATGTGCACTCAAAAAACCATGAAAGGAAAGAATGAAAGACCACTCAAAACCACTCCAATATATACTATCTCCTAACCCTAAAGTAGCCGCCACTTAACCCTAACCTAGTTGCCACTTAACCCTAACCTAGTCGCCGCCTAACCCTAGCCGCCACGAAACCCTAACCCTAGCCGCTGCCAAACCCTAACCCTAGCCGCCGCCAAGCCCTAACCCTAGCCGTCCCCAAGCCCAAAATAGTTTCCACTTCTAAACCCTAGCCGCCACTATTCAACCTAACCTAACTACTAAAAGGATGAGAATACTATTCATCCATTTGATGAATGTTTAACACATTCATCAACATTGGGAATTAGAAACGAATAGTATTTCTAACATGAGAGACCATTATATCAATCTAGAACATGGAGCTTTAATGGAGTATGAAAGAAATATGTTTTGATCTTTGGAAAAGCTTTGTTCATAGTCATAGTTGTTATTTTGATGTTTTTTATCATACTTTTATTACTGAATTTTAATTCTAAAATTGGTTCTAAGTAGATCTTAATGAGTAGATTGTGTTAGTATTAATTTTATTGTATTTCAATCCATATTTTAAACCAAAATATAGGATTAGAAATTTTGTATTTACCAGTTGTTATTTGAAGCTCATCTCCACCTTCACCTCCCATTTTGTTTAAACAAGTTCACTCCTCATCTTCTTATGAGTCAATAACATGTGACCTAAAAGTATTTCTAGACTTTTTTCTTGTTGGTGAGGTAACAGGTTCAAGACTTAACTTGTCCTTGGGTAGGCATGTTTTTAATCTATGAAACAAATGTATTGGTAAAGGTGAAGTTGTTGAATGTGCTGGTCTTCTTTCATTCAAAAACTACTCCCTTGTAATAGGTTCAGGTGAAACTTGTCTCTCCTCAACAACCTATTACTTTTGGCTAGTTTATGATACATGTTCTTTTGGGGTCGTTTTTCTTGGTGAAGGCAGTTCAGAAAATGGGAACCATTTCCTAAAAAAAATATTTAAGATAGGCCCTGGGTAGCAATTATCTGCCTTGGTTTTGTTGGAAATTGGGTTAGTTGTTGTTTTCATCTAACGTTCAATCCAATAGGTAAGTTCAACCAACAACTGGGTCAAAACTAGAGAACACCAATTCACATGTTGTCCTTTATTGGCTCAGTCAAAAGGAATAGTCGTCATGATGCTACAATACACTAACCACTCTCTTTGGTAAAAAAATTGCAAAATAATTGCAAATCTAGCATGAAATTTTTCCTTCATGCAAATTACACTCCACTATTCATTTTCAACAAAGGCATGCAGAGCTGCAAGCTTCTTCAAAACAATTTTTGCTTCTTCAAAGGTTGCATTTGCAACATCTACTACTCCTTGGAAATCCCAAGTTGCTCATGAATAAGTACCTGATCAATTGAAATTTCTTAACCACACACTCGTCCTTCAATTCTTCCATCCTCCAAATCTTTCCAAGTTTGTAAAAAATCCTATAACAAATCTTTTCATGGCACCAATTCACTACAAGGTGAATAGGTTTTCCAAATCGGCTCGTCTGGTCCATTTGACTTCGTTAGTGTTCATTTTAATCCACTACAACATCTTTTGAGTTTCCTTTGCTTTAGACATTGTCTTCTTTCTAACATGTTTTTCAACTTGTTCTTTTATGAGGTGGAGATTATCTCTGAACCTTTCAATATGAAATAACAATAACTCCCAGTTTTGTTGTTCTATAAAAGTCGTAGTTGCCTTAATAAATTTAATAATTATTTTGAATACCTCTTCTAACTCTTTGTTTTTCTTTTCTTCTTCAAAGATTCTAGTTTCCTCTTCTGTAAGTTCTTACAAAACTAAGGGTTCAATGTAAATTGCTCTTATCAAATGAACTTATTTTACTCTCTTTTTCTCCACTTGTTTTCTCCTAGCTACTTCAACTTTCCACTCAAATTCTTTCTCCCTTGCTTCTTTTCTCAACTTCTCTAAGGTGCTTTCATTCATGGCCTCTAATAGTATTAAGAAAAAAAAACGAAAGGGCAGGACAAAGAAGGCATCGATTCCTTATACTATTTTTTGAGTGATAATAACTCCATGGTTGAGAATGGACGCGACTTTTAAAGTTACAAAAATCTAGGATACAAACGTTTATGGGCTTCTTACTAAATGTGTCATTTTGATCATTATAAACACGTACATAGTTAAACTTAATAGGTACATCGTCTAATAATGAACATGTACATCTGTTTTAATAATACTACTATGTGTCAAGTAATTATTAACTGGTTTAAACTTTATAGGTTCAAAATTTTCATTTTTAACAAATAATGGTTCAGGTTCTTCTATTTGAACAGGTTCATCAACAACCAGGTCACTAGGGTTCCAAGTCATTCCTATTTTCATTAACCAGTTTGGTTAATAAGGTTCCAAAAGCCTTGTTGGTAGACTCAACTTGTCCATTTCCTTGGGGATAATAAATAGTAAAACTAGTATGTTTAAGAATAAAATGGTCAATAAGGTATTTGATCGCATCATTGATAAAATGGGTACCTTGATCAGTCACGATTATGGATGGACATCCAAATCTTGCAAAGATATATTCATACAAAAGCTTGGCGATTATTGCAACAATATTAGTGCAAAGTGCTTGTGCTTCTACCCACTTTGTTGCATAGTCAGTGGCCACTAGAATGTATCGGTTGTTTAACAATCTGCTTGTAGGTTTAACAGGTCCAATAAAATCCAATCCCCATTTTAAAAATGGTCTTTCAAGTGAAGTAGTAACTAATTTGGCTAGGTTATGCGTCAATAGGTTACTTATTCTCTAACATTGGTCAAAGGTTCAACAATATTTGTGGACATCTTGATTCATCATTGGCCACTAGTAACTGGCATCTAAATTTTTTCTCATAGTAATATCAGAAAAGAATTGTCTTTTTGCAACTCCTCCATGTAGTTCTTGTAAGAATGTGGGTACTTGTTATGGTTGAAAGACTTGACAAAACCTATTATCTTGTCCAAATCTATGTATTGCTCCTTTTTTAAACACAAATGGTTTAGCTCTTTGGGCTAAATATTATCTTTGTGATGTAGTAAACCTTTTTGGCATCATTCTTGCTAACATGTACTCATAAACACTCTATAACCACTTAGGTTGTAATGCGAACAAGTGAACATCACATGTTTGATTAGGTATTCCAACAGGTTCAATCTGGTTGGATAACTTACTCAGTGCATTAGCCATTACATGGGATCTACCATGTTTATAAAAATCTTGAAATCATACTCTAGAAATATACTCTAGAAATAATAAGAACCACCTAGTTAACCTACTGGTAAATACAAATTTTCTTATCATATATTATGGTCTTAAATCTAGACCGAAATGCAATAAAATTAATATTAATAGAGTCTGTTCATTTAGATTTACTTAAAACTAGTTTCAAAATTAAAATCCAATAATGAAAGCATGATAAAAAAACATCAAACCAACACTCTAACCATGGAAACAAAACTTTTCCATAGATCAAAGTATTTTTCTCTCATGTTCCATCAAAGCTCCATGTTCTACAATGATACAATGGTCTTCATCTCTTTTTCTTCTCCTAAGATATTCCAAAAAATAAATAGTAATATGTTTTATTCAAATTCAAATGGTGATAAAAACTATGTAATCTAGCTAGTAATTCCAAAAATAATAATTAAGTACATAGAAATATACTAACTAATAATTAGCACAAATAACTACTCCCTTAAAATTACCCCACCTGTACTTTGAATTACATCCCAAAATTTTGGATAAAAATGTGTTAAGAAAGATAAATATGTTACTATTTGTGATCCTATGATTCAAAAATATGATATATATGTTCAACAATTTGTTATGTCTATTCAACAATCTACTTTGTATGTTCAACAATCTACTCTATCAGTTCAATAATCTGCTCTATCTGTTCAACAATTTGTTCTATATGTACTACATTATGTTTTGCTTATACTTCATATTTAAGCATCGTTTGATTCTTTGTTGAATACAGAGCTTGTTGTTATTTTGATGTTTTTGTTGACAACTGTACAATTATTTATTGATAGGTTGCTCTTTGCTCTTATGTTTGCAACTTTGTTATCACTTATAGCTAATGTTATAATTGGAGATCTAATGTGATTTGATTTTGACCCTATTGTTACAACTATGATACAACTTGTAACTTTTGATTTGATTACAGATTTGATGTCATCTAAGTTTGATTTCATTGGTGCAACTTTGATACAATCTCAATCTAATGTTGTTAATCCTCTTGAATTATATGTTCCTTAGGTTGTATATGCTCCCCTATTTATGTGGCTATAGATGCATATTCTTGAGAATTGACTTCCTTTAAAACAAATTCTACTTGTTCTAAAGTTTATTTAGTAGCCTCCTTCTTAGGGCTATCCTTTCCTCCTCTAAGGTTTCTTGGCTCCTCTACTACTTTTATACTTGATGGTCCTACTTCATTAGTATCATCTCTATCTTCTTCCTCATCTAAAGTCTCTAGTTCTAGAGAAAAAACTAAAGGTTCATACTCAAATAATGGCATAACTTTTTCCATAAAAAGAAATCCAGTGTTTATACAACCTTTCATTCCTCTCATACTTTCTATAGACCTTCCCAATATCCTTTTGAACAATGTCCTAAACTACATCCCATCATAAGTTTGCATATATCTACATCTTTTTCTTCCATTGATAGTGCCTTGAACTTTACTTGAAGCAAGGTATTCTACTTTCGTAATTCATTATTTTTTTTCCATAGACAATATCATAATTGAAAGGTTCTTTTTTTTATGAGTTTCCTTTAGAAGTTTGTTTAACTTTTCATTAAAGGCCATCTGCTTTTACAAATTTATGTCCATCTACTATGCATGCCTATGGTATTGGAAATAACTTGAAAACAAGCAAGAAATGAAAGCTTCAAGGTTCATGAAATGGAACAATTGTATTAACTAACAAGAAGATTACAAAGGTTGTATGCTTCAAACGCTACAATCACAAAACTATGGCTTGCAACAAGTAACAAAGCTTGAAGGTTCTATGTGCACTCAAAAACCATGAAAGGAAAGAATGAAAGACCACTCAAAACCACTCCAATATATACTATCTCCTAACCCTAAAGTAGTCGCCACTTAACCCTAACCTAGCCGCTGCCAAACCCTAACCCTAGCCGCCACCGTAACCATAGCTGCCGCCAAGCCCTAACCCTAGCCGTCCCCAAGCCCAAAATAGTTTCCACTTCTAAACCCTAGCCGCCACTATTCAACCTAACCTAACTACTAGAAGGATGAGAATACTATTCATCCACTTGATGAATGTTTAACACATTCATCAACATTGGGAATTAGAAACGAATAGTATTTCTAACATATGGTTAGCTTGCCTTTTTATCTCATTCTTAGCTTTATATGCATTAGCATTGTCCACTTTGAACTCCACCTCCTTCTATTGCTTCAAAAATGTTTCCTCCATGTTCTTGTAGTCTTTATAAAGTTTGTTATGCTCTATACTTAAAGTATCCTTCTCTACTTTTATACCTAAGTAATTGGCATTTGTCTCTTTTAAAATTGCATGCAAGGAATCCCTTTCTATTTTGATGTTGTCCAAATCCTTGTTTTACTTTTCCATTTTATTGATATTTAGTCTGGCTCCTTGGAGTTCTACCAATACTTAACTAATCTCATTGTTCCTATCCTGCAACTATGCTTTGAGCTTCTACTCCTTCTCCAAAGCTCCCTACAATTTTTGAACAAATCTATCCTTCTCCTCTATAATTTACGTATTTTAATCTCCAAATCAGAAAGTCTAAAAAAAATATTTATCATCTATACATTGTATTTTGCTGCCTATTGAAACATAGTAGTAGCTTTTCTATGCTCATCCAATCATTCTTCTATCCTTTGCACAAACCTTGGTGTATGAAACCTAGGAGTCTAACCCCTGGAACTTGTACCTGATGAACTTAAACTTTTGTGTGTAGTATAGACTTCTCCAAATACGTTCATGTTTGTTATAGAACTTAGTCTTGAAGGCTGCATACCTTCATTATTTTGTGGTGATGGAATAGATTGTTATACTTCTGGTGGATCCTGGTCAAAATCCTATATCTATTCCTCTTTTGACTATTGAGCTTGAAACTTTGGCTCCTTTTTGGGCCATTTTTTATGCTCTTACCCATCTAACCTTTGCTCCTGCTTTGGAGAGATGGGTAGTTTCACACCAAATTTAAGAGATATGGATTTCTCTTTCTATCTCCGATTCTGCTATTGTTGTTTCCTTAGCAATTCTGCTACTTGTTGAGGATCAATATTGCCTCTCATTGTAGTATCCTCTTGTCTTTTTTGCCTCTTCTACAGTCTCTCTCTCCTCATCATCATCAAATTGAGACATTAGAACCACTCTTTTGGTTATCATGGTCTTTGGCTATTTCTCCTTTTTAGGAGATATGTGTGTAGGGTTCAGAGGTCTTTTGTTCTTAATGAACCTCTCCTTCAAACTATCTCTTCTTCTTCTATCCTCTTGAGGCTAATTTGCTTGTTTATTTTTGTCATGTGATTATGCTCCTTCTAATGGAAAACACTTTTTGAAATAGAACTTTTAAGACTATGGCAGAATGGTGTACATCATTTTTTGGTTTTCTTTTGGTTGTTCCCTCAATCACGTTTTTCTAACACTTCTCCTATCTGATCAATCTTTTGACCAATTGAGAATACATGATTGTAACCTAATTAACAAACTCTCCATGATCTGCTTTAAAGATCATCATAGCAAACTTATTACTAAAATATTGCACCTTATCCTTTTGGTAAATAATTATCATAATGACAACAATTCTATTAGCATATTCTAACCTCATCTTTTTTACAACCCACCCTTCATTGGTGTTGTAAGTGTTAGGGACTTTATTTGCTATATCTACCAATGCTACTCTCACATCAGACATTTATGCCTAGTTTGCTTTTGTCTTTCATGTATGGCAAATTCTTAAACTTTTGCCAAGACATGTTTTTATCTGTTATTCTTTGCTCATCCCCCAACATAACCTTGATTTTGTTATGTTTAGGATCTAGCTTCCAATTGTTCAAAAATTCAACCAGAATGTTGTGGTGAGGTGTCTTCCACTCAAACTTAAACATGTTTACTAATCTAGCTTTATTTGCCTAGGCTTTCTCTTCCTCACTAAAGCTTGTCCAAAGCAAAATGTTCTTCAAATTACTATTGTAACTCTACTCTATTGGAGTAAAGACATACTTAATCTCATCAACGTAATGAATACACGCTTTCTTCCTACGTAGATTTATAGCCACTACTTGTCAACTTGTTCTTTTCGTGCACTTCTTATTGGGAATATGAACTTTCTCAAGAATTTACTCCTAAGTAAACTCTTCTTGATGTAATGGTGATTGTTACTATTGTTGCAAATCATCCTTCTACTAGTCTTCCTTAGAATTTGAAATAGAAATGGGATCGATATGTTCATTAGGACCTGTTTGTCTTTTGGGCTTCCTAAAGCTATATCTCCTCAATGTTTCCTTACAATCTTTTTTTGATTTCAAATTTCTTCAAAAGCTCTCTCAAACTTAGATATTGGAAAGGATTTATGAAAAAGGAAGAATAAACTGGAGAAGGAAAAGGTGGACCTCTTTCTAGAGACTTAAACTACATATGCAAAATGTTTGCAAATTTTTGTTGCTCTCTCAATCTCTCATACTCCTCTTTCAACTTTTGTAACTTCTCTCTAGATTGTCTATGCAAATTTTCCACAAAACTTTCTTCAGCATTCATTTTAGAGACAAAAAATGATTGAAATCTACTTGTAGAAAACGAAAACAAATAGTTGCCCTAGTGTTTGCCACCTTTTGAAACATTATCACCTCATTTCATGAAGTGACGTTTCACTTTTCATTTTAAGGCTAGTGTTTTAATGATTTATACTTCATTAAAATTGTTTGCACTTGTTGCGTCCTCCTTAAATTCATGCTAACATCAACATGGGCTACAATTAATACATGTTGACCAAAGAATTATGTGGACATGGCACTGCATAATTCTAATGGCATTCTTGAATATGATGACCTGGTATAATTTACATTATAGATCCCCTTTGGCCTATGCCGAGTCATTAGATTAACAAAATTTTGTTCTTACATCATAAACTTATCTACCCCACAATCCAATAACTGTGAAACTATATAACCATGATCTAAGTATTTGTTCATAACCTACTAACTTATCGGATTTAATAGGGCTTTTCCTTATATTATTGTCTAATTAATCTTAATGGTCTTTGTTTCTATTTGATTTCCTAAATCCTCATTAAATGTTTCTTCAATGTGGTTTTCATGTATGGATTGTAAAGACTTTTGATCCACTAGACTTTGAATCCCCTTCAATGTCTGATCCACATATGTGTATGGTTTCAATTTATTAACATTGATTAATATTGGGTTTGGTTCAACATTATTAACAGAAACAAGAATAACAATATTGGGTAAGCAATATTGAACCTTGAATGGACCAAACCATCTTTTCTCGAATTTACCCATATTTGTTTTTTCTCCCTTGGGAAACCATAAAACATAATCTCCAAATTGGAACTTTTTATTAGTATTTTTCTATTGACTCCACATAAATCTGCTCCACTGGTTGGCTCCCACATTGTTACAAGCTTCAAATTTGTTTTTTTATAATTTTTCCAATTCTGTAATTCTGGTTGTTAGCATTCTGGTTGGTTTTGCATATTCTGCGGTCCCCAGTAATAGTCGACAGAACATATTTTGTTGGCATTAGAGGATGTAAACCATAGACTAACTGGTAGGGTGTATAACGTGTTGCCACCTTATAAGCAATCCTATATGAAAACAAACTATAAACAAATTGTTAGAAATACTATTCGTTTCTAATTCCCAATGTTGATGAATGTGTTAAACATTCATCAAATGGATGAATAGTATTCTCATCCTTCTAGTAGTTAGGTTAGGTTGAATAGTGGCGGCTAGGGTTTA
>Ga0209611_10015310_pt1 | contig 10032 bp, 9 predicted proteins | sample S1TSphgellanicum_3_FD_187693 | JGI IMG/M metagenome (GOLD analysis project Ga0209611, IMG submission 187693) | Host-associated microbial communities from peat moss isolated from Minnesota, USA - S1T2_Fc - Sphagnum magellanicum MG (SPAdes) (version 2) | ecosystem: Host-associated > Plants > Peat... | reverse complement strand
TTTGTGTTTGATTTTTTGCGATCGCTTAATTCTGGCATTTTGGGTTAGAAAACAGAAATGTATATATATTGGCTTGAAGATGTGTAATACAAGCGTAGTATTTTGTCTTTTTAAAAGAGCCGCACCCATATCATTTAGCGTCAGTGGTGTTTGGGCACTATGGCGAACATACAACGCATAAACTGTGGCATCTCGAATCGTAAAAAGCACTCGGTATACATTTTTGGCTTTCCCATAAAGAAGTTGCCGTACTTCTTCTAGAAAAATCTCATGTTCGACGGCTAAGGCACAGCGCTGCGGCTTCTCGTGTAGAGTAGCAATAGCATTCATTAATCCTCGAAACCAACGATCAGCAAACTCAGGATTACTCTCTCGATACCAGCGATAGGCTTGTTGAATCTGAGCTTCCGCAATTGGGGTAATTTCAACCTGAAATGCCATACTTTTGCTGCATTTCTTGGACGAAATCCCCAACGGGGCGAGTTTGACCAGCGTTGAGTTCCTCAAAGCCTTGCTGAATCCCCTCAATTATCTCCAATTGATCTATCAGTTGGCGTAGTTTGGCGCGATCGATTTTGCCAGGATCGAGAAAGGTGACGAGAACTTGGGAGCGATCGCTAACATCTTGTGGTATCTCAGCGAGATGAATGTGCCCATCCTGATAAATGCCTTCGATAGTTTTTAGCATAAGTTGCCGTTCGGTTGGTATCTCCTTCAATTCTACAAGGCTAACATCAAAGGGCTAAGACCTCTCCTCTTAAGATGCACATTTTATAACCCTGATACAGCAAGGCTTTCAGAAAGTGAAAAAAAATGTGCATCTTTCATATGTTGCTAGTGGCGTTAGCGAGTACTCGAGCGTCAGCGCTGCTGCGTTCGCGAAGCGTCTCCCCTTGGGAGAAGCGCAGATCGCCGCTAGTTAGAGGCTGATATCTTGCACCTGGGCTGTCAGCCAAGCCTAGATTTAAATCGCTGGCTGATAGCTAAAGTCCTCTCAAGAGGACTGTTCAAGGATTTCAGTCCATTGAAATGGACTTAAGCTATTAGCCCGGAACTTAAGTTCTGGGCGGGATATCGGGCTGATTCAGAATGGTGCAAGATGTCGGTCTCCCACTCCCCCTCTCCCAATACGGTTCGGTTAAGCTCTAAGCCGTTACGTATTCAGTCCGCTATCCTTCTGTGCTTCAAGTTCGGCAGCCGCCGTATCCAGTTCCAGTTGTTCAACCGCAGGCAGGATAGTTTTAAGCTGTTCCGGCACATCTTTTCCTATCCGGTGTGTGGAAACGCCGATAGGTTGCAATACTGCTCGGTTAAGCCCTTTTTGCTCGTCTTAAACAACGCTATTTCAAGGGTTTCAGCCTACCTGATTTCCTTAACCGAGCAGTATTGCGATAGGTTGTGTCATGCCTTGCAGCGCGAGTTCGGCCACCGTCTTGTTTTTAGACTTGCAGAGAATAATACCAATGGTAGGCTGATCGTCAGGATGCCGCAGAATAGCTTTCACTGCTGACACATAAAAGTTCATTTTTCCGGAGAATTCCGGCTGAAATTCCACCATTTTAAGGTCAATGAGGTTTGCCGGATGTACCAAACCCGCTGCTCCGGCACTTTTACGCGAGCCAGCAAGACACAGTTATGAGACCAGGGAATTTGTCCAGCAGCCTGCTGGACAATTTGCTCGTCAGGGTAAGCCTCGGCAAAAGCCCGCATATAGAGCAGGTTTGTACGGGAGAAACCCTTTCTCGTATAAACCGTCACATCCACCTTCTGCCTTCTGCCTTCTGCCTTGCCCGAAGGGCTGTAAAGCAGCACCAACTCTTGGTTAACCGCAAGCGCCGCCCGCATCTACGCGGTACGGACGCGCTGTTTAAGCAGGTTTAGAAAAGCGTCATAGCCGGTCAGTTCGGGAAAAAGGGAATCGGTCACGGGTAGAAAAACGTATCGGGTGCTTATGGTATTTTATATCAACGGTCATAACCGACTGCGGGTAAACAGGCAACTATTTATACGCGTTCAACGCCTGAAACCTGATGCATACTTACGCAGAAACCCAGAAATTGCGCTTAACCGAACCGTATTGCCCCCTCTTCCATCAAGACTCCACTTGCATACTCTGCAATCTGCGCCAAGCCAACAAGAAAAATAAGCTTGCCAGCAGCGCCAAAGCCGACACTGGAACCCAAACTCCTAACCAGCCAACGCCACGAGCATAGGCATCGCGAGTGATAAGAATGTAGTGTTGGGCTGGGACTAAGTAGGAAATCCAACGGATGGCGATCGGGATATTAGATACTGGGTAGATATATCCTGAAAGTTGCAGTGACAATAGAAAAGCAGTGAAGGAAACTGCTTGAATTGCAGCACTCTGTATTTGAGTATTTCTGCCCAGGAGAATGCCCCAAAAAACTCCACAAGCGATGTAAAGAGCTGAACCTACGATCATAGGTGTGGGATCGCCAGCAAACCACAGACCGAAGCACAACCATGCTTCCAAGTTCACTAACAACACCTCCGCCATACCTACTAGCCAGAATGCTGCTGCTTTACCCAGTAGGTACTCCATGCCTGTCAGGCTAGATGCATAAACTTGGAGGATGGTTCCCTGTTCATACTCTTTTGCCGTTGCCAAAGCCGCAAGAAGTGCAGGAAATAAGGTCACAGTAATCGCGATCGCCCCAGGACCAATATACCTCAAGGTTTCTAAACCAGGATTGTACCATAGGCTTGACTGGAGACTCACAGGCAGAACAGGACTACCTTGCGAATTTTCCACAAAAGTATTGGTAGTCGCCTTAGCATAGCCTCGGACAATATTGGCCGTGTTGGAATCCGTACCATCTACCAAGATTTGTGCTTCAGCACTACGTTGCGCTCTTAAGAAGTCCCGCGCAAACTTTGGGGGAATAATTAAACCCGCTGCGACTCTCCCTTGATCTAACAATCGAGGTACATTTACATTTGGTCCATCAGCAACTATGTTGAATTTAGTGGTGCGCTCAAAGGTGGCAATGTACTCCCGACTAATAAATGTATTGTCTAGATCCTGAATGGCAAAGTTAATTTGGTTCACCTTTAACGACACCGCAAAGCCAAACAATAGCAGCAGTATTAATGGCAACCCCAGTGCCATTGTCAATGACAGTCTATCTCGTCCTAACTGCGTCAGTTCCTTCACTGTTTGTGCAAAAACCCGTTTTAGTCGCATAAAAAGTTTTATTAGTTGCTAGTTGCCAATCATAAAAAAGGGAACAGGGAACAGGGAACGGGGAATGGGGAACAGTGAGGAACGAACTGTTTCCCGTTCGCAGGTTTTGATTTCTCGATGATCCTTGGGAGTTGGAGACCCCCGCCTCTATAGGCGGCTTTGTTTTGGACGGGGTCAAATCCCCGTCCAAAACCTACGCTGTTCCCTGTTCCCTGTTCCCTGTTCCCTTTAAAATTCATAATTCATAATTCCTAGCTAATCCTTTGGTACATCCAAACCACGTTGCCGTGCCTGTTCCACGACATTGATGAATACGTCTTCTAGTGAAAACTCGATCTCGCGGTGGCTTTGCACGTTGACTCCAGCCTCTTGAAGCCAATTTTCCACTTCGGGAATCTGAGTGCGTGGCTCATCTAAGACGGTATGCAAACGAGAACCGAAAATAGATACGCGCATGCGGTCAAGCTTCTGCTTCAGCAGATCTGATGCCTGTTGCAGAGGATTGCACTCCCATTCCACCAACTGCCCTGGTTGCTCTTGTTTAACTTGGCGTGGGGTTCCTTGTACCACAAGTTCTCCTGCCACCATGAATCCCAAGCGGTGACACTGTTCGGCTTCCTCTAAATAATGGGTCGTTACTAGGACAGCCATGCCTTCACTGGCAAACTGGTTAATCCAACGCCAAAATTCTCGTCTTGCCAAGGGGTCAACACCGGAGGTAGGCTCGTCGAGAAACACAACTTTTGGTTCATGCATCACTGCTGCACCAAAAGCGACTCGTTGTTTCCAACCTCCTGGTAAGTCAGATGTCAGCTTATCTTCTTCACCTTCTAAGTCACTCATCTGGAGTACCCAATTTTTCTTGGCTCGACGATGACGACGGGGTATGCCATAAACTCCGCAGTAAAACTCTAGGTTTTGTCCGATCGTTAAGTCATCGTAGAGGGTAAATTTTTGCGACATGTAGCCGAGTTTCTGACGCACTTCGGCACTACGCAACTGACTCGTTTCTCCAGCTAGACTGACGAGTCCAGAACTAGCACTTAGCAAGCCACAAAGCATTTTGATTGTGGTCGTCTTTCCTGCACCATTCGCACCTAAAAGACCAAAGACTTCGCCATATTTAATGTCCAAATTAATATCTTTAACAGCACGGAAATTACCGAATACTTTATTGAGATGTTCTGCACCAATAGCTGTTCCCGGAGACTTTTCTGTTTGGAATATTCGGGGATAGTTGCCAGTAGAGTTTTCACCTTTGAGTTCCCGTAGACGGGCAACAAAGGTGTTTTCTAGAGTTGGGGTATCGATGGCAAAATGTTCGACTTGGATCTGTTTCTGCTCAAAAATGCCCAGAATTCTCTTTGTCGTTTCCTGCGGCTGGTTCGTCAGTACATCTAAGCGATCGCCAAAACGTTGCACATCAGAAACTGTATCCTGCAAATCAACATTATTCTTCAGAATGTCTGCTGCTTGATCTAGTTGAGCAATTGGTAGGTAAACTTCTAATCGTTGCACACCCAAACTCGCTTTCACTTTTGCAGGTGTGTCGCACTGTTGAATTTTCCCCTCGTACATCAAAGCAATTCGCGAACAGCGTTCTGCTTCATCCAGGTAAGGAGTAGCAAGAACTGTAGTTATGCCTTCACTCACAGCAAGCTGTGCTAAGATATCCCAGAATTCTCGGCGCGACACAGGATCAACACCCGTCGTCGGCTCATCTAACAGCAAGATTTTTGGCTGGTGAATGAGTACACAGCACAAAGCGAGTTTCTGTTTCATTCCGCCTGAAAGACGTCCAGCTAAACGTTCTTTAAACTGTGCCAAGTCCAGTAATTCTAAGTAGTATTCGCTACGAGTTTTGAACGCTGCGTCACTCACCTCGTGCAAACCTGCTGTGTAACGTAAATTTTCCAAAATGCTCATGTCTTGGTAAAGACTAAAGCGTTGGGTGAGGTAGCCCATTTGCAAACGCACATCTCTAGGTTGGGAACTAAGAACTTCCACAGTGCCACCCTTTTGTGCCATGATACCTGAGAGAATCTGAAATGTCGTGGTTTTGCCTGCCCCGTCTGGTCCAATGAGCCCAAAAATCTCGCCTTGATAAATATCTAGGTTAATACCTGCTACGGCTTCATTGCTTTGTTTGCCGTAGGAGTGACGCAAATCCCTGATGGAAATGACAGGGGCATTGGTGCGCTTTTGTTGAGTGGTCATATGAATTATGAATTATGAATTTAAGTTTCAGGATTCAGAATTCATTTTTTCTGGGTTTCTGGAATGAGAATTCGACCATCGGCTGGCATTCCGGGTTTTGCTAGGCCTTGGTTATTTTTCAGGGTAAGTTCTATGCCAAATACTTGAGTCACTCTGTCTTTTTTGAAATAGGTGTTTTCTGGGGTGAAACTGGCTTTGGGGTCTACGCGAGTGACTGTTGCTTGTAGCGGTTGCTTGGGAAAGGCATCTAGATAAACTAAGCTTTGCTCACCGACTCTGACTTTGCCGATATCTCCTTCGGGAATGAAGCCACGCAGATAAAGATAGTTGGTATTGACGATAGTCAACAGTGGTGCACCTGCTGCAACGACTTCGCCTGGTTCTACAGAACGGGTGATGATGTTACCAGCCAGTGGACTGTTAATAGTAAGATAATTTAAATTTGCTTGATTCTGCGCCACCGTTGCTTGAGCATTCTGGAGATCCTGCTGCGCTACTGAAATATCGGTTTGGGCTTGAATAATCTGTTTCTGGATCTGTAGGGCTGCTGCTGCTTTGATTGGTTGATTGCGGAGAGTCGCTTGAGCTTGAATTAGTGTTCCCTCAGCAGACTGCACCTGCTGACGATCTGCATCGACGGTGGCTTGTGCAGTTCGCGCACTCGTATCATACTCATCACGCGTATCAAACGATACAGCACCCTGGGCAGATAACTCTCTGTACCGTCTTTGTCTGACTTGTGCTAGCTTCAGACTAGCCTCGGCTTGAACTAGCTGCGCACGAGATGCCGATAGAGATTTCTCTGCCTGCTTGACTCTGCCCTGACTATCTTGCTGAGCCTGCTGCGTGGTTAAATTGGCTTGTGCTAGTTCGGCTTCTAAGACGGGCAACTGCTGGTGGTAACGCTTCAAACTTTCCTCGGACGAGCGCACTTTGGCTTGAGATCCTTGAACCTGTGCAAGCTGGTCAGCATCATCAATTTGCACTAACAGTTGACCCGGTTTAACCACATCTCCTTCTCTAACGGCGACGTTGGCAATCCGACCACCAATTTTTGCAGAGACATCTGTTTCGTGACCTTCAATGCGTCCGCTTAAGAATAAACCAGGCTCAGGGTGATAGAAAAATATCCGATAGACGCCGTATCCTATGCCAGCTAGAAGCGCGATCGCCCCTAAAATCACAACTGGTTTTGGGATGTGTCCCTTTTGCTGTTTTTTCGTTTGAGGCTCTTGTTTGTTAGTTTGCTTTCCGTCGCTTTCAGGGCTGCTTTGTTGTTTTTTAGACTCTTGGTCTAGTTCTTGTGGCTGCGTTTGTGTCATAACGACTCTGTGGTGATGAACTCTGGAATCTAGTATTTGATTGATTAATCAACTATCTAAAAAATTCAAAATTGCCTTTAAGCTAGGCTATTGCAGTTTTTATTCCTTACCGTACGTATCTCGCTTCACCGAATAAGAGAATCTATCTCTAGTAGCACCAGATATTTTGTATGAATCCCTGTCAAGGATAGACATGTGACTATCTGGTGGAGAAATCTCCAAGCCTCGAAGGAAAACCTCGACAGCAGTTGCCACCATCGTATCAGAGGAAATTTTTTGGGCATCAGGCTGTAAAAATACTTCACGCGTGAGAATATATGCAACGAGAGAACCAACGAAACAGCGTGCTGCTGCGCCTGAATCTATAGGTTTCATGACTCCGGCTGAGATTTGCTTTTCCAAATAGCGAGTTAAAAAAGCGATAGAACGACTTGGTCCAATAGTATTAATTGTCCCGGCGAATATGGGTTTTCGGAAGGCTTCAGAGAGCAGCAGCTTCATCAATGCAATTGATTTCGGGGTTTCTAAGGCTTCCAGAAACGCCTTAGCAAAGATTGTGAGTGCATCCTGCGGTTGTTTAGTCATGATCTCATCCTCTCTGTGGGTGAGCAATTGCAATACTGGTAGCCGTTGCTCAACCACCTGCTGAAGCAAGTCATTTTTATCTTTAAAGTAGTGATAGATCAGACCAGGTGAACCAATTCCTGATGCAGTTGCAATATCCTTGTTGGTCGCCTTCTCAAAACCCTTACTGGCAAAAACCTCCAATGCACCGTCAATAATCTGTTGTCGCCGACCTTCAAAGCCTTGCTCGTCCCTTAGAGGCATAAAAAACTTGATTGATTGATTGGTCAATCAAAGTCTAACATGATTTTTCAGTGTAAAAATCGAAAAAGCTATACCAATTTGAAAAATGATCAAGTGAAGAAGAGCAAATCTTTTACGATCCAAAATCCAGAAAGGGGTCAAATTTCGTTAAATTTTTCTTCTTCCCAAGTGATTTAAGAGCGATCGCCTTTCTGATTTGTTCAGTTTTCAAAGATGTCTAAGGAACACATATGATACCATTTTTGGATGAGCAGGTATAATAAGATACGTAGTTGCGCTTCAGCGATCAAAACAGTCATAGAGCGCTAAAGCGCAACTACGAACCTATCTTTATATTTACAAGTAATTAAGCGGACGTAACATGAGATGTCTGTGCATACATGGAATAGACACACTACTACAGCAGTTTTTAGGTAAAAATACTATAGTCGTAGGGCACGTCCGAAGTGCCCTAAGGGAACGCCCTGACAAACGGTGTGTCTCATTTATGTGAAAATTGCTGTAGGTCTATGGACTGACAGTTGATAGAGACATTTGTATCGTATAATAAATAGTAAGTATTTTAAATAATGATTTAGTTAAGAAGACGCGGAAAGTAGTACATCAATGTAAACCTTGCTCATAATAAATAGAGACGGGTCATATACCCATCCCACATCCCCTCTCACTGTGAAATTTTCACTTTTAACGATGTTTCATAAATTGCGTAAATATCTTTCCTTACTGCTTGCCTTCTTACTTGGTTTAGGGACTGCTCTAGGGATGGGATTGTTCACTCCCACGCCAGCTCGTGCACTTCCTCCTTTGGATGGGTTACTTCTCAATGGAGTTCAGTATCTACAACTTTCCCACCTGTCCACAACGCAAAAAGTCGAACTGGGTCGCCAGGTTCACAAACAGGTACTTAGCAAATACAAGCTTGATACTAACCCAGAAACCAATGCTTACGTGAATCGTGTAGGTCAACGGGTAGCAGCAGCCAGTGACTGTTCTCAGTATCCGTTTCACTATTATGTAGTTGAAGATCCCAGCATCAATGCTTTCGCGACTACAGGCGGCAATGTCTACGTCAATAAAGGGCTGTTAAAAGCAGCGGATAACGAGGATCAGTTAGCGGCGGTTTTGGCTCATGAAACAGGTCATAATTGCGATAACGACTTAGTCAATAAGATGAAACAATCAGACTTGGCTCAAGGGTTAGCCTCTGTCACTGGTGTAGATCAAAGTGCTGTGGCAGGTATAGCTTATAAGGTGGCTTTTGAGCTACCCAACAGCCGTCAGGATGAATATAATGCGGATGCCCAAGGACTGAAGTATATTGAAAAAGCAGGATATGATCGCAACGCAATGCCAGCATTCTTAAGAAAATTGCTGAACAGTTCTTCCTCACCCGCGTTTTTGAGTGACCATCCCGGAACCAAAGAGCGAATTGCTGTTTTACAAAAGAAGATTGCTGCTGGTCAGTAAGGTTGCCGATAGTTATTTTCTCAAAGGAGAAACTTTAGAGGGGTGGGGAAACTTTAAAATTCTAAGCTTCAGCAATCTTCTGCTAAGGGGAGACGCTACGCGTAGCTTGCTTAAGAGAAGGAGTACGCGAACGAGTCATCGAGCGTCGGAGTTGCCTACGTGAAGAAGGCAGCTATGCTGCTATGTTGCAACGAGCGTGTGGGCTTCTGACCCACACAGCATGCGCGAGCCACCTTTTCAGAGATGCTTTCTTGGGGGGCTTAAACCCCTGGCTCTCAAGGAGTCGCACATCCGGTTCAGGCATTCTGGGGAAGGTGGGGTCCCCTTTGGGGATAAGGGGCAGGGATAAATCCCTTCAGCATAGCAGCACAGCTGCCCTCTGCCTTTCTTGCTAAATTTTTATTTTCCTTGAATCCCTTATCCTAAAAACCGAACTATGAACTGGATTTCCCCCGTTCGTTGTCAGGCAATTACTCTCTTTTACTGAGTATTTATACTTGATTTCTCGACCCAATTGTTTTTTTAGCCATTGCCTCTGGCTGAAAAACTAGTTATTTTGTACTACATTTTCAATTCCAAAATCGGGGTTAATACTCTATTTTTTTCTAGAGCGGCAAAACTTACTAGAGGAGCATACTTTCAATTGTAGCCAAGTATTCCGAGGGGTTACGCCGAAATTGAAGCTCTGTGCAAAATTAATTAGGTGCGGCTCTTTTGAGAAGAAAAATTTTATCTTGGTATAAAGCCTAAAGTTCATATGGTATAAGAACCGTAAGCTTTAGACATTCCAAAAATAGGTTCGTTCAAAGTTCAAAAACAGAATCAGATCTTTTTTGTAGTAATGTATTACACGCTGAAAGGGGGTTTTTGTGTTTGATTTTTTGCGATCGCTTAATTCTGGCATTTTGGGTTAGAAAACAGAAATGTATATATATTGGCTTGAAGATGTGTAATACAAGCGTAGTATTTTGTCTTTTTAAAAGAGCCGCACCC
>Ga0209611_10015309_pt1 | contig 10032 bp, 9 predicted proteins | sample S1TSphgellanicum_3_FD_187693 | JGI IMG/M metagenome (GOLD analysis project Ga0209611, IMG submission 187693) | Host-associated microbial communities from peat moss isolated from Minnesota, USA - S1T2_Fc - Sphagnum magellanicum MG (SPAdes) (version 2) | ecosystem: Host-associated > Plants > Peat... | reverse complement strand
CGAAGACAAAAAGACCAACTAATGAAAGACATAACAAATATGAACCAACATATTGAAGACATTGAAGACACAAATTACAAAAGACATATAAACAACAAGCACCCAAGCAAGTCATCCAAAAAACTTCTACCCTTTCACAATGCAGATTTTGAAATCATGGATGAAGTTGTTTAAAATCCTAAACCTTGACAAATGATTCATTTTATATCTTCAATTAACTACCAATAGCCATGGAAAAGCCTATTACTCACCAACTATTTACACAAAAGGAAAAAAGAAAAATTAAAAAGTCCCATTAAGGTTTAAGAAATCTTCAAAATCAACATTATATTGTAATTGTACTTCCAATTCTATTATCAAGTTTGGTTTCACCTCACATACCAATCAATGTTTTTTTAAAAAAGTCCAAGTAGTTGTTAATGTGCCTACACAACTTAAACATAAAATGTCATGACCTTAGGTTTGGCTCGCAACCAAAGCAAGGTCTTGGAAAGGTGTGAGCCAAAAGTGCAACCCGAAAGTCACATTCACATTCCCAGGAATGTAGGAGAATGTGAAGGAATGAACCCACACACTCCCAAGTGGGCTCTCACTTTGGGAGTTGAAGTTTCGATGATTCTCAAATTTTTTAAAAGCGATTTCAAAGGTCAAAACTCATTGGATTAAAAAGTTCCTTATACCATTGGAAAGCTCTTGAAATGTAAATGTCTTAAATGGGCTCACATGACCCATTTGAGTATTTAAAAACACAAGTTATGGCTAAACGAAGGGCCAGGAATCGAAATGTCAATTTGACTCCCAACCACTAAAAGTCAAAAATCGCCCTGATTTATTAGCCACATATCGCTAAAAAGCTTTCAACAAGGGTTACAACTTTGCTTCAGACTTCGCCTCAATCGGAGGTCTTCACAATAAATTATGGACTTCCAAAGTGGCGATAGTTCTAATTCTGGGAATTTCGAGACTCTTGACTTGGGAGTCCCAGGACAAAATAACATTTGGCTGTAGGCCCCATGGCTAAACACATAAACTATTATAAGGGGGAAGGTGGTGGCTTCACCCAAGTCTGGGCCATGGTGAATTTTGTAAGTCCATGTATGCCCATGGTTCGTTTGTGCACCAAAAATGTTTTAATTACACATTAACCAATTTATTGTTTGGTTTGTGGAAGTTCATGTGAATAGTTGACCTACTTGTCACTCGTTTTAGTCCCTATCTTGGAGCTCTAACACGCCCCTCTACCTTGAAATGTTGCGAGCTAAAGAACGTACCCCAATTCTTTATTTCGTTGTTTTCACTTTCATATTCGCATTTGAGTCCTTCAAGGAATGTAAAGGTGCGTCATAAAATAACAAAGGTGATTTAATTTTTTTGAGGTGGAACTACTTTAACAAATTTATTGGGTTTAAAGTGGTTATGGTGGTGGATCATCAGTTGTAAATGTCTCCAGAATGGTGATAATCATAAGAAGCCCAATTAAATAATTTGGTGACATTTATGTGAGGAGAGGGTGCATTTGTTTACAAAAGAATATTAGTTTTTGTTCCAAATATATGATAACACTAATTTGGCAATCCAACGGTTCTAATCCTAGTTGTAGATCTAAAATAATAATAATTCGATAGTCTAATTACACTAAACTGAAATTTAAAATAGATTCAAATTCAAATTCCATGTGAATTGAATCATAAACTAAATCAAAAAATCTACATTTGAAAGGAACTTCAAAATGCGTGGTAAACAAAAAACATTTATGTTACAAAAATTTCTTACATCCTTATATGGTCTATAGATGCAAATTTGTAATCCAGAATATCTCTCAAAACCTTTTAATTTCCAAGATTTGGCTGTCAGCTATGTATTTACACAATAATGCACCTTGTCTTGCTATTTGTTAATGGTTTGGTCATACAAAAAAATGTATAGTAAAAACTTGTTGATTATGGAACCTAGTGCACAAATCAAAATGTGTGTTCAAACAATAGCGCAATTTGTTTTTCATGAAGGTAATGGTGCTAAATGTCCGTTTGTCTTCAATTGACCCAATAACTTAGACAATAATAATTTCAACCAACTTTATGTATTCCAAGAGGTTGAGGTTGAAGACATGAAATGTGGACATTTTACGCCAAAACCTTGTAAGGAGATTGAACTAATTTTCTTCACGCAATGTTGCCTCAAAATTATGCAACATGGTCATCTTGAAATGACTAAGCTACAAGTCAAGCATGCGAGCTAAAAGCGATGGAGGAACATCTTGGTCCAATCCACCAATCTTACAAGGGTTACAAAAAGTCACTTTCAACGTGCTAAGGTGAAAAAAAAAAAGTTTATTTCATAACTATTGAATCAGCAACCCAATATTATGGGTACACCACACCCAATGTAGTCATGATTTCCTATTCTAGAAATCACATCTCAAGCTTTAAGATAAGTCTCTGAGTTGCCCCCTCACATTCTTCCTTGACCTTGTTCACTACCATGTCTAAAATAATTTTAGTGACAAGCTAAAGAGCTACTGCACCCTCAATGCAAGAACTATAAATAGGGTATTTGTGTCCAAAGAAGAAGAATGCAAGGTATTCTGCATCCTTTCCGCCATTCAAGTCAAAAAACCACTACATTAGCATTGTTACATTTGTCAAGTTTATAATTGCATTGAAATCATCAAAGGCAACATCCTTGAACTTGGTAAAAGAATGATAATACAACCTATACAGTTCAAGTTGCGTGACGCACCCTTAAGCTCCTTGATAAACTCAATTGTGAGTCCAAGGTGAGAACAACAGAAGGATAAGGAGTTGGGGTATGCTCCCTGGTTCATAGCAATTTGGGGGTAGAGGAGCGTGTTGGAACTTTGAGATAGGAACTAGAACAAGTGACAGCAAATCAATTATTCACATGGACTTACAGAAACCAAACAACAAGTTGGTTAGTGTTTAATTGGAACACTTTTGATACACGAATGAACCACGAACATACACGAACTCACAATGCCTTCACAAAATCATGAGATTATTATGAGGGTACCTAGACAGGAAATTGCATCCCTCAAGATCCATATTTCTCGCAATTTTGAAGTGTGCCGACCTCAAATGTTAAGCAGACCCAAGTTCAAAACTGCACAAGTATAACAGTCACAGTAATCTCCAAGTTTACAGACCTCTGTCAATATTAACCCTACCTTCACCAAACAACAAATAGCATCAGGATATCAAGACTTTTACATTCAACAAGGAATGTCATGGAGGTTCCTTACCATGAATGCGGTACCACCTTAGGGCTTTGCTCGAATCCAAAGGATTGTTTAGCCATTCCCGCCACACTTCACACATATTGTTAATACAATACTTCAAGGCAATTCTCATAGATCCTACAATCTCAATTTACCCCTTTTAGGTCATTCAACTTCATGTGATGAAGTGAAGTGCATCCAACAGTGAAGTGTGTCCAACCTCAACAAACACCTCAACACTCCACATCCTATTAATTAAGTGGGACCCATACTGGTCCTGTTACTGAAATGCATCCATTGGGGTGAACTTCACTTTTCTGAATGTGGAGATTCATCTGACCTAGATCCCAAAATTATCAAGAGGATAGCCCAGTAATTCACCTTCCATGAAGGCAAGAACCAAAGTGTCTTGTGCAATTCCCTTTATATCATGAGATAACTTGATGGAAGAACCCTTGTTCAGCAAGAATCCCCACTCCTGCATTGCCAAACCCATCAATGTTTAGAGCTCATCTTCCACACCACCAGTATGTAGGTATCAAAATACTTCACCGGAATAATAGGGTTCCTGCTTTGATCACCATCTTCAAGGATGGGAACTCACAAGCCACAGCCACCTCATGTGTGTCTTTCTCTCCATCTTGATAATAACATGTTGGAAATGGCAAAACCATTTTGCTTGGCTTCCTTTTGTTTACCATTGCAGACTAGGGTTTTAATACCACTCTTGGTTATAAATACAACATCTTTGGATTGAAGGACCAGTATCCTTGTGGCATCTACAGAAGGCCATGTAGTTGTGGGGAGTCCGTGATTGGTTCACTTGGGGATACACGTTCTAACAACTCTTGTTTTGGTCCTTTGTCTGTTGGCTCTCAAAGACATGAGCCACTGCCTCATGGGGTGACATATCCTTCTTTCTGTTGGTCTGAACACCAAGATTGAAATATTAGTGCAAAGCTGCTGACAAAGATTCATCAATCCAGCCTAACCAACCTTGCTACTACCCTAATCCTTCTGGGAAATCGATGTTTTGTAAAATTTGTGCGCATACACCGCAAGGATTGCTCAATTGTTCCTTCACCACCAGTTAAGACAGATCAAGCTGACACAAAGATTGAAGTAGTACATGAATAAAAAGTCTGGCTTACAATGCCTAGTGGTTACACCCAAGGTTCAACATTGCCTTCGCTGCTGCAGGACTCCTCCAAGTAGCTGCAGTTGGAGTTTCTCTTCTAATAAAACGCGTTGTGTAATTCTTTCAATGGTTTTGGCTTTTGACAGTTTGCTGTGCCCTAAACCCTAAACCCTTTCAACAGTCTACCGCCCTCTTCCGCTGAGCTCTACCAGACCACCGTGCACCTCCGCCATTCCGCTGAGCTCTTCTAGACCACTGTGACCTCCGCCATTCCGCTGAGCTCTGCCAGACCACCGTGCACCTCCGCCATTGCGCTGAACTCTTCCAGACCACCGTGACCTCTGCCATTCTGCTGACCTCTGCCAGACCACCGTGCACCTCCGCCATTCTACTGACCTCTACCAGACCACCATGCACCTCCGCCATTCCGTTGACCTCTGCCATTCCGCTGACCTCTACCAGACCACCATGCCATTCCGTTGAATTCTACCAGACCACCGTGCACCTCTGCCATTCCGTTGAACTCTGCTAGACCATTGTGCACCTCCGCCATTCCGCTAAGCTCTGCCAAACCACCGTGCACCTCCGCCAGACAACCATGTGGCTGCCCTCTTTCACGCCGCTCCTTTAGATGACTGCTTAGCTCATTCAAATGCGAAATTCTTAGTGATTTGGTTTATTGCAGCTACATAGGTCACATTACACCTCGACAAGGGTTAAAACTTTGCTTCAGACCTCACTTCAATTGGAGGTCTACACAAAAAGTTATGGGCCTCCAAAATGGCGGGAATCCCAATTTCGAGAATTTCAAGAATTTTAGGAATTTCGGACTCTTAACTTGGGAATCCCGAGACAAAATGGCATTTGGGTGTAGGCCCCATGACCAAGCACAAATAATATTATAATGGGGAAGGTGGTGGTTTCCCCCAAGTCTAGGTTGTGCTAAGTTTTCTATACAAATGATTTACTTTTAGATTTCCCCAAAAAAACTTTTGTTCCCCTAAAACATGTCACAAACTAGAAAATTTTCTTAGCTTCTGACACACGTCAAGCTTCCATGACTCTCAACACTTGAGTTTTTGTTTCTCATTATTCAAGAAGAGAGAACGAAAGGGTGGCCTCAACTGGAGACACTAAAAAATTTGCAATGTTACCAGTTGTACACAAATATATGTCCACAATTTCATAACACCGGTGCTAATACTCGCACATGTGACAGTAGTATGAGGCATGCCATGTGCACACAAGTAAATCGGGGAGATTCCCGACTTTTAATGGTGAATAGTCAAATTGGCACTTTGACTCCCGATCCTGTTTTTGGCCATAACTTATGTTTTAATCACCCCAAATGGGTCATGCGAGCCCATTTTAAACATTTAAATTTCAAGAGATTTTCAATGGTATAACGAACTCTTCAATCCAATGAGTTTTGACCCTTATAATCACCCTTTGAAAATTTGGAAGTCCATCGAAACTCCAACTCCCAAAATGGGCTTTGGGAGCCCACTTGGGAGTGTGTGGGTTCATTCCCTCACAATCTGCTACACTCTCGAAAGCATGAAATGTGACTCTCGGGCTTCACTATTGGCCCACACCTTTGCAAGCTCTTGCCTTAGTCGTAAGCCCAAGGCTAGGGTTATGACATTAAGCCAACTTGATAGCCTCCACAAGATCACATATAAAAATATCTCAGCTATACGTAATCTTGATGAACTTATGGACACACTCAAGCAATGTTTATAAACATGGCAACCCCAAAATCAGTTCCACGTCACATAGAACATTCAAGTTTTTGTTGGCAATATCGTTCTTTGGACTATTGGTGTGCATCTTCACAATGAGAAATCGTTACTCAAAATAAATTCTTTTTGAAAGAAAAAGCATTAAAATCTAGCCGGTCTTGACATTCCATAAAATCTTGTTGCCCTTGGTGTTAAGAATATATGCAAGCTTTTGGAATCCTGCAAACTTTTTTGGATTATGAGAAAAAAAACATACATTCTTTGTAGGATACCTTCCAATTGATGCACTAGAGGGACATTTGATAAGGTGATGACTGCCAAGTTGGTTTGATGGGAAAAATAATGCATTTTAATGATGAATGGATCAACCTTATATTTGAACTATGTGATCATGCTTGTTTAGTGGCCTTGGAAGACATTGGACATGTCACAACCAATGTTCACCAACTTTCCAACTAGTTCTTCCACCACTAAACCACCAAAATCCAACATACACTTAAACATAAAAAAAACATTATTATTAAAGGTGGTAAACAAACTTACTGCCTCAATACATAGGAGGATGGGAATGCACCTCCATTTTTGCAGCACATACAAATGGATTGACAACCACTATGTGTTATTGATTGTGGTAATTTCATCAACACCGACTGCAATGAAGGGGGCAATAACAAATGTTACTTTGGTAGCCTCCAACAATACAATGTGCATGACCTCTACCATCCCCCACCTTGACGTGTCAGACCAATGCTTTCTAGAGACACTCTTGACCTTGAAAAGTTGAAATAGATCTTTTAGGTCTTTATAATCTATCATGGGACGTCCATGAGTAAAAAGATGAAAAATAACCACAAACTGCACGTATTTTCGCCTATGTTCAAATAACACTACTTGGAGCTGGTCCAAAATAGATGGGCAGTCATTTAACAATGTAAAGACATTCATTCTGAGCATGTACAGAATTTTTGTTGAAGTAGAATGATCCTACATCAACATTAGGCATCAACACTTTGGCTTTTCAATGAAATGTTTTAACAAGCTATCAAACTTGGTAGCCATGAACTTTTGTTTCCCTTCAACAAAGGTGAAAACCTTACACTAGACTTGTTCCACCTCACCCTTTTCATCAAACATAGATTTACCCATGGTGGCTTGGTCGTCCAAATATCTAGGAATTTTTTGGATCCTTCATACAACTTGCATTTCTTCCTTTATTCATCTTTCTTGGCCATCTCCAACTCAATCTTAGAAGCTAAATCAAGATTACACACAACACATTTAGACCCAAGGTTCAGGGAAGTAAATGATGCAAACTGTAAAGATGATGCACCAACTATTGATTCTTGAGTAAGGTTGTGAATAGGGAAGATTGATTGAAATCAAAAATTCTTTAGCATGTCCAAAAGAACCATAGTAACACTATAGATTGTAGTTGATCAAACCTCAAGACATAAACCTTAAACTTCAAACTCAAAGGAATTACAATGTTAATAAACCTTAAACCACTAAGCAATAACAAATTTTAGAAACACGAAAATCTCACAATAAGTTTGGAAAAAAAAAAACTTTTAGCGACTTTGAGGATTGAAGAGTCAACAATGAACATGGAAGAAAACAATACATGTAGGTTGTGAAGTAACTTTCATGAATCATAACTTATAAGTTCCAAAGATTAAAATCCATAATCTCTCAAAAGGAATTCAACAAAATTCAACCAATGGTTAGCCTAGGCCTCCACCTTGTAGATTATAGTAATACAACAAATCTTTGGTTTCCAAATTTCAATGCAACATTCATGAATCATCAACCCCTAGGCCCCATCTTTCAAAATCCATCCCCCTATGTTCATTTTGGAAAATCTAATCTCATAAAATCCCATCATAATCCATCATGAATCCCTAAAAAAATTTAGTGCTAATAATTTCTAAACATAATGCTAGCGAATTTTTCATCCCCTTGCATTGTCATTACTAGTAATGTACATAAAACACAAGAAGCAAAGGTGGCGAAAAACTCATGTTGGCAGGGTGTAGTGATGGCAAATAGTGGTTGGTGATGTGATAATGATAGGTGATTTAGGGTTTTGATTTGGGTGTAGGGTGGCGATCTAACCATTGGGCATTCATTGCATGAAGCAAAAATTTCTAATTTTATAAAGGTTGTGTCGCACTAACTTATAATTTTTTGCCTTTTGGTGATTTTTCACCAAAAGAAAAATGCTAATACCAATGCAAGGTTAGTGGGTTTCACACGACCAATCTATGGATTGGATGGCCAATTTTTGTTAACAAAAATAAGCTTGTCAAAAAAATTTGTTTGCAAATGGCATTTATAAAGTGTTGTAAAATCCCAACAATGGAAAAATTCTGTTCTATTTTGATTTGGCTCAATGGGATGCCAAAAATATGTTGTGCTAAAAAAACAAATTAGAAACTTGTGTTCTTCTTTTTGCCACCAAGATAACACACAGTTGCAACTTTCTACATCAATAGGAAATCATTGAAATCCAAGAAGCTCCCTTGACACGATGTCCATGCATGTGTTTGTTGTTGTTGCTATGGTGTGAAATAAACCTTCAAAATCACTTGTGAGTGAAGATTAGAAGCCTCTTCAACCTTATCAAACATTAACAACTTTTTTCTTTCCATTAGTCAAAATAACAATAATTTTTCATCATTACAACAAAAGGTGTCCTTGTACGCCAAGTGATTTCACTTGATTTTGAATGAACTCACTAGAAGCAATGAACGGAACCTAGTGGGGAAGTAGTGAATTCATGAATCTAATGAACAGGGACTAGTGAATTGCACCCACATTTTGTAGTAATGCATCATATTCAACAACCACAACAATACAATTTTCATAACCCAAAAACATGATAACCAATTGCATGTTTTTAAACCTTGGAACAAACACAAGAGCTAACATATTATGAGTTTTTTTCTTGTGAGATACATCTAGAAAATAAACAAAGGGTAAAAAAACCTATAGAATTTATTGTTTCGTTTGGATCCTGAACTTTTTCAATTCATAATCAAAGACATCCTCTTCAACAAGATTTTCAAGAATAGTTTGAAAGACCCACTCTTCACAAATGTCTTGACAAGTGAATATGATAAATTACAAGGCATCTACAAGCAACTAATGTCCACAAGTTTGGTTCAAAGCACAACTAGAAACAATTGGGGACAAAATTGAAACGATTGTTTCATAAACAATCCATGTTTTTGGAAAAGGTACATGATTCTGCAAGGCCACAAATTGGTTGTTATAACATAATGTAATGGCATGTTGAAAAGTGAAGGCATCTTGAAACAACAATACATGACTTGCAAATTTGCAATGAATAAGAAAAAAAATTAGAACACCATTCCACCATACAAAATACATTTATATTTAAAAATAAAACAAAAAGAAAAAAAGGTAAATCCTTACCTTGTTTTATGAGTGTGTTTAATTGTTGGGCCTTAATCTAGAATCAATGCAAGCCTTATCCTACACTTGCTTACCCTTGTTTGATTTTTTGGGTAATGTAATACATTTATGGATGACACCTTGAACATCTTTTATAGATGCGTAACTTAAATTGGTTCACATTTTGTCATTTGTAATAACATACTAACACACCTTTGGAAGAATATGCTCAAAACATGAGCCATCAATGGCTCCAACAAACCCATGCTATTGCATGATACAACAAAATTTAGGGCACTTGCACAAGTCTACAAATTGGACCTTTCATCCTTTACCACTATGACAAATCATGTTTGTCAGAACGACATTGCGCTTCAACTAGAACTCCAAAACAACTAATATAAAATTATGTTCCAATTAGAACATGGGGATACAAACAATAAATTAAAAAAATGTCATGTTAGAAAATAAGGGAATTGTACTATGGTTGCAACTTAATTTTA
>Ga0209611_10015308_pt1 | contig 10033 bp, 6 predicted proteins | sample S1TSphgellanicum_3_FD_187693 | JGI IMG/M metagenome (GOLD analysis project Ga0209611, IMG submission 187693) | Host-associated microbial communities from peat moss isolated from Minnesota, USA - S1T2_Fc - Sphagnum magellanicum MG (SPAdes) (version 2) | ecosystem: Host-associated > Plants > Peat... | reverse complement strand
TGCGAGCCAGGTTTAATGGCGGCAGCATCATATCATCATGATGAGGTTTTTGGACATGCTCTGGGGAATTCATGTGTTTGTAGATTGATTCAACCCTGCAAAACTTTATTTATAAACACATCGTAGATTTGGAAAATGTACAAAGGAAGAAGAAAAAGGAAAATGGAGAATTTACAAGACGTCAAGTTAACTCAAACTAGATATCAAAATCTTTCCATGTCCAAAATCGATCGCTTGTAATATGTCAATCGTATTTCTCCATGTCAAAAATTGACCACCTACAATAGGTCGATTGTGGTGATGGGATGTGTGTTTTAAAAGGTTGGAAGTCAATAAGTAGTTAGGCCTATGGTTACTGCCTTACTTAAAATGGAAGATGCTTACATCCTTTGTAATGTGATTGAAATTTTTTGACGAAAAAAAATAATTAAAACAAAAAGATGAAGGCCTTCCGGCCCTTTCAAGCTCCAAATGGTATTGGCATAATCATGTAAAAACACATAAGCATGTTTGTGTAGACATCCAAATACTTCAATTGCTAAATGGAGGATTTGGTTAGTGGGGTGTCGGTTGCGATAATTTTTTTCTTTAGCTTGAGTTACATCAAAGGCAATAAATTTTAGTTGTGCAAGATCGGGAAAGTAAATTCGCTCACATTGGGTCAACAATGACAACATTGGCTAGGGTGCAAATGCCATCTTTGGTGAGCACAATGTCAACTCATCAACAAGATGAATTGAACATGATTAAAAGAAGCACATGTAATTGTTCTCATCCCATGTGGAAGCCAACATCTTGCACAATGGTAACATAGGCGTCACGAACTACATCATAGGTTCCCATGTGTTCATTGCCATGAACACAATGTAAAAAGTGGATCCCATAAGGTCAATGGCATGTGTGCACATGCATCAAAAGATACCTACAATTGAAGGATGGGGTAGTCCAAATCACATTTGATGAAAAACACTAAGGAAAATAATCAAAAGGCTGGGAAAATTGGTCGAATTGTAAACCAAGTGCCCGGCCTTAGGTCAAAACATGAGTATGATGAACTTTAAATATCTTGTCGAAAAACATGTTGGAAAATGTATGATGGTGTAAATGTTTTAAAATGGAATCTTGAAATCAAACCATTTATTGCCCAATAAGTTGTTCAAACGGAACAAAACACGTGCGAACTAGGGGCAATAAAAGATCACATGTCACTGGTGTTACTAAAAAGGGAAGGTGTTATTGATTCATGTTAAAGCTTTAAAAAGGAAGGGACATTGATTGATCATAAATTTAATAACTATGATTAAAGCTACAAGGGCCCAATTCCATAAATAAATTATTGGGGTGATGGTGGATGTTAGTATGAACTCAATGCCACCAAAAGTTATTCGAAGAAAAACTTGTTTATGGGTTAGAAATCTTTACAGGCTATCAAAAGATCATTGGCCCAAAAGGCGTCCAAACGTTTGAAAAAGGGATGAATAAAAAAAATAAGGGACTCTAGGAAAGTGGAAGAGGGAGGTGTACATTGTAAGAAACATGATGACCATTACACAAAGTAATGAATTAAAATTCCAAAGGTTATCTAAACATCACCCATTCCAAGGAAAAGGTCCACATGCCAAACATCTTATAGTAGGGCATCTTTGATAAAAAATGATATGAATGATGAGGTACCCAATGGAACCCCCAAAATTCCAATTCTTGCTTATGGGGTGGTAAACTAAAATGGGGTGTTGAAGTCAAATGGTAAGCCAAAGGGTGACCATGTTACACATTTTTTAAGTTGGATAGAAAAACCTATTACATGGAATTCGATTTTAAAATGTTCATGTATAGATGATACAATTGAAGGGGGACATATGATGTGAATGTCATCTACGATGAATGGAAATAGACAAGAAGGGAAATGACTAACTATAGAACATAAAGCCCTAAAGTGAACTAAAGCGAATAATGCCCCTCCCAAAGGATCACCTTGATAGGTTCCCATGGCAAATGGGATGAATGTGACATCACCTTCACAATTATGGTGATTATAAAACAAGGGAAACTCAAATGCATAAAATGCACGAACAAAGGGGATGAGTTGTATGATGTCTCCACATGCTACACGAAATTCTTGAAATTTGACCCCTCTTAACACTAAATTGAAAGTGTTTGCCATGTCCAACTAGAAAATAACTTAGTTCTAAGGTGAAGGGCACTTGATGTGGATTACTATTTCATAACCGCCCTATTTTACAACTTTGAATTAATGTGAGGAGAAATGTGTTGCAAAGCGTCACAAAATTGAAGGCATAAAATGTGACTTATGAATTGATATAATGTTTCCCACACTACAATGGGACAAACTCCCCCCGAAGGCTTTGTCATGGCTAAAAGGCAAACTGTTCCAAAAACACATGCAATTTGAAATGGAATGTGATTCTATGTGATATGAAAACAAAGTTGAAATAATTGAAGGAATCCACTTGCTGAATCTTTTGGGTGAAAATAGTCCCAATAGTGTTCAAAAATCATCCCATAAGGACCACTTACCAATAAATCTGACATGCATTAGAATGTTAGTTTGAATGAGTCATAAAAAAACTCAAGGTCTTGGTTTGGCTCGTAGTTTTTTATGAAAAGTGGGAAATAGCCATCTAATTCAAGGTGTAATGCGGTGAAAATTAAGGTGGTGTTAAAAGACATGGGTGCAGGGAAAATGGTGCCAAAACACAAGTTGCTTAAAAGTATTCCCTTAACACGTCCAAAAACTAAACTATAGAGAAGGCGTTTATGAGTTGGAGGATCATGTTGGGGAAGAGACACTAAGCTTGGACTTGTCATTAAAACTTGAGCCCGCAAAAAACACCTTTTGCAAGTTTTCCTAATCACTTATTAAAAAGCACTTGAATCAAACCCGTGTTTCCTTATGCCCTATTGTCGCACTATGATGGAGCAAAGCGAAACACCATTAGGGTAACAAAAGGAACAAATGTTAAGATGTTGCATCATAGAGGTCATGTGTCAGCTTATTGAATGGAAAATGAAACACCATTTGTACGCACGCCATAAAGCAGTATGGATGCAATTATATAATCGAAAACGATGAAAGCCCAAATGAAAGAAACTAAGGACATTTAATGATAAAACCCAAGTCTAAGCTTATGTAGGTGGGGTGGGAGCAAGGGAAGGTATTAAGTCAATATGGTCATAAAGGTTTGGGTTAAATGAATTGGTGTTTGATAGGAACACTAATGACAAGTAACCCTTGATTAGTAAAATGGGGCAAGAGACTTTAGGCACGAAGGTTGTGAATGTGTTGAGGAAATGGGGTAGGTTGGGGGTTCTAATCATGGACAACTATATAGGTCAATAGATTGGAAGGGGGAAAAGGTCTTATATGTGCATGCTCGAGGGTTTTGGGAAAGTGTAGGGTTGTGGCCCCACATTCATATGAAAGGCTAGGGGTTGGTAAGAGAAACTTAGAGTAGGTGGTGGTTTATTAAAATGGGAAGGAGAATTAATGGGTGGTTCATGGTTTACATGGGAGATGGGGTGTTTAGGGAATAAATTTGTGGTGGTGCATGATAAAACATATGAGTGATAGGAACCACGAGGTTTGGTGAGACATGATGAATTAAAGGACATGGGATGTTTAGTGCCCATGAGGAAAGAGGCCTACTAAGATCAAAGGCCCTACTTTTTAAAGACTACTTATTTCTACAAGGCAATCCTAAATCTACAAAACCAACCACATAAGATTAAATGAAATGAAAGGAAAATAATAAGAAACCTCCTAGGGGTCTTTAGTTAAGGCATTATGCTAAAGCTAAACCCTAATTTCATTATAGGATTGGGTGTCACAATCACTATCCTACTAGGTTCAACATGACCAAAACACTTTAATTCCAAAATATTACATGTTTTATTCCTTGAAAACAAATAACACCACACAAAAATTTCCTAAAAAATGAATGTAATGGACTAGTTTCCCTCTTCACAAAGGTCCTAATCCATTTCAAAAACTATGTACAACAAAGTTTCAAATGATACCTAATTTTGCAATGGAAAGCTTGTTATGACTTCACACATTTGTCGGATGCACCATAGTGCTCTTGTTTGGTTGGTTGGCTGGGTGACCCGACAAAGTATGTATTTTATGTTGCATTGGTTTTTATTTGTTTTGTAAGGACCCTCTAATACCAAATGTTATTACTTTCAATTACTTTCCCCTATTGCATGGGTCCCATAATCCACCTATGTCATAGACCAAATATAAAAGGGAAAAAACACTTAAAAAAAAACCCCCCTTAATTTAACCCTTTAATGGACTAATTACCTTGGATATAATGCCTTTAAAGGAAAAGACAATCCTTTTTGTGACCTTTTTTTTGGGGGGGTTGGATGTCTATTTTTGATCAAGTAAACACATAAGTTTGCACAACGTACGAAACAAAAGATTTCTAACAACAATCGACATTAACCTCCAAACCCAAAACACTTTGTGTAAAACAAATTTTTTTTCAAGAAATAGAGTTTGAGCTTGAATCTGAAATGCAACTATCAGTGATGACTTGGTTTTCTATTCATCTCTAAACCCTAAAACTTCATTTTTTTCTTCTTTAGAGCATATACCTCATACTTTTAGAACACAAAACTTATTTTAAACAAAGCTAGTAAGCTATGAACTATGGTGATAAACTAAAGTTTTCCTTAAAATAATATTCAATGAAAGTTATCTATAAAGTTAAGCAATTAGGGGGTGAGAATGCCCAATTTCAGCATAATAATGCATCAAACACATAATTGAGAATGAAAATTTTACACAAAAAAATAAATTGGGACCCAAATTAAATTTTCCACCAATTTTGGTGGCAAATTAAATTTCATCCAGTCTTTCATTTTTCTTGAACACATCCACTATTATTATATGTATTTTCACTACTCCTACATGTACAACTATTATAATTATTTTCAAACCTTTTGCATTAAATGTTGAGTTCCAACATTTCATACTGAAATTTAATAAAATTTCATTATTTTGTGCATACCACTGAAAGAGGGGATAAGGGGTGAAAACATTCCTAAAGAAAAGGTGAAGACAAGGTGACTTTACAAACAACTCTAATTTGTCCTTAGTTTAGTCATTTAATTATTGGTTCACCCTTTATTTTCAAGTATTTTCAAAGTCACCTTAATCAAGGATGAAATTTTCAAACTAGGGATTAGGGTATTTTTGTCAATTTCTCCAAGTTAGGTGGAAGGTTACAATGTGTTATTGTGATGTGCCTAGGTGGGATATTTGTTTTTAAGTTGGTGATTCCAATTAGCTACAAAAATTTTATTTAGTTCTAAAAGTGGCTAAATAAAATTTTCTTTGTTCATAATTTAATGGTGAAAACCCAATGAGGGTTGTAAGTTCATAAGGCTGCCAAATGTTTTTGGTGTAAGTACAAGTGGCTAATAGATGTGAGGCAAGGTAAAACAACTGGCAACAAATGCTTCACCACAATAGTTTTTTGTGGCTATTGAAAAGTAAGTGATATTTTCATCGTCAAATGGTAGACTCCCACACAATAGAACATATAAAATCAAACCACAATTCCACACGTCTATTCTACAAATCCAAAAGAACTAAACAAATCTATATTTAAACCTTACACACCCAAAATCCATTGACAACACACCTACATTTATATGGAGCACACTAAATTCCAATATTCTAAATTTCTAAGTTAATAATGTATTGGAGCCACCCATATGTGAGCATACAACAATTTTTTTAATCTAATAACTCTAACTAGGTTGGAGTAGTTTTTTATTACAATTTGTTTTCTTTTTCCCAACAAAATTTATATGGCATCTTTGTTGTTGTTGTTTGTCCTCAAGTGCTACTCATTACCACCTTACTAACATTTTAATTAGTAATATACATAGCATGCAATATTGTTAATTAAAAACCATGATAAAAAAGATTAGGGACATCCCAAATCATAACTTGGTAAAATATAGGTCTATAACATTTGTTCAATTTTGCAATCAACAAGTTTGGTTAAGGCCTTATCTCTTGTGAGGATAGATTCTATAGAACTATTGTGTTAGGCTACAAGCAAAGTTTCTTCTTCACTATCATTATGTGTTTACAACTACCACTTCATTGTTTTTAAAAAAAAGGAGAAGATAAAAGAAGCCAAAACTTATGAAATATAATGATGGGTCTTGAAGAAAGAGGAGAAGAAGAAGAAATTTCAATTCCTATGATCCTACACATGTACATGATTAGTTAAACAACTACACTACTACTAGTCACAATTTTGTTGCCCAACAAACATTTTGACATGTTCGCAAAAGTAGTAGCATGTACAAAAGAAACACATGTGAATGTAAATCATAAAATGTCAATCCCATCCATCTAGTTTTCACAATTTGATACCATTTGAAGAAATCGAATTGTAAATTCTAATAATTTTACTAATCCCATTGGCAAAAAATGACCCAAGAAGCTGATCAAACAAAATCAAACAATAGTCGAGACAAAGTTGATTTTAGTCTAGGACTACTTAGTTATGCCAATAGAAATCATGAAACAAACACATCTAACTTGTTCATACATGGTTCATTTGATTGATGAAAATTTACCATTGCTACTAGAGACTAACAATGTTTGTAGAGTGAATCCAAATTGATTTTACAGTTGGAAATGGAAATTGACAACAAGGAAAGATGATTGTGAGGCATCTAAATTTGCTAGTGATGTTTGAACACTAGCAATATAATGACCAATGAAATGAATTTTTTGATTGAAAAAGTTACAAATGTTTTGTTGGCTTGACAAGGAGATAGTACAAACATAAAAGCTAGATACATAAATACATGTAAAACCCCAAAAGATCAATGGGTCCATTGAATTCTCGCTAAGAAAATAATGACCAAATGTCAATTAACAAATGACTGACTATCACTTCTATATTTTTGTTGGAGGTGACACTTATCACCAATCATAATTAGGTTTAAGTGGATACCTAGGCCCTTTGTGAACTAATAAATCATTAGGATCCCATGTGTTAGATCAATAACCATAACAATTGGGTTGATTGTTATGGATGAAATCTAATAAATTTACATGTAGATTTGAATCATGCAATGTACTAATGGCCCATAACCATTAGGCTATGAGTCAAATGATTTTATGAAATTCAAAATGTTAAATTCCTTAACAAACATTGGTTGTTTAATGAAATATTTCATATTGTTGACTTGTGGTTAGTACATCCTTGATGTTTGCTAAGAGGTTACTGATAAGAAATGCCCCCAAATCAATACATGCACATTGTTTTGTCTTCCATAACAAGGTTTGAGATTGCTCTTTCTTTTTTTGCAGTTTGTTCAATTCCCCTTTAACCCTTGAAATGTTTTTGTCAAAGTGTTAAAACATTATTCCTTCCTTTTTCTCGAGGTTCAAAGACTTTACAAAACCTTGGTTTGCCAAAGGGCTAAAAGAAAACAAGCAAATTTCAATAAGATCTAGTGTACAAAGCCTTATAGCTTGAGCAATCAAACCCACCATAACATGGACAAAAAAAAGGAAAACAAATATAACTTAAAAGAACTTACTCAATCTATTATTTGTTTGGGAGAATATTTTGGTGCACCATCCTTGTTCTCATCATACCAATAAACAATCTGAATTTTTACCATATACATCACTCCCCCACCATGGGCTTGGATAAGCTTACCTGCTGAGTCACACCACTCTTGACCTTGGTAAGAGTACCCATACTCATTACTACCATTCCAACCTTTCATACCCTGCCAACCTTTCATAAATTTTGGTAGAGACAATTGCCAAATTACTACTATTTGCCTTTAATAGCACAAAATTACATGACATCTAGTTAACTATATACTTAAAAGAATACATGAAATTTTCTTTGGCCTAAGGTTGGAACAAGGTTTATACACATAATCATATGGAGAATTGCACATAAAAAAGTTGAAACTATAGAGATGGAGTAAACATATAATTCACTATTCACATTATGCTGAAAAAGTTTTTATATAGCTACATTGCATCCTTCAACACTTGCAACACACATCGCACTCCCCTCTTCCTTTTATGCATTTGAAGCATCATTACAATTCCATTTAATATGTTTTTACAAACAACTTAAAGGTCGTAAAGATGAATTCCTTCACCTAATTTGCAACAACAGAGTAAACATGGTCTAAAACAATTTTAACTTTTGGCCTCTAATGTTTTTCTTTAAACATATTTATACACATACCTACAAAAAAAGACTTGAGAAGGATTTAAACCCCAATCCCAAAGGGATCTTGCCCATTGTAACACAAGCCTTAATTACACCCACACCCATGTTAGAAAACATACAAAAAACAACTAGAATCAATATGTCTCAATTGATGCATGAATATAAGATCACTATAGTGCATAACCAACAAAAGGTAGTGCCTTCAAATGTAATGCAAAACAAAGTGTAAAACCTTCATCAAAGACCTAATTTTGTTGAATATGGGTTTCTCACCATCGTGATACACAATTGGAATAAAAACCAACAATTTGAGATGGCAAAACTAGCCCACCATAATGCATTCTGCTAGCAGTTTGAAAAAAACCATACCTTAAACACACAAAAATGCGCTAAAGATTTAGCCCATACTATGTCTAATGTTCATTATAGTCGCATATTGTTGTGTAGAATGGAAAGGTCTGGATAGTGAATAGAAATTTTTAACATACATCTTGATCACAACAAGATCAAGGTGAGTTGTAAGGCGATTGTGAAGCTTGTTTTTCATGACAAGTTGGAGAAAGTCATTTCATCCTCCACACTCCCAATAATAATCACCATGCATAACTATACCAATTTAAACTACTATAAAAGCTAATGGCTCACAACTACACTTCATGCAAGCCTCTCCCAGAACCGCATAATAGGGTTGCAATCATGAGGAAGGAGCATAGCAACTTGACAATTGTTCTACAATGTCAACTTCAAAAATAAAGATTATTTATCAAGAAGGATAGGGTCCAATAATAGCCCCACAAACCCTCCATGCTTGCCTAGGGGCTTTTGATACTAATGTGTGTTTGAATTATGGCCACATGGCTTGAAAATGTAGTTTTGACCTCAAGGGCTAGCCAATATTGAAAATAAATTATCCTAGTGGCATTCAATAGCTCTTGAGCTAGGAACCACCTTTCAAACCCATTGATCAAACCTGCAACAACTTTAGTGCATTATTTTTCACATAATCAATAGTTCAAGCCCAATCTTCCTTGTTTGCCATGCTCCTAACCCAATGATTGAATTTGTAACATGTAACATGTAAAGCTTACCTCCCACAAAGAAACGTAGTCAACTTGAAAAGTAGGTTTTTTCCACTAGGTTAAGTACACCACATCATTGATGTGCTCAATAAGTTAAACCAACAAATAAAAGTGTTGAGGGTTGTAATTTTTATCACTATCATAATACATAATGAAGAGGTATGCTTATGCTAGCTTTAAGGCATAAATGAAATCACATATGAAGGTGTCCCGCCCTTGTGTTAACTTAGATAGCCCTTACATAGTTTCCAAATAGGGTACGATGCAAGCCAACCCTAGCACGTCTCCACATCCCATAATAATTCATAGTTAGTTTTTGCATTCTCAAAGTGGCCATTATCTTCAGCCATCTTCAACACCAAAAGTTTACATTTTGCAAAAATTCTCCTACACGATGATAACATGGATATCCATTGTGTTTTGATGTTATTCAAAAGCTTGTTCCCCTTGGATTCCAAAATTTCCATTTGCTTGCAAAACTCTTGATGCAAGACTTTGGAGATTTGGAATTGGAGATTTTCCACCTTGGAAACTAACCTTTAAAACTCAACATTGCAACAACTAGATTTGTGTGGTGTGCCATGCAGTGCACAACACTAAGATATGGGGCATTTTTTACATAAGTTGAATAATTAAACCTATTTTTGCACTTTGAAAAACAGTGATTATGTTTGCTCCAAAATAAATGATCTTCTATGC
>Ga0209611_10015306_pt1 | contig 10034 bp, 10 predicted proteins | sample S1TSphgellanicum_3_FD_187693 | JGI IMG/M metagenome (GOLD analysis project Ga0209611, IMG submission 187693) | Host-associated microbial communities from peat moss isolated from Minnesota, USA - S1T2_Fc - Sphagnum magellanicum MG (SPAdes) (version 2) | ecosystem: Host-associated > Plants > Peat... | reverse complement strand
CAACGCCCTCCGTGGTCAGATAGGAATTCCTTGATAGCAAGGGCCTACCTTGGGTAACAACCTAGGTAATCAATGGTTTTTTACAAAATGTTTCCCTTTCAAAGGTTTTATTTGCTTACATCCTGTGCCCTAGACTCTTACAATCTCACACCCTCCACCCTAGGGCTCTTTTTGCAAGCCTGATTACTAAATGTAGTCTACCCTTTAAATACACTAAGAATTCTCCATGAGGTTGTTATGTGAGAGAGAGAGAGAGAGAGAGAGGTGTTCAAGCGCAAAGTGAAAACCCTTGGAGTGTTTTTCTACCAGGTATTATGGGAAAAATTAAAAACCAAAGTGAAGAATTTCAAAAAATACGCCCACTAGCAAGCATTGCCTATTATGACATGCCTGCCTGAAGGAAACCCTCCGTTCGTGAAGGTGCTCTCCAACTACACTATACAGGTCCATGTGATTCTTTACATACAAGGTAAATCTCAACAAAGCAACAAACAGGCTTTGCCAAAATAAGGGCCCATGCCAGGCGGAGCAAAGCACAGGCATTGGGTTGTACACGACATGAAATGTGTAGGGTACCTATAGGTGTTATCGTGGGCATTTCATCTTTCAAAATGCCCATTGAAAAGTTACCTTAAATAAGGTGCCCTCCAACTATGAGTAAAAACCTCAAGTTTTTCCAGTGTATTGGGTTTTGTGAAAGAATCGATCGATTGTTAGAGTCTTGGATGTTTGCATTTGATGTTTTACAAGATGCTTGCGCATTTGTGACAATAGTGGAGTGACTTCATCCAGCTATTCAGCTATTGTAAAATTCGAAAGAATTTGAAATGCTTTTAATGCTTCTGTGACTGTTGGCTTGGGTAGCAGAATTTCTGGTTCTTCCTCTTGAATCTCAAGTTCCACTCGTGGCGCAAACAAGATTGCTTCTTCCCAACCATCATCCAAAGTATCAAAAGTTGGAATGTCCTCAATTATAATTTCTTCCTCGACTTCTATTCCTACCACTCTAGCAAGATGGAACATCTCTTCTTGATCTTGAGCCGGTCGGTCATCTTGTTTTGGTTTTGTTGCATCTTCGTTTAGACCTACCTTTCAAAAGTAGTTTTTAATGGTTGGAGCAACGACTTAGTCCCAGCTTTGAAAGACCCAATCAACAGCGTCACCAACATTTACCTTTTTTATAGCATCAGCTAAAGCAGTCACATCTTTATGGGATAAAAGAAATTCAAGAAACATCTTGCAATATTTAACCTTAAAATTTCGTATGATTCCAGAGTCCAAAGGTTAGGTCCCTCTTGTCATGTTTGGTGGAAGGAAAATAAGCTTGACGTTGGAAAGCTCCATTTCTGGATGACAAGGAATGTTGTCGAGAAGATTAAGGGCCTTCCGGTTTTTTATGTGCATTTTGGCGTTGAATTTCTAAAGATATTCCAGAAATATCATTCCTATCATCCATGCTTTGGAGTTTGCCTTCCAAATGACTCAACGAAGTAGCTGTTTGTTGAAAGCTCGTGGCATCTGCAACTTGCCAATCACCAGTGGCTTAAACTTCTCACCAGTTGCTGAACAGAGAAGAGTAATGGTAAGTCTCTCCTTGACCAACTTGCCTACTTTTCACTTTTCTCCTTGCAGTACTAAACTACGGTTTGGCACACCTTTCCAGAGAAGTCCAGTTTCATTCACATTCTAGATATCCCTTGTGTCATAGCCTTGAATAATGTTGGGCAAATTCTGTTTCGAGTGGTTGACGACATTTTCGTCCATTCCAACACTTTTTCTAAATAACAAACGAAATTGTATATAGTGGCGCTTACGAAACGCCTCCAACCAACCATTCGATGCCCTGAAATCGTTCAAACCAATGTTGGCCACCATTTATAGAGCTTTGGTTTGCAAAATTGGGTCAGAAATGGGAATGTTTCGACAACGAACGTTCGCGAACTATTCGTAAACTCTTTCATCTATGACTTTGTCATTGTCGCTGACTCCGCAAGTCTTTTCTGAGAAAGACTTGTGAATTCATAAATAAAACTTATAATCTCGCTCTTCTTCTTTTTCCAGTTAATAATCGTACCAACGGAAATAGAGTACTTTGTAGCGCAAGCTCTCACAGACATCCCACTATCCAAATCTTGCAATGTTTTGGCCTTCTCTGCTAATGTTTTTTCAGTGTACTTTCTCTTCCCACTCATGGTTCAAGTCTCTCTTCTCTTTAAGCAACACTTGAATGCGTTACAGCTACTGTACGATGAAATCAGAATGAACTATGAAATAACCATTATACTCACAAAGTGACTCACGTAAGTGTTCAATGTGACGAAGACTATTTCAGTGGAGCGTTCCGAAATCTATGTTCAATGTTCAAAATTATAGGGTTCATTTTGAGAAGGTGTATTAATATGGCCAAAATCATCGTGCGTCATGAAATGTTCAACGTAAGGAAGGGTTCATCTACCAAAGTAGAACCTCAAGACAAATAGATCACGTTATCCTCTCAAAAGGTAAGACCTATTCCTAAGGACAAGCCTACACACCTTAGGACTTTGAGTCTTAAGAGAAAATGTCTTTAAAACCCTAGGACCATAAGGTTTGAGGGCCTAGGACAAGAGGGTTTCAAGGCCTAAGCCTTGATGTTTTTCCAATCCTAAGACACTAAGGTCCAATCCTAGGACTTGAAGGATATAGTAGGCCTAGGACTTCTAGATTAAGGGATATTAACATTAAGCCTTGTAGTTTCAAAGGCCTAAGACATGAAGGCTTAGGGACATGGAGATCAATGTTTTTTTTTTTGTGAAAAATCACTAGATTTCAATTTTTTTTAAAACCTTGGCTATAACCACAGAGGAAAAAAAAAAAAAAGTTTCCAAGTAAAATCGCCTAAATTCGTAAAGTAGCGACGAGGAATAACCAAATTTTGACAAATCATCAATCTAGATTTGCCCCCTTAAACTCAACTCCAAGTACATCTTCAGTCCACATTTTAGATATTTTTAAGGTGTCGCCAAACTGTGAAAATGGAGGCCATTGATGTCACCAATGAACCACATGTCAACAATTGACATAGCCCCTATGTTCCAAACCCTAAACTACCATCATTAGAGTTTCATGCAACATTTGCATCCACTCATCAAAGCATTTGTTCTCTTGTGTTTTTTCTACTTGCAAGTGGACAACTTTCGTGATACACCACCACCAATCGACTATTTCTTGTGATGCACCATTGCCATTGTTATAAAATGCCATGGTTTGGGGGTGTGCACCATGCATCCAGTGTGCTTCAACATTGGGCATCAAATCTTTTTGTTCAGTAATCGAGAAATGACATTCGCATTCAAGTTCCACCTAAGTTCTAAAGGACCTCCTACCAACAAAAAGAAAGTATTTACTTCCTTTGCCTTAATAACTTGCAATGTAGTTTCTTGAAATATTTGGTGTGTTGTTATTCTAGTTGGTGTTAATTAGGGATTGTACAAATGTTGCAAGAGCTAAGCTTGAAATTTTGTTTAGAGCATGTGTGGGCAAAATCCTAAAAGCATCCATAACACCATCTATTGGATTTTAGATCGACACATTAAAGTTTCATGAGATTTGCAATCACTTAAGTGCATTATAGGACAACAATTATAAATAAATTAAAGCAGGATCCATTCAAAGGGTATTTCTACTCAATAGTTCTACTTAAGGGGTCAAATTCTTGTACCCAGCTTGAGATTCTTTTCGATTTGTAAATATCTTGGGTTTTGTTTGAAAGAAGTTAGAAATCAGTCTTGTTCCCAAGAGTCCAATTGCAGTTTAATTGATGTGGACATCATATATGTGTCATATCTGAACAAGCACTATTGTTTCTAACACTATTATTTCCAATATTACCTCTACCATTTGGGTGCACCGTTGTTTCCAACATTGTTGTTTCCAAGAGTGCATTTACCATTTGAATGCATGATTGTTTCAGATCTATAGGAGAAGACCAAATGTTAAGCATCCTTACTTTAAACCATTTACCTCTATTGTTGTAGACTAGAACCTTGATGTTGGCATCCAAAATCAAAGCTTTAAAATATCAAATGTCCAAAGTCTAACAATCCAAAGTTTATTAGGTTTCCACTTTAGGTTTAGGGTTTACAAATTAGAGTTCCCATATTTGTCTTATTTTCAAGAAACCATCTGCCATTTGAGTTTATCAGTCCAAAATTTGTCAAGTTTCCATTTGAGTTTTAGGGTTTGCAAATTGGAGTTCTCGTACTCGTTTGCTTTCCAAATTATATGCATATGCCATTTGAGTCTGATAGTCCACAGTCTATCAGGTTTCCATTTTAGGTTTAGGGTTTACAAATTGGAGTTCCTATATTTGTCTTCTTTCCAAGAAAACATTTGCCACTTGAGTTTCTACATCCAAAGTCTATTAGGTTTCCATTTGATTTTTAAGCTTTGTAAATTGGAGTTCCCGTACTTGTTTACTTTCCAAACTATGTGCATCTGCCACTTGAGTTTGACAGTCCAGAGTCTATCATGTTTCCATTTTAGGTTTAAGGTTTACAAATTGGAGTCCCATATCTATCTTCTTTCCAAGAAAACACCTACCACTTGAGTCTCTCAGTCCAAAGTCTATCAGGTTTCCATTTATGTTTTAGGGTTTACAAATTAAAGTTTTATATTTGTTTGTTTTCCAAACCGTGTGCATCTACCGTTGGAGTCTAATAGTCCAAAGTCTATCAAGTTTCCACTTTAGGGTTAGGGTTTACAAATTGGAATCCTATATTTGTCTTCTTTCCAAGAGAGCATTTACCACATGAGTTTATCAATCTAGACCAATTAGAGTTATTGTATTTGTTTGCTTTCCAAATTGTGTGCATCTACCACTTGAGTCTAATGATTCAGAGTCTATTAAGTTTCCACTTTAGGTTTAGGGTTTACAAATTGGAATCCCATATATGTCTTCTTTCCAAGGAAGCACCTACCACATGAATCTATCAATCTAAAGTCTATCAGGTTTCCATTTGAGTTTTAAGGTTTACAAATTAGAGTTTTCATATTTGTTTCATTTACAAAAATGCATCTACCACCTAAGTCTAACATTCCACAATCTATCATGTTTCCACTCGAAATTTAAGGTTTGCAAATTTTGGACTTCCCATATTTATTTTCTTACGCCCAAGAATGCATCCGCCATTTGAATATGATAATCCAAAGTCTATTAATTTTCCACTCGAAGTTTATTGTTTACAAATTGGATTTTCCCATTTGTTTGGTTTCTAACAATTTACCTACCATTTGAATCTCAAATTCCAAAATTTCTATCAAATTTCCATAATGCCTCTTGAACTTCCACAATCCTATAAATTCAAGTATTTTTTCTCTAATAAGAACCTTGATGTGGACCTCTTCTAATTTTTGAACCTAATGTTGTTTCTTCTTCTCATGGTCATAAAGGGTCGTCCCCTCCTTTGTTTTCACCATACAATTTTAATCCTTCAAATGGAGATCATGATGGTGATGTTATGTCTTTGGATGAATCTAACTTCACTCCTGAAACAGATCTACTTGTTGTCCATCTAAACTGATAGTCCAAAAAAACAATTATGATGTTTCTAGAAAATTTCAAGATTCTTGGGCTGCAAAACTACCATGGGCGTAATTCTATTTTAGCTCAAATGGTAGCTTGCACATTGTCAAGTGTAAGATTTGTAGTAAGGTGGAAGAGAAGGATAAAATACTTGCTACTAAATGGGATTCACTTTGTAAACATGTAGGTCGGAGGAAAACTAAGAGGAACATTGGAATTATTGTGAAAAAAGGGGATTGATATCATTCTAAAGATTGTAGGCATGCTAAGAACTATGAGTTATATACTTCTTGTAGACATTGAAATGTTGCTACCCAACGTGCAAACGAAGTGGCAAAAAAGAATTGAAAAAAGGTTGTCCAATTTGCCATTGCTTACATTTGTTGCAGCAACGCCATCCCATGCAAGAATATGTAGCGATTAGGCCATTATATGAATTCGTGGTAATGTTAAAAAATAGTAAAAACCACTGGAATGATAATTCTAGCTAGACAATGGCAGAATTCATGTATTAAGAAGTGATGAAAGCAATTAGGGCAGTAGTGGGGGTTGTTCGGTATGTTGTTTTAAGTTGTGATGAAGTTTCTACAATTGATAACCAATATTGGTTGCATGTTCATTACTATGTGATGCATAATTGGATAAGGATTCCAATTCTCATTTCTTTGGATAAAATGCTTGAAGATTCGGGTAGTGATAACCTAACCAAAGTCATTATGGAGGTGTTGAGAATTGTTGGGGAATTTTTAAAAGATCAAATTGCCCAAAAGCTCATATGTTTTGGGGCAAATGGTGTTAATGTTTTTTAAAGCACAAAAAATGGTGTTACAAAATAGATTCATGGCACCTATGCTCCTAATTCTATTGGGGTGCATTACATGGCCCATAACATTAATTTGGTTGTCCAAACATTGTCAGGACTATTTTTGGTGGTGTGGATTGAAAGTTTGATGCAATGTTTGTACTCTTATTTTACCCAATCACCTAAAAGGCATTTGGGGTTCATTAAGATTGAGGAATTCATGGCAACAAAAGGGAACAAAATTCTCCAGAATGTGAAGACAAGGTGGGTTTTGATGTTGAACCCTACCAAAAGAGTTATGGCTGAATACAAAACTTTGCTTATGAAGATGGCCTTGGACAACCCTACAAACTATGTTGAATTATGAACACCTTTATGACATCCATATTTGGCTTGGACTTGTTTGCATTTTGCCCTTGCTAGAATTTGTGCATGCTCTAATCAAATTTGCACAATCTAGAAATGTGTTTATGTGTGATTTGGTGGTAATCATCAAAGTTTGTCAAGGCAACATTTATAACATGTATTGTGATCAAACTTCCAAGTTCATTGTTAATAGTTTTTGGGCTTTCAAACATTATTGGAGTTGAAGCATGAGAATATCCACATGTGTTGGATAGTTGATGCAAAATCTAGAATTCCACATTTGGCCTTTGAATTGAATGGCCAATAGGTCTAGGGAATTCATTGGGATTTGGAGACCATGGTGCCTTTTAAGGTGACATAGGATGTCTTTGTTGTTGTTGAATCATTGGTAAAAAACCAATGCAAAGTTAAGCCTTGTAATTTTTATTTTTTTAGCTTTTACCCCCCAATTTTTTTTTAAAAAAAATTTTGCACCTTCATGTAGATAATAAGTTTGTGGTTCTATTTATTTTGATAGGAGTTGGAAAAGCTTTGGTTCTAGAGCTTGAAATTAAATTTCCAACCCATGGTGTCATGGATGTTCTTGGGATTGTGTATCCCCAATATTGGACGCAACCAAAATGTGATGCAACATTTTTCAAACACGTTTAAATTATTAAATCAACTTTTTGTTTGGGCAAAACCCACAAGGTGGATGACCAAGATATGATGGTGGGTGAATTACTCATTGCTAGTGACCTTGATTACTAACAAGGTATGTTTAAGCTCACAATGAAGTCAAATGCAATAGCGTATATGGCACTTCCTTTTGACTTGAATCCTTTAACCAAAATGTGACGCCTTGTGACAACATTTTGAATATTTTCCTCTAGTTTCTCAAAATATGTGAAACTAGTTGAATTAACGATGGTGCAGATAGTTGGGAGCATGGAGGATGAAAAACACTTCTTTACTTTGGCTTTTATGAAATCAAAGCTTCGGAATAGGCCTTACTACCCACCTACCACTTGTTGTGTGCATGTTTGCACAACAATTCTATATTTTGCATAATTTCCCATATGCAAACTGTATTGAGGAGTGGCAAGGAACTTGCCATCAATATTGTGATGATGGCTAGGCAATATGCCTTATGCATTTTGTGGGCTAATTTCTGCAAAAGTAGATATGTATTATTGCAAAACTAAATGGTTGTTTTGTGAATCACAAAACTTTCTTTCCATGGTGTTGACATTTTCTAACTTCTTCTCACAATGCAATGCCATGGTATATTTTTGCTTGTTGTATTTGGGCATTAACTTGTGAGTTTGTTGGTCATTTGTGTTGGAATGGCTAGTTCCAGGTGTTCAATTCCTCACAAGTGCTTGTGTTTGCTAGAACTTAATATGACATGCTTTGCAAAAAAGTTGTTTGCACTTTGCCATGTGTGTGCAGTATGCCCTTCATAGCATTTACTCACATGCCTTAAAATCTACTATTTGAGAGAAGTGGTTGCCATATTTAGACAAGAACTTTTCACTCATCACCCAAAACTTTCCAAATATAATAACATACTAACAAAAAAAACTCTAATTTAATTTGAAACATAGTCAGATTTTTTCTTCTTTAAATCTGAAAGAAGGGCCAGAAATTTCACCTTCACAATAATGTGGCAGCCACTTTGAGATAAATAATTTGGGAGTGGGGCCAAAAAAAACTCCCAACAAATCTAAATGTTAGCCAGTTGAGCTTCACATGCAATGTGGATGTAGCCCCACATGTTACTTTGCCAAAATGATAAACAAAACACCAGTGAAAACATATTTTAACATCTGATTGCTACAAAATTTGCAGTGTCAAGAGTATGGTAAGCAAGCCATTGTCCGTACATTTAAGGTAGGGTTGCTTATTGTTTTTGCAAGAGGGCCCCATTGTTTATGTTGTCCAAAGGGTAGATGGAGTCCTCTTGATGCATCTGTCACATTAAAAATCGGCAAAAACAGATTTGAGGCAAGAAAGTTACAACCCCTTACTTTCATTTTTTACAGGTAGTGCACTACTGGGACCCATGTTATTTTCCTTAGCTGGCAGATGAAGAGGCTCATGGGGTGTGACTTATGGTGCATGTGCCCAGAGTATAAGAGTCATGTATGGCTCTTTTTTTCACTGAAAGGAGCATCCAAATTAAAATAACCCTTTCAACACACATATGATCCATGATCACTATATAATTATCAAACTTCAACAAAACTCTAAAAATCATAGACCTCAAAACCATATAGCCCCAACCTTCAATAAAAAATCATTGTTCTTTTTCAAAATAAAATCAACAATAAAAAATCACCTTCAAAAGGTGAAAATCAAAAAAAAGAAAAAATCAAAATAGAATTTTTAAAAAAACCAGTGAACAAAATTAACAGAGAGCTCTCTACCTTCTACAGAAACTCTCAAGTCTCTGGCCTTGGGACCCAGTCCCAAGGCAAGTCTTTCCCTCTGTTGAGGAGGAAAAGACTTCTGCAGACTCCTGTGAGCAGTTTTCTCCCGAACTGGGCCACTTATATGTAGTGGCTTGGTTAAGGGGACCCACTGGAGCCGTAATGAAAGCAAGTCTTCGTGGGGGTCCATGGACCACAGACTTATGGACACTGTCGTAACTTTTTGGGGAATTTTTAAGCTTGTTACAGAAATGGTGCACCTCTTTGTTTGTTACATAAATGGCAGAGAGTTCATGTCTTCGTAGAATTGTGGAGCCGAAGTCTTCGCGGGTCCCCCACGGACTTATGGACCTTGTCATAACTTGTTGGGGGATTTTTAAGCTTGTTATCTTCGTAGAACCATGGAGCCCCTGTCATAACTTTTTGGGGGATTTTTAAGCTTGTTATCTTCGTAGAACCATGGAGCCCCTGTCATAACTTTTTGGGGGATTTTTAAGCTTGTTATCTTCGTAGAACCATGGAGCCGTAGAGCGCTCGTGTTTGTGAGGGAAGATTTGTGTGACTGAGGCACCTCAATCTTTGTGAAACTGGGGATCCCAACATGCTTATCATGTTGTGTGATCAGTTTCTACTTGTCTCTTCATCTACCTAAGCAATATATGTCACTGATGTACAACACCTCCGACCTATACAAGGAGATTGGACGTCACCATTGTCATAAGTAAGGAATTATTAAAATTTTATTTTAGATAATGTTAATGATTGATTATCATATTTAAATAATTTTTTAAAATATTAATTAATTGAATATTTGATGAACCTTAATTATTCAGATAATTAAAATTTCGATTTAAAAATCAAATCAATAATTTGATATTTAATTTATTATTTT
>Ga0209611_10015305_pt1 | contig 10034 bp, 5 predicted proteins | sample S1TSphgellanicum_3_FD_187693 | JGI IMG/M metagenome (GOLD analysis project Ga0209611, IMG submission 187693) | Host-associated microbial communities from peat moss isolated from Minnesota, USA - S1T2_Fc - Sphagnum magellanicum MG (SPAdes) (version 2) | ecosystem: Host-associated > Plants > Peat... | reverse complement strand
TATTTTTTAGGGGTCCCATGTTTGAACTTCAACCATGTAATTCTTATGAAATATTTTCACAATGTTTTTGCATATTATGATAGGTCAAAAACCAAATAAGTCAAATTCGAAAAAAAATTACAGTTTTTAATTTAATAATGATGTGATGTTAAAGTATAATTGTGCCAAAAATAGATATGTCATAGTGTATTTTAAAAAATGCAAATATACTCAAAAATTGATTGAAATGATTTTTAGTCCTTATGATATTTGTAGTATTTATTAAATTTTGTGATTGCATATGATGGGAATAAGTTTGTGAACCATATAAAAAGTTCGATAATTATCATATCACAAATGGGTGTTTTTGGGGGTGATGACCATAAGTATGTGGTAAATTAACATTTTGACAAACTATCAATTTCAAATGGAAGATAAAAAGATATGTAAGATGGGTCATTTTTTTGAGTTACATTTCAAAAAAATTTGGTTGATTAATTGAAACCCAAACTTAGTGCAGTCCAAAAATGAAAACATGATTTATTATACTACATATACCATAAATATACCCATTATTCCTTGAATTTAAAATCTTTTAAATTTTATTTATTTTAAAAATAATATTAGATATCATTAATTTTGTGAAAATCAAAATATCAAGCCCAAACACCAAAAGTGAAACCCAAAATTAAATGCAACACATTTTGTAAAAATATACATTACATACATGTTATGAAAGTGCCCAAAATGGTTCCCCTATAATGTGTTTTCACCCTTTATTACCTTTGTACTTTGTTGTCATTTTCAATAATTGCATATGTTTACAAATTTCAAAGTGTTGACCTTTTATTAGTTGGGGTAAGAAAGATTTTAAGATTTGTTTTTTGCAGTTGGGTTTCAATATAACCCATGTATTTGGATACATACATTTTAAATAATTATTTTCACTACTTGTGTTCAATTGCTTCTAATTGCATTTTGAATTTTTTTGTTTAGTTGATTTTGATGTTTAACTTTTCATAGCATTAGTTTTTTACATAATTGCCCCATCAAGCTTGTCGCCTTTAGTTTTCATCGTATTCACCATTCTGTGAGACCTATTCGATGATGATTTTTCATGTAGATGGAAAATTAGATCTAACAATTATGTGCCATGAATATGGAGTTGTGAAAGTGATAGAGAAATATTTGAATGAAATGTTTAGTTTTCTCCTTGTTCCATTCATATCTTTATGGATGCCGCATGTGATGAATAGAATAACAAATGGGATTTACCATTTTTTTTTGAATTTGGAAGTCATGATCTCCATTAATTAATCACTACAAGTAGATATAAATGGTTGGGGACCAACTTTTGAAAATCTCACATGACACCATTGTTACACTAGGAATTGTAGCATTGGTGGCAAATAAGACTTTTTCCCTTTTCCTTCTAATAAAAAAATTGGTAAAAGATGCAAATGACGTCCCTATGTTGGCATTGATGTTCATTGACTTGTGTGATTCATTTGATGAATATGGGACATTACCTCCCATGTTGAAACTTATTTCTATGCCTCTCATTGTACAAGTTGTTTTTGTTGTTTCTAACCATGTCATTGATTACTTATTACCAAAACTTCCCATTTGTCAATTGTTGTCGACTATTTGAAAGCAATGTCCTTCACCTTGAATGTTTCAAACAAATTGAAAGCTTGAATTATGACACCATGAATGTCATGACCCTAGTTTTAGGCTCATGACCAAAACAAAGGCATGGAAAGGTGTAGGCATAGTGCAACCCCAGAGTCACATTCATAGTCTTGGGAGTGTGGGAGAGTGTGAGGGAATAAGCTCACACACTTCCAAGTGGACTACCACTTTGGGAATTGGAGACCCTACAGGGGTTCGAATTTACAGAGAACGATTTTAGGGGCCAAAACTCATTGGATTGAAGAGTTCTTTATAACATTGGAAAGATCTTGAGACGTAAATGTCTTAAATGGGTTCGCACTCGAGTACTTATAACACAAGTTATGGTCAAAAGAAGGGTCGGGAGTCAAAGTGCCAATTTGATTCCCAACCACTACAAGTAAGGAATCACCTTGAATTATGTGTGTGCAGGTGATGTGTCACATATTGTTGGAAAGCTCTCGACAAGGGCTATAACTTTGCTTTAGACTTCACCTCAATCAGAGGTCTATACAATAAATTACACATTGTGCTCCAACTATGCCCTAACCAACTTGTTGCTTAATTTGTGCAGGTTTGTGTGAATAGTTGACTCGTTTGTCACTCGTTCTAGTCCCCATTTTGGAGCCCAACATGCCCTTCTTACCCCATAAGTGTTACGAGTTAAGGAACGTACCCCAACTCTTTTTTCTTCCACTGTTTTCATTTTCGACCTCACATTTGAATCTTTTAAGGAGTTTGGGGTGTGTCAATGAACATTGCCTTGCCTTCTAGCTAGATTCAACGGTGACATTCTATTTGAATTTTCACCCCTACGTAGTTAACAAGGCATTTCGGACAAATGCAGGGCATGGAAGGAAGCATGATGGTCTTGCTTGGTGTAAGGTCAAGATAACCAACATCAAGAATGATGTTGGTTTGGGTTTTTGTAATAACAATGTTTGGGCCACCTTTGATGTTAGAATACTTTTATGTTGAGTTTGTTAACTATGGTCTTCAAAATGAAGTCCCTCGGGTAAACAATTCCACATAGGTTCCTATTGTGGTTCATTTTGACCTTGGTATTATTACATGCACACTTGTTTGCAAATTTTGTGGTGTGCCCTTTTGTGTTGATGCATGTAAATGGAAATATATGGTCTCTTCCAAAAACTTGTCACCCTTACAAAGGAAATGATTCATATTGGAAGGTGTGATCACTTTATTCAAGACAACATGTGTAGGGAATCGATGGGGTGTGGACGAGCTCAAACGATCCAAAATTGATGTCAAAATGTTAACTATTTTGCAATTCTTGTCACATTTGTCTATGTGGTGCCACTTTAATAACATGTGAATAATGGAAAATTGTGTTTATTGAATAATGTGGACATTGAAAAAAATAAAATGAATAAAAAAACCTTCCAATATCAAAGTTTGGTTTGAACAAAGGATGTTTAACAACTACATTCAATAACACTACTTTCACAAAGGGCCCTTTAGTTTTCATATTACAATTTTTTTCATGGTGATTTTTTTTGTAATAATAGAGTATTATTAAAAAAATTAAAAAAACATTCAAATTCTCATTTTTTTCAATTTTGTGTTTATCAAAATTTAAGGTTCTTTTAAAGTTCTTGAGTTTTTTACGACATGTAAATGTGATGCAATATATATGTTGTTTTTAAAAAAGTTGTAGTTTATAAAAAAAAAAGAAAAAACTAACTTTGAAAATGTTTATATGTTTTGGTATGATTTGAAATTGTGACAATTTTTCAAGATGAAACTCAAATATGGCAAAATCTATACACTTTCAAAAATTCATATTTATTCAAAATTGATTGGAAAAAAAATGACATATTGGGGCAACTATAAATACAATAAATAAAATGTTTCAAAATGTTTCATTTGAAAATTCCTCTTTATGAAAACATGTTTTTTTGCAAAAGGACCCCAAAAAGATAGTAGTTTTAAATGCAAAATAAACACATTGGCTCGTTAAATGTCATTTGGATCCAATGGAAGCGATCTAGGCATTAATTGAAGAGGAGGTTTGTCACACATTTGACATAATCAATTTTACAATTATTTTGTATGCGAATAAGTCCTTGTCCCAATACCTACTCAACAAGGATGGCAATGACCCAATGAAACTTTTGAACAATTGAACAAGGTGATGGACAACTTTGCACCCTTGTGTTTTTTTAGAATTCATTATTTCATTGCATCATTCAAACATTGTCCTACCAATAGAAGATATATTGACAACATTCTTTTCTTATAGTTAAAAAATTGTTTGACTACATTCAAGATAATTGTTTTCTTGGACAATTTTTAGATCAGAAAGTGTTCTTCTTTAAGATGTTTGTTGATGATATTCCCAACAATGTTGATTTGGGGTGAATGCAAGGTATGGTGGCTCACTTTTGGTGTCACAATGATGTTTTTTGCTGGGTACACCTTGTTCAAAGGCATGTGGTGAATAGTATATTTTTAAATCTATTAATTCAAAATTGAATGTAAACTAACAACTTTATTAAGAAGATATTTGTGTAGTTCTTTATTGATAAAAATTTCATATGCTAGTGGTAACAAACTTTTCAAGTTCAAAATTATGGATTGGTCAGTTGACTGGAATGATAGAAAATTGAAAGTTTCATTTAAAGTTTTAATCAAATTTATTATTAGTGATTTAGCATATGAGTTAGAATGAAATAATACACTTTTATGTGAAAAATTTCCTGAAGAATCATAGCCAAATTCTACCTATGAACTTTTGAATGCCTTAAATTACCTTGTATTTTCATAAGTCCATAACATTGTTGTTTTTCATTCATTTTCAATTTTATTTTTTCAAAGGTGCATATATTTGGAATCTCTACTTAGGCTCCTATTAATTTGGAATTTATTGCTTTTAATAAATGGACTTTATTAGCATTTAACCAAGGGTACCACAAAATAAAATAAAAATTAACACTAGAATGTGGACTTTTGTGGAATACAATTATTTTTAAAAATGAACCACCATACTGTGCATTTACCCTTTGGTCAACAAATGCAATCTATTGGTGATATGGAAAATGATTGTATTATGTTTGATCATTTCAAGCACATAAATGGATGGACCACCATGGTGTGTCACATTTATGACCCTACATATTGAGAAGTTTTGACCATTTTTTTTTATGACATGTAATCAAAATCCAATGAAGCTCAATGTGTCCTATGGACAAAGTTGGATAAGATCATGTTCAAGCATGACCTTTCCAACGTCAACTTCAAGGGGTTCATGGCAAATCTAGTCTGTAGGTGAATTGGAATGATGTCAAAATTGTTTATGGGATAAGAGATCCCACTATCTATATGGTTGGGAAGGAACACAATTGCTTATTTCATTAGACTTTATCATTTGATAGGCACACCAAGCAATTAATCACACATTAGTTCTGAGACCAACATACGATATTATGCCATAAATAAGAATTCCACTTCTTTGGAAGAGGTCAATGTGCAATATGTTGTAATTTGATGCTAATGGTCTTCCTCTAGGTTCGCCATTGAAATAATTGGATGGGGTTTTGGCATTTCCATGTCAAACAATGAGGAAGATTCATGGTACATGTAATTTTTTCATCCATTTTCCTATCAATTTCATTTTGTTTGTCATGACATGTTAATGTCATTCATGCTCATTCATGATTGGGGTTCCAAAAAGGAGTGTCCAATTTTGAAAGGATTGTAAAAGGCAAGTTTATATTTTTATAGTCTTTAGTGTACTACAACTACGGTATAATTCTATGTTCTTACACGTAGGGTATTAAAAGAACAAGCCTTAAGAAAATCCTATTATTATTGGATGTTTTTTGATAGTCCTTTTGAGTCCTTGATTACTTTAAAGTACTTTGTCCATATTATGATTTTTTATAAAGAAATGTAAAAGGAATGCATAAAATTAATGCAATTGATTTCAAACTTTTTGAATAAGATTTTTTTTTCCCTTTATGACATTACATGTTCATTAGGTCAACTTGATGAAATAATAAATCGTATGAAAATTTCAAAGTTTTTAAATTTTGAAGCAAAGGGCTACAAGAGAAATGATTCCTTTTTGAAATCATTTGGTTAGTTGTTATATTCACCAAGTTCAAAATTTCTAGCTTGAGATGCAATCACACATGCATAGGAAATAACCATGTGAAAAATCATGTTCAATTGATTTAGAAACTGATTTTGGCATTTTTTGTGATTTTGCTTATAAACCAAAATGTCAATGCACAATTATGTACTTATGCAAAAAGTTACCACCACCACACGAATTATCTTATCTTGGAGTATTCAAATTTTTTCATTTACATTTGTTTTGTGTAAATAACATTTGCAAAAAGTAATTTAAAATTTTTTTTGGAGTCTTTTTCCATTTTTTTGGAACCCCAAAATTGAATGGATCCATTCATTTTATTTGTTTATAAAAATTCAAAATGGAGGAGGTTGTTGACATGTCTCCATATAATTTTTTAAAAATGGTCCATAATGTTTGGTTCCAATAGTTGATAAAAAGGGTTTCATAGCTATATGTTGTGACTTTTGATGATTATGTGAGAACTTTCAAGTAGAATACACTATACTAGGCATATAGTGTATTTGAATGGTGGTCTATAATAAAAGGTCCAAATAGGAATGAATTTCATTTGTATAGAGTTACCGAATTTGGAAACCCCTTGTTATTGGCTATAACTATCACAAAATATGCATTGGGATGTTCTTATGCATCAAGGATGCTACATTTGGAGGGTGAGGAAGTTTTAAAATATTGCAAATGAATTGCTAAATCTCCCCTTTGGCTCAGAGGAGGATTCACACAAATGTTAACTTCTTTTGTCCATGAATTGACAAAACTTCCATTGGCATTAACAGCCAAGCACATGACAATGGTCCTTTGCCCATTGTTGGAACCAATTGTGGGATTCTTGTTTTCACACATATTGGTGAGGAAATTTGTGAAAGTACTTGTGGACATGGTGTCTGGTGTATTAAGCATTGCCCCCCAAATCCAACACTAGATGCAGTGCTTTACAAAAAGACACTAGCCATGAGAGTTGTAAGGTGAAAATTATATCATAAAAAATGACTATTGGCATTCCTGTTTCATATTATGATGGTTGGTGGAATAGCTTCAAAGGTGGTTTTTGAAAGTCAAATAGAATTTGGTTTTGTCATGATGACTTGAATCATTATGTGGGAGGCTTTAGAACGAAGCATGAGGTTGGTATGCCCTTGTGCTCATAGTATGGCCTATTAAAAAAATAACCAATTTCATTTAGGATGTAATAACCCCGAGGGGGATATTAATACAAAAAGTAAAAAATACATGGGTAAAAATATATGGTGCAGTGTATTTGTTGTTAGGTAAAAATTATGATTTAATTAAGTAAAAATAGGGTACATTTTATTCAAATAAGGGTAAAAACAGGCTAATAGGAGTCACGACAAACTCTTGAGTTACTATGACTGGTTTTGAAAAGATGACGTGGCAACATAGGATTGGATGAAAAGCCATAAGATAGTCCTAAACAATGTTGCTTAAACAATGTTTTTACATTGTTTCATTGTGTTGAAAAGCACTAGTTACAGGCTTTAAATGTGCTGAAAGGTATTATATATTTATTGGATTACCTTTCAAACTTAACTAGATGCTAAATTAATATATTAGAAAGGGATTCACATAAATACAACATATATTTTCAACTTTAACTCAGTTTATGAGACTTATGAACATCAAAACCAAGGATTGGTTACACCAAAATTGGTTCATGTCAACTTGATTTTACCTATAATCAATTTAATTATAATATAGGGTATGTAATAATTTGAAATAATGGCTTATAATTAATATAGGGTGACTTTAGTATGTATATATTAGAAAATTGGATAATAATAGGGTGATAAATAATAGGTTGGACAATATCTAATACCCCTCTAAAAATGGTCATTTAGCGCATGTAGATCCCAAAATTTACACTAAGTGTCCCCTTCGAGGTAATAACAACATTAGAAAAGTTGGTTTTGTTTTTTTCGAACTTATTAAATGTCGTCCTCAAAATATATTTGGCAATGAAAGATTTGTCCCTATGTAGACACATTTGGAACCATATGCTTGGCCAAAAACTTGACACAACTAAACTATTGGCACCATGTTGTATTCAAGTTTTTCAAGGAGCATGAAAACATGTGGGAGGCTAGATGTGCTCTAAAAGCAACTTTTTTCCACCCGAAAAAGGTTCTTCCATTAAGCTATGGCAACATCATTTTTGGTGTAGGTGAAAACAAAAAATCGTATTAAGTTATAATTAGAGATTACCCAACTTGTAGTTGCATGGATTTTGTCACAATGATGGCATGCTCGTTAAGAAAGGCATGGGAAGCAAGTGTAGTGTAAACACATTTGTTATATTCTGCAACATGTAATGTATTGTGGGTTGTTTGAAGAGTTCATTCATTGTTTGAATTGGAGTTGGAATGAAGTCCAACATTTAATTAATCATGTTAGGTAAGTAGAATCTTGTCCTCTCTAGAATGTGAAGCATTTTTCAAAATGTTAAACTTGTTGTAAGGTGTTGACATGAAGAATGCATTGTTTTTGAAGAATTTTTTTGATGTGTTTAGTCTTTTGGCTTTGTTCATGAATGTGGAGTGCAAGAGAGTGCTTTTCATTTATATTTTTGATTTTTGAGAGAGAACGTTTCCAACCCTCAATAATTAACTTCAAATTATTTGATGCAAGCTAAGTTTATAAAATAATCTAAATTAAATATTTTTAACATTTATTTTTGTAAGGATGATCATTGTTTGAAAATCCTTGCTCAATAACAAATATACAAATGTATGTACATATGCCATGAGGTAAAAGGTTATTCCATGCTAGAGAATATTTTAATAATGTGGCAAGGAATATTTGTGTAGTATTTTGTTTACATGACATGGACTATTCCATTAAAAAATTAACAAAACTCATTGAAACTCATGCTCACAAGCTAATGCCATTGATTACACACAATTTATAACTATCAAGAGTGCCACACCACACATGGCATGATTGTAATAAAAAAAATGCAAGATCTTAATTTTTTTCTCCATGCAAATGCCACACATTTCCTTTTTATATACTACAAAAAAGATTAAAACAAACAAGACAAAGCCAAAAAAAGGTACTCGAGTAATGTTGGGTGATATTGGAACATTAACAACTCAAATAACATTACAAAAAGAAAGATTGAAGATAAAACTACATGTTAGCAAAATGATGGTGGCAACTATTTTGAGACTAGCCCATTGAAGAACATTCAAGAAAAAATAAAATTAACATTGAGCTCACCATGACCTTGCATGAAGAGAGGTGCAAAACTAATTGCAAGAAGTGATGAACTTCCTTGATTGATTAATGTGGGTTTGGAGGACCACACACACAAAAAAAAAAAACTATCAAGTGTTATAATTAGTCTCATCATTGAAAATCTTGACAACGAACGCAACTTAAACTCATTGTAAAGCAAATGCATCAATACCAAATGAAACAAACAATAACAAGCTTAAAAACTTAAAAATGCATTGTTGAAAATTTAAACATGTTCCATAGTCACAAATTTTGCAACGTTGAAGCACATTGTTTTGGTGACATGATGGAACCTTAAGCCTTAATGGACCTAGGTGCAATGCCATGTGCATACTCACAAGTTGAACTTCCTAACACTAGGGGGTTAGGGACCCTAACCCCCCCCCCACCCCCCCCCCCCCCCCCCCCTTTTTTAACCCATCCTTTCCAAAAGAAAAAAAGTTAGCACCTTGGGTGCATGCTAGTTCACCTCATTGGCTGTCAAAAATTTATATCCCTCCTTTTCTTTCTTACCATTATTTATTTAGACTAATGGCAAAGGTTAGGAATATGGGTCTATATTGATAACAATCATTATTTTCATTAACTTTGGTTTTATGGTTCATTGAACTTTAAGAAAAACCTTTTTAAGTTAGCATTTATATTTTTTTCACTTGCATCTTGGGAGCAATTTGAACAATTTAAAATTCATGTCAGTTTTTTTTGGATTTTTTTGTTCAATCTTTTTAAACATTGTGATATTTAAGCCATTGGATGAGATGTAAATATAAGGAAAAATTATCATTTGAATGGATGATGGGTGAAATTGATTAATCAAATTAATAGCTCCCCATTCCAAAAAATACAACGATGTTTGAGCTTTTCAATAGGTAACATCAAAATTGAATGGCAAAAATTTGGGTAGCAAAAAAATGAATTTCTAGCATTAGGCAATAAGTGATTCCAATGATGATGATCATTAGAGTTGGTTTAGGTAGGACAACTTTAGGTTCCCTATATCATAAGTTATCACTTA
>Ga0209611_10015304_pt1 | contig 10034 bp, 4 predicted proteins | sample S1TSphgellanicum_3_FD_187693 | JGI IMG/M metagenome (GOLD analysis project Ga0209611, IMG submission 187693) | Host-associated microbial communities from peat moss isolated from Minnesota, USA - S1T2_Fc - Sphagnum magellanicum MG (SPAdes) (version 2) | ecosystem: Host-associated > Plants > Peat... | reverse complement strand
ATGGTGATTATTTTTACTTAAATTTTATTTATGTTAATGGCTTAAAAACTATGTTTAATGGTAAAAACATTCTTTGATACTAAAGGTGTTTTGAATTCAAATTTGATTATTAATCACATATTATTAGGCTCTTTATATAACTTCTACTAGCATGAGAAAACTTGGGTGATCTTTTTGCAACTTTCCAAGGTATCAAGGTGAGACCATATACTTTGTTCAATTTTCAAGGAAACAAGGTGAGAACCTTCAATTTTCAACTTGAAAACTAGCCCCCAAGGTGATATTTGCCCAACCTTGCTCATAACAACATTTTTTTTGTTGACCAACTTATGTGACCTTTGAAATCTAATATACTAAGCCTAAATGTAATGCATTGAGGGAATTGCTCCTAGCTAATATATTACAATTCGTATGCTTCTCAAACATTATAGACAATCTAAAACACACCCAAGGGGCTAACATTGAACCATGTATGAAGTCATTGATTTTGTGTGATTTGTAAGTTTAAAAATTAAAAAGATGAATTTGGAAGGTGTTACAAAAAACACTTAAAAAAAATATTTCATAAGTTTAATTCATAGCAAAGCATAATAATTAATAATCCATTGCTTATTCCTACACAATATTTCATATGAGATCTAAAACATTACACATGATATATAGACCCCATATTTCAATATGGTTTTTCCAAGGGCAATAACCTTTGACTACAACACATGAAATAAATTAATATGTGGTTTCATTTATTTCAATTTGCAAAATATATGTGGTATATATTAGTGTTGTGTGGGCATCATAAATGGCACTAAAACCCAATGATTCTCATGGTTCTTTGATCTCATAACCATTTTTCTAAAAAAATAGAAAATTGGTTCAAATATGTAATAAACATTTTCAAAATGCTTAGAAAATCATTGTTCTTTGAAGGTGTTGCAATGAAAACCAAAGGTTGTTTTAGTTTTTTTAATTTTCCAAAAAAAAAAACCGCAAGGGTTATTAACAAATTGAAACACCAACACACAATTTTATTTTTATTTTTATTTTTAAAAATTCCCTGAAAAATACAATTTCAACACATGCAAATGTATTTTTGTGAAAAAATAACCCTAATTTGCTAGGTTTCAACACTTTCAAACATTTTATTGTTAGATTTCTATAGCATGTTCCAACAAGTAGCTAAAATACAAAGGCTTTATATATATATATAGTTAAATTTGGCTACATATTTTCATTGATGGTCCTTGGTTTGGCTACATCACAAAATCAAATATTTTTTTCTTAAACCACACACATAATGCACATACATTGAACTACACAACATAGCATATATTTTAATTTGACATTAATGTACAATTTTTTGGTGTCAAATTTCCACGAAGTTTGACCTAATTTTTTTTTAAAGAATATTTTGTTGCAAACTCCATTTTTTGAAAGAAAAAAATTACTCAAATTTCTTTAAAATGTTGTTGGATTTTAGATTTCACCTCATTTTGACTAGATTTGTTTTTTGGCAAAATTTCACAACAATGTGAATTTTTAAAAATACTGGTGGCAATGTTCCCTTGGGGTGGGGACTTTCACCACATTTTCAACTTGGATTTTAGTTTGTGGATATTTTAAACTAGTTTTTCACTTTTCAAATAGGTTATAGACATGTCACCATTTAATGCTAAATTTCTCTTAAGATGCTCACAATTGATGCAACATCAGAAAATTATAAAAAGAAAAAAGAAAAACATTAATTTAGATACAATTTTCACATTTAGTTTCAGTGCAGTTTTTAGCCAGCTTTCTATAGTTTAGATAGTTTTCTACAAGCATATTGCCAATTAATGCTAAATCTCTTTTGGGATTGATCACTAATTATGCTATATCACAAAACTGAATTGAACAGAAGAAAATTGGATGTGGCATGGGTTTTAATGTTTTTTTTTAGGTTTTAAAATTTTAGTCTAAATGGCCATTGTCCATAGGAAAGATGTGAAAAAAAGTGGAAAACATTCCTAGGAAGATTTAGCCAAATCTGGCCAATAAAACAAGATCTGAAGCACAAATTTTTAATCAATCTTCCTTTTTGGGCTACTTACTGGAATCAAATATAGCAATCTGGCCATTTTTTCTCTAATTTTTCTCAATTATGGCGATTGAAAATCCAAAAATCACATTAAAAAAATTTTCACCAGTCAAAAAACGGCTAGTGGGTTTACCTCACAAATGTGTCGACAGGCAAAGACACTGCCATTGGAAAAACATAACTATTGTGCTGTAGTAAATGCATTGCATTAGTGGAGCTGCTTAAGAAAGAAGTCAGGCTAACATAAACAAAGGATAAAATAGTTTATGAAAATGTAATTGAGCTCCTAATTCTAAAATGCAGCCATGATAGCAGCATTGCACATTCTAGGGGACCATTATTAGATGACAATTAACATCCAAGTACCATAATTATAGTCCCAAATGGAAATTTCATAAAGTGATTCAGCCAAAACTAGCCTATGGTGACTTCAAATTTGACAACTTCCACACAACCACGAAGGCAACACACAAAACCATTAACAGCTCAACACCCACATGTGTCTTTGTTATCAAAGCTGGTAGAAAGGATTGTGTGCGCAAGCAGACCTGAAATTGGCTATTTTTGAGGCTGAATTTTGGGGGACCCATAGTGGGTTGAATATTGAATTTGCCCCTTTTAGACTAGAAGTTGCAAGTGCACACATGAGGTAGGAATCTGTTGGCGTCATCTGAAGAGGTGCTACAGGCCTCCCCCCTCCCCACCCCCCACAATCCCTCCCAGTGCCCACATGCACATTCTAGAATGTATAGACATTATTTTATCTGTGCATGATTTTGGAACACATCACCATGTGAGAGTTGAAATGAAGGTTTTTGATTTTCGATATGGCAGCCTCGGTTTCAACACTTTTTTCAACACAAGAAATCAACTAATGGCACCAAAACTTTCCTAACCAAAAATTTGGGCAAGCAAAAACCATTTGGCTAATTGTTAAAGTTAGGCACGGCTTTTAGGGCAGTTTCTTCGACCGTTTAATTGTGCTGACTCAGCCACTTTGCCTATGTGGCAGCTGATTCAGCCTGTTTGGTGGCCAATTCAGCCACCCAGGCAGATCATAACCGGCCTTTAACTTTTCATCTCTGATCAGGTCGGCCACCACTGACGGAAAATATTTAAACAGGCCAAAGGAAATGAATGCAGTCATTACAAAAGTGCTGCTGCGATTTTTTCCTCCAGTCTGCCCATTTGCCCCATCGATATTTTCTCGAGTGACACCCAGGCATGTTTTGCACTCGTAACCTCATGTAACACGGCATGTTTTGCACTTGTAACCTCACATAACATGCCAAGTAATATGTTCCATATCCCATTATACCCCTAGTGTGTTCATAACGTGCATAACATGGACTCAAAATATGCCTAGGCATGACATGGTGAAAATAAACCGGGCAAATGGGCAGACTGGAGGAAAAAATCGCAGCAGTACTTTTGTACTGACTGCATTCATTTCCTTTGGCCAGTTTAATATTTTCCACCACTGATGCGTGCTCATATATTGTCCATACGCTCACCATAATGGGCTTGCCCATGGACTCGCTGGGAGCTGGAATCGGCCCTATCTGCCCCACTCTCTAGCAGCCTTTTTTTTCCTGGCGATATATTATGGCCAGAAAGAGAAATAAAATTTCAAATTTTCAAAAAAAAGTTTTTGAAGGTTTTCAGTCACCAGAAGTGAGGGGGGAAAAAAGGATCGAAATGATCAGATTCATGTATGTCGTTTTCATTGTGTAGCCAAATATATGGAAGGATAGTTGAAGATTTGTACTTTATTTCTGGTTTATAGCCAGATTTGGCTAAATCCTCCTGGGATGATGGCCACTTTTTCTACATTTTCCTACGAATGATTTTTGCCACTTTAGCGACAAACAGAAAATTCTTTAAAAAATGCTGCTCTCTAGTATGGAGTAAATTACCAGCAGGACTATTGCTTCCATACAAAGTGACTTTGTCATTGGTTGTGGGTGATTGAGTCCATGTCTTACGTCAATTGTCATCCAAATTTAACACTGTTTGGTAGTAGGTCATACAAGTTTCTAAAATGTACACCAAATTTAAAGCTGTTTGGCGTTGGGTCATCCAAGGACCTGAAATGTACAGGCTTGAAAGTTTTGAGTCCCTTTTGTCTGATCCTACTAATGTTCACATTCTTGATACCACATTCATCTCTTTGATACACAAGCCAGGCCTAAGAGAGGAGGAAAAGATATAATTAGACTTAAAAGAAATTGGTGGTATAGATGTATAGATATCCTCATGTAGGCACACAACCCAGTACACCATCACTTTTGCCCCATTTTGACCTCAAGTGAATAAACCCCCACTTCAATCTCTCCTTGGTTAGTGTGCGCTTGTACCAACCTACTTCCTCTGTTGCCCCCTCCTCTTCTCCCTCATACCATCCTCCCTAGCCTTCCTCCCATTGCCATTGTAGGTGCCCAGTTTGTGAAGCTCCTTTGCCATAGTTGCCAAGCTCTTTGGGTAGGTTCCTAGGTCCTACTCTTCTCCGTTGCCCTTGTTGTCATGTTGTTGTTGTATCCCCTTATAGTTGTTCCTCTCTCTTGTCTTGTGCATGTACTGCGAGCCTACAATAGTAGGACGAAAGTCTAAATGACCATTCCTTCTTTCATGTTTTTTTGTTTTCTCCTTTGTTGTTATTGTATTGCTACAAAAGGGCATGTAACAATGTCATCATTGTGTTGTTGCAATATAGGTGCTGAAAGTCAAGATCCCTGCCTTCATTGTTGTCATAAAGAGTAGAGAGCTTCGTTGTTTGTTTTCATCGTGTTTGTAAAGGCTTAATAGTTGACCTCCTTACCAGTGTTCTTGCATTGTTGGTGTTGAAGAAAACAAAAACCAAGCAAACAAAGAAGAAAAAAATTGATTTTTTTCTCCCTTTTTTCCTATATACATTTTCCTTTCACTTTTGGTGTGATTTCAAGTTTTATATGATGTATTTGTATCTTAGCATTCATTATCACATAAAGAAAATAAGTTTTTTATTATCAAATTAGGTTAATGGATTCATTTTTTCACCTTAAATTACATGTGTATACAACAAATGTGGCTATTGTCAATCAAATATTACAAAAGCATTTGAAAAAATCATATATTAAATGAGGGTATTATAAATGCATTTGTCATGTCATGTTCAAGTTTGTTGAAAAACATGAAGATATTGCATTCTCAAAAACATTCTATATTTTTTTCATTATTATTTGTAAATGACTAAGCATATTGCACTTTGTTGACCATTCTATTGTTTTGTCTTACAGTTGCAAAAATGAGGATATTCCATTCACTTACCAATCCACCATTTGTAATCAAAGTTTATAACAAAAATCAAGGTTTGCAAACTAACATTGATTTAAACGTGGTTGATAGTTTTTGGATGTACTTTATATTATTATCATTGAAGGTTAGAAGGTAGTTTAAATAGTAAACAACAACAAGGTGTTTGCAATATTCACATTTTGTGTTGTTCACTTTGGGTCTCTTTTGTGATTGATAGGTTTAATTCATCATTAGTTTAGACAAGAAACAATAGTAGGTAGGTAAGTGGGCCCATGTAGGTAAGGTCATGTTATTGGGTAGTACCTATAGGTATGTAAAGAGGGGGGGTGGGGGATAAGTACCTTTTTGGGCAATAACTTTCATCTTTTGAAGGTAACATCCCTTAAGTGATGAATAGTTAAAGTAGATGCAAATAGGCCATTTCGAATATGTTGACACATAAAAAAGGAAGAATAATAAAAGGCCAATCCTAACAAAGAAAATTCATGTAGACAAAACATCATATAAACTAATTTTTTAACTAAGAATGGTTAGGTAAGGATAATGACACAATGAATAAATGTTTCATGTGTAGCCAACATTCATCCAAACTAGTGTGGGTTCACTTAGGATAATAAGACTTGTTTACCAAGTTTAAACAATTCATAAATAATTTTGATTAATTATCAATTATAATGTTTAAACAATGTTTAAACTTTTTTTTACATTGTTTCATTACATTAAAAACCATTAGTTATCAACTTTTAAATGTGTTTAAAAACATTTTACATTCATTGGATTATTTTCAAACTTTAAATATTAATGTATTAGAGAAATGTAACACAAATACAATACACAAATTCAACATTAATTGGATGCATTAAACTTGGAATCATGCCAAATAAACATTAGTTACGTAAAAAATGACCTCTTATGCCACAATTGGACCCATGCATTTTATTGGGAATTAATTCATCAGTACCCCCCCATAATTTGCATTGTTGTAGTCTACTACCAGCCTGAACCAACATTCACTAACCCAAGTCATGATGGATGGATGATAGATGGATTAGAAACATTTTTCCATCGAGTTTTAATTCCTTCGTTAACCATGGTGGTTAATTCTATTTAAAGCACCTACCTATTAACAACCCGTTAGCCATTATTTAAGTGTTGATTAATGTTGGGTGATTTTCACCAAATTTTGAGAACCTCTTAGTTCTTGCTTTCATAAGAGTTTTTGACAATCGAATTGATTTTTGAAAATATTTTTTTTTACAATCAATGAAAACCAGACCAATTATAAATTTATTTATTTTTCATTTTGTTTGATTTTCAGATATACTAGTTATCACAAATAAAATAACAACCGGTTTTCAATCCCAGTTTTCCCAATCCGGTTATCTAATGTAGTAAGAAAAAAAGGGTATTTTTATTTTTATTTTCCTTTGCTTTCCTCTCCAAACTAAAATTCCCAATTAAAATGAAAAAGAATTGTGTGTGTGGAGGGTGGGGGGTGAAGGTGAATCTCATCAATGAATCGTGTATGTTGTTTGTCTTACTACGAAAGGGAGAGGGTTGTTGGGAACTAAGAATAATGAATATTACATACTTGCAAAGGGGAAGGGGGAGTAGGAAGATTTTAATGAGAAAAAATATTGTAGTAATGAAGTTAACCAACAACGATTATCATGAACACTAGTACAAAAATGGGGTGTAGTTCATTAGTTTAAATCATTATGGGCCCTTAAAAATGAAATAAGTTCATTACATTTTAGTGATTTCACCATGGTTAAAGTTATTTCACTATAATATCATTATGTAAACATTATGTTTCATTATTAGTTGATATAATTCACTATTATAATTTACTGTGATAAATAGGTTTATTTATATGTTGTTGTTTTAAATACTATATGTTATTTTATAGTATACCTTATATCATTTTAGGTTACCTTAGTTATTTTAACTTATACCTCAAGTTATTATACGTTATTATATTTTAAGGTATCATAGCTAGTTTATTATAGGTTTTTTATTTTAAATTATTTTAAATTAAATTATTCAATTAACCTTAAACTATACTTGAGATTATTTTATTTTAAGTTAATGTATGTTATTTCAAGTTATACTTTAGGTTATTCAAGGTCATTCTACTTCATGTTATTATAAATTATTTTATTTTGAGTATAACAATTTAAAATAATATAAGATATAATATAATGACCTAAAATAAAAATAACTTAAAATAACCAATAATAACCTATGATAATGTAGCCTCGAATATCCAACAATAGAATATCCACCAATAGCCATTAATAGCCTATGATAATTTACCCTAAAATAATCACTAATATAATTAACTACTAATAGCCATTAATAAAATAGCCACCAATAGCCATTAATAGCCACAAATAAAATAACTATTAATAATCATTAATATAGTTACTAATAATAACCACAAATAAAATAACTACTAATAATCATTAATATAGTTACTAATAATAGCCACCAATATAATAGCCACCAATAGAATATATAGGCACTAATATAATAGGCACCAATAACCACCAATAAGATAACTTTCAATAGCCAAAAGTAACCAACAATAACCTCACATAATTAAAAATAACCTAATATGAAATAGCTTAAAATAGCCAAAAATCATTTATAATAACCACAAATAACTTATAGTGAAATAACCTACAATATCCCAAAAAATCATAGAATAACCAAAAATAATTTACAATAGTCGCATATAATTTAAGGTGAAATAGCCTAAAATAACCAAAAAAATATAAAATAGTCAAAAACAACTTAAAATAACTGAAAATAACTGAAAATAACCTAGGGTGAAATAGTTAAAAAATTAAAAAAATTAAGAATAACAATAAATAACCATAAATAATGTACGATGAAATAATTTAGAATAATGAAAAGTAGCCCTATAATAGTTGAAAGTAACCTAAAGTAGGTAATATTATTATATTAGCAAAAAAATTATCCATTTATTAAATAAGTTTTTTTTCAAAAAAATGATCATTGAAATGTTATTGAATAGTGACATTTTAAAAAAAATGTTCAAATGATTTTACACTTTCAAAAGAAAATGAATGTAATAATGTACATTATTGAAAAAAAAATTAAATTAAATTTTAATCATTTCATTTAGACAAAATCTCAATAAGATATGAATTTTCAAAGTTTATATTTTTGTAATCAACTAAGTAGCATGGAAATCAATTAAATTTAAATTATTTAATATTTAATATAATATTTAATATTATTAATAATTTTATGATTTTCAGCCTAAAAATTATTGACATGTGTCACTACCTATGTTAGGTGAAAAACCTAGCCTAGGTACATAAGCCATGTAATCAACCCAAGTAGGCACTTACATTAAGAAACTACATAAAATAATATTTAGTCAACTTACCACTATTGATCACAAACACACCATTTGTGAAGTTTGATCCTTTGACCTTTAGGATGGAAACAAACAACCTTACCATCAAACCACCACACTTGTTGTGATAATGTGTTACATTGCATTTTATTTATCAAATACTTCATTTTAAATGGCTAAGTAAATTTGTATTTCATTTGAAAGTAACCTTGTTTCACTTAATATTAATGGACCAATTCATTGTCCATAACAATTGGTTTTCGTTCACTAGGGGGATGACTAGTTTCAACATGGTAAAAATGTTCAAATTCACTCAAAATTTAGCAAAATCCAGCGTGAATTAAGATGCATTTTGGTGTAGTCAAATGATATTTTACTTATGCCACCTACTAAGCCATGCATATTTGTGTCAGCTCCTATTTAAGAAATTTAAGTGTATTCCTACCTTTAATAACTAGATCTAGGTTCTAAAAGAAAACCTATCTTATTTTTCATGTTTTTTTGAAAAAAACATGGGAGGTAGTTTTCATCACCAATTCTCATGCATGTGAAATTTAGATTTGATTCTCTATTCAATTTTAACATGTATAAATCCCATCCAGTTTTCATGTCAAAAACCAGATTAAAAATTATTTCGAGAACCAAATGAGGGTTTAAAAATCGCCCAACACTAGTGTTATATGTATAAATGCATACACATATTTAATAACTAATGTTGGTCATATTTGAGTTTTTGACCAAGTGCCAATTTAAATACTATTTTTAAAAAATCTATAGGGATGCAAATATGATTTAAAATTAGACCTAATGGGTCTATAAGGAGCTAAACCCACTTTAAAACTAAACTTGGTGAATTTTTAAATTGTTTTAACAATGTTTAGTTCATAGGTTTAGGTAGGGGTTGAGGTCCTAAGTTTAGGTAGGGTTTAAGAATCCTAGCATTTCTATGTTGGTTCCAAATTACACATCATGAAATGAAGGAATAAGAGTAACATAATTGATGTGTGGAACAGATAATAGATACCTATTGTGATATCAATTTATGATAATACCAATATACTTACTAGGGTAATTAAAAAAATATTTAATAGGATTGTTTATACTTTGGCCACTTTGTTTAGGCTTGTTTACATTAAGGTCTAATTTGAATTGCACTAATTCAAATGGAAGATCATTAATAGCCTAAAATTCAAATATGTTAGTTCTCATATCCACACCATTGGTGTTCAACAAGAACTAAAAAATGAAGAGGTTTATTTAATGGCGTGGTTTTTTTTT
>Ga0209611_10015303_pt1 | contig 10035 bp, 5 predicted proteins | sample S1TSphgellanicum_3_FD_187693 | JGI IMG/M metagenome (GOLD analysis project Ga0209611, IMG submission 187693) | Host-associated microbial communities from peat moss isolated from Minnesota, USA - S1T2_Fc - Sphagnum magellanicum MG (SPAdes) (version 2) | ecosystem: Host-associated > Plants > Peat... | reverse complement strand
GCGGCAAAGGGGGGTACCCACCCCGATCCAACTAGGGTTATGTTACCTCCTCCTCCTAGCTAGGTTAAGTCATTCAAAGTGCAAACTATGCCAAACACTTCACCTAAGTTGGGTGTTTTTTTAGGGGAAAAAAAATTCTAATGTTGCATCATTTGTGAGCATCTAAACCCTAAACTTAGCATTTTAAACTGACTTTAAGTGTTCAGAAAATTGTCCAAACAATATAAAACTGGCAAAAAAAATCCCCAGACTAAGAACTCAATCAAGATGCAGTGAAAATGTTTTCACCAATTTTTTTTAATAAATAAGAAATTTATAAAAAATATTCTCATTTCAATTTTCTGAGGTCTCCAGAATGTGAAAATTCGCCAAAAAAAAAAGAAAAGAAAAAACTGCCAGCCTTTTTTTTCCACTGGCTATTTATAGCCAAAAAGTTATATTAAAACATAAAAGTGCTAAAATCAAGTGCTTTTAAGTAGCCAGAAGTTGACCAAAATTTAAGAAAAATCACCAGATTTCTATACATCGTTTAAGTTGGTAACAAAAATATATATAGAAGGGTGGTTTCAAAAAATAAATAAATATTTCAATATTTAGCTTGTAGCCAAATTTGGCTAAACCTTTCTGTGGATCATTGACACTTTGGCTAAATAACAAAATTGATGGGGAAAAAATACACTGGACACCGTCTAACTTGTGTGGCAGATTGGTGGCTTTGACATCAATTGCAATGATCAGGTCTCAATTGACAAACACAACAAGTTTTCACCCTATTTGATGAGTTACAGTGTTCTATTGAGTGCTATGAGTGGGGTCTGTAAGCTTTTGAGTGTTGCACTGATAGAAGGGTTTTTTTTTAATAAAAAAAATTCAATTTAGATTTTAAATAATTTTAATTTATATTTTAATATTTAAATCGATTATGTGATATTAAATTTTTTTGTGAAAATTTCCCACAAAATTAGCAAAATGAGTCAAATTTCCACTAGATGAAACAATTCCTAAATTTTCCCAAAATATTCGGTTGCAAAAGGAACAAAATTTGTCCCAAAGAATCATTGGGTGATTGCGGATCTGGTCTCCTTCCAAATCTCATCTCTTTCACTCCACAAAAGATGTCATTTGATGCTGTAGTTCCCAGTGTTTTTTTCTAGCAAAATTTTGCCAAAAAGGGAATTTTAAATTTAAAAAAAATTGAAAATGAAGTGATTCTAGAGAATTTCAATCACCAAAACTGATAATTTAATAAATAAATAAATAATCATCAAATTTCTACAATTGGCTTTCAGTGTGTAGCCATCAATATAGAAGGTTGATTATATATATATATATATATATATTTCATATCTGGTTTATAGCCAGATTTGGCTATGTCTTCCTATTAAGGATGATTGCCACTTTTTTTTGGCTACATTTTTAAAAACCTAAATCACGCCCCTCAAGGGCTGCAATGGATACCTATCAAGAGAAATGCAAGATCAAGGAGGACATAATAATAAACTAAGGTAGTAGGTATTATAATTTTCACTGTCAGTTAATAGGTCTAGGGCAATTAGAGTTGAAATCCTTTTTTTGGGTTTTGTAGCCAAAATTTGTTTTTGGCTATATAGGTATTGCACAATTTGAGGTTGATAATAGGTACCTAGCCTAGTAGCAAAGGGCCCCCTTGTTTTTTTTGGGTGACCAAACCCACCTCATCATTTGTTTGCCATGCAAAAAAGTGATTGAAGCCACACGTCAAATGTGGAGACTCATCATCCCATGGATGAAAGTTATGATGAAAGTTGTGATTCCTTTTCATTTTATACAAAAAAGGTCCAATGAAAACCTTTATGCAAGAGGATCCACCCAAAACAAGAATGAAAAAAAAGGATGAACTTTTGGTAATAACATATATAAAGGGTGTTTCTTGGAGGTGAGGTGAAAAGGGGGTAATGAAATTAGTTCATCCAAAAATCTTTGTCAGTTTTCACATCTATCTATTAAGGAACAAGTTTGTTTTTATTTTGTTTTGATCTCCCAAAATGTGGCGCTCCTTGTGGTGTTCTTGGTACCCTTGGAAAGCCCTTGATGAAAAAGGAGAGTGCATTGAGGTTGTTTCATAGTGTTTAGATATTGGGTGCAAGAGTAACTAAATAGTATTGAATAATGTTTTCATTGAACATTGATTCAATAAAATTAATTTTTAAAAAAATTTACAAAAAATGAGGCATGCCCTTGGTGATGTTGGAAAAGCCTTCAATGAGTCAAAATTTATTGAATTTTGAAGAAAAAAATCAATGAAATTCAACTAAATTACTTTCACCTCCCATTTGTTGCTTCATCCCTTTCTCATTGTCCACAAAGGCTTGTAACATGGCATCAATTTTTGAAAGGCAAGCACCAACTCCCTCCCAATAACTTTTTTTTTCAGCCCATGGGCTGCCCATTTATAATCTATGTTACATGTGTTATATTAGGGTTGAGGGAGGCCTAAGGGGGCTATGGGGTTATAGATTAGAGTGTAGGAGGTTATGGCTATATGGTCTATATGGTCTATGGGTTCTATGGTTATTTGACTATTTGGTCTATGGGCTAATGTGGGTTATATGTTATATGTTATGAGTTTAAAGTTTTTTTTTAAAGGTTTTTTTTCAATCTTTTTAGGTTTTTAATTTTAGGGTTTAATTTTTGGGGTTTAGTGTGTGAAGTTTTAGGGTTTAGTTGTCAAGGTTTTTCACGGGTGTTTTTAGGGTTTAGTTTTGGGGTTTTAAGACTTGTAATTTAAGATTTAATTTTTAGGGTTTAAGTTTAGGATTTAAGGTTTAAAACTTGAAATTTTTGGGTTTAATGTTTAAAGGTCTTGTTTGACCTTTTTTAGGGTTTAGGTTTTAAGGTTGTTTTGCATTATGTAACCAAGTTGACTTAAATTTTTGAATTTTTGCCACAAAATCACCAAGGTCTGAAAAAGTTCCCCATTTTTTAAAAAAAACCCCAACATGCACATTGCCCACTATCAAAATTAATAAATAGCCACCAAAGTGTCCTTATAATAATTGCTAGAAAAAATAATCATTAGGAAATTAGTCATTGGAAAAATAATCCTAAAACAAAATAATCATTGGAAAAGTAATCATTGCCAAAAAAGGTTTGTTTGGCCATAATTGAAAGGAGGATCACCAAGATGACCACCAAATTGAACAACACCAAAAGGAACACCATAATCACATGTAGTTAGGGTATCGGGGTTTGTTTTATAAAAATTGAAAAGAAGATCATCAAAATGACCATCAAATTGAAGAATAAAACCAAAAGGGTCATCATAACCACATGTAGTTAGGATTTGGAGTTTTTCTGACCATAATTGAAAGGAAAATCACCAAGATGACCACCAAATTGAAAAACAAAACCAATAGGAACACCATAATCATATGTAATTAAGGTGTAAGGTTTATTTAGCCAAAATTGAAAGGAAAATCACCAAAATCATGACCACCAATATAGAAAAACAAAGCCAAGAGGATCATCATAATCACATGAAATTAAGATTTATGATTTTTCCAACTAAAATTGAAAGGAAGATCACTAAGATGACCACCAAATTGAGCAAGAAAACCAAGAGGACCACCATAACCACTAAATTCAAAAACAAAACCAAAAGGACCACCATGGGTGTATTCACGATTGGGGTACCAAAAAATAATGACCTATATTTAAAATACTACAAAGGATAACTTTGGATTTTTGTTTATCTTACATTATTATAGTTATAATAGATTTTTGCCAATTGATAAGATGATGACTTGCTAAATTATTTAAAATAATTTAAAATAATTTAGATATTATGTAAATGTCATTTTGAGTCTTGTAAACCAATTATATCAAATGTTTAAACTGCATTGTTTTTAAAAGAGAATCAAAGGAATGTATAAAGTCATACAATTGAATTCAAACCTTTTGTAAAACAAAAACATGCCTGCTCCTATGAAAGTACATGTTCATTAGATGAAATTAATGGAAAACCAAGTTATACAAAAAATTCAAAGCCTTGAAATTTTGAAAGAAAGGGTTGTAATGAAAATGATTCATTTTCTAAACCATTTGACCAAAAACATTTGTTCAATGGGTTCAAAATGTTTAACTTTAGGTGCAAGTCACATGTGTAGGAAATAATTTTGCCAAAAAACATGTTTGGTTGTCCATTGAAATTCATTTTGGGAATTTCTGGGAATTTTTACATTTTTGGTTATAAACCAAATCATTCATACACAATTATGTATGAATGTGAAAACTCACCATCACTACATGAATTAGCTTAAATTGGACTATTCAATTTTTTTTCATTTAAATTTGTTCCAAGTAAATGTTATTTACAAAAAATAGCCCCACAAAAGTCTTAGAGTCCTTTTTCCTGTTTTTGGAACCCCAACCATGAATAAGCCCCCATAGTCATTGATAATCAAGGTTTAAGGGTCTATCTGATTAAAATTGAAAAGAGTATCACCAAGATCATTGCAAAAATGAAAAACAACCAAAAAGACCACCATAATAACTACATTTAAAGTTTAGGATCTATGAAAACCATAATTGAAAAGAAGATCACCAAGATTATTACCAAATTGAAGAACAAAACCAAGAGGACCACCATAACCACCTATAGATAACACTATAACCAAGAGGTTTAAAGATCACCACAATTTAAAAATTTTAAATATGTACATAATTCAATTATACAAAAAGATAAAATTTTGAAAGCATTTAACTCCAACAAGTCATCTATGTGAAAAAATAATTTAGAACATTCTTGTTGGAATTGTAAACATGATTTAAAATATTGTTGTTGAAATTTTTAATCTTGAATCGTTTGCTGGTAAGACTTGTTGTCAATTGTCGCAATTTTGAATGTGTTCCAAGCCATGATATCACCCACAACCTTGTACCAAGATTTGTTTACTCAATGAAACCACCACATCATTAAAGGGCCCAGGGGCAAATTGGTAAGAATTTTTCCAATGACAAGCATAGGAGGAAATAGATGCCCTAAGTTCTTATATTCAAGTTTTTAATCGAAGAATTTTGGTGTAGAAGACCTAACAATTTTTGTTTCTATTAGTGGTTTATGGCTATGTTTAAAAGGTTTGAAGGTAAAAGGCACCTTACATTCTAATAATGTGGTTGGAGGAAAAGTTTCAAAAAAATTCAAGGATTTTGCAAGCCATGTAGCAATTATGATTTGCAAGATTTCACAACATTTGAAAATAAACATACAATGTGAGTCCCATAATAAAAGGGGAAACATTGCAAAAAGGGTAAGGCCTTTAGCTTAATAGTCATAAAACATATGTTTTTCTTCACCTAAAATGGTGGATATGAGCATCATCTTTTGGGTTTAATGTTAAACTTGACCTCAAAGAACTTGTTTGTTTGTTGGACAAAAAGTTGTTGCTTGAGGTTGTGAACCACACTAGAAGGACAACTACTTCTCCAAGATCAAAACTCCAAGCTACTCCATTCCAAATTGGGCCTCACATTAAAGAAGTCCACAAACCTCACAAGAGAGGTTCACTCAAAAAGCATTTAGCAATGCTATGGGCTAGGCTTGTTCACAAAAGAGAAGCTCTACTTTAAAAGTTCAAAATAAGAAGTTAAAACAACAAGAAACAAAAAAGAAGAAAACCTAAAAGGAAGTGAAGAACTTCATGGGAATTTTATGCCTGTGGGACATTTGTCACAAACAACAATTCAACATGAAACTTAGTTTATGTTGAGTTTTGATACAAAAATCTATTTCATGCGTCATTTGGGCACAATGTAAATTATTGATGTTGTATGGGGTATTATGGCTCATGTTTCTAGCAACACGACCTTCTAGTGTTGTGCTCAAAGCAAACTTTATGGAAAGCTCTATTTTATCTTTATTTGATGTAGAGTAAGTTCATGATGATTTTTAATTTGGGTATCTTGGATAACATTAAAACCCCAATATTGAGTTCAATCCATATCAATTGTGAATTAAATTGAATTTGATCATAAACCCTAACTCCACATTGTAAAGTTAGCCATGAACCTTAACTAGTAAATGGTCATTCCAATGGATTAAAACCTAATCTCTATTGAAAGGTCAAATCTACTCAAACAATTATGGATTTGTAAATAAAAATGGGATTGGTAGTTCATATTTGGTTAGTTTGAGATCCATTAGCATTATATAAGTTATATTGTCATTGTGAAATTTTTAAATATTAGTAAAGCTATGTGCAAAGTTTTTGAACATGTCTTTGAACAATTTACGTGAGAAAATTAATACATGGTCCAGTGGCTTTTTTTTTCATGTGTGTTGTTTTCATTTTCATTTTTCATTTAATCTCAATTTTTGACAAAATTGAAGCCTAGTAGCCCTAGTTTGGGATACTTTACAAACTAGGGCTATTTAAGCCTATAAATTTTGAATATTTATGTAAACAACAGATGGATGGATGAACACTCACAATCAAAGTCAATTAAGCAAAATTTAATGCATTAACTAACATTGTAATTTGGTCACTTAACATTCATACATTTCACAACATCAAAACCCTAGGAGGTTCTTTACCATAATCTTTGTTCACACACTTTTTGCATGGGAATGTAAGGCAAGCTAAAAAAATAGCCTTGCAAACCTTAAAACCAAAAATGAAGAACAATACATGAAACCTAGAATGGATGTTTTGGGCTTGAATCAAAATTTGTATTGTCCTCCATGTCGTTGCCTAAATGTTTTTATCCTATAAAGGAATTGATAAAACTAGTATTGTACAATTGTGTGGGCCAACTCAAATTTGTTAGCTTCAATTTCTTTTAAGTCCTAAGCCCATTCACAACATGCAAGTTAAAGGGCTAAGAAAATGACCACATGTTTTTTGTGCACAAATATGCCAAATCCATAGCAAAGAAACAAACACAAGTGAACTTTTTAATATGCTGTGCTTGAATCCATTTTCATTGGGTTTTAAGTTTTAAACAATGTTGACCAATTTTTTTAATTTTACCCATCTAGGCAAGGTCTTTGTTTAAAAAATGTTTATACAATATGTCACATTAGGTATCAAATAACTAGATTTTGATAAATAAAAAAAATCAATTATTTTCAAATTGTATTTCTAAACAATATCCATTTTACCAATTTCCCCAAATAGTATTGTGGTAATACCCATTTGTTATGCATAAGGAATATCTTGCCTAAAAATAATGTAAAAGTAACCATTGTGTTGTTTCTTATTTGAAAACCACTTAATATGATGTCATGGTAAATTATAGGGTTAATAATTAATTTTTTAGGGTCATGATTCCTAGTTCTCTTGGATTCTTATCCCCACAATGTGTCCATATTGATCTTAGAAATTTGTTTTAAACAATGATAATGTGAAGATTATTTATGGGCTTTGATGACATGTTAGTGATATAATCCTAAGATCCTAAGGGCCTTTTTGCACCCATTCCATTTTTATGTGTGTAACTTTAGATATAAATTTGGTTCAATGTACTCACCTAAGAATGAGATTACTTGATTAACAATTATATTCAATTTACATTGAAAAATATTTGGTGCAAATTTTAGCCAAGATCAAGGAATAATGAAAGAGCAAAATTAGATTAAGTTCATGTAGGACCCAACAAATGCTACCATAATCCTTTAGATTCTTCCAACAAGTATGTGCTTTGGCAGTAATGTGTTTCATAATAATAATTATTTTCAATTATGTTTGGGAACATGAATAATAATAAATTAAAATTTGGCATTATATTAAATAACGTGAAGCTATTATGCTTGAGAGTTTCATTCAAATATTTGATGTGGTAGGGTCATTTTTTTCAAAAAAATTAATAATTCCAAAAGTAATTGATCATTGCCTACCTAGCCTAAGTACAGTTTCAAATATTTCACCTTCTTCTACTTGCATTATAAATTTTGATTTTTAAATTTTTTTTTGGGGTCTGCCCAAGTGTTTTTCAAGTCACTATATTATATAATCACATGTGGTGCCATTTAGGGATGTATGTTTTAACAATATGTTGTGGATGTTTTCATAGTCTAACCAAAATTAAACACATTTTTTGGAATACCTTTAGGGGACATTTTTTTAAAATTTGGAAAATACATGAGTATAATTATAGGGTGCCATATATTCGTTGTTGAATAAAAATTAATTTAAATAGTTTTATATTAAAGTAATGTTTATTCTAAGAACTAGTTTATAACTAATTTAAAGTATATGTCAATCCTTAGTATTAGAAAAAAAAGGAGAAAAAGATATTATTAATTTTTAAAATATTAGAAACAATAGGTTCAATTCAACTTATTAATAGTAAATGAACTAGTTCCATTTACATGGAAATCTTAATTCTTACGATGCAAGCATGACTTGCATTTTTCAAAAGTACATTTGTCAATTATCTTTTGCTTTTGTTTGTTTTGAATGAGGTGAAATAATTGATGATTCATAAGATTAGAAATTTTGCATGTTACTTGTTTGACAAGAACAATAATCTATCGATCCAAGGGAGCAAATTAATGTTTTCTTTTGGATGAAATTTTGCCACTTGATGACCAAAAAAATGGTTATAGAAAAAATTGGTGATTGTGCCCTTTATCATGTAGCCAAACTTGGTTATGTGCTCTTCTAAAGGATCGCTAGTATGCCTACCTCACCAAATTTGAAAAACAAATCCTTGGAACAAATGATTGTACTCCTTTCATTACATCTTTCAAACCCTCAAAAAATGGGGGCAATCATATTTTCCTTCTTCTTGATCAAGTACTAAAACAAAATGTTAGATAAATATAAGGTGTCAAAGTTTGATGCAAACAAAAAATTATTTTCAAATTTATGGTGACAAATATGTGCATATTAGAAATTTAAGTAATATAGGACGGGGAAAAAAAATTCCCTTTCCTAATTCCCCCAAATGATACTTTGTTTGACGCAAATAGTGTTGAATTGTAACACTTAGTGTCCTCAAAGGAGAATGTTAAAAAAAAATCAAACCTTGGTTTTTCCAAATAAGAATTGATTCACTCATGCATTGCCACCAATTATTGCATTCCATTTATGCACTATTCATCAACCAACAATTTAATGATTGGGTTTTGAGTGATGGATTTTTCAAAACAATTTTTCTAGAACATAGGTGTCAAATATCAAGGTCACCTACCATTTAAATGTGTACAAATATGTAGTTGTATAAAATGTAAAATATTCAAAATAAGGTACAAAATTGTAGAAGCTCTTGATTACATTCTTAATCTTATGGAAAAGGTAATATAACACATTGAGAGTGTGTTATTTTATGCGTTTATGTAAGTCTCTCCTTTGAACTAAAAGTGCATAGTAACACATGTTTACCACATAATTAGATTGGATTAAACCCATTCAAATATTTATTAGCAATACAAAAATTAGAAGAGCTTATGAACTATGTCCCAAAACTAATAGGTGTTATGTTTGTAACCATGACCTTTGCATGGTTAAAAAAAAAATGCCCAACTAGTTTGCTTTAGGAAAAATTACTATACATGTTTGTGCTTGCAAGCTTTATGATTTAGTTTTAGAGTTAAAATTTCATTTTGCATGAGGATAAGTAGACGTTCATTCAAAAGGACTCCTCAAGCCTAGTCAACAAACCTTGTATCATGTCGTAAATTTCATGAGTTTTAAGGCTTTGTTGGTCCAAAAAACCATTAAAAATTTCTCATAAGCAAATGAAATTTTCACATTCACAAACTATGGAATTGTCTACTTATGTAAATAGATGAGGCATACATTAAGAACACATTACATTATTCATATATTGTAAATTGTATTCCTTGTTAACTTTTAAAGCTCCAACATCCTCCAAGGTCCAAAGTAGGATGAAATGGCATGACTCATTTCAAGCCTCACAACTCATCATAATGCATTGATTCAAGGTATGCAATTACAAAACCTTGTCTCACACAATGTGTGCAAACTAAAGTTGGGTGGGTGTGGAGGGTTGTTATGTGTATCAATACTAAGATTGATCTCAATATCATACAAT
>Ga0209611_10015299_pt1 | contig 10037 bp, 3 predicted proteins | sample S1TSphgellanicum_3_FD_187693 | JGI IMG/M metagenome (GOLD analysis project Ga0209611, IMG submission 187693) | Host-associated microbial communities from peat moss isolated from Minnesota, USA - S1T2_Fc - Sphagnum magellanicum MG (SPAdes) (version 2) | ecosystem: Host-associated > Plants > Peat... | reverse complement strand
TAATAACCTTATTGAATTTGTTATTAACTAGTGTGAACCTGGTGCATAATGCACCCGTCGAGCTTCCCCCCGTCCAGTCCTTTCCCACTCGTGTTCCCTCTCGGCCCGTGTTGGCCCTTCCCGCCCAGTCCTTCCTCGCCCGTCCCCCTTCCCGCCCGTGCTGGCCCCCCCCCTGCTGACCCTCGCCACCCGTGCTGGCCCCCCTCGTCCCGTGCTTCACCGAGCTCTCCCTTCCCCCACCCCCCAAAACACTCCACAGGGAACAGGAGCCAATGGGATTACGTTAGAGAAATAATGAAAGTGAAATGACGTCAGAGAAAAAAAAAAAAGTAAAAGATAAGTAAAAGACGAACAGACAAACAGACACCACTATTGCTTTAATATATAAAATTGCAACCCACATGTTATCAACCCAAATAATAAATAAATAAATAAAATCATATAATTCATTACATTTATTATAATTAAAATTGTGACCTAAAAATTTATTATAAAAACTAACTATTATTATTCCAATATTTTTTCAAAACCAAATAATATACATTTGAAAAAAATCATGTCTCATGGCATGATGCATACCATTGCACACAAAAAAAACATTGTTCCCATTAAACTAAATTCAAATATACAACTTATGTGACAAAAGTTAACATGTAATGAATCGGGCTAACATTAAATCACAAGCCAACAAATTAGCATGTACAAATGATAGACAAAATACAGATGGATAAATTTCAAAATGCAAACATTCCATCTCCACCATAAGTCATTACCAGGTTGTTATTAATTGCATAGGAATTGAACCTTATAACATTAATTTAAAATATGTTGTCACAACACATGCTATTACCTCAACCATTCTTGATTGACGCAATGTCAAGTAATGTTGAAAAACATATTTTGCCTATTAAAAAATATAATTTACTATTACAAAATATTAATATAGAATGTTTTACGTTTGACAATATAAGACGAAAAATAGTGAACCAATTCATTTATTTTAACACAAGAGGCTTTGGCACAAACAAAAATTTCACTTTAATGTTTTTAATTGAAACATTACATCAATTCTATAACAAACATTCATAATTAGACCTTCAAAAAAAAAAAAAACAATGGCATACACATGGAAAATCATGCTCAATATGGATGGAACAACAATTCATTCAAAACACTCTATTCCTTTGACTTGCAAAGATTTTTCATCTTTAGGTCTTAAATGACTAGATAGTTTGATAAAAAATATATATAAGCAATTACAATTCATAGTGTTAATGAAATTTTGCTAATAAGGAAAAATATATTAAAGTTCATTGATATGGGACTAAGATCCATTGAATGCATATATAACAAGTTTTAGTTTGGGAACCTTTAACATGTCATGTCATTGGAGATTATCAAGTTCAATTAGTTCATGACATGGAAGTTTTCAAACCTGTACTAAAAACCTTAATATTTAGGGTTTAAACTTTTGGTCAAAACATACTAAATGCTATGAATGAAAAATGCATAAAAAATATGAACAATTCATTATTATTTTGAATTGCTTTTGAATTGCTAGACAATCACAACTTGACATTAATATCATAAATGACCAAGATTTTCAAATCCCACCAAATGATCCAAATTTTTCATACTTGTTTTTATTCAAATGAAGCAAGGTTTAAACACAATGAATTCACTTTCTTGTAAGCATAGGAGATGTATACATATTACATAAACAAGATAAACACCATGACACATCTTAAATCATTTCAATTATGAAATGATACAAGCTTCATTATTGGATTACATTTTTAAATTTGAATTTTTTTTTTTTTACTCAAACTTTGAACTAATAATTATGCAACACATGAAGGTCTAGTGAATTGTCATGCAAATGGAACGTTTCAAGGTTTTTGAAAATTATTTGATTTGAAAGGAATTATATGATTTTTCTTTAATAACCCTAGAAACAACCAATTCATCAACCTAAAAATAATGATGTATATACCCCTAAAATGCATCTTGCATGGACACCAATAGAATTGATCATGAAAGAGATTTAGATTGGTTCCAATTATACCAATATTATAACATGAACTCAATTCCCATCCAATTAGCTACAACTCACAGCATACATCAAGCACAAGGATTAACACTTGATTAATTGGCATTTAACCCTACCAATGTTTATAAACATGAATTAACATACACAACACTATCACATATTAAAATAATAAAAAAATTATGCTTCTTTGACCTTTGCAAACAAAGAACTTTCAAACAAATTGAAACATTAATATATAAATGCATCCATTACAACCAAATGCACATTGGAATCTACTTGTACCTACACCAAGTACACTTAGGAACTCTCATATACTCTCAATACAAGATCATTACTCCTTCACAAAAATGATATTTTCTTTTATTACAATTTGAAATACAACTCTTATGTTATGTTTAAAGGAAACATATTTCAACCCATCTTCGTTGACTATTGCTTTGTATTCAAGCCTCCCCAATTACATCCCACATTATTAACACATAAGTTCAACCTAGCTTCCACAAGCACCAATGGTTTTTTTCTTTAAAAAAATTACACATCCAAAGTGACAATCATCCATAGGAAGATGTAGAAACATGTTTCACTGGTGCAGAACCATTACACAACTAGCCACTTGTTTAGCACTGGTTTTGTTTCAAAAATGTCGACTGCCAAAGCCATCAAATGGCCAATGCAAAAGACTGCTCAAGTTTGGACCTTGAAAATTAGCACAAAACAAACAAGTATGCATTTCAATGATTACTAAATTTAATAACAATTTAATTCTCAATTTTGGAGAAAGAAGTTGCTAGCAATGTGCTGATTTTGAAGCTTTTCCTAACCCATGGTTTGGGATATGAAAAATAAATGTCACAGAAATGGAAAGTGTTGCTAACTGGGAGTAGGTTGTCACCTTCATGCTCGAGAATCCACAAAATAGCCCTCAATAATATAGCAGCCGATCCAAAAGAGCAAAGTCACACAGTACTTCTCCAGAATGATTGAACACAAAAGTGACATCTGTTCACCTTGGGAATTGTGGATCAAGACTGATTGTCTCATGTGAGCTCTCCTCCTGTCAGCAAGATAAAAAACAGAGTACTGCTAGATTGTGTTCCTCCACAGCCCTTCATCCTACTTGATTTGCATTATAGCGATGGAATGCACACTACATTGAAGAATGACTGATTCCTAATCTCATATAGTTGAGTGTGAACAGGAAATGGCTATCACCTTGAACCTTGGTACATTTCCAATTGTTGGAGATTGCAATAAGGGTGCACTCTATTATCCATAGCTGTTGCATTTCTACCAATTACAATATGCCAGTTCTGTGTTGCTACCTTGAATCAGGCTACTGCCCCTTGTTGAAGGTCCACTTGACAATGTCTCCTTCATTGCTACTTTTCATCACGTGGGCGCACATGGGTTAGGTGCCTGCCTTCTTCTGGCTACATAGAGTGGTCAGCTCATTGAATTTCCTCTTAAGCATGATAAATAACACAAGTGTAGAGAACCACTCAGGGACAAACCACCTCATATCTAAGAGTTGCTGGTCAAAATGCAACTGACAAACAACAGAGCAAGCTATGCAGTATCCACATTGAGGTACAGTGCCTAAATGACTCAGAAGGATAGGTAACAATGTACCAAAAGATAGTTCCAACTCGACCAGGTCTAGCTGGGGGTGACAGGAACTTATGTCATGCAATTGCCTGCTCAAAACCCCCCTCAAAAAAACCATTGTAGATGGTTGGAATGGGAATTCGTACACACACTAGTCCACCCATCATGAAAAACTTATTCTTTGCAAGCTCTATAGCACCCTGATTACAGTATCCAACTGTAACCTGACATTTTCACAGAAGCCCAGGTGACAGGTGATAGCCTGAAGAGAATAGAGGCAGAGGAAACAAACTTAAAAGAGAGACCTTTGCAGCTAATGTAAAAGAATCACTCTCCTGTTTCCTGCACACATTCATTAAAACCATGTAAATGTCATGCTCACATATCTCAAAAGCTTTCTGGTGGGGGCAACCTGCAAGCTGAGACATGGTCTATACTGCAAATAACTGCTACAACTGGCCTGAGCTACTTCCAAACCAACCATAGGACCAAGAAGACACATATGTCAAAAGACATTTTGTACTTCAAACATCTCCCTCACGTAACTCTATGCCCTGCTTCACAGCGAGGTCAGTGATTGAAATTATGGATCCTTCTCCAGACCCAGAAACATTGTCGGCTCTATGGCAACCTCTAAGCTTCTTGAAACAGCATATCATCTATAGCTTTGTAAGGATAACATTCCTGTAGCTTCTGAGAGAAGACTGCAGAGCTAACAGTTTTCTAGTGAACACCAGTCGAAAGCTCCTACCTGGTTACTTTTAAGGAGATTCAACTCCTGGAACTGCCAGCACCAGCTCTGCACTGGAGCCACCTGCACAACATGAACTGGAGGTCATGCCAGACTATTCAAACCCACAGACTCATGCTTGCCTCATGATCAGCAGAACAGCAACACAGCACACAGTATGGCTCAATACATTGAGTTCATTGTCTGTCGCTTCCTGCCAAGAAAAGAATGCAACCTGTGAAAAGCAGAAGATTACATTTTGATGCTAAGTTGAAACAGAAAATGTAAATGTGGAATGTTTACATAAATTGAACAATCCTGGAAAGATCATGTTTGTTGGCCCACCCTTTCTTTGACATATCAACAGCATGCAACTCAGCAGGTTGGGTAAAAGATTCAACCCCATTGGTCGCAATAAGATTTGTGGCAGCATAGGAAGCCTGCTAGTTCTCAGCCCAAAGTGGCACAGGAGTGTAAGAAGACACTGAAGAACAAATCTCAGCTGGTTGCCACAGACAACATAATTGGACAACATGTCAAGTGATGGAACATATTCTTCCAAAGTCAGGCAGGTCCATCCAACCGGTTTGTTGTCACATACCAAGCAACCTTCCAAACTGGAACATTAAAACCCTGCTCAGTATCTTGCAGAATTCAAGAACAAATAGTTCCACCAATATCTATGATAAGGTTCAACAACACGATGTTTCTGCCATGCAGTTCATTTGCAAGCTATCAGGTCAAACAAAACGGAATCACACACCAGGAATGAATTTGATGAGCAATCAACAACTGTACTTGATAGGCAATATTCCCTGTTATTAGCCACAAGGGCACCAACAATAACTGTCAAAAGCAATAAGCAAATCTCCTTCAGAACATCAAGCAATCCTATTTATGTGAAGGAGGCACCATTGCATTATAAACCCATTGTTTTGCTGGCAAAATGAACCAAATATAGCTAAAATGTAAAGAAACAACTGCCTATGCAGGCAATGTAAAGAGATTTTTCCCTTCAAAAGGTGTAGTCCATTCATGATGCCCTCCCAACCCTGAACTACTTCCTGACTCCCCTTGAGACTTGTCTTTTAGTCCTAGTCCTGGTGAGCCCCCTTGTAACTTGGGTCCACTCCAAAGCTCGTAACAGTTTCCAGTTTCACCTGGAAAGCTTGCACTTTTTGGTACTGGACAGGGGTTACTATCTTCACTGCTATGTTGCTCAGGTTGCCTACGCTCAGACAGATTTAACATTGTGGCTAGACTCCTCGAGATCCCCCACACACCTGAAGGTGAAGAGCCATGAGGGAATGCAGGCATGCTCCAGTCAATTGTCTTATAATCACAAACGCTTGCTGCCCCCATGGTCCAGTCAACTTGGGTACTGGAGAGGCCTGAACCCCAGCCCGTCAAGAGTCCAGAAGTCAAGGGCATGGAGCTTTTCGAATGGGAGGGAGTGTTGGAAATGCTGGAGTGGGGGGGAAGAGAACCTGCTACCAAATCAAATCCAATCCTGTCTGTGTGCCAACTAGTTGACATTGGATCCAGCTGTGTTCGTTGCAAGGGATGATACTTTCCTGGTGGGATCTCTAAACTATATGTGCCAATATTCTTCATCACAGTATTCCCTGAAGAGCTGTCTGTGTACAGTGCATTTCCTTGAGAATTGTTAGGAAAAAGGACTCGAGGTAGAGAAGATCCATCTGCTGAACTTCCCTTCCAACTAGACAATGAAAATGAAGGGGAGAAAGATGGTGATGCTGCACTGACATTAACACCTGCTGGGGGTAGTGTCACAGGAGAGAGAGGCAACACAGGATCCCTCCCTGTCAAATGCCCTGTAATGTGGTCTGAATCACCATTGAGGAAGGATGACCCACTTTGTGGTGCTAAAGGTGTTCTCGAATCCACCCTGTACTGCAGAGAAGATAAGGGAAGGTGAGAAGCTGATGGAGCTGGACTAAATTGGGATGCTCTAAATCCATGGTTTGGAAGTCTTCCACTAACAGGTGGGAGAAACCTTTGCCACTCTAAGACCCCTGTTGAGGAAGGTATCTCAACTATAGAGGTACTAGCCCTTGTTCCTTCAGGTGATGGCTGCACAAGAGAGTGACCAGGAACCAGATAATGACCATGAGATGAGCCTTGTGAAGAATTGAGCTCTCTCTCTTCTCTTCTGTCCTGCATCAAACCTTGGTACAAACTGTTTGACTGTTTGCTTGTGCCATTTAAATGCTGCAGTGGTGGAGCTGGAGCAGGTCCTGTCAAAGTCTGTTTCTTCATTGGATCATGGCTCAGCTCTGGGGCTCTGCCTAACCCACTGCTGCTATCTTCCATAGGAACTAAGTGTGGCTGTGGATGTTGGCTCCTTAACCACTCTATTGCTCTCTCTAAATCCCCTTCACAAGCAATGACTGCTCTGTCTATCTCTGGCCGAGAATACTTGTACCGTTCTTCCAATTCAGCCATATGTGCCAACTCCTCTCCTATATCTATCTTCAAATTGCCTTCCACATTAAAATCTTCCTTCTGCTTGCCCTCACCCCCTTCCAGAAGCCATGCTACAGAACGTTCAATGTGGCCTTCATTGCGGATAAAAGCCATGGTTGCCTGGTCTGCAGAGAATCCCATTGCTACAAGTTGCTGGGTAAGATTTTCAAGCTTGCGAGACATGAGATGATTGGTGGCACGCTCCCTCAAATCCTGTGCACGCCGCTCCTTTTGTCGTTGGTGTTTCTTCTCATTTTTCCAGCGAATCTTGTCGCGCTTATCTGCACTTGGCCCTACCAATGCCGGTGGCCTTCCAAGCTTGGTGATGCCATTCCTATCTTTCCCCACACTCTGCAACTGGTCTTCAGATTCACCAGAGCAGCTACCATTGTTGGATGTGGAGTCATACTCCATGCTGGGCATGCTCACAGTGTTTGAGACATTGTCATTGTCATCAATGGACCTGAACCTGCTATTTGGATTGGGAACCCCTGTGTCTGGAGCCACTGCATCAAGCAAATGGAAAGTCCCAGAAGTGGGGTTGTAGGCATGTGCAGGGACACCAGCCCCAGCAGATGCATGTCGAGAAGACGCTTTCCACTCTTTAGGCAGAGGCTTTTCACCACTCTTTTCTGCTGGTATATTTCTTTGTTTAGCTCTGGGAGGCATTGCTGCAAAACCACCAAGGTGGAAATGCAAATGCTCAATGCTTTGGGCAATGCTACAAATCAAGGCACAACAATAAATCTCCAGACAATGTCTTTAAAAGCCCAAATGCAAAGCTACACCAAAACAACATGAGACTTCAAAAGAAAGCCCCACTTCTGCAAGGCTAACAATCTGCATCGAAAAGGAATCCTACACAATGCTGCCAGCTTACTCTCAAACGTGAGCAAAATGAGAATGAGCTACCACTTGAGATAGTGGCTGCTGATAGTGTTGTAGGCACCATGATTTTTTGAACACAACAATTGTGAGGTGGTGAAATTGAGGCATGTATAATAAGGACAGAAATTCCCATGAAATTGGGGCCAGACCTCAAAAGGAACTGATAGTATCTTGGAACAGCATCCATGACCAGACAAGTGTCGCTACAAACACATTCTGACAAGATGCATAGCCTGATGAACTTTTCTCAGCAACAGAAAAACTATCTGCTTGCAAGGGAACCAAAGCCAATTTCCAAAAGAGGTGGCAAATCTCATAACTGTTGGATAGGACTTGTATCACATCATCATGCAATGAATCACCTAAAGAAGTACAAAGAGGATTCAAAATCATCATAAGCAGATCCACAAACTCCTGCCACTCCTTGCAACCGACCTAATTCCCATCCTCCCACGAATTAGGGCGAGAGGCGATCTAGTCGTCGTGGTCAGATACACAGTACCACCACCATCCACTCACTCACTCAAAAGATAACCCCATGGTCGCCACCTACATCTGCTACAAAAAACTCCGGTGCGCCCGTCACAGAGAACAGGAGACCACCACAAAGAGCTCGAGAGAAAAAAAGCAGTAAAACATTGAGAGACACAAGGCACAAGGACTTACCGATTTGTATCTGACTGCCGTACCAAGCGAACGATCCACAGCTGTTACTTGTGGCCAGTACAGCAGCCGCTACGTCTCTGCCGCTGGATGCGAGGAGGAAGAAACAACAACCAGAAGGCCAAAGAAAAGAAAAAAGAAAAAAACACAAACTGCCAGAAACTCCCTCACAGGATTGCCACAGCAAGACAACCAAGTATGAGAGAAGAAATAAGGTTTCCCCCGCCTCTTGCGCCTGCTTCTCCTCTCGCTCCTCTTCTGCCTGCCTGCCTGCCTGCCTACTTGCCTTTCAGATTCGCGATGCGATTCCTTAAACTCTTCTGTATGCTCCTGAGGGGTTGCGTGCAGAGAGCAGATTTCGCCAGAAGAAGACAGGTACGCAACGAGGAAGACGACGACGGACTTTGTGGTACACTCTCTGTCTCCCTGGCCATTTCTGGAATACGTACATTTGTTTTAAAAATACGTATAAAATACATACATACATACATACATACATAATATACAAGCTTTGAGAGGTTCTCTCTTCTTGGAAATTGGAACCGGAGGGTAAGATTCGGGTATATGTATTCCCTTGATTGGCAGTTCTCAAATATCAAAGAAGTGGTTCCTACCCCTCGACTTGCGGTTCTCAAAAATCATAGAACTGGTTTTGGTGGTTTTGTGCAGTTCTTGCTTTCCAAAGAGAACCTTGGGTCTCTTGTTCTGACACTTCAAATTTATTTGGAGGTTCTCTAGGTGTGAGTTTTTTTTTAAATAAAAAAATAAATTTATTTAATTTTTAAAATAATAATAAATATTATTTATTAAATCAATTGGTTTCGATTTTGACACTTTCTTTTTCAAATTCAAGAATTTTAGAGTCTGGTTTCGAAATTGAGTCGAGTTCCATGTACATGTTATACATTTCTCAAATGCTAAAAATTATATAGGTACAAATTTATAGAACAAATTGAAACAAGGCTTCATATATAGGTATGAAGTTCAACAATTAATTAAAATTAATATTTAACTATATAAATTTCAACTTATTTGCCAACTTTTTCAAAAAATATCAACATGCCCACCTTTTTTTTTTTAAACTTGACTTTGCATTCAAGAATTTTTTTTTTAATAAAATTTCCTGATTTTGAAAAGACTAGTTTTTTGGTCCAATTCTTGTGTTGATTTCAACAAAAGGATGCCAACTCGAGTCTAGGATACAAGAACTTAAACCCTAGATTTAATAAAGATTGCAAACTAGGTACATGTCAACAATGCTAGATATAGTATTGGGTGGTGATCTTGTGTCTTATTATTTATTTTCAAAGTGTATGTAAATTCAAAAGGCACCAAACGGGTTGTAACCATTGTTCTAAAATTATTTTTAATTTTTTTCAAGAATTGCAACTCTAGGGCTTATTATAATATCCCATTCTTAATTCCCATTTACATGGTAGAGGAAAGGCGGTGAGATAGTTAGGCTCAGAAGAGATAAGTTCCAATGACATCAACCGACAAACATCATATTTTTATTTTTTTTATTATATAGATTTTGTCTATGTGTGTGTATTGCATTCATACTCTTCAAATGATTGATATATCACATGGTAGTTTTTTTTTTTTTTTTTTTTT
>Ga0209611_10015295_pt1 | contig 10037 bp, 9 predicted proteins | sample S1TSphgellanicum_3_FD_187693 | JGI IMG/M metagenome (GOLD analysis project Ga0209611, IMG submission 187693) | Host-associated microbial communities from peat moss isolated from Minnesota, USA - S1T2_Fc - Sphagnum magellanicum MG (SPAdes) (version 2) | ecosystem: Host-associated > Plants > Peat... | reverse complement strand
TGTCTTCTTGTCCTCCCTTGGGAACAACAGGCAAGATCTGTCGAAAATCCCCACCAAAGACCACGGTTTTCCCACAAAAGATTTTTTCGGTTGCCTGTGCGTCATCTAATTACATCAAATCACGTAAGGTCCGATCAACAGCTTCAAAAGCTTGGCGATGCATCATCGGTGCCACATCCCAAATGATCAGATCAGCTTTACGCACCAACTCGGCCATTTTCATATGTTGTGTGATGTTAGAAGTTGACTTATTGTGCAGATCAATCGAAATCTTGAATCTTGAATGGGCAGTTCTGTCGCCCAAAAGTAACAAAGATGCAATTTTTGATGAGGCAACTGCAAGCACGATTTTGCCTTGCCCTCGTAGACAGGACAGAAGTGTTGTCCAAACAAATGTTTTGCCGGTTCCACCATTGCCATACACAAAGAATAGTTTGCCCTCTTTGTTTGTCACAGCATTCAAAATAGTTTCGTATGCGCTACGTTGATCATCATTGAGCTTATCTTCTACATTGTCTACATCTGTGGTCAATGAATGTTAATCATAAGCCAGCTCTTCTTGGACCAATTGGTTTCCTCCATGAACAGAAGGGATGTAATTAGAGTTGGAAAGTGTTGGAAAATCTTCCAAGTGATGTCCGTTGCGCATGAAAACTTGATCAATCTCATACAATGCACGATCCTTTAACACATCCTCAGAGAGGGTAACAGTTGGATCATCATGTTCGCAGCGTGTCATTGCTTCAATGTCATCATTCAAAGACTCCCAATGTGCATCCCATAGCTGTCTGGGATTCGTCACCTCACAAAACATCAACATGGAGGCAAACATGTCACATAGTTGTCGTCCTTAGGCCCAAACACCGGCTTCTTCCAAGGCTTGATGCCATTCATTGTCATTTGCAAGCAAACCCATTGCAATGCATGCATCTTTGAATGTGTTGTGCTCTGTGCCATCCATTGTCCACAAATGCTCGTAGGATGTGGCACCTTTGACGCAGTTCAGCAGCATTTACAAATAATAATGTTCACTTGATGTCGGGTGTGCATAATACATGCGACCAATGGCAAAGCCTCTCTTGCGCATTATCCATCGCTTCAACTTCCGATTCCACACCCGTTGTTGAAGGAATTGATTGAACGTACGGCTTCGTGCAGCTTCCGATTCTTGGTTTATTTTGAACCATTCTATGAGCATCGTTCTGGAAATGACTGACCGTGTTGCCACTTCCTACACATCATCGTTGTCGTCGAACAACACCATTTGTTGATTGGGCAAATGGTATTGCAAACGTTCAACGGTAAGAAACAACTCATGCATATCAAATTTGAAGATGCGTCACGCTACTTCCGATGTAGATACATAGCGATAGTCGAGATATTTTTTAATTTCATCGGCTTCGACCACATTCCCTTCAATGGCATTGTCGCTCTAGCGCGAGATCTCAATAGTTGCACGATCATATCCTTTATATACGTACTTGAATAGATATTTGACTACACGAATGGATGACGGGATAGATGACGGACAGATTAAGGGGAAACTTCATTTCATCCCGATGTCCTTTACTATATGTAATATGCAGTTCACTAATCCTTCTTCACTAAACCAGTGGATTCACTCAAAATCCACTGGTTCCCGTTCAGTATAATCACTGAATTCACTCAAAATCAAAATCCAATGAAATCATTTGTTGTATAGGAACATTAGTCCCTGTTCACTAATTTATCATATAAGAACACTAATCCCTGTTCATTAAACCATCGTATAGGAACATTAGTCCATGTTCACTAAACTAGTGGATTCACTTAAAATCCACCAGTCCCTATTCACCATAACCAATGAATTCACTCAAAATTCAGGGAAATCATTTGGCATATCGAAACACCTTTTGTTGTAGTGTGATCAGAATTCAACAATCATGACATTTAATGATTTATTATATTTATTCTTATATCTCAAAATTTTCAGAATCAAAAATTCAATTGCCAAATCAAAAATTTAAAATTATATTAATTATCCAACACATTAGTGCCGAAGCTGCCCAAGTATTACATTATTACAATTTGAGCCTGAACAAGAAGAATAAATCTTTGAGTTCTTTGTTCTTTCCTCCTTTCCAAACAGGCTCTTTGGCATAAGTACGGCAGTCCTAATTAAGCAGAGCTGGTCCTTCTCGGCCACAGTGAACCAACACCCACCATCACTGGATGCCTGTTATTACCCAGTTGTTAATATTTGATGTGTCCACTAATTCTGTAAGAAATAAGTCTCATACATAGGTAAATAGGTAAGAAAATAGGGAACTATTAAAGTAAGTAGATAAGGGCTGTTTTTACTACCACCTACCACATGAGCTAATGACCATGCTTAGCTATGGAACTGGAACATAACAGAAAACTGTTTCATGATCACTCACCATCCATCCAAACTGGTGTGCTGGTAGGTGTTCATTGTGATCGCAAGTCTGAATTGGATTTGAGGTGGAATTCCATGAGCAAGGAGGACTGCAGAGCATAGCTTGCTTTTTGTGGGTCAAAATTCAAAAATAAATTAAAAAATTGTGCATTTTTTGGCCTTTGCTAAGAATAAGAAAAGACATAAAAAATTTAAGAAAAAATAATCCTCAAGAATTGTGCATTCAATGACTCTCCCTACCATTTTCTTTTTCTGTCCCCCCAGTTTTCAGCAATGTTCCATTATTTATTATGTAAATGTTCCATCATTTTTATTTAAATGATGTGGCCCTGTTTAAGGGTTAAGATTAGAAGTGTTGGGAGATGGTGGGTGTGGAGCATAGTCTTGCATTATCGACTTTGTAACATCATAAAGTCAACACTACTAGCGCTGCTACTACTACTACGGCATCATAAAATGAACAACAATTTCTCTCTAGAAGACGTAATCAAGAAGTGATTTGATAGGACATTGGCGCTTGCTTTTGGTACCTCCCCTTAACATGCCACCCCAAACCATTTTTTGTAACTCCTTTTACAGTATTCTGAGGGTGTTTTCCTTAGGGTTAAACCCTACACCTTCAGTCACTCTGGGTTATTCACCTTGATTGCAGCCTCAGGTGCCTTCCCTCAAACTATGTGAGGTGCCCTCCCATCAGTTTCATTGGGTCAAAGCTTGGAAACTTGGGGGTGGCTACAGTTTTAACTTTCACCTCAAGGTTTACGGCATGGAGTGAGGATGTTGTTCCAACAAATTTCTTTTCTCATTTTAAAGCAATAGGTCTCTGATTTTATTTATTTATAATATTATAAAGCAATACGTTGGTTTGTTTATTCAATAGAAGAAACTCTAGTTAGAAGAAGCCACTAACAAGATGCTTTTGGACAATGATACCAATTTGTTTTCTACACAATTTTTTTCAAAAATAGTGGCTGACTGGAATTTTCATGTCCAGGTTTTCTTATCCATAGTGACACTCACTATTTTCTGGCGGGTTTGGGGTAACCTGGTCGATCTTCCCTTCCATGACCCACCACCGACTGACTGACCACCACCGACCGACTGACCGACCCACCTACCCACCAAACTGGAGTACCTAGTGTCCACTATTTGTTATTTTGAATGGGTTGCTAGTGATGGCCCATTCTTATGTTGCCACATGTTTAGAATAATTAGAAATCAAAAATTAAGTTTCAATTCATTGAGGCTGGTAAAAGCATAGTTAAGGCTAGTAGTTGCAGAACAAAGCCTAACACCTCCTGTTCATTGGCCACGTAGTCTGATTGATCCAAGTGAGTTGTTATAAGTAGTTTCTCACCTCATTGCAATCCCAGTTTTGGTTTTATGGCGTGGGGCTGGAAAAAAAAGAAGTAAATAACTTAACTTGGATGTGAGAAATATTTTTGCATGGTCCAATACTGAGCAACTCCACACGTGCACTGTACAACAAATTTTGCATGGAAAGGCGCAACAAAACCTAACATCTGATGTTGACAGGCTGGATGGTTTGATTGGCCCAGGTGTGCTTAAATACTGAGCACGGCTTATGGAATACTTTTTGCTCATTTCATGGTGTCAAATTTATTTGTGTAAGTTTTAAAAATTTCATTACAACTTTCATTATATGGTTTTTCAAGGTTACATGTGCAAGCTTTAAGTTTTTGTATAGTTACAGGTATCACTTTTCTGTATCATAGGTGACATTTTTCATGTTATTTTTCATAATGACATGTAACCACAAAATTTGTAACTCATGAGTTAGAGGAGGAAATAGTACCATTTGTACAAGCATAATCTTATGTTTCTTGAATCCATGGCGTCGAATTTGTTGGTGTAAGTTTTCAAATTTTTATGGTAGCAATTTTCATGGTTACAATTTTCATAATACGCTTTTTTGAGGTCACATGTGTAAGTTTTCAATTTTTAACTGTTATAGGTATCACTTTTGTTATTTAAGGTGTTGCTTTTCATGATTATAGATTCTATTTCTCATAGGGACATGTTGCCATAAGAATTTTAACTCATGAGTCAAAGGAAGGAATAGTACCATTTGCACAAGCATAATCTTATGGTTCTTCAATTCATGGTGTCAAATTGTTAATGTAAGTTTTTGGAATTTCTTAGTAGGAGTTTTCTTGGGTATGGTTGTTTGAGGTCACATAAATAAGTTTTCAATTTTCAATGGTTACAAGACTTATTTTGCATCATAGCATGTGTAATGTTTCTAGGTGACATGTTAGCATGAAATTTGCAACCCGCACAGAAAATGATAACTAATACCATTTGCACAAGCATATTATTATGATTATTCAATTCATCGTGTTAAATTTATTGATATAAGTTTTCAAACTTTCATGGAAAGAGTTTTTGTGTACACAATGTTCCCATGCATATGATCTAACCATATGTGTTTAGGATCTACTGTTTTTGTTTTTACAGTGTTTAAGAACTTGAACATTGCATATATGCAATAAGATTGTTCTCGAAATGATCAAACTTTGTGAACTATAAATGATATGGAACTCCGTGCATTCTTTCTTTAATAATCTCCTCGAGAGTAACTAACTCCTTCAGAGAAATGAGAATTTTGATGGAAGTGGAGTTTTGCATATCTACAATGGCTATAGCTCACTTCCTTGAATGCTTTCCATGTAATGCAAGTGTGTCAAAAAATCTAAATATAAAGGGAAAGACGCTCATTGTATGCCAAAAATCTAAAGAGAGTGAGTGTACTGTTAAAACTTAATGTATAGGGAACAATGCTTGTGTTAGGGTATTATGCACTCACAGCAATATGCTTCTGTCAGTGCAATATGCCCTCAAAACTTGATGGGGACTCAATTGGAACACAGTGGGAATAGCCTCTCCCAAACCCAGATGAAAAGTATTGGACTCTTCTGAGAGTGTGTCAATCCTTGCATTGGTCACATGAAAATTATGGCTCTGGCCATTTTCAATCTAGGCTAATAGCCTTGCCTAACAGCATAGGTACATATTTCCACATCTGTTCCAAATAATGTGAACCTGCCAAACTTCATTCCAAAACAAAGAGACTATTTAACAAAAACAAGCAGCTCATCGCTGTAATGAGTCCGCCCTTTATGGCAGGTTAAAAACTTCAAACTTCTTTCCTGGATGCGAGCACTTCTATCGGAGTTCCTTGGGACATCTATGCCCATCGTGCAAGCCAAACGTTTGTGCCCAAATCCTACACCTAGTAGAGTTATTTATAAAGTAACCCTGTCTTCACCCTATTTTTGGGCCTGCTTTCACCCCCTATCCGCTATTTCACCAATGTAAGGACATTTTATTAAATCTCAGTATGAAATGTTGCAACTTGGGACGAAGTGCTGAAACTCAGCATTTAATGCACAAGGTTTGAGACTAATTATAGTAGGTGTAAAGGTAAGAGTAGTGAAAATATATTTAGCAGCAGTGGAATCAGGAAAAAGGAAAGACAGGATGAAACTCAGTTTACCACCAAAATTGATGGTTTTCTGAGTTTCACCCCCTCTTAAATGCTAATGTACTTTTTTGCAGGTTTTTTTTTAATCTCACCCTGTGTATGACCAAACTCAGGGTTCTTGTGCCGTGTTTGTCTTACTTTACGAATAACTCTAATGTGTTCCCTATGAAGGAAAGGACTTGAATCTAATTGCCACATGTCAATAATATAGGGCAAAACTAAAAGTCAGCCTCCAATTCTGACACAATTCTGTATAGTGTAGCTTACAAGGACAGGAACCATCTATCAAAAGTACAAGGCAAATGAGAGCACGAGTAAACACAACCCAAAAAGCAAAATAAGGAAAAAATCTTATGCATATAGGATTCATGGTTATGAAATGATAATCAATATAACAAAGAAGACAAGACGAGAAAATTTGTCAAAAATTGACTAATAATGAAAGTGCACTAGCTATAATGTGTGGAGGAGATGAATAACCCTGTGACAAAAAACTTGAGCGCAAAATAATTAAAACAAAGAACACATATATTAAATAGTAGAGTCATTCCCAGAATTACCCATTGGCTTTGAGTCTGTGACAACTTAAATTCTTGCTATCACCAAGAATGAAAGGCTTGAGGTTTTTAAAGGGTCAGATCTTTCTGATTTTTCTTTTTTGAGCCCACTGGCCTTCTTTCTTTTCTTAATTACTCTAAATCACATAAATCCAAAACAACACACTTCAACTCCCAATTGACTGTTTCATAAGTTTTACAAAGAACCACAACCCGCTTGCATGATCCACTTTGTAAAATTTGATGAAATGTGACTGTTCTTCGGAGATCCCAGTAATTAGGGTGCTGTCTTATGATACGCAGATCAATAACATTCACACACAAATCAACTCGACTGAAAACAGAAAAAAACATTCTTCCTTGAAACCCTAAGACTTCTTCCCGTTCACATCCAAACTCTAAAGTTAAAATTTGTTACACCCAACCAAGTGCAGCAGCCCACTGAAAAATTGCTATGGACTCACAAATGCCTCATCATCCTCCTCCTGATCAGGTAGAGCTTGATCAAAATCTCACTCCAATCTCACTCTCTGTCCCAAGTCTGCAATATTAAATGAGTGGTATTAAGTCAGGTATATGGTGCCTACAATTCCAAAATTGGTAAATGAATCTGCATCAGGCTCAAAATACAGAGTGAGAGAATACATAATTTTATGCAAGTATTAGGAGACATCAAGTGAAAAGATCTTAACTGTTCCGGGTTGGTAGCAATATCAACTTGGACTTCTGCTAGGGCATGAGACTACCCAAAGTGTGGGGTCGCAGCCCTACATTTGCAAAAAAATCGTGGTTCTATCAGTCAGAAAGAGCTAGCATTTTACAACAATAACTCTTGCACAAAATGGAGAAAAAGAAGAAAGGAAAGATGTCACCAAATTATACTTTCTCCTTTGCAATGATCCACAAAATCATGGATGCAATCCTAATAAAAGCAATAAGCAAACATGTCAAATTATGTATCAAGGTTGACAGGTGATGCTCAAATTGACTGAGAATGTACCCAACAAGCTCCCTTGCAAGATACAGGAAAGGCTTCTCAAAGTTGTAGTTGCTCTCAGCCGAAATCTCATAGTACTGCACCTTCCTCGCTGTCTTCAATGCGATTTGTTTGACCCTCTTTCCAATCTTAACAGAGACAGTGACCTGTTTGGACATCACCTCCCTGTTCTTCATATCCATGTTGTTGATTCCACACACGACTACTGGGTTGTCCCTACATACCCTACACATGTAAGCACAATGACATGGCCAAAAAAAGGGTGCTTAGATCAGCATACCCAAGAGGACAAGGAGGAGGAGCATTTTAATCAACAATTTTGTACATACTTACAACAAGAGTTTGGAGCCAGAACTACTAACTTGAGGAGGTCACAATAACGTCTGGAAAAATACTTGAAGGGCGATTTTACAGTCAGATCAAGCATGATGATGGCACAATGTGCACCAATTCTGGATCAAGATAAAACCAATGAAAAAGAGTTAGAAAGTAAGTTGGATCCAGATCATGAATCCAGAAAGCATCAGCATTACATAAGCACGGAAATGAGGAGAAACCCATCAGCAAAGAAAAGAGAAAACCATAGCACAAGACAGAATTATGGAAGTGGTTTGAATGACAGCTAATGATTATATGCACATGTGCAGGGACTTTCAAACAGCATTCAAAACATGCATCACATTGAGTACCTATATAAAGCTGTTGGGAAGGAAAAAAACAAAACTTACAAGTATCCATCCCGAAGACCTCCGGGATTCTCTTGGCCTGGGTTTGTGTCCCAGCAGTCAAACTGGATGTGGCCTGAGTCGGTAAAGAAGTGAAGAGTATAAACTTCCACACTGGGAGTGCCTGGAAAGTAATAATGTGAAATACAATATATGAAAAACCTCTGCAACAAAACCAATTGCTCCTAATTATCATCTACCTACAAGATGTTGTTCCATCAAAGGAAAATGGAGAAGGTAATGGAGCAATGCTTCAACACAAACCATGCAAATCCACATTTTTTGAAGCAAAAAAGGTACTATTCAGCAAAGCCATAATTTCTAGATTGTTTTGGCAATATACAAAGGTGACCTCATAGATTGCCCATAGATATTTCTCTACAAATAGAAATGAAACATAAATTGGGTTTTGATACTTACCATGCCATAAATTCTTATTGAATTCAGCACTCGAACAGGCACTCAAATGACTTTTCAGAAACCCACCTGCAACAAGATCAAGAGAAACATCCATTCTTAAAACCATATCCAATACCTGCAGGGAGCCTTGAAGGTTTACAGATTTTCCCCTACATCTGATATACCACATTTTTATTGAAGGTGTATATACACGAACAGCTTCAAAGCCAGCCAGAAATTATTCACGAATAGCTTCAAAGCTAGAAATTATTCACAAACAGCTTCAAAGCCAGACATTATTCACGAAGAGCTTCAAAGCCTGAAATTATTCACGAAGCTTCGAAGACAGAAATTATGTAAACTAAGACGATCTTAGTGGCCCAACGAACTGAAGCCACATGTACCTGTTGTGCCTGGATCACCGACGATGATGAGCTTGAAGGGTGAAGAGCAAAGATGTACAATTGGGAAAGCCTTCAAAAAAACAAAACCAACAAGATTATGCAGCATCGCAGGAGTTAGACGAAAGATCAGTGTCAAAATGTGCATTCCAGCCAAATCCAAACATTTGTATTCTTCTGATGGAAAATGCTAGAAGCTCAAGTACTATGCAGCAACAATAGCACTAGCAGCAACACAGGGATTAGGCCCAGAATAATTCATACCCGCGATCCCTGGAATAATACGGAAGAGACTACTTTCACAGCCCCCGCAATTTCAAGAAAAGAAGAAGCATAAGTAGAAGCTCAAGTACCATTGTTCATACCATTTCCTAAGCTCCAGCGCTGTGGAGGCCTCCACAAGATTCTCCTTCCTGCAATAAGAAGAACAACAACAATAAGATCCATTAGGTTCAAAATTTCAAATTCTCGGTTTCTGATCTGTTCAGGATCTGAGTGCGAGCTTGAACTCATAAAAACAAACAGAATACTCACCAGCAGCAACTGCACTCCTTGAGCAACAAGTCCAGAAGAACGCCTTAAATGCAAAGCGGGGAGTTGAAAAAATGGATGTTGTCTGTGAACTGGAACACAACAGAAAACTGTTTCATGACCACTCACCATCCATCCTTCATGGTGCGCTGGTCGGTGCCAGTTCACTGTGGCCCTTGTTCTCAGGGTTAGGATTGGAACTGTTGGGATATGGTGGGGGTGGCATACTTAGTACTAGTGTGGCCCGTGCCGTTGGCCCGAGTGTTACTGTGTCCTCAACTGATTTTTCCTTCCAAAACCTCATTTTTTGGAATTTATTTGGTATTTTCAGCGCCAGAAATCACTTTTAAAATCAATATCTCCCACGTTTCTGAATCCAAATCTTACCCAATAAATTCCATTAAATCCTACTCATCAAGATCTTTCCAGCAACACCAAAGACACATTCCAATTCCTCCAAAAAAAAAAAGTTAAAATCTAATTTTTTTTCCGTGAAGCCGGTT
>Ga0209611_10015288_pt1 | contig 10040 bp, 10 predicted proteins | sample S1TSphgellanicum_3_FD_187693 | JGI IMG/M metagenome (GOLD analysis project Ga0209611, IMG submission 187693) | Host-associated microbial communities from peat moss isolated from Minnesota, USA - S1T2_Fc - Sphagnum magellanicum MG (SPAdes) (version 2) | ecosystem: Host-associated > Plants > Peat... | reverse complement strand
AAATAGTATAATGTACTAAATGTAGCTATATTCCTACCAAAGTGCATCATCAATTCAAGATCTCTGGGTTACTCATATCAAATTGGTATATAATTTCCAAGAATTCTCTAGTACTTTCCCTTTTGTACACACCCCATTGTAGTATGACCAGACTAGTATACAATGTACCTGATACCAAACCAACATTGGACAATACAGGATTGGAAATTGAAGCTTTACATTGTTGAAGGTGCATTGAATCATGAACACAAAGAAATCATTTCCATTTTGCCTAAGGTAGCCTTGAATTATGCATATAGCTAAAGGACTAACTAAGGACAAGGTGCAATATATCACATTCAAACTCCTCAAATATTATTGCTGCAAAAAAAATTGTTTAAACCTTCTAGAACAAAAAGCAAGGTCTTCACAATTTGGTGGATTGCAAGGTGCATGATCTCTATACCTGGTGACATGTTTGACAAGACATTGTTATGTTAATGATATTAAATAGTTCTTCTTTTTATGAAGTAGGGATTGAACTTTCAGAATTTGTTTTCAAAGATATCTAGGACGAGGTCACATTTGCCTTGCTTTAGAAATCAATCTTCAAATCTCATCACATGGCAGGGAATCATTCCACAACAAATGTAGCAAATGGACAAATGTCTTTTGACACTGGCATAAATGTTTTTTTGGTTGCCAGTGTGTTTAAAACCAGACATACAACTTTCTCCAATTTAATGCTCTTTTGTGGGTGAAACATGCACCTGGTAAAACAGATGAATAAAGCTTATGAAAATCTGCTGGAGAATCCATATATTTTCTTCTATTCGGCTGTAAGAGATGCAAAGCCAACACTGTGTTTGCTAGCTGAAAGGCAAAGCTCTTCATGCTTCAATTTCATAGTTACAAAATCTATTGAGTGAGAGTCATATACTGGAGAAACTCCTGTTTGGATTCCTGTCTAGAGATACTCACAAATCTATATTGATCACCTGGAGAACTCCTGGTTTGGAATCCTAGAGCCTATAAATACTCACAAATCCATCACTTAGAAAGCTGCTGTTTTTGTGTACAAATATACTCACAAATCGATCACCAGTTTGCAAATCTAACACGTTGTCTCGTTTGTTTGTTTGCTTCCAAAAAGGTCTGGGGATCCATCCTGCAGAAATGGGCATGATTCTAACTTGCCTTAGTCGGATCCCAACCAGCCACCCATTCTTCGTCTAACGAATCAAGCTTCGCCATATCCTCAGGGGTGATACTGAAGTCGAACACTTGGAAATTCTCCGCAATGCGTGCTGGTGTGACGGACTTAGGCAAAGTCACGAAATTCTTCTGAAGACACCAGCGAATCAAGAGTTGTGCAGTGGATTTGTTGTATTTCTGCGCCGTCTGTACAAGGGTTTTGTGTTTCAAGCGCTCGCCTCTGGTGAGAGGAGAGTATGACTCCAACACGATGTTCTCGTCTTCACAAAATTTCACCAATGCTTTCCGCGTGTTGAACGGGGTCAACTCGATCTGGTTCACAGAGGGACGGATTTCGGAGTTTGCAAACAGCTCCTTCAAGTGATGAACACCGTAATTGCTCACACCGATTGCCCTTGCTTTCCCGCTTTTTAGGATTTGCTCCATTGCTTTCCATGTGTCGATTCTTTTGTCAACGGCCATCGGTGAATGTACCAAATAGAGATCAACGTAATCGAAACCAAGCTCGGCAAGACTACGATTGAAGGCTCTTAGAGTCTTGTCGTAGCCATGATCTGAGTTCCACAATTTGGTGGTTATGAAAACTTCTTGTCGAGGAATGCCGCTTTCTCGCACCGCTTGACCGACTCCTTTCTCGTTGCCATAGAAGGCCGCGGTATCGATATGACGATAACCGATCTTCAAAGCTGCGAGTGTGGCCTCGTAAGCGTCTTTGGGCGGCGCCATGTACACCCCTAATCCAACTCTCGGAATCAAAACAGCAGGTCCTTCGAACCCCGCGTGTTTCAGCTCCACCTCCATGTTCTCACCACCCAAGCTTCTGCTCATGAATGTAACTTCCGCCCGCTGTTTGTTGCCAAACACTAACGCTTCTTTCTCTCTCTTTTTTGTTGCAGAGATGCGTGAAGAGCAGCTTCTTCTTCAACCCTAAACTCGATCCGACTACCGAGCTTCGAACTCTTGAGAATTCTTGCAGCAACCAAAAAAAATAACTGTCTCCCAGTGACTCTCAGAGACTTATAGTAATTGTCTTCAACATAAGATTGTCATCTTCTTTGCTGTATATAGTGATATTCTCTTCACGGGAAGCACCTTCAGAAGCTTCCAAAGCCCAGTTGAGAACTGTTTCTTTACGCTAAAGCTTTGCATCTTTTTGGTATTCGTAAGTGGATCTGCGAAAAGAGATCCATTCCCTCATGCAGATGATGCAGATGGCGAATTCTTGCAGCAACCAATGAAGGTACGTGTCTCCCAGTGACTCCCAGAGACTTACAGTAACTATCTTCAACAGTAGATTCTCATCTCCTTCGCTGAATACATTTATATTCTCTTCAAGGGAAGCACCTCCAGAAGCTTCAACTGGGTGCCGTTTATTTACACTAAAGATTTGCATTTTTAGGTCTGTGGTTTTGTAACAGTTGAATATATAGTGATATTCTCTTCAAGGGAAGCGCCCTCAGAAGCTTCCAAATGCAGTTGAGTGCCGTTTCTTTACACTAAACCTTTGCATGTTTAGTTATGTGGTTTTGTAACAGGTGGATCCGCGAAAGCAGATCCAGTTCGTCGTGCAGATGGCAGATGGAAAGTGCAAATCCTGATTTGCTGTTCATGTCCTGAGCATCCGAGACAAGGAGCTGGTTCATGATGGCACTAGCCACAGAATGTCAATGCGTGCGTGGTGACGAAAAGAACATGAACAACGCATCACGTCACAGGGAGAGATGGCAGTAGACGAAATTCTTTGCAGGTGAGCAAGTCCCACCATCACCACCAGGGTTTTTTTTTCCCAATTTTGTCAAGTGGGTGGCCATCATCTACAGGAGGAATGAGCCAAATTTGGGTAGAGGTCAGACAGGAAAGTAGATTTTTTTTAGAATCCTGCCTAGTTCTAGTGACAGATAGGAACTTACTTTCGAAACATGACTTTTTTCCCCTCAAAATATGACAACTTTTGCAATTTTTGTCACTTTCTTTTTTTCCTTTGTACCCTTTAAACTGGTTTTCCTTTTGTCACCACAGTGTGAAAATTTGCCAAAAACAAGTCTGGAGGCCTGTAAAGAGTTACTTCATTTAGATGAAATTCAGGCTCTAAATGGTAGCCTGAAACTGAGTTTGGACCCAGGTTGTGTGGTTATTTGAATTTATAAAGAACCACCCTGATTCTGTTTTTTAAAATATATATTTCAGAGTCAGAGAACTGCTGGTTTGTGTTCTCCGGAAAATCAGAATCAAAGAACAACTTACTGGGAACCAGTCCCAGTTAGTTGAAACTTGAAAGCCCTTAAAGAACCCATGACTCTGGTTCTCTGAAAAATCAGAATCAAAGAATCTCCAGTCCCGGTTATTTGAAACCCCTTAAAGAACTGGTGGTTTCAGTTTCTAAGTATTTTGGAATCAGAGAACCACTGAATCCAGTTCTCTGAAAAAATCAGAGTCAAAGAACCATTGATCTCAGTTATTTGAAAGCCCTTAAAGAATCAGTGGTTTTCATGAAAGAATCATGTGGTGTTTGGGGGTGGTTGTTTGATTTTTTTCAAATTTGTTGTGAACCATGATTATACATTAGAACTAGTTCACTGATTCTTTAGAATTGTAGTTATGAATCTTACGAACCACCTTGATAATTGCTGAAGGTCTGTTCATTAATACCACCCAACACTAGCTTGGACTTGTAAATGCGCACAAGATAAAGAAATATGATTGACTTTGATTGGTCAGTCACAGTGATTGATGTATGAAGAGAGTGGCACCTATTTAAAAGAAAGTGAAGGAGCTATGTGAAAAAGGTTCAAACCATAAGAGGGTTGGGTTTAGAGTGAAGTGACCAGTTTTCACTGGAGACTGATTTGGAGTTGAGAGAGTAGTGGCAATGGCAGTGGCAGAGGCTTTGGTGAGGTGGGGATTTTGATTTTGCAAATTCAATATCAAGGTTTGGACTAGATTGGGGATTAGCATTTTCTTTTGTTTCCTTGTTTGCTTACATCTTCCAACATGAGCAGTTTTGATTATGTAGGGGTTTGTGCTTCATTTAGGTGTAATTATGTTGATGAGGCAGGTGTATTCCTACTTGTGCATGTGCAACAAGTGGTTTCCATGGGTTTCACAACCTCTTTCTCTTTAAACTGATTTACAATGTTTTCCTCATTGATGATTTGGAAATAGCTCAAGTGGCAAAAGATTTGTGTGCCATATGAGAGGTGATAGAATTATGGCCTTTAGTTGTCATTTATATTTGGATTGTCTGAATTTTACGATGTCAGCATTTTTGAAACTATACTTGCACATATTGTTGTCCTTGTTACTAGGGCCTCACAAACAACATGCATGATGATGAACACAATTGGAATCTTAAGCATTGTGTCACAGTAGCATAGGTTATCAATGCTACCATGTTCTAAAACTCAACTGTTGTTATGTTGGACCAGGGACAATTGAGGTTTTCTTGAAGTCATGCAGCAACATTTCCCACATACATCTTCTTCCAACACTTCCCACATACATCTTGTTGTCTCAGATATCTTTGCTTGTGTTCCAATGAGGAAGGTAACCATTTGAAAATGTTATCTAATTGCCACTGTAGTGCTCTTACAACATTCAAGCTTTCTTTTTTATTTCCAATGCCTATTGAAATACCAATGGTATTTTGATGTTGTTTTTGGATATCTTTGCTTGTGTTCTAGGAAGGTAAGCATTTGAAAATGTTATTTAAATGATGTTGTAGTGCTATTACAACATTCAATCTTTTTTTCAGATTTTCAATCCATGTCCCAATACCAATGGTATTTTGATGTTGTTTTTGAATATCTTTGTTTGTGTTACAATGAGTAAAGTAAGCATTTGAAAACATTATTTAAGTGTTGCCCTATTGATGTTATGACATTCAAACACTCTTTCCAATTTTCAAACCTTGTGACATTGTTTTATTTCTCATTTTCAAACATTGTCACAATAGCACTAATATTGTGACATTCTTCTCTTTTTGATTTTCAAACCCTTGCATAATCTCATTGGTATTGTGACAATTTGTTTTCTTTTTCATATTCAAACATGTCACAATAGCATTAGTATTCTAACATTCTTCTTTTTTTATTCCCTTGCAAAATGCCTCTAGTATTGTGATATTTTGTTTTCATTCTCATTTTCAAACTATATCATATTCATTTTAGGGAAGTGATTATGATTGTTTTTTCTTCTGTCAATTCTTTAGCATTTTGAAATTGATTTGCTATAATTGTTTTTTGGATTTAACGTTTATTTCCAAGATGATCAAAGTGTTCAAATATATAATGTGTTGGTTTAAGGCAACATCTCCAAAATGGCATTATACCATGGTTGGGAGAATGACATCAAGCTTGTGTCATCATGTCCAACTTTGAGGGATCTAAGTCCAACTCCAAAGGATGTGGATTTGGAAGAAGTGCTCATGGGATATCCTAAAATTTTTCGAGCCCCTTTCATAAATTGATTGTTTTTAAGAGGATTTCATGCATTTTAAGAATTTGGTTGAGGGAACACATATGCCTCAATATTTGGCTTTTACAGGTGTGCATAAATGGAGTCTTGATGAAATCAATAGGATCCATGAGAAATACAAGGTTAACTACCACACATGACAATTATATACAACAAGAGAAAAGAGATTTTGATTGTGACCTTTTGGTTGGTGTGGTGCATGGATTGTTTGAATGTGAATTTAATAATACAGAAAAAAAAAAACACACACACACACGAAACAAAAAAATTCCCGTCGCCTTTTTCTCGACCTCCTCCTCCTCCTCACTGTCTCGATCAGAATTGCAGCGTCAGTGTTAAGCGCCAAGGAAAGGCTAGCATCGGTGGTCGTCATCGGGACGGATGATGGGACAAATGACGATGGATGACGGGACGGATGGATGGAAAGGACGACCACCCAAGGATATTATATAAATAGACAAGAGAAAAGAGATTTTGATTGTGACCTTTTGGTTGGTGTGGTGCATGGATTTATTGAATGTGAATTTACATGTATGTTTGAACAAAAGTTGTTAGATCAATTTTAGCAATTGGATTAGTTAGATTTGGGGGCCCTTCCTGCAAATCAAAAGAAGTGAATGTGGGTTACACACCTCATTTTTGTGCCTTGAAAAATAATCGGCAAAATTTTGTGATTGAAGTTGGTGAATTTAAATCATGTGTTATGTTGCATGCAAATGTCACCTATTGGTTCACCAACAATGATGGGAAAAACTTGCATAATGATCTTATTGAGCATCAACTAGATAAATAAGTAAATTCTAGTAGAACAATGTGAGGAAGTTCCTAAGACATGACCAAGTTGATCCATTGCTTACTATAGTCATATACAAAGAATGATGTAGTTTCTAACATTAAACACAAATGATCAATATGACATTCCTTCGCTTGAGATTCTAGCAATTTTTTTTTTTGACAATCTACTTTAAAACATTCATTAGAAAAAATTTAGAAATAAAATATTACAATTTTAGTTGCAAAAGATAAACTTTTAGTTGTAAAGAACACATGTAACTACATATACAACTACATAAAATATTGAGCAACATAAAAAATTTAATTAAATTCAAATGATTTAAATTTTTTAATCACATATATTAAATAAACTATTTATATTTATAAAAATAATTTAATATTATAATTCGTACTATTGTTAAATTTCATAAATTTTCATCTTATGAGTTAAACACCTAGGTTATGGAGCCTAACTATATACGTAGAATATATATAATCAACATATCATCATTGACCATAACAATGTCACTTGTAAGGTTTGATTTTTAAACCCCAAGGATGTATATCAATTTTGACTTTGCCATTAAATCACCCCATTTGATGTGAAAATATAATAAAATGCATTTTATTTAACCCATACTTTATTTGTAACATTAGACAAACATCAACTTCAATATTTCATATTTTTTTAATGTGTCCAAATGGAAAAATTAAAATTTTCTTCTTAAAATATTTTAAATAATGTATACAATTTTTTTACCTTCCAAAAATGTACATTAATTTGAGTTTTTAAAATTTTATTAAATTCAATTACATTTTGATGACAATTCATTGGAAAAAAAAGTCAAACACATGATTTATAAATGGAAAAAAAATTTACAACTAAAATTTTAATAATAAATTATTTATTTATTTATTTCCCACGTTTTAATCCGTCATTTCATTTTTAAAAATTATAAAATCTGATTATAATATATAATAATTTTAATCAATTCACATATAATTTTTAAAAGATGAATATTATATCAATCACATTTCAGAAAAATATAATAATTATTTATATTATTTATGATGTATAATTTTTTATATTTAAAATGTTAATCTAAAAAATATTTATTAATGATATTTGATGGAATTTTAAGTGAAACATACTTTTAAATATAATATATTAAAAAAATTCTAAAATTATGATCAAATAAATAATTTTTTAAAAACATCTAAAACTTCTTATTCACATATATATCATACTTGATTATGCTTATAATATGTTGTAATTTTATCGATAAAATTTAATTTAGATGCATAATATATAATTAAATAACCATCATATATCATATTTATAAATAGATCATAAATCAAATATATTTAATAAATAATAATTTTTTACAATTAATGATAATAAATAATACATAATATAAATAAACAGTTAAACACACATTGATTATCAAACAAATATTGTAATTCCAAATATGCCACATATGTTTAATTATCAAGATATTGTAAATGGGAAAATTATTGGACCTTAATTGCCAAAACAACTATGATTAGTTATAAAAGTTATTAGGTTTTCATCCATCCAAAGGTGCATTCAATATTGGATGAAAAATGTGCATTATAGTAAAACCTGTCTAAAGTTATATTGCTGGGACCAGAGGTAGGATATCACTTTATACAAGTTATCACTTTAGGCAGGTATAGTACATACAATATCCTACACACACGTTTTCCCTTTTTTTACCGTTATCGTTTGTACTATTAGGGCGTTAGTTCATGGCTATTCGTACCTGTGTGCCAGAGGAAGTTCCACAGAAAAAAAACCCTTATTTGCGTGTGGGTCCACCTCAGGAACTGCGTTACAAATACCCTGTCACATCCTCATGCGCAAAGTCTTCTCCATGCCGAAGAAAGGTCAGCAATACACCACGATGACGGACGAGGTCTGCCTCACCCTCGTACGGTACAAGAAAGATCATCCTGGTGCCACACAGAAAGAGTTAATCAAGTGGCTGGAGGATACTCATCAGCTCAAGGTTAGTTTAGCAACGGTGTCGGGCACACTCAAACAGTCGGTGAAACTACTCGCCAAGGCCACCACCTCCAACCTTAGCTCCAAGCGTCAGAAGACGATGAAATTCCCTGTCATGGAGGCTTCCTTAGCCGAATGGTTCCTTGCCAACTAGGAACACGTCAACCTAAGCGGGGACCTCATACGTGAGAGCACAATGAAGATCACTGACCGCCTGTACCCGGATCACCCGCCGTTTGAGTTTTCAAATGGCTGGCTTGAAGCTTTCAAGGTCCGTCACGGGATCAAGAAGCATCGTAGGTTCGGGGAAAGCGGTTCAGTCGACATGACTATTATTGCAACTACCCTTCCGGGAATTCATCAAGTTCTTGACGCGTACGAATGGCGTGACATCTACAACATGGATGAAAGTGGGTTGTTCTACCGCATGCAGGTACATACTGTAAGTTCAAAAAGATATCAAATGAATTTGTCCCTGGTTAACTAAGCATCTTCGCCCGCATTGCAAGCGGACAACTCCCTTGCGACAAAGCAGCTCGAAGGCAGGAAACAGAACAAGGAGCGTTTGACCCTAGCGCTGTGTTGCAACGACGACGGCTCTAACAAGCTCCCACTGTGGGTGATTGGCAAGTTTAAGAACCCCAGGTGTTTCAAGAACATCAACGTCACGTCACTTGGGTGCATATACAGGAACAATGCGTCCGCATGGATGACACAGATCATCTTCCTGGAGTGGCTTCGGGCATTTGATCTCCATGTTTCCGACCGAAGGTCCTCCTGATCCTGGATAACTTCAGTAGGCACACTCCGGTGGAGAAGATTCCGGATCACATCCGCCTTCGGAACACGACCATTCTCTACCTACCTCCGAACATGACCTCAAAGATTCAACCGTGCGATGCCGACATCATCCGCAACTTCAAGGCCTACTACCGTTGCCGCTTCAACTGTGCTTTTCTCCAACGCATTGAGGACAAGGTGCTGGAGCCGGAGAAGGTCGACATTTTGGGGGCCATCCAGTTTGCCGTCCTCGCGTGGAATTATGAAGTCAAGCCAACGACGATTACCAACTGCTTCCTACACTGCAAGATCCAGTCGACAGAACAGGCTGAGGCAGTTGAAAACGTCACGGAGGACAACCTAATGGACCACGAGGTCATCGCGGATCTACAGTCACAAATCTAGCGCTTCCGCTATAGGAACCCAATGGACATCAGGAACCTGCTCAACTACCTAAAGGAGCAGATCACGTCATACACGCTAGATCTTGATAGCATCATTGAGGACCACCTTGAAGAAGCCGGACTTGCTCCAGTGTTGCATGAGGAAGAGGACGACAACAAAGAAGTGCCTGCCATGAGTGCCGCTGACGCTTCCAAGATGCTGGATAAGCTTGCGATCTTTTTCATGCAGCAACAGGATGCGGACGAATCTTGTGTGAGTTCCATCCAGAAATTGAAAGATAAGGTGAGTATGATCCGTACCAACCGAATGGTTCAGAAGAACATTGACAGGTTCTTCAAGCGTATCTAGCTTGTTTTGTAGTTGTTTTTGTCTTTTATTTTTTGAAATG
>Ga0209611_10015287_pt1 | contig 10041 bp, 9 predicted proteins | sample S1TSphgellanicum_3_FD_187693 | JGI IMG/M metagenome (GOLD analysis project Ga0209611, IMG submission 187693) | Host-associated microbial communities from peat moss isolated from Minnesota, USA - S1T2_Fc - Sphagnum magellanicum MG (SPAdes) (version 2) | ecosystem: Host-associated > Plants > Peat... | reverse complement strand
TATAGGTGATGTACATACATATATATTTTAATTATATTTTGTGCAAACATGTAAGCATATGTACTATGATTTATGTAGTTTCATGTGTACATGAAGTAGATGTTACATTACATGCATCTATATAAATTATAATTTATATCATGTACATATATATAAATATAGATATTATATGTACATCTAACTATATTTTGTCTACACAAATGTGTGTGATATAAAATATATTGGCTAACAACTTTTGTTTTAGATTTCAATGCATATGCAAGTGCATTTCTATCTAAATCTATATTATTCGAGCATATCTTGAAAAATAATGTGCTTGAGTTTTATTGCATTGAGGTTATAACTAAATGTATTATATAGATTTTTTTTGGCAATTGGTTTGACATTTGACAATGAATAAATTGTATTTGATCTTCTTGTTGTCAATAGATTAATGTGTGGGTTGTAATGCATGGGGAACACAAGAAAAAAACTTTGACAAACTGGAGTTAGTAGGCCTAAGCCATCCATTAAGTCAACAATGGCCAATGAATCTCTAGAAAACAAATTACCAAAAGACAGAAAACTAGAGGCCTTACCAAAAGAACCAATTGAAAATTATACTATGCTTGAAGGACAATCAGAACAAAATGTTTTAGTTGAAGCTCAAATCCAACATAATGTAAACCAAATTCAAGAGAAAGCTTGATTTTCTCAACAAAAACATCAAGCAAGAATAAGGGCTCAGAAGGATGCAACCATAATCTTTGAATTTGAACCAACCCCTACCATTCCTCATATGTCAAGTAGCACCATATGTAGGAGGGTAAAATCTATTGTTTAATCCATGGCCATAGTATTAGCATCATGCCCTCAGGTTTGTATACGTCAAAGTATTTTGGAGCAAGTTCTTGGGCGTGAGGTCATTATCCCATCCTCATGAGGCCAAGGCACAATGAGATTTTATACCATCCCATTGAGTAGAGTTAGAAAGAGTGAAAAATCCACATTCAAAAGATAAGTTAACAAGGAAGGGTACATTGTTTGAAGTTATTGTAAGTGTTGTTGATGGTGGTAGCTTATGAACATTATCACAAGTATTGGGTATTGGCCGTCACAATTTGTCCCATGCAGTTGAACAACGACCATTAGTTGAAAACTCTATTATATCTCCATTTTCTCTCCGTGAAAGAAGGAAGAAACAAGATGGTGCAAGCATAAAGACTAAGAACCTTAGTGATATTGTGGTGGACTGTTGAGACACATGTAAGCCCCAACAAAACATATGTTACCCATAAATGCCTTACACAAAATCAATATGAAGTTCACACAACACATTACTTACTAGAATCTTAAGTAACTTTCAACCTTGATATTAAAGTGAATTTGGGCATTTTGTAAATTATTAATCACAAGGATTTGGTACATGGATTGTGACTTTTAGAATTGACAATTTTACTATGCATAAATTAAGGTATGGATCAAAGAGGATTAGGATTTTGGATCGATGATAATTATGCCTTTCAATTTGGTTGAAGACCTGTAACTTTCTATAAACCAAGGGGCCCAAATAGTCTACCCAACCTTGGGTCAAACAATTATTTGTAGAAAGTTCAGTATTTAGATTTAGAAAATTAAGTTTAAGTTTAAAGAAATAAGGACTAAGGATCTGATAGAAATCTGGCAAACTTACATGTGGAGCATAATCATTAGGATTAAAGGTTAAATATTTACATCTAAAATTTGTCAAGGGTTGTTATTTGTAGACTTCATTCTACCTCCAATTTCTAGTTGTTCATTTTGAGGCAGAAATTCGACAAAGGAAATTTGAAATATCGAAGCCTTACTTTGTGAAAGAATGCAAAGAAAAAAACGTTTGTTGCTGCAAATACCATGTTGAACTTGATTTATTGCGATAGGGGCTCAATAGCTTGAAAGATGGCATAAAAGGAGCTCATGCACAAAATGCATGTGCATGTTGATGTGTAGTTTGTTTGCAAGATAGGGCTATTGAATAGGACATTTGTCAAGCCCATAATAAAGTGTATAAGGGGGTGACATGACTATGGGAAAAGTGTGTATGTCCAAAAGGGGAGTTTGAGGAACAACATGGGTTAGATTGCTTCATGGGGGAATGTGCAAAATGTGGGGTGGGCAAGTTGTCAATTTGTCCTAATGAGTGTTTTGTAAATGGTTATTGGGCAGTGGCATGGAGATGTTTTGAGCAAGATACTATTGGGGTGGTAGACAAAGGGGTCTAGAAAAGGATTAAAAGAACATTCAAGGAGACTACAACTTCTATGTTCTTAGATTACCTACAACCCAAGTTACAATAATTTATCAAGCACAACTTTGTGGCAAGATGGCAAGATACTCAATGCAAGTTGGCTATGGTTAATTTGCCTTCTGATTGCATTCTATCACACATTCACTATGTTGAAAATTACACATTCCAAATCCAAAATGAGATCCAATCTATGCATTGGCACTCATTCTAGGTCACAATATTGGTTCACATAACATACAGAAATGGACCCTGCAAGTGGATCTAATGATGAGGCCCAAAGGCTCATCAAAGACAACCATTTTTATATCTCTGATGATAAGGAGCATGACACTCTATTTGTTTAACATTTTTTACTTCACCATTGGAATTAGTTTTCAGATTAAGGGGTAAAACCACAACATCATATAGTTTGGAGTGATGGATGCATAGGTCAATTCAAAGGTTCACAGGCAATGTATTTTGTGGCTCCTTACTTAGGTTTGACCTTAGCTTGCAAAATGAGCTAGCATTATTTTGGCATGGGACATGGAAAGGGGGAGTGGGATGGTGTAAGTGTAGTTGTGAAGAGGGCTTTGAGAGCAGAACAACTTCACAATCCACAAAGGAGGCTCCAAGATGCAAGTGATGTTGTGCAATTTTTAAAGGAAGGGATGTCATTTTTAGCACCTAGCACATATGAAGGAAGTGGGTTTTCTATCACTAGGCATTTTTGGAATGTGAACCTTGTTGATGTTGATAGATCAACTCTTCATTTATGTGATTGCATATATACTTGGTTCACAAAAGTTGCATTCCATATTTAAACCCAATTAAGTTACTAGTGAGGCCTTTGTCATGTTTTTGTGCCCCTTGTGTTGATCAAGATTAGGAGAATTGGATGTAACCTTGCATGTCACATTGTGGTAAGCTTCAACCAAAGGACACTCACTTTGTGTGTGGACAATTAGAGGCTACAAAAGAACCTGGTGCAATGGAACATGAAGGTGATGGGGATGATCTAATTGCTTTGGTTTGTGTGGGGGAAAATTTTGCAATTCCAACACAAGAAAGCAACAATGAAGGAGTTGAGTTTTATATTTTGCAATGCCAGCAAGCAACCCACATTGTAGCAGAAAGATTCACATGTCCATGGGGTGGTGAATTTGATGCTAGAGATCATGTAATCATTGGTCTTTACTATCAAAAGTGGGGTTGTGGTGACAATGGTTATGTGTTCTTGGGAAATTCGCAATTGGCATTTGTCTATACCCACTTGGTCATAACATGAAAATTTGCAATGTTGCTAGCTCATCATTGAATGAAAGGAGATGAATTAGTTTACCAAATTGTAGATGAGGCCTTACAAGTGATCAAATCTAGGCTTGATGTTGCTTCCTAGTTGGTAAGTAGTTGAAATTTATTCAATTTTCTACTTCAACCATGACTAAAATTTCAATGGATCTCAATGGAAACTTTAGCAGCTATAAGTGGGTAACAAACATTTTCTTACTTTCTAAGAAATTTTTACATGGATCATGTATTTACATTATGAAGATGGCACAAGCTAAACACCAATTTATGCCAATGTGTATCAAACCTTGTAATGATAGGCATGTGGATTGTCAATTTTCAAATTTAATGTCCTTAATTGTTGGCAGCATTGGTCCTTCATTTTCAAATCTAATGTCCCTATTATTTATAACATGGTCATCTTAGCATAAGAGTGTTGTAGTTGAATAAGAAATCATTTTTTTTGGGTTCTTGGGCACTAACATGTGCGTTTGAAATATCGTTGCATGATGTGGTCTATGGACATCATGTGTGTTTGGGAATATTAAGAATGGAAGTCAATGTTGTATGTTTATGTGAAAAATAGATTCTCTATAAGAATCTATTATTTTGAACCTCTAAGGAAACTTTGCATTGATAATGGGTGATAAAGAGTACTAAAATTTGTATAGATTTTTAATCAAAATACTTTGGGAATACATTCAGTGTGTTGGTAAATAATTAAGAAAAAACAAAAAAGATATTGGCTAACATTCTATCTTGAAAGGATGTGTATGATGGTATAGGACAGTGAGGCAAGAGGAAGGGAGGTTTGATGATTACACATTGGAATTCTTCAAAAAACACATAGAATTGGAATTTGTTCCAAAGAATTCCGACTACATCTCAAGGTGCAAACTCCGTGACCATGTGAATGTAGCAAATGACAATTTGTGCCAATATGTGAGGACGTACACTGAACTCATGCTTGAAATCCAACATATTCATGAGTTAATCCAAGTGTGCCATTTTGTGATGGGGTTCTCGACTTGGGCAAAATGTAAGCTCGAAGAGAATTGGCCCCCCTCATTGTCTTATGCTATCACAAAAGTGGAAGGTTTATCAGATGTGGGACGGAGTGAAAAGTTTATGTTCAAAAAGGAGAACAAATTCCTTCATAAGAAGGCATGCCATGAAGGGGAATGGAACTAAAGGCAAGACGCTTCAAAAGGGGAAAAGCCCAAACAATTTCAAGGCTTGAGTTTTAAACCCAAAGGAAATTTCATCAAGAAAAGGGCTCCTTTAAAAGGGAGCCAACCCAAGGGGATGTTAACGGGAAGCCCAAAGGAACATGTTTCAATTGCAATGAAGTGGGACATTACTCCAAATATTGCCCCAAGCCCAAACTTAGCAATGGGGGTTTTAAGGTAATTGGCCCTACACCAACCTAGCCCAAAGTGAACGCAATCGCCTTATTTTTTTTAAAAATGAAAGTTTTTAAGCAAAAGGTGTTATGTTTTTTGGAGACAAAAACTTCCCACAATTTGAAAGAATGAGACTCCGATTGGAGGAGCTCAAGGCACCCATTGAGGTGCACTTTGTGAATGGGGTTCCCCACCTAATCACGTTGTAAGCAAGAAATGTGCCTCTTCAACTAGGGAATTGGAGATGAAAGGTGAATTTGTTGGTCTCCACCTTAAGGGGATTGGAATGCATTTTGGGAATGGACTTCATCACCCATAACAATGTGCTCATAGAAAGGCACAATGGGCTAGTTAGAATCCCATCCAAGAATGGGATCATTCAGGTGAGGGCACATGAAATGCCTAATGTGGGTGGATCAACCATCCACTTGAAGTTAAACAAAACTTTGGAAAAGGAATGCATGGGAGGTTGTGGCATGTTGTGTGTGATGCGTGTCTTGCACAAATTTGAACCAAAGGAGGCTATCAATTTAATAAGTCCTCCTAAGTGTGTTAAGCGAATGTTGGATGAATTCATTGATGTGATGCTCGAAGAGATGATTGATGAGCTACCCCTAAAAATACTTGACCATGCAATTGAGGTGATGTTGGGAATGGCACCTCCCACCAGGGCCCCGTATCGAATGAATCATGAAGAGTTGAAGGAACTTAAGGTTCAACTCAAAGAACTCCTTACAAAGGGTTACATCAAACTTAGCAAGTCACCATATGAGGCACCCGTCCTCTTTGTTCACAAGAAGGATGGGACATTGAAGATGTGTATGGATTATAAAACCCTCAACAAGGTGATAATGAAAAATTGATACTCATTACCTCGAATTGGCGATTTGTTTGATCAACTCTCGGAAGCTAAAATGTTTAGTAGGATTGACCTACATTCGAGATATTATTAAATTCAAATTGTAAAAGGAGACAAAAAGAAGACCGTTTGCCACACAAGGTATGGCTCATACAATTCCTTCATGATGCCTTTTGGATTCACCAATGCACCCACCACATTTTGCACATTCATGAACAACATTTTTCAGAAGTGGTTTGATGATTTTGTGGTTGTATACATAAACGACATGTTGGTCTGTAACAACTTTATGGAGGAGCATGTGGCGCATTTGCAAAAGGTGTTGCAAAGGTTGAATGAAAATAAATTGTATGCTAAGTTTGAGAAGTGTGAATTTGGGGTGACAAAAGTGGATTCCCTTGCACATAAAATCATCCAAGAAGGCTTGAAAATGGATGACCACAAGGTGAAGGCAATTTTGGATTGGCAGCCACCTAGGTCGATTCCTCCTTTAAAGTCATTCTTAGGATTAGCTTTTTATTATCACAAGTTCATCAAGAACTTTGCCAAAATAACCATGCATTTGACAAACCTTTTGAAGAAATCATCTGAAACTTACGAATGGGATGAAATTTACAACAAGTCCTTTGAGACCTTGAAAAGCATTTTAGTGAAAGCACTTGTGTGTTGAAGTTGCCCAACTTTGACAAGGATTTTGAGATCCATTCTGATGCCTTTGACTTTGCGGTTGGAGGAGTCCTAGTGCAAGATGGAAGGTTGGTGGTATTTCAAAACAAAAAATTGAATGACACAGAATAAAGGTGGCCAACCCATGAAAAAAAATGTGGGCCGTAATACATTGCCTCAAGACTTAGGGCCATTACATAGGCTCCAAGGATGTGGCAGTGTGGACTAATAACGTCACCTTGAAATACTTCACCACTCAACCAAAGTTTTCATAAAAACAAATGAGATGGCAAGACACATTGGCCTTATTTAATGTGGACATTTGACACAAGCCCATGAAGGATAACATGTTGCCCAATGTGTTAAATCAAAGACACCAACTTAAGGTGGTGTATGTGGGGGAAACAGAACTTCAAAAGGAAGTTCAACTAACAAGCTGCCATGACAAATTTGCCAAGGAAATGAAACAAAACATTTGAAAAGGAATCAAGTCACACTTCCATTTACGAAATGGATTACTATGGTATTAAAAAAATCAATTTTATGTTCCAAAAGGGAGGCTTAGGGATGTGCTATTGAAGGAGTGTCATGATGGGCCTCTTGCGGGCCATGGTGGTGCAAAACGCACCATAACATTCCTCAAGAAGACCTATTATTGGCCTAATTTGAAAGACGATGCAGAGGAATACATGAAGACTTACTTGATTTGCTAACAAAATCAAACATTCAATAAGAAACAAGCAAGATTGTTACGATCGTTATTGGTTCTTGAAGGGCCATGGGAAAGTGTGTCCATGGATTTCATGGTGAGTTTGTCACCATCAAAGGGATTTGATGTGATCATGGTGGTGGTGGATCGATTTAGCAAAATGGCACACTTCATTTCCACCAAGGAAAAAGCCATGACCCAAAAGATGGGAAGGTTGTTTTTCACGCACATGTTCAAGCATCATGGCCTCCCTGAGGACATTGTGTCGAGTTGAGACCCAAAGTTTACAAGCAAGTTTTGGCAAGCCTTGTGGAAGTGCATGGGGTTGGAGCTCAAGATGAGCACCTCATTCCAACCTTTAAAATATGGATAGACCAAAAGATTGAACTTGGTTATCCAACAATTCTTAAGGAATTATGTGCCAACAAACCAACAAGATTGGGTGGACCATTTGGAGTTGCCCGAATTTTGTTACAACAATTTGGAGCATTTAGCAACAGGAGCATTTAGCAACAGGAGCCACCCCCTTTCAAATGGTGATGGGCGAGTCACCAATTGTGCACAACTTGGGCAACACATGGGTAACCCCTAAATGATGCAAATGGGGAAGTGCCAATGGTCACACAATTTGATGAAAAGAAGTGGTGCTTGTGGGAGATAGCCAAAGCCAATCTTGAAAAGGCGCATAAATAATACAAGGATTTTGGAGACAAGTCCCAAAAGGAAGTGAATTTTGAGGAAGGAGATGAAATGTGGTTAAACATTTAAAATTTTTGGTTACCAGAAGGTTTGAGCCACAAGTTTTTGGGCCCATATGCAAGTCCATTCAAAATGTTGGAAAAGAAATTTCCTACATTTACAAATTAGAACTACCGAAAAATCTTAAAGTTCATCCCATATTTCATGTTTCACTTTTAAAGCCGGTCGCTCGTGATGCCTCAAAGCCTAATCAATAACACAACTCAAGGCCTCCACTCGACCTCATTGATAACAAACCAAAATTTGAAGTGGAGGTTGTGCTCAAGTCAAGGCAACTAAAGGGGCAAGAGCGGGAGTACTTGGTCAAGTGGAAAGGATACCGTCCAATAAAAGCATATTGGGTGAACGAATCAGACATGGAACATGCCCAAGAAGCTATAAAAGAATTCCACAATAGACCGACAAAGAAGCAAAAGAAACATATAATGTGATGAGGACATCACCTTTCTTTTAGTGGGGCAAGAAACTACACAAATGTACCACACCAAATTGCAAGTGAAATAAAGGCTAAAAACTTCTAAGAGGTTGCATCATGAACATAATGAATAATATTAAAAAGAGTTGTCAAGTGGCATGGGACAAATGGAACTTCGACCTTGCCTACGCTAAAATCAAAATTGGACTCCAACTTTAGGGCTAAAAAAAATTTTGGCCCCAAAAAAGGAAGCAATCAAGGTGAACTTGCGGGGACATGCACATGTTTAAAGTGCATCCCAAAAGGTTGGTTGGTAGTGGTGGCCAACACAAGAAGTCATGACCCTGTTTGCATACTATAATAGCATAGCTTAAGACTTAGGTTTTTGCAAAACCTAAGTGTCATTTCTCGTACCTTGATAGGCATACCTTTAGTTAGGTTTGATTGTTGTGATCCAAGCGCAAGGTTGGAAAAGGAATCATGTCAAGTAGCTTAGGTCAAAATTAAATTTGGCTTGAGTTCCTTATGAGGGGGAGGATTGAATAATTGCCTCCCAAATGAGGGCTTCGTCAATTAAGCTAATTTAAGGTTTTTGACGAAATAAAGGTTAAGGGTTTTTTCTTGAGGCCCCCTTGGACTTGCCAAGAAAATGTTGGAAACTTGGGGATGCATAAATTAATTTGACGCAAGGTCGTGCTGCATAAGTTGGTAATTGATGGCCAAGGATCTAATTGAAAATAATTACATTGAAGAAATAATTTCTAAGTGTCAATGAAGACATTGACTTCTTCTTCTAGTGGGGGAAAGTGTCATTAGCCTTAGGCTTGTGACCAAGGCAAGGGCTTGTAAAGGTGCAAGACGAGAGTGAAGCCCGAGAGTCACATTTCATGCTCCCGAGAGTGTAAGAAAGTGTGAAGGAATGAACCCACACATTCCCAAGTGGGCTCCCACTTTGGGAGTTGGAGTCTCAATGGACTCCCGAATCTTTAGAAAACAATTTCAAGGGCTAAAACTCATTGGATTGAAAAGTTCCTTATACCATGAAAAAAATCTTGAAATGAAAATGTTTAAAATGGGCTCCCATGACCCATTTGAGCTCTTAAAACATAAGTTGTGGCCGAAAGAAGGGTTAAAAGTCAAGGTGCCAATTTGACTCTCGACCACTAAAAGTCAATAATTGTTTTGATTTACTTACTTGCAGGTGGAGTCCCATATATCTTTGAAAAGCTATTAACAAGGGGTATAACTTTGGTTTAGAACTCACATCAATCAAAGGTTTGCACAAAAAGTTATGAGCCTTTAAAGTGGCAAAGTCCTAATTTCGAAAATTTTGGGACTCCTAACTTAAGTGTCGCAACCCTAGCCTTGGCTCGCGACCAAGGCAAGGGGGTTGCAAGGTTGCGGGCCTATAAGTAGACCCGGGAGTCATATCACATGCTCCCAGGAGTGCAAAGAATGTGAGGGAGCGAACCCTCACACTCCCAAGTGAACTCCCATGTTGGGAGTTGGTGAGAGTTGGAGTCCCAAAAGGACTCCCAAAACTTCAGAGAGCGTTTTGAGGGGTCAAAACTCCATGGCTGGTTGTGCTCTTTATATCAATGAAAAGGTCTTGAAGTGTAGATGTCCAAAATGGGCTCGCATTGCTCATTTGGACATCTGAAACACAAGTTATGGCCAAAAGAAGGCCCGGGAGTC
>Ga0209611_10015286_pt1 | contig 10041 bp, 13 predicted proteins | sample S1TSphgellanicum_3_FD_187693 | JGI IMG/M metagenome (GOLD analysis project Ga0209611, IMG submission 187693) | Host-associated microbial communities from peat moss isolated from Minnesota, USA - S1T2_Fc - Sphagnum magellanicum MG (SPAdes) (version 2) | ecosystem: Host-associated > Plants > Peat... | reverse complement strand
GGTACCATAATACAAATTCTATTATTTTTAGAAATGCTGAAATTCTCCGAAAACAAATTTCTTGAAGAACAAATTTTTGTGAAGCAAAATGAAGAATCTTTCGAAATATTTGAAAAGTATTTTATTTTTGAAATTCAGTCTTGGAAATTAATCAATTATTTCACAGATATGTGCTGAAGCCACCCCTGTACTATGGTAATAACTTGACCTCCTTCAATGATACACAATCTAAATCCAACCTTACCAAATAAATTCCATTAAATCTCGCTCATCGAGATCTTTCCTTCCTGCAAAATTTTCAGCTATTATTTAACTTTATTTTTAGTGAAAAAATCATTCAATATTCAAGAACTTTTGCACTGCAAGTCCAGACATCATGGAACCAAGCCCATGCGCCCCTCTCATCTCTCGCCGAGAGCTGTCCAAAGACACCAAGAACACGATCTGAAGCATCCTGGTTCGGTGGATCTCATAATTACAAAACAAAACAGAACAAACTACCTTCCTTCATAGATAGATTTGATTAACTAGAAATGTTTATCATCCATGTACATTAGATACACTTGACCATGTTGTGTTTTTTGCAACTTGTGTTGAATGTGTTCAACTCTATTGCAATTTCTCTTTAACCTACACAACATTTTTGCAAATTTTCCAATGTATGCAAGAGCAACATTGAGTTTCCATAAGCAACCATAATTTGATGATGTGTGCATACAAATGGAAGCACTTGGAGAACAAGAGAAGACATCTTATGGACAATTTTGTTTGTTATCCAAAGTGACTTTATATGAGGTTTTGACTTGACAAGTGCTCTTCAATGAGTACAATTTCATGAGGTGATTTTGTAATTTTAAACCTTCAAGTGTGGAAGATTTCTGATTTTTCAGGAGTTTGTATTTTTGAAATTTTAACTAAAATACAGAAAATTGGTTTTCCAAGAAGAAATTAGTTGGGTTCACACTTGGGCCAAAGGGCACAGGCCACACTAGTGTATACTGAAATCCAAACTGTTCAGCCAAGTAGTTGATGATGGACTTGGCAGGTAGCACAACTTGGCGGGTACGTGTGACAACGCCCCCGGGTATCAGAACTCCGGTTTTGGTGGTCAGAAAGGAGAACCGCAAAATCTCGCCCGAAAACCTACTGTCCGGTCCGATCCGTCTGAGTACCCTTTTGGTGCCCTTATGATAACCGTGTGATACCCTTTTTATGTGGGTGGATGAGGACGGTTGCCAAGGAGGGTTTGCACGGTCGTGGATTGGTTTCTGGCCGTTCGATGGAAGATCGGACGGTGACCAGTCATCCTCAATCTGGTATCGTGAAGCTCCAGGGAGGAGACGGACCATGGTACCACGTCGTCGCGCTCCCTTCTGCCGTTCTTGCTTTGCGTGCTGCTGCTTGTTTCTCTCGGGCGACTCTGCTGTCGTCGCTGGTTTTCTTTTGTGGTTTCTTTTCATCTTCATGCTTTTTCCTAGTGTTTGGGCTTTCTTTTGGTTGTTTTGTGGCAGCTTTTGGTGCTGTGTGGCGTTTTTTCTTCCAGTTTGTGGGCTCGAGAAAGGAAGGAAGGAAGGAGGGACGGCGGCGGAAACGAGTGCACGCTACCTTCGCCTTTTTCGTTCTTCGTTTCTCACTCCAACTCTACACATCGTGAGAAATATTTTGCGTAGTATCGAGGGTCTGTTTGTCGCTGTGATAGGCTAATTTGCGTGGTGAAGTTTTGTGGGAGGAGGGTAGGGTTTTGTGGTGTATGAGAGAGAGAGAGAGAGAGAGAGAGAGAGAGAGAGAGAGAGAGAGAGAGAGAGGTTTTGTTTTAGGGTGAAAGTCGGGAATGGCGACGGAGGAGGATCCTATAGCGCAGGCATTAGAGGCCGGCTCTGAACGAAAGGACCGCCTAGAGAAGGTATTTGCCAATCTGGAAGTCCAGAGAAGAGCGATAATGGACTTCACCATGGAGTGGAAGGACTTCGAGGATTACTTTGCAGATCTTGACCGGAGTTTGCAGCAGCGATTCCAAGATCTGATCGCCAAGGAAGAGGCCTTTGAGAGCAAGAGCAAGCAACTGCAAGAAGCCCTTGACAAGAGGGAAGAAGCTGTGTCCGCCAGAGAGCAAGCCATGCTTTCTAGGGTACAAGAACAGAAAGACTCTGCCATTGCTTCCCTGTTGAAGAGAAACGCAAGTGGCAGGAAGAGAAAAGTCGCCTTGAAGCTGAAGCTGCTGGTGGGAAGTCTCCGCAGCAGGTGACTGCTCCTGACAGTGTAGGCACCACCACCGCGAAACCAGAACCTGTACATAGTGTTCCAGTTCCCAATGGCCCTGCTCCTCCTCCCTCTCAAGCCATAGAGGTAGATGCTGCAACTCCCAAGCTTGTAGGAATTAGCACTCTAACCCCATCGTCTGAAGCTGCTGCTGTTGCTGCTGCTCCTGCTCCTCATGTGTCAGTCACTGCTAACAAGCATGATAGTAAGCAGGATAGCAAGCATGATACCACAAATACCACAAATCAGAACAGCAATATGGCTCCTGTGGGTACTGCCATCACTTCTAACCCTAAGCCAGTAGTGTCTGATGTGAGGGTGCGGCCACAGCTCAAGGCATTGTGTGAGAATATGGATGGAGATGGACTGAGGAAATTCCTAGTTGATCACCGAAAGGATGTTGGAGCTATGAGAACTGAGCTGCCCCCTGCCCTGCAGTGTGCAATTGATCCAGCACGCATGGTGCTGGGGGCTTTGGATGGCTACCACCTTCCAGATCCGGTAGGGCCAGAAAAGAATAGGGATGCAGGAGCCTTTGCAAACCGCCGGGCCTGTATTCTTCTTCTTGAGTGCCTGGCTGTGGCACTGGCAGACCCTGTTTTGGGATCTGATCACCCAGTGGTGCCTTCCAATATCAAGGAATCTGCCAAGCAGGTGGCAGACCATTGGAAGTCCAAGATGGATTCCACCCCTGTAGATGCTCCAGCTTTTCCATTGGATGCTCAAGCTTTTCTCCAGCTGTTGACTACATTTGGCCTTGCTCCTGAGTACAATGATGACGAGCTGTGCAAACTTGTCAGTGCAATTGCCAGGCGCAGGCAAACCCCTGCACTGTACCGCTCCCTTGGACTCTCTGCCAAGATACCAGGTTGGTGTCTCTCCCACAGTGATAGGAGCCCATTGTACTGGGCCCTCTATCTTCACTAACATGGATTTCTCATTTGTGGATTCCATCTTTTCAAGCTCATGAGAGCAGAATCCTAGTTGGCATGTCCGTCCACAGCCAAAGTACTTTCTCACATAGCTTTCCTGTTCTTAAGAACAGAGTCTGCTGATTTGTTGTTTGGCATATTGGGGCCTGGTTTGTCACCTTTTTAGGCTACCTATTTTCCCACTGCCATGCTTTCCCAAGGTGGGATGTCCTCCCTTGGTCTCTCCTCCTGTCTTCCTTGCCACCTCAATGCCAGACTAGATCACTTGATTCTAATCATGAGCATTAGAAGAGTTTTTTCCTTTTACCTCAGGTTTCACACTTTGTCTGAAGGAGGAACAGGTAAGTGCATCTCAATTTTCTGTGATTTTTGTAGTTGATCACAATTATGGGTCAGTTTTGTTTAGTAGTGATTCCCTGTGGCTTTTGTGGCTTTTGAAGAGTCGTTTGTCACATGGATAGTGGTGGTTTATGTGTCCAATTTTCTTGAGCAGACTTGGTCTTAGTGAAGAAGCCAACTGTTGCTGAATGTTTAGCAGGTGGTGATTTTGATCACAGGTGTATTAGGAAAAATGTTCCCTACATTTGCATATCTGTTGAGTCCATCCTTGGAAATTGAACCAGCTGTATGTGTTATGAGTGCTTGCTTTCGCATCTGTGCAACTCTACCTTGGAGTCTTGTTAATTTTTGTACAGCTTGCTGAATATTGAGTCTCCCAGTTGTATGGCTCCAAAGACATGTACTCATGGTTTTCAGTGATCCTTCACCCTTTCTCCTACTGCAGATGTCGTGGATAGGCTGGCAAAAGAAGGCAAGCAGATTGAGGCTCTCTCTTTTGCCCACTCATTTGGGATTATGAGTCATGTTCAGCCTGTTCCCTTGCTTAAGACTTATCTGAAGGAAGCTCGCAAGACAGCACAATCTCTTTTGAAGACTGGAAAGCAAAACAGCTCAACTGCTGCGCAGGTAATCAGAATACACTTGTGGTCTTGTGGTTATGGGTTCCTCTTTCTGAGTCAGAAATTGGCATGAGACACAGGTACTCATGGGACATTTCTTGTTCTGCAACTCCTTAGAAGATCTCTTAAAGGATGCAATTCATTTTGATGCAGAACGATGCAGCAATGAAGGAGTTGGCAGCACTCAAAGCAGTGTTGAAGTGTATTGAGGACTATGATCTAGAAAACCAATTTCCTTCAATGCCACTCCTAAAGCGTGTGGGTCAGCTGGAGAAGGCCAAGTCAGATAGGAAGAGGACAGCAGTTGCAGTCAAGGCCAATACAAAACGGCCACGTGCCAGCAATGTTACTGGTGGTGAGTATGGGGCTGTTCCAGTTCCTAACAACAACAATGACAACAGAAACTACTATCGACCACCACCAGACAGGAGCCAGGGCCAATACAGCATTGCTGTAGGTCCCTCCTATGCTTTGGCACCACAGAATAACTATGATCGGCGTGTCCAGGGTGCTTATTCTACAACATATGCTGGTGGCAACCGGAGCCCTGTTTCCCTCTCAAGTTCTTACCTGTACCCAGCTGATGGACTTACTTCACAGGTCTACAGTTCTACGGGGTACAACAACCCTCCTGCCACATACAGCAACTATCAATTTGGCAGTGGCTTGCCACCCCCTCCTCCTGCATACCAGGCTTCATTTCTTCACTGAATGTGGCATTTTGAGCATTCATTTGGAGGCTATTCCCACCATCCCTGATGCAGGTCCCTTTCAAAGTTTTGGCACAAGTGCCAGATTCAGTATAGCACAGCACCCCTTTCTTGGTGTGCATTTCTTGAGATTGGGCTTCCCTGAGCAGCCAGTTTGTCCCTCCATCCACACTGAATTGAAAAAGGGTAGGTCACACCTTGTCCATGTTGACATGAGGAGAGGGGGAGGTTTCAGTGGAAGCTATGTGTAGAGGGAAGTAGTGTAGTAAAAAATTACACAATATGGTCAATGTGAAGAAATTGTATCCTAGGATGCTTCTTGTCACATCGGTGTAGGATGTGTGCAAGTCCTTTTCCTTAGTTTTTAATAGCACTGCCAACACTGATTGTAACATTCATGGTATCCTCCTAGGCTCCTCTCTTTTTGGGTTACACGAGCTCACTTAGAAGAGCTTGAGTCTAATGTGATTGAGAGTGCCTTTCCTTTCTTGTAGGTAATGCCTACTTGCAGCAGTGAGCATGTTTAATGCTTAGTTTCAAAATTGGCTCTTTCAAATTGGTCACTCAACCTCTTGTGGTATAGCACTTGGAGAAATTTTCTACTGTATTTGGAAGGCACCTCATCTATTTATTAAGGTAGTTTGTTTTGTTTTGTTTGTCATGATGAGATATCCTGATCCACAGTGGCTCCTGTTGTGCACTTGTTATATTGGAAAGTCCTCAATGAGTATGTGTGTGGATGGAGATGATTTGATAGTGTGTAGACCTGTGACATGGGAGTTATTGAATATTGAAACTTTTTTTGAAGAAAATTCGACAAAATGAAAACGAATTTTCTTAAAAGACATTGGGGTGGACTCTAGACATTGTTGAAAAGCCCAGGACAAGTGAGATGTCTTGGAGTTGATTTTGTAATTTTTAAACCTATCGAGTGGAAGGTAATGAATTTTCAGTAATTTTTGCCATTGCAGTTTTAACTGGGAAGGAGAAATTAGTTGGGTATTGACATACTTGGGCTGACAGCACAGGCTACATTAGTATCCTTCAATATCCTCCCATTAAAGAACATGGATCTTGCAACTCATTAAGATCAAGAGGGAAATTATGCTTATATATATAGGTGCCCAATCCCTCTCTCTTAAAGGGCAGGTTATGAAAACATATTAACTTAAACTATCCCAAGGGAGTTATAATTTGAAGTCTAGAATGAAAATATAACTTGAAGCTACTACAATTTTGCTAGTAGGAAAGTGCCATGTGTGATAATGGGAGCCATCATGCACAACTATAGTTAAAAGGTTTATAGTTTATATGAATATTGTAAGACTAGATGAAAAATCATAATGTTTGGTTTTCAAATATATCATCATTTTATAAAACCATGTCTATAGTATATCAAAAATTTAAAGCACAAATTACCGACATAAATTTCTCTATTAATATTATAATAGGTGTACAAAATTCCTATGAATCATTTAGTATCACACAAGGGTGCATGTTAATTTGATTAAAATCTCTTTTTCAAAAAATGGACAACCCTTTAACTTTTATTGTGTTCCATCCAAAAATTAATTAAAAACTTTAATTAGAAAGTCTAGATACCATATGCCCAACACCATCTAGAAAAAAGGTTCAATCCTCCTCCAATGTTCTATTGCATATAGTGTGTCAAATGAAAACGGAAGGGCTAACACATTATTAAACAAAAGATTACTTTCATAACAAAGGCCAATTTCTCAAAGATTAAAAAATGAAAATTTCGAAAGGTTTCGAATGATGTATGTACACCTATATACATAAATCCATAACACCTACTTTAAATTGATGATTATAAAGATTTTATTTTCCATTTAATAACATCTAATTTATCATTTATTCAAACACAAGAGTTGTCAAGTATGTAATATATGTAATATATTACAAATATGTAATATAACCAATGTTGAATCTTTGAGTTTATGGACCTATTGAAATACAATCCCACATTTACAAAAGGTTGATGGAATAAAATGGACATGTGCAACAATAAGTATACATGTTGAATTTAGTCGTATAAAAAAATACAAATCATATTGTTTTGAAAGTGGAGGGTTAGTTGATTGAAAGTAACCTATTTATCTTTCCAATATCATATTGAAATATTCTTGGAATAATGTGGCAAATTGCATGGCTTTCTTTTGGTTCAATCCTTCTAGCATTTGCAAAACTTCTTGCATTCTTGATATTTGATTTGGTTCTTCTTATAAGAAATTAAAAAAATAAAAGTTAAAATTTAAAATTTTAATTGTTATACATTGTAATCAAACAATGGAAAAATACTCTAATAAATGAGACCATATGTTCATGTCTCAACCTTTAATGACTCAAATTGAACATATCCTTCAAAAAAATGTTCAATCCAACCTACATATTTATTCAACATCATAGTTAAATTGACTTTCAAAATAGGATATTCTTTGGCTATATATTTATCAATCATGCAAATGGTCTAAAATAATTTCAAATGAAATATAGTTTCTTGAATGTACCATTTACATATGCCAATCTTTTTAGGAAGTTCTAGACTCATTGAACAATCCAATTTAATGCATTTCAAATTGTTTCAAGTAGTTGGTTGATTCCATGATTTTGGGTGTTTGAAATTTATTTGACCATAAATTTAATGATAAACATAAAAGAATTGGCAAAACCATTACCTAAATGCATTTAAGGGAAATTTGTAAAAATAATTTGGCTTCATTGTGGTCAAACCCAACAATTGAATTATTAATAACATGGAAAATATCTTCAAATCCATCTTTTTGCACATGAACTTGGCCATGTTTGACAAATTTGTAAATGTCAATTTCATCTCCATGCAAAGTGAACTACAATCCATCTTCAAGTTGGATCAACCACTCCAAAGCTATACAGATCATTTATTCGTGACATTTTTTAAAAGTAAAAATATTTAGTGCCATATATATGCTTGTTCTTGGCGTACTTTTAACTCCTCCTTGAATGTCACTTAAGTGGGACACTTAAGATTTAATTTAATAGAAAAAAACCCCCCAAAAAAAGGAAGAACATAATTTGTGATTATGTGCCCTTAAAATAGCACAGTTGATAAATTTTCATTGATGTTTTAATTATCACATTATGACTTACATTGAACATATTCATAATTCTAAAATGTATAAGTCATCAATTGACATGATTCATTCATCTGGGTATGTGCATGTTATAGTGGCTCACAAACTAGCATTTGAAAACATCACCTTACTCCTTATTTGCCCAATTTGACTAAGTTTGAATGGGTTAAGGATAAACTAAATTGGGGACTTGCAGGACATGTACATCTTATACATTTTTTTTTAAAAATCATTTCAAATTTGTGGGTTTTCCCGCCTAATTAGGAACCTACTGTGCTCATAATGGGATTTGCATGTGTAACTTGGACCATCTACGTTTTGTTTCTTCCTTGCTTGTGTACACTGAAACTTGATTATGCAATCTTGTTGGCATTTGATACTCTATGTTTAATGATTGAATGCCACTAAGGTTACTCATTATGTCACAAAATGTGTGTAGTCTAGGGAGTACAAAACTAAAGCGACAAATGAAGGTTGAGGGCAGATTATCTTTGTATGTCAAACCTTTGTATGGCAAACCTCCCGAGATCATATTTGACAAAAAACTTCAAGTGACTCGTAATTAGTTTGCAAAGAAGTACAACTTTTGCAACAAAGGTATTAATTTTAAAAGGTTGAAGATTGGGAAGGATTGCACAGAAGAAGTGTAAGCATTGTTTGGGCCTTGCAACAATAAAAATGGCTACTGCTACTACTTCAATGAAAATCAGGCAATCGTCAAACATGTTAAAGAGTTATGGATGAAAGCTTATCAACGCACTTAAGTGCCAAACACAAGGTTGATCAACAAAGCTAAGGCTCAAGGGATTGTATGCAAGAAGAAAGAACAAAAGGTGAACTAGGCTGTGTTTACAGAGTGGACGATTAGAGCTTAGCTTCGCAAGTTAAACCATATTCAAGAAGTAGGTCAAAGTCTTGTGGAGGTTGGAGATCTAGAAGTTGGGGTGGTTGGTGATGGAAAAGAGCCTACACAATCAAATGAAAAGGTTTTACCTTTTCACCTTTAAAAGACATGTTGTTCAATCATTCATCAAGGAATAAGTCACACCCTTACATTTTTAATCTTGAAGATTTGAGTAAATGGCACAACAATCTTTCGATTTTAGAGGTCAAATGTCCTCGATAGGAGGCCTTTTTGTCTTCATTTGTTAAGTCAAGAGATGGTTGTCAATAGGAACTATCAATTGTTAGTACACAACTTAAAGATCATATTGACCTAGTTCAGAAAGCAAAGTCCAAGCTACAAGTGTTGCAAAATGATCTAGATGTTATAGATACACATCTAATAGAATTAAAAATAGCCCTAAACAACAACAAATTGGACAACTGAAACTTTTAGTGTTTTATAGTCTATTTGACATAAGTTTGACTCCGAACAAAACATCCTTGAAGAATTCAGGGGGATGCTTAAAGCCTTTCAAACAAAGCACAACCTTGTGGCAAAAAAGGCTTTTATAGCTGAAAGGGCTCCCAATAAGCCCTAGGAAGACATGAAATTTTCCAATGACAACAAATTGCTATAGCTCAATAGGTTCAATTAATGGTCTAAAACAAGATACCATCTCCAAGCTTTCAGCCCTTTCCATTAGCCTTTAGTGAACATGATGTTCTTGATTTCCCTCGCATTGTCACAATTTCAAGTTATTTGTTTTATGCTCAAGGCTTTGAACCAGCGTGGAATTGTAAAGTCTTAGCATGCCAACATGTGTATCATTCTTGGTGCGCAACCACACATTTTGCTTCTTCTTTGAAAAGCTTGCATAGGGGGTGTGATTGAACACTAGATCCAAATTGGTGGAGGTTAAACAGGTTGAAGCTACCTACAACAACTAAAGGACACATTGATGAAGATGTGAAACTTCTAGGTCAACAAGTTGGTATGTTCCATAATTTATTTTGAGCTTTGTGTTTGTACATTTTTTTTAATTGTTGGGTTGTACATGTACAAACAAACTTCTAGATCTTCAAAGTTCCATATTTTATGGTTGAGTCCATTAGTGTGTCTTCAATTGCCTTTCAAGTTTGCAATTGGATGTATCAACTTCTCAAG
>Ga0209611_10015285_pt1 | contig 10042 bp, 7 predicted proteins | sample S1TSphgellanicum_3_FD_187693 | JGI IMG/M metagenome (GOLD analysis project Ga0209611, IMG submission 187693) | Host-associated microbial communities from peat moss isolated from Minnesota, USA - S1T2_Fc - Sphagnum magellanicum MG (SPAdes) (version 2) | ecosystem: Host-associated > Plants > Peat... | reverse complement strand
TTTTTGGGGGGGGGGGTTATAACATATTGGCGGTGTTGGTGGTGGTGGTGGTGGTTGATCGGCGTGCGTCGTCCCACCAGTCTCGAGTGATCTTTAGCTGCCTGATGATGTATGAATCGAGAAGAGTGTGACGAATTCATGAATGCACAAATTAGCTGCTGCTGCTGCAGCACCTGGGTCGTTCCTGCACAGCAGTAGCAACTCGACAGGATCTCAGATTTGTGTCTGTCGCAGATGTAACAATGTTTTGATGACCAGCTGCCGATCAAAGGTAATGTTTGGAACCCATTCTCTCCTTCCGAGACCGTTTTTGCATTCTCTGAAAATCATCTTGGCAGGCAACAACAGTCTAGTATCTGCAGCTTTATCTAGATCTCGTGCTCTGTAGTTCTACTTGAAGAACTTTGGATAGTCTGAACTATGGAACACTTTGAAGCGAGCTCACTTGGAGCAATCCTGTTGCAACTAGTAATTGTGATATGTGTGGTCACAGATCTAGTTTGACTTGATGGATCGAGTGCGGTTATCTCCTTCCGAAGCAGCACTGCAGGCACAATGTCAACAAGCCTCCTCCTCATCAGCAACTGCCTTCCTGACTGCAGGCGATCCAGACCTGTACTACGAGCTTCTGCAAGGACGATTTGGCACTAGTAGTAGTGGCGCAATTGCGAACACTGTAATAACAAGCGGCGTCAATTCCCAGCAGCAGCAGCAGCTGAGCCCATATCCTCCAACTCTAGTACTCCCGTCGTCCCTAGTACAAGGACCCACTTCCATGTTGAAAATGGAACCCGAGATGATGATAACGTCGTCCTCCTCCGCGGATCCCGCCTTCTTGTCCAACAACTCCTACAACTGTAACTGGATAGTACCCCCCACTCCAGGATATTACGCTGATCTTAGTACTCCTCTAGGAGCTTCTTCTGGTCATAGTCTCTATTCAAGCCATAATCATTTCTCGCAAGGAACTTCTTCGTCGCTGCTGGATTCTCATCATTTCGGATATAATTCCAAAGTTGGTATACCCGCCGCCGCCGCCGCTACTGCGTGTCAATCCCCGGGACAAATTCAAGCACTTCGTGACTTCATGGCGGGCCATGGAACAACAACCATCTCCAGCTCCCATGAGTTGCCCATCATAAATCCATCACCACATTGCTCGAGAGCAAGTAAGTTTCTTTATTGGCTCTGCCCTTCAAGGTAGAGAGACATTGGGATGCACCCAAAAGCTGGCCAAGAGTTTGGTATCCCAACAGACATTCTAGGGTCATGTGGAGTCCACTAGAGAAACGTTTCAGGCATCACTGAACAATCCACCTGGGCTTCACCATGCTAACCACCATGTGTAACTTCCAATTTAGTCTGTTGAAAAATAAACATCTTTATGGATGTCACTTAAAAGGATGCCATTATGTGATCAGCTCCTTGTGATCAGCCTTCTTGGGAGGGGTACTCTTTGTATATTTTATGAAACACATGACAAGGGTATTATTTTACAAGGATATTTGTTTTGTGTATGTTATGAAAGAATATAATATGAGGGAAAAGTTTTTTAAAAATTAAGAATGTTTTGAACATATTCTAAATATATATTGTCATAAGCCAATTCTTGGCAACTTATCTGTATTAATTGAAGTGAATTATAAAATTTATTTATTTTTCATTAGGTTACTACACCTTATAAATTTTTTTCCCCTCATCATTTGGAAAAAACTGGAAGTAAACCAGCTTCCCTAGCTATTTGCAAAATCATTGCAAAGTTCGTTCTCATTGTCGATACTAGTAACAAAATGTGGGTGGGTGTATGGGTGTCGTCACAGGCTCGATGGGTACTTTCTATCAACAACATGATGATGAAATCGGAGCAGATACTATGGTGGTGGTCGCCGCCACAGCAGCAGCAGCAGCAGCAGCTGAGGGGGACTATGCAGCACAACAGTTATTGTCGGAGCGTCAGTCTTCTAAGCAAGAGTTGATGGCATATCGGAGCTTATGCTCGGAGATTTACGCGACAGAAAGGAGCCCACATCGGAGTCAATTTCAAAGAGAGAATCACATTCTGGCTGAGCGTCAACGACGTGAGGAAATGAACGAAAAATTCTCTGCCTTACGAGCCATGATTCCCAAAGCAACCAAGGTAAGGTGGTGGGTGGGTATAGCCTGTACTTTCTCTCCTCACAAACCCACTCCTGGAATGGCACTGCCGAAGCGACAAAGCCCCAAGAAGCCCAACAAAGTGTAGGGTAATGCCATAGACCTGGGCAGGGCTTTCACCTGCACCCCAGTGGGTTTGAACCTAGAACCTTTTTTGACGTCCCAGGGTCCCAGTCCACTAAGCCATCACCCCTGGGGTGAGTGTGAAGGGTTTTATGTCTCTCAGAGTATTATACCTATTTTAGGGTTTGTGACGATCTCAGTCCAATTTCCTGCTAGCTACAACAAAACTTGTTGTCTTCTTTTCATTGCATCTTCACTGAATTTTCTTTTTACTTGAAGGAAATTGTTTGATGAGAGCTGAGTTCCTCAATGTGCTTGCTGCTCTTTGACTTGGATGTCAGAACAGTTTGCTATTTGACTTAGGGGGATAATTCTTTCTTTCTTTCTTTCCTTCACCAAATGGTTTGAAGAGCAAATGGTTTTTGTAATTTTATGTATGTATTTTCCTCCTTCCTTTTTCCACATGGATTTTTCCACTTGCATTTTCCACATACATGGTTTGGAGCATGGAATCCAAGCAACAGAAACCTATCAAGTATTCATTCCAGGTCCATGTATGTCTCTCTCATAATCTTTCTTGTCGGTCAATGCAACACTTCAGCAACTTAGATCAAGTTACTGTTTTGCATCTTACAGGTAATGAGTTTTTTTAATGTAAAATCTAATAAATGAGCATCATTATCAGCTATTAATATAACCACATTGGTGTTGGTGGTGATCATGGTTGTGTTTTTGGTCTCAGAAAGACAAAGCCTCTATCGTAGGAGACACGATCAATTATGTTCTAGAGCTTGAGAAGAGGCTAAAACACCTCCAAGGTTGCAAAGATATTGAAGGGGGTGGTGGTGGTGGTGACCCCAGCAGCGGCTTCTTCAAATCCACAAAGAGAAAAGTAGCCCCTTCAACAGCAGCGCCATATAGCAGCAACATCTTTGAGGACACATCTGGTCAACCACCCATTCATGCTCAGAGTGATGTCGGTGCTTCTCCTGAAAAGCAACCTGTCTGCAATGACAGGTTATTGCAACAATTGCATGTTGAGAAATCAAGACCCAGAGACATTTCAGTCGTAAGTACACCATCAGACCAACTCACTGGGGAGTCTAAATTGGTAGGTGTACTGAAAAACTCATACCCTCTGATGATGCAATGCAGAGAAAGATGAACAACCATCTCCATTACAGATAATGTGGAAGTTGCTCTTTCAAAACAATGTAGGAGTTTTGCCAACAAGTTTGATTGCACTGGTAGTAAAAAGTCTTACCCCATTGGGTGTCTCTTCTGTCACACTGCACCAAACACCTCGCAGTTCCTACAAGCAGGTGATTATTCTATTTGGAGTTGTAATGCAAGCTGTAATACCTGATCATGAACACTACTACTGTCAATGTCCAGGAGGAGAAGAAGGGTGCAGAAGTAGATGTGCAGAAGCTTGGAAATCAAGCTGTTATCAAATTGGTCTGCTCAAGGACACCTGGTCAAGTGCTGCGTGTTCTTCATGCACTTGATGAATGCAAGGTCGACTTGTTACAATCCAATGTCACAACTGTCGGTGACATTTCTGTACATTTTGTCACTGTACAGGTAATCTGCAGAGAACTGCCACTCTCTTTCTCTCATGGTGCAAAATTTAACTTGTGTGATTTGCTTACCAGAAACAAGGAAGAATCCAGTGTCTTTTCTTCATTATGTCCTGGGATTGGACAATAACAACTTGTGCTAATAGTTTGCTAATTTCGTTTTCTTGGCAGTTGGAAGCTGGAGTGAGTGTAACAACTGAGGAGCTCATTTCTGCTTTACTTCTTGCCGCCTGCCCTAATTAACAGGAACCCCTATCTTTGTCCATCATGACAGTGTGGTGAGACACTCCATTCAGTGATTTGTTCACACTCAAATGTGACCCAGGTTTGCTCTAAAGTTTTATAGATTCTCAATCCTCCATTATGACTTGTCCTAAGTTGTCTAGGAGGTGGGAGACTACTGTCAGGAAAACCTGGCATCCCACTGTAGCACTGAAGGCAACAGGATCGATCAAAATAGTTCAATAAAATCAGTAAATGGGAGCGGAATGTAACTTTGCAGTCTAGAAAGTATTACACTTTAGAGGGAGTTGTTAACTTCTGCAGCAAAATTAAGTGAGTTTACAGTGCATACACTCATGTTCTTCCCTACAACAAGGACTCAAAACAAGGGGTGAAGGTTGATGCTTGCCTGCATCCAGATCTCTGTAAGAGGTAGGTGTGAAGTGGATCAAGCTGCTGAATGACCATGCTTGGTCAATCATTGTTGTATTACATTTACAATATTCAGCCCACTTTTCATATGCAGAAAAAGATTTCAGACTGCCTTTCATATGCAGAAGAATTGTTGTGAGCTTAATTGATTAGCCTGATCATTTCTTCATTGGACAGGATTAGTCAAATATATAGCTTCATCAAATAATTTCATGTCATGCATCCACCCAAAAGATGTGAAGGGAAAATAAAATCCATTTCTTTTAGCAATGAAGATTTTGCTACACCTATGTCATGAACCTGATAACATACACATTTGGAGTGCACTGATAGTGGGATGTCGTCCTCTCAATATCGGCAAATTTGGAGTGACAAGAAAAGCTTGCATCTTCTTGCAAAAATTGGGAAAATTACAGAAGCAACTGCACTAACCAGAGAGTTTTGATCTAGGGGTCTATTGTTTTTGACCACCCTTGGTCTGCCTGGAGCCTGACAAACTCAGCCAAAGTGTGAATATCGGAATCACTGATCCGAGGCCCAAATGTGCATTGCCCTCGGGGTGTGCAATTTTCCCCATAACCCTACACACAGAATATCACCAATCTCTCAAAATCCAGAAAAAATAAGCATCTGGGTTACATTCACTATCTGTTCATATGGCATAGTCATAGATCTGGCAAATGATCAATGATTGCCTTCAAGGAAAGATGTCAGTCACAAAAGAATGGTCTTTCTGTGTACAAATGGAGAGTAGAAATTGGAAAATTCACTACTAGATTTCTATCTCACTAAAAAAGAGATGTTGCTTAAAACAAAGTTGGTTTTGATGGTCAATGTTCTTTTTGTGAAGGATGAGAACTTACAGGCATTCGTCCCTTTCCTGAATACGTGATCTTAAAGATATCATTCACACTTGCAGTATCATTCCTGTGCACACAAATCACTTAGACAATTACCATTTGCATGAGGTGAAGACCCCAAAAACCAACCTAGCACCTAATTATGGAAGCTTATTAGAGCTCTTTTTTGAGGTGCTGATGGGATCTAAAGTCTACAAGCATAATGGGTAACTATCAATCAGATCATCCAGTAAGGCTCATCCAGTGTCATCTTAATCCACTACTTTAGGTTACTGCAGGTGAAGCAATGGATGATTTGAACTCGAATCCCGATAAGAACCTAACTTAGACCTGCTAATCTCTTTGACTGAACAAAAAGCAAAGAGCCCATCACATAATGGCTTGCAAAGTCCAGAAAACTTGCCCTTCATGGAAATAGATCCACCCTCTCTGATTCTTCACCATCTTTTAGAGTTCCATCATTGAAATCTGCTTCTATATTCACAATTAAGAGCTTGGGGGAAGGGTTCAGAGGGTCTAAAATTGCATGAACTCACCTTTCAAGGTCCTTTGCAAACAATGTTGCTCCCTACAAAACAAGACAAGTAACACAATGACAGGTAAGGAAACTCAAATGCAAGCGAGCTGAGCAATTAGGTAGACTCTAGTTTTTGTAAAGATGATGTTGCATTAAAGCCAAAGAGTTACCATAATGACCCCCCTGGCAGTATCACAAGACTTAAATGAAGCATTGTAAATGAAGAGCACAATGGTAGTGATTGTCATCCCAAAATCGTGGATCAAGGGCACTACTTATTAGCAACTTGGAGATCACAGAATCCAAATACAGTGGAGAAGAATGAAGATAAAAGAGCAGGCATTTTTACAGGTTGAAGAATGTTGCCACCCCCTGCATGGCAACCAGAACATGTTCGTTGAAATACTGTTGCTGGCTCAAATTGTGATCCTTCCAAAGCTACTGCTGTTTCAACTGTCCAAGGCACACCCACCCCAAAATTACAGATTGCAAGAGGATCCAGCCTTTCCTGTCCATGTTCAAATTCTTTAGCTCCAATCATGGGCCAGGAATAACTGCTGTCAAACATTATGCTCTCAACACCAACCAAGTGCTTCTACATAGCCTTTCAAGGCCTACTGTCCCTCTTTTCATCCTTGGAGGAAAATGCCTTGGAAATTGGGACTATGCTGCAACAGCCATACACAGATCAGTCCCTACAGATCAATGGAATCATTTTCACAGCATGGTAATCATAAGACAGGTAAACCAAGTCACTGTAAATCAACTTCTGCTTTAGTAACCACAAGTACATGATGCAATCAGATATCCAGCTGAAGAAAAACCTTACTGTTAGATAATGAGCATCCCATAACTGTGCAACATCCTACAGCTGCAACTGCAGCCAAAATTGAGGATGCAGCAACCCATGTACCATTTCCAGTTTCTTTGCCCTCACATCCATTCCTGCTGACAACTATGCCCCCAAGTCACAATTCCAAGTTAGCAACACTCACACTGATAAACCTTCAATTACCTGAACAAGTTGTCCATTTCTCTTATACCTCTCAATCTGTTTCTTTTGTCACCGAGGATTAGCTCCATATTGAATTCCACATGCACAAAGACAGATTGCTGACACAATTTTGGCCCTGTTTCCTTTGCTAGAAAGATCTCAAGAGAGTCAACTGATTAGAGATTTGAATTGGCAGCCTCCTGTGAAAAAACCTTTAAATTTTTTTGTTCTTTTATTTTTTTAAATCTCAAAATGAAGAGTCCAAATTTTTCGAGAAGAACAGAGAAGATTGTATCACATGAGGAAAAAGAAAATGCCATAGACTGTGTGTGTACCAGTTTGATGTTGCTGAACTTTCAAGGTTGATGAAATGCATTCAACAACATCCTGCTAACAAGAACAGCACATATTTGATATCCTTTCCAAATTGACCAAAGAAAGTCTTGCTGAAACCCTAAACCCTAAAAACTCTTGCTGTTTCCATGTCAAAAAAGCTTCAACCCTATATCATCCTGGGAACAAAAAGAGCTGCAACCCTAAATCATCCTGGGGCGCTAACTAACAACAACTTTGTTTTCGTCACAACCTTAAACCCTAAACCTCCATTATCTAGGACTGCAGATCAAACACAGTGAAATCACAGTGCCAGATAGATCCAAGCATGGAAAACAACCACGAGAGCAGACACATTTCAGCATTGGAATCCAGAGATTGAAGTCTTTGATGGGCAACAGCAGCAGCAGCTCTCCTCAATTAGAGATGATTAGTTGAAAAAAAAACTGCAAAAAAACAAACCAACCCAAAGTGATTGGAAAAACCCCACAGACCTGAGAGTTTGAGCGTGCTCTTCGAGCAGCAGCAGCAGCTTGTGGGTGTCGTGGGCTATGGCGTGAAGCAGCTGATGCAGCAGCTGGGATGAAGGGCGAGGCAAGCTTGAATACCGGAAGCGTGGCAGCAACAGCTGGTGCCCATATTGCCCTTGACACTTCCATGGCCGCCTCTACAAAGCTATGGCTCAGAAAAACAAAACACCCATAATGAAAACCAGTGCTATTATTTTTAAAAACATTTCAAATTTCAAATTTGTGACGTAGGTGGGTTGGCGATCATCCATAATACAGTTTAGCCAAATTTGGCTATAAACAGGATGTGAAAGTAAAAAAAGTCTAAGATTCCATCACATTTTTGCCTACATGCTAGAACTCAACAGAGAACTCAACTGATTTTTTTAAAAAAAAATTTAAATGTAGAAATTTGGCGACTAGAAAACCAAAAAAACATTCTTTTAGCCATTTTGAAAAAAAAATTAGCAAACTCACTAAATATAGCCAGAAAAGGCTGATGAGAACCAATGTTTTTTTCTTTCAAATTTGTGATATATGTGGGCTGGCGATCGTCCACAAGAGGACATAACCAAATTTGGTCACAGGTCAGAGAGGAAAGTAGAAAAGTTTAGGAATCATGGTATATTTTGGCGACATGCTACAACCTATTGTCTAAAATATGGCTATTTCAATCGTTTTTCTTCATAATGTGAAGACATTATTGGGCCAATTTCTTTTTAAAAAAACCTTTGTACTTGTCATGCTAGATTTTATTTTTTCTGTCACCAGGATGCAACTAAAATTAATCCAAACTTCTCCTTCCACAAAACCAATTTTTGTAATTTAGTTGAATTTTCAATCACAAAAATTACTCAAAATTCAATAGTTCTCACACCTTACAAAATTATCTCCATAAAATCCCACACACTAAGTCTAAAAATTACAAAATTTTCTTCATAAAATCCCTACTCATATAAGGCTTTCCAACAATACCAAAGCTCGCTTGAATTTCCCTAAATTTTTCAAGCTCGATTTTGTTAAAAACATTCATAAAATTGTTCAATATTCAATAACTCTTGCACCCTAGGTCTAAACCAATGTTGGTAGTTCTCACTAATTTTAGAGAACGATCGGTTTCAATTTTTGAAACCAGTGTGTGAAAATTGCTTCAATTATTACTTTTTTTTTAAATATGAAGGCTTACGAAAACCATCTTGGGTATTAGATTTCTTCCAAAGAAAAAATTTGGTTCTTAGGCTTGGTGACTCTTAGCAATTCGAGAATAGTCGGTTTTCTTTGTCAGTTCTCATGAGTCAAATATCAAAATTTTCAATTTTTTTTTAGAATTTATTTTTTTTTACATTATTTTTTTGGACAGAAAAATAGACTTTGAATATATTTTCAGTAGTTTATAAATTCACAATTTCATCTTTTTCAAAAGCTCCTTCAAATTGTTCCAACTCCTCTTTTAGGTTTGCATCTTTCCCAATAAATTATAAAAGGTTAGAAAGGAATTTTAAACTAATTTTATAATCATTGAGCCAATTTTTGTTCACAAAAAATAATTTTATATGTTTTTTAATTGTAAACAAAATCTTTTCAAATTAGTGAGGATTCCAACCAAGGAAAAGATCCTTTCAGTCTCTCTTTGGGAACCAACTATTTTTTAAATTTGACAAGCAAAAAACCCAATTGTGCGAAACATGGTTTCATGTTTCTCCCATGTCCATCAAAAGGGACATTTCATCTCCTTCACATCCACTCATAACACCAAAAAGCCAATAGTTTTTTCTTAACAAGGTCTTTTGCTAGTTCAATAATCCCTACTATCATTTGAAAAATATTCAAACTAATATTATCATCCACTTTCTAATTAGCAAAATCATTATCAAATTATGTTGATGGATACAAATGATAATAACATTTCATGAGGATATAATGAGATTATATCATATTGCTCAATAATTGCTACTTCTTAATCATGACCAATGAAAGAAGACATTAAGCTAAAACTTTTAAATCTTAAGTCCAACATTAAAGTTAACATATTATGTGATTTTCTTTCATCAAATTTCTTCAAAAAGGAAACAAATTATCTAGAACTCCACAAACCTCTTTTCTAATGTTAAAAGTCAAACAAATTAATTCAAGTGTCACAACGAAATCCTCTTCTGTTATGGTTTGAAAAGATTATGTATTTTTTGGTTCTTCTCTCAATTTCAAGCTCATGGAAATAGTAGAATGAAAGCATCATTTAACAACCAATGTCCCTTAGATTGGTTTAGAACACAAGTAATTACAACAAGGGAGAGACAATCAACAACAATTTGATAAATATGCCACATCAAAGGGGGTGGAACTCTAGTTGTCATCTTCATTGATTTATGCTTATTATA
>Ga0209611_10015283_pt1 | contig 10042 bp, 4 predicted proteins | sample S1TSphgellanicum_3_FD_187693 | JGI IMG/M metagenome (GOLD analysis project Ga0209611, IMG submission 187693) | Host-associated microbial communities from peat moss isolated from Minnesota, USA - S1T2_Fc - Sphagnum magellanicum MG (SPAdes) (version 2) | ecosystem: Host-associated > Plants > Peat... | reverse complement strand
AATAGAAGATTCTATGGAAAGATGGAGTGCCTCCCCCTTGGGCCCACCTAAATAGGTGAGAAGGGGAGAACTTTGGGCAAAACATCTATATATGAAGGAAGATAGTTTGTTTTGTAGTTATGAGATCCACTGAACTGGGATGCTTCAGATCTTGTTCTTGGTGTCTTTGGATAGCTCTTGATGAGCAGGGGTGCATGGGCTTGGTTACATGACGTTTGGACTTGAGGTGCAAAAGTTCTTGAATATTGAATGATTTCTTCACTGAAAATTAAAGTAAATCATAGCTGAAAATTTCGGTGGAATTGGAATGTGCCTTTGGTGTTGGAAAGATCTTGATGAGCACGATCTAATGGAATTTATTTGGTAAGATTTGGATACAGAATGTGGGAGATATTGATTTTTAAGTGATTTCTGCTGCTGAAAATTCAAACGAATTCCAAAAACCCAGGTTTTGGATGGAAAAATCAGTTGAGAACGTGATAACACTTGAAGGCTTACCATTCAATTCAAGCATGATTACCTTTCATATCTGGCTGTTCAAAAAATCGATACATACATTGCAAAACAATGTTTACATGTTGAGTTACCCTATTTTGTAATGGGTTCACACTTGGGCAAAACATCACATGCCACACTAGTATGGGATTAAAGCGAGGTGTTATTGGGAACACATTAGGAACCTAGGGAACATATTGGGAATCCATTGGGAACTTGAAGGGAATATGTTGGGAACAAAGGAAAAATGAAAAAAATCCTCCCCCATCCAAAATTTAATAGAAAATAAATCAAGGCATTTTGAGGGCATTTTGAACCTTCTCATTGGTTGCATGAAAGTTCTATTTCCAAAACTGTTAGTCACCATTTTTGGCATGGACTAATACCCGCCTTAAAAAGGAGGTGTACTTATTTATTTATTTTTGTTAATAATGAAAGCCATGAAAGATTGTATTTTAATATAAGTAATTATTTAATGCAACTTCATAATTGATTTGGGTTGATTGGTCAAGAAGTGCTATATATATAGGATTTTGATGTCCCTAGTACCCGCTTGTCATCTAAGTTATCTAATGTCATTAAAAAGGAAGGGGAAAAGTGATTGTTCTCTTCCATTGTTTTAAACATTCATGAAAAAGTTCAAATCTTAAATCACATTTGTTACACTTTACTTGATACTCAAGAATTGAAAACAACATCAATGACCTAACTAGCCATTTCTAGCATTTTCTTGTGATATTTAATTAGTGTTTTTTTTTTTCATTTTTTTGAAAGGGCGTCATTGGCACATTGCAAAAATATTCAAACTTTGCACTTGCAAAATGTAGTAACAAAAACCATGTATCTGTGCTTGCTAATGCTACACAATACTAGCAAGGTGTAAGCAAGGTAAACTAAACAACTTGATTACCTTGTGAAAACTGGAACGAGTAGATTTAAAATATCAACAAACCCATTATAGAATTGTGAAACATTGAATGTTTTCATTTCAATGATTAAATATAAAATATGGTTATATTAATGTGCATTGATTTTCATATTTCAAATTTTAAAAGTAGGCTTTAAGTAGGTTTTTCAAAATATAAGTAGGTTTTGATGTCTATTTTTCATTATGGGCTTTTGGTTTTAAGTAGGTGAAAGTAGGTTCTTACAAAAAGGAAATAAATATTTTTTTGGATGACTTGCTAAAACATATGTTGATTTTCATTTCCTAACTTATGACATATCAATTTCATTAATTTTTCTAACCAAAAAGTAGGTTTGAACATGTATTTTTCAGTTGATTTCAAATGTATTTTTTATTTATTTAAAAAATTCATTTACTTTTAATTTTTAAAAAATTAGATTATTATGAACTTAATAGAGCAAACTAATGCTACTTGACACAAACTTTCACCTAATTTGACGCTATTTTATGGTAGTTATATGAGTTTCGCAAGGTTAAAGTGGAAATGTCTATTTTTTCTATATACTATATCTTGTTTTGACCTAGCAGTATTACACAACAATAAACTAACACTAATGCCATATTTCTAGCCAAATACTTTTTTCCATACCGCAATTTATCCTTTCCCCACTCCTCGATTATTGTGTAGAAGGGGAAAGTTTCCAACTTATTAAACTTTTGCGCATACATCCAAACCACCAAGTCCAAATGTGTGGTCAAGTGATTGCGAAGCTTGGATTTCATGAAATTGATTGTGGACAAAGTCTTATCATCTTCTACACACCCAACAACCATGACAATGGCAATCTCCACTAGTTTCAAAAACTTTGACAACTTCTGAACCACAATGGCATTTGCAACCAATTATGCCCACATTTTAGTTATAGGGTTGCAATCAAGTGGCGGATGTAGGGCACCATGACTATTGTTCTTCATGGTTATGGTAAAAAAAAAAGCTTGTTGGTCAAGTAATGCACCATCCAGCAAACCAACAACCAAAATAACATTTAGGCTTTTTGACTTGGGGTGACAAAATTTTGCTTTCAAAACTGTTAAGTGCCCAACAAAAGTGACCTCTACATTAGCTGGTTCCCAATATTGGGGATAAATAATCCCGGTTGCATTCATGAGGTCATGGATAGGGAAACGTTTTGCAAGTTTTTTTTATCAACCCAAGAGCTACATAACAATTTCCTAGTCATCTTTAGTCACTATAAACACTACACCAGTAGTGGCACATGTCTTATGCAACATGAACAAATGGCCATTGAATTGAAATGCTACATATTCAACATTAGTTAGTGGCTCCAAATACTAGACCACATGTAGAACATCACAAACATTTGCACCAAGTCATTGAACATGGAAAACTGGGGTGATCATACTTCTTCAATGGGTCTACATACATAGCATATAGATCATTAGTACACAAAATGATAGAAGTCACCAAGTCACAAAAAAAGGTATCCCTACCTTAAGCTAGTTTGGATAAACTTTGAATTGCTTCTAACATGGGCAATACATAAGTCAATTGCAAGACAATGTCACAATCACACAAGAGTTCATAGTTGTTCTTGGTAAATGCATTCCTAGCCATATCAACACCCATCTTGACAACAAAACTTTTATATTTAGTTAGAACATGTTTGTTGGGTGCAAGCATACTAATCCACCATATTTTAACATTGTAAAGGATTTTTAATCCTTTTGTTTACAATACTTTTGCCAATTTCACATGCTCCAATTGCCTTTTAGGAGAATGAGAAAAATACACATACATGCCTTGTAGCAAGCCCTCAATTTTTGCAACTAGTGGTAGGGAAAAAAAAGATTGCATAACTAGGTGCCATGCAATGGATACTAGTGACAAATGGTGCATGTTTTTCAACGAGTTGCATTGTCACCCCTGTTTTCAATCCCTAAAAAACAATAACAACATCCACACCAAAAGAAACCAATTTTGCTAGTAAGTCCTTGTTAGATAATCCACCAACAATAGTTATAAAATTCACAAGCATGGTAGTTAGGTTGTCAAACCCACCTCCTTTAGTGACTTGCTGCAAATTTAGGAATATGGGTACCTTGTGCTAATTTTGAACCACATAACAATGGATTGATATCTTGCTTTGGTTATCCACTATTGTTATTTCATCACAACTAAGGGATGTAATTCCCACATTTTGAATGGCATGTTTATTTGTAGCCAAAACAACACTGTGCATAGTGTCTGCCATTCCCCACCCACAAACCAAATATTAGTGACAATGATGGTGGTCCAAAGCGATTTTAAAAGAATATGCAAAAGGTACAATTCACAATTTTTTTTTCCAATAATGGAATTAAACAAATACCTACCATTCCTTAGCCATTGGAATCATCCCAATGCATATTTGAAATCTTTTCAACCTTAATAAATTGAAAAAACCCTTGCATGCATTCATAATCTATTAGGGGCTTGCTTGTTGCAAAAGATGGAAAATAATAACAAACTAAAGGTATTTTTTCTATTTCTTAGCCCTCTCTGCATTCGACACTTGCTTAAGGACAAAATCAAGACTTGTAATGCCATAGATATGTTCATTTTTTGCATGTTGGCTATGAGGATTGGTGTAATATTCACCTACCTTCAACCCCGGTTTTGCATGCTTGCACCTTCTCTTTCCACTATGCCTGTAAAGCCCATCTAATTTGGGAATTAATAACTTCTCCCTCCATTCCACATTAACACAAATCTTCCATTGCACATGGTGCATTCTTCCATCTCCCCCCATAATAGCTTCTACCCATGGGAACTTGGTAGCCCAAGTGTCCTGAAAATGCCTTTGGACTTGCCATTCAGGTTTCTTCTTTTTGGAAGGTTGCACATTAAGGAGCTCAAACCTAAACTCATCAATGTCAATAATAGTTGTATTTGACCTTGGGCCAACAACTTGTGGATTAGATGTTGTTGCCACATTTTCAACATGTAGCATGTTTTGTGTTGTTGATTTTAGGGCCAAAGCTAAAGCTAATGTGTCAAACCCACCATTTTTAGAAAAGAAGAGGTGAAATTTGAAAATTTTCAAGTTTTTCCAAGGTGCCATGATCTAACAAATTGTAACTGCAAAACTAACAAGCAACAACAATTATAGCAATAGTTCATGCAAACAATGTGAAAGCAAAAACTTGATGAGATTGACATTCAACATATGGGGGCACCCTTGGCAAGGTAAATGGCATTCATGAAAGACAAAAAAAACCCTTATTTTCATCAAACACATTATTGAAAACTAGACCTAAAAGGATGAATGCATACATTGACCTTAAAAGCATTTCTAGAATCCAAAAAGAGGAGGAAAACATATTGCAAAATCTATGTTTTACTTTGTGTTTATTTTGGTATGTCAATAATCTCCGTAATGCAAAAAGAGGATGAATGCATACATAAGACTTTAAAGATCTTCAGAACACATAAAGAAGAGGAAAACATAATATAGAATCTTTGTTATGGTTTGTGATTATTTTGTTATGTGGCTCCAAATTAAAATTGCCAATGTCTATTAAATAGACCCTACAAAATTTGCATGAAAACCATGATTAATGTTCAAAACACGTCAACAATTCAAATTAGCATGGAAAGATCCTAGAATTTTACAATTACAATAGATTTCCAAGATACAACATACCTTATAAATGCCACAAAATAGAAGATAAAATGAGGTAGAATTAATATCAACGTATAAATTTCAACAAACACTGATTGTTGGAACAACCTTAGATTGAAGCAAATTATTATATTGTGGATGGGGTTTCTTATGATCTTCCTGCATGCCATGCACCTACTTAGAAGGACCATCCATTCTTATAAACCTCAAAATTGGAAGTCAATAACTAAAAATCAACTAGCTCACTTTTGTTTAAGTAATAACTTCAACCTGCAAATAATAATCAATGACATCATAAACTTCTTAGTGTCATTCACATGTGTTAGACATGCAATAAAATGAATAAATTCACTTAAAGATATTAGCAAATGTCATGTTGCACTAGGATTGGGTTTTAAAACTTACACATGAAGAGAACCTCAATTCTCATTAGAATTATAAACAAAGGTTGTATTCTTGGTAGCTCATAGAAATTAATGGAGATCTTTGGTTAGAGGGTGGGAGATTAGTTATAACTAGAAAAATAAATGATGTTTTGCTTTGTAGCAAAAAGGAGTAGGTTTAAACCACTACCATTAACAACAATTTGTAACATTTATCAATAACATGAGTTACTAACAAAAGAAGAAAATGGCTCCAAGTGCCAAAACATCATTCTTTCTCTCACACACAAAGGTCCATTATTAAATTGATAGATAAAACATCAACTTTTAAAGGTTTTGAAAAAGAAATTAACCTTGGCAAAGTTCTTGCACAAAATTCCAACAACTAGTTATTTTATGCAGTAAATGCCACCCACACGAACGAGCTTGTTGCCAGACAAAAACAAAGTCAAGACCTTTTATAAAATTGAAGTTCAAACTTACAAAATTAGAAGATTGACTATGCAACAATTGCTTTCAATAAAGACATACTAATTTTTTTCCTTATGAATAGACTATGTAGTTAATGTGGGTGGGGGCCACAATTACCTTTCTCATTTAATTTCACCTATTGAATATGTCAAGTGTTGTTACCACTCTTTCAATTGTGCGTTTGCTTCACATCAAACTTCACCACAACATGATGGGCGATGACATAGGCACTTACTTTGTCAAGACTTTGATTGATTGCTACCTCCATTTTTCTTCAGGTTAAGTACTTTTCATCAAATAGGTTGCTTTCCTTCTTGATTTTTTTGGTTAGTCAAGTGGATACGACTAGGTGCAGATCAAAATGTTTTCACAATCATCTTCACAACAATTTGATTTTGTTCACAATAAGTCTGATGTAGAAATGGTTGCCACTACTCCCTTTAGTCATAGAAGAAACAACCTAAGAAGGTTGACGATTTTTGCTGAAATTTAAAAAATAAAATGGAAAATCCATCTCTACACTACAACAAAACCATATCCTTTTCACGAGTGAAATTTAACTAACATGATTGTAAAGTCAATTTGTTTTTAACCACATGATTAACCATGTCCATTTTGACAAACCACAAAAGTAGCATTCTTTATTGTAACTAATTTGAATTCCTTTTCTAGTCAAAATAGACATTGTAACTTCATACATGGACTTTATGTAGTGGTTATGTAAAATCAACCTACTACTAATGTGACTAAAATTAGTCAATTATCTAACATGTGTACAAATGTGACTAAAGTTAGTTACTTTGATTACACATGTATTATTAACATAAGTTGACCTCACTCAAAAAAAAAAAGAAGCATATTGACCCCCCTCACTTTCAAGTTTCATATATTTCTCATTACTTGTCCATTTTCAATGATTTAAAAAGCTCTGAATGTGTTATCTTAAGCTTCATTTTTTTTTTTAAAGTGTAAAAATAAAATAAAAATTAGAAAGAGTTTAAAGTAAAAAGCACAAGCTAGACTAATATGAGGTCAATTTTTGCAAATCACTCCCTTCATTTTCAATGAGCATACTTTGCTCATTCCTTTATCAAATTAAGAATTTTTTTCACCTTTGGATTTCTCAAGAAGAGAATTACAATTTTTTTTTAAGCATGAAAAGCAATGGAACAATGTACGAAGAACTAAAACTCAAAAAAATAAAATAAAATTTTAAGTTGTTAATTTTTGCTTGAATCACCCCACTTCACTTTTAATGAACATATCTTTCTCATTTCTTTATCAAATTGAGAAATTTTTATAATATTGGATGTGCCAAGAGGAGAATTACAATGTTTTTGAATGTTGAAGGTAATGGACCAATGTACAAAAAATTGAAACTCGAAAACACAATCTGAATTGTTATGTTCAGTTTTTGCAAATCCCCCTTTTCACTTTCAAAGGGTATAACTTGCTCAATTTTTCATTGATTTCAACAATTTTTTGTACCATTGGATGTGCCAAGAAAAAAAATACAAAGTTTGTTTGAATGTTAGAAGCAATGGAACATACAAAGAGTTTAAACCCAAAAACACAAATTGAACTATTATGTTTAGATTTTGCAAATAAGCCTTTTCACTTTCAAAGTGCATAACTTGTTCATTTCTTCATCGATTTCAACATTTTTTGTACCATTGGAAAATTACAAAATCTTTTTGAAGCTTAGAAACAATAGAATAATGTACGAAAAGTTGTAAATCTTATTCTTAAGTGTTTAGTGGTAGGTCTAATAAATTGAAAATTTCGTGTGATCAAGTTGTTCCTTGAAAAAATATATCCCATATTGTTTGGTCATTAATTTCATTTTGAAAATTATATAAGCAAGGGCTTTAGCCCTCAAAGTCACATCTTAAAATGTTCAAGCTTTCTAGGTTGCACCTATTACAACATCTAACTTCTGAAAAAAAAATCAAATTAAAAGAATATTTGATTTGAATATAATCCAAGAGGGAATTGATACATTGAAAATATTTTTAAAATAAAAATAAAAATATTTAAAAAATTATTTAGATTATAATTGTTCTTTAAAATAATCATATTTATTCACATATTTAATCACAATGAACATGCCATGTCATTACATTCATTCACATGATTAGACAAAATGGACATGCCACATCATCAATTCAGTCACATAGTTTGTTAAAATGGACATGCCACATCATCAATTTAGTCACACAATTTGTTAAAATAAACATGACACATCATAATTTAGTTACACAATTTGTTAAAATGGACATGCCATGTCATTTCATTTAGTCATAGTCATATTGGACATGCCATTGTGGCATTGTGCTACTATTTAATCATCTTACATTTGTTCGTTTTATTAGCATTTACTTGTTTTAAATGATTGATATTTTTGAACTTGTCCCAAAATTGTCCGAGGTTTATTTTGACAGAAAATCCAATACAAAAGGATTACAAAATGTACAAGTTATGTAGTAGTGCTATTATGCCTTCTATCAACAACAGAAGAAATGAACTCCTTTGTTTTTCTACCCCTGAAACCTTAAAACATCACAAACCAACTTAAAAAGATTAAAGGCAAAAATTGACAAAAAAGTGCACACTACATATGTAGGCAAGAAACCCAAAGAAGTTTTAGAACGTTAACCCATTCCTTTGCCTAGCAATTGAGAAATGCACTTTAATATGCAGAGAAAGAAGTGGGGGAGTTATGGGACCCTGAAACACTAAATTAAACCTTGCCATAAATTTGTAAATCCTTCCATATCTACATGGTTTAGAAATTTCTTGTTGGCCCACCCCCATTCAATTTATGACTATCAAGTGTGGTGTTAAGAAAATGAATGTTGTTGCAACAAACCTTCCACCTAAATCAAAATCAAAACAATGTGTGTTAGGAAGTTGACCATTGTTGCAAAACCTTACACCTAAATCAAAATCTCCTACACCTAAAAAAATTTGATGGTAGAAGGAATGGTGTGAAACAAAACAAAAAGAAATGCATTCATTGCTAATTTCCAAACTGACACAAACAATGGCTATCAATCTCCTAATGAAGGGATAAAGATGGCTTTTCTGTAGCTCTTGTAATCATGGGAGGTGGCGATGCAGAAAGGTTAGTTAGTGTAAACTTAGAAAAAGGGACAACAAACCCCTACTTTTTTGGCAAATTTCTCAAAAAAATTCTTATTTTATCCTTTATGCGATTCGCAAGGAGCCATAGATTTCACAATAGTGTGAAATTTTGCACAAAAAAAAACACTGTACTCTATCATAAGTATTGACTTCATATAAAACTATTGACATCAGTAGGATAATTTTTTCCAAAATTTTTTATTTAAAATTATATGGTTTTTTTCATGACCTCATTGCATGAAACACAACACATAAATTCTTGAATAAGAAATGAAAAGATTGATTTGTTACAATTTTTTAGCAATTGGAGAAATCCTCATACCATCATCATAATATAGACACAACCCAAATATTCAAATCATGGCCTTCCCATCAAAAGATCTTAAATTGCAACCCCAACCACCCATGAATAACATCTTTTGCAAAACTCTAAATTTGTAGCTTTTACAAGTGTAGCATAGCCCACTCACTTTTTGGTTACAATCCCAAGTATGCAAAGAAAAATCCCAATTGCAACTATTCAATCAGGTTTATGTTCCATGATATGGACATAAACCCCATTCAAAACTCCCATAACAACGCTTACTCATTTGCCACCCACACCGTCCAAACTTCTTAAAAGAAACGACACCCCTTGTTGCTATTCAAGTATATTAGACTTGAGTGAATGTGACCATCAGAGACCAACTTTGCAATTCCTTATGACTTTCATCTTTTCTTACACATGCCCTTAACCTAAATATTTTAAGATAGGACCATGTAGTTTAACCCTAATTTTTCAATGTAGTAAAGGTTTAGAAGATTAGAACTTAGAGTCATTTAACATCTGTTATGCACATTATTCTCCTTCATAACATAACTATTCTTCTAACAATCAAAGACCACTTCAAGAAACTTTAGTTCAAATTGCTTAACTCTTTGTTGCCTCTCATGTCTTTGTCACATTGCCTTTTTTATTT
>Ga0209611_10015279_pt1 | contig 10045 bp, 8 predicted proteins | sample S1TSphgellanicum_3_FD_187693 | JGI IMG/M metagenome (GOLD analysis project Ga0209611, IMG submission 187693) | Host-associated microbial communities from peat moss isolated from Minnesota, USA - S1T2_Fc - Sphagnum magellanicum MG (SPAdes) (version 2) | ecosystem: Host-associated > Plants > Peat... | reverse complement strand
ACATTAATACTTCAGTCCATGAACATGAGTACCTATTTTAAATAGTTGATAATTTTAGTTAGGTGCAATGTACATGGAACTAAACCCAATTTTAAACCTAGACCAAAAAAATTAAAAACTTTTGCTTTCAAACTTCCAAAATTGAAAGTATTATCAAACCAAAAGCAATACAAAAATTTAGCAAGACCCAATTAAGGAATGAAACTAAAAAGAAATTATCTTTTTCGTTTATGTTAGATTTGATTTATAATAAAATTCCAACATAATTTCAATGTTTTTTCTCATTTCTTTCAATTTTACCTAGCCTAAAACTTAAAAGATTGAATTGATGTAAATAGTTTGATTATAGTTTGAATTTTTTACATTACATTTAATCAATAAAATAAATTTAAGGAAGTGCCTTGAAATCAATAGTAATTTCTTGATAACATTTTTTTTTGTAAATTTTTACTTTGTCATTTCAAATTTTCACTTTTTAAGAAACAAATAGAACTTGAACATAAAAATAAATATTGCAAATATATATTTTTTCATTTTGGTGTGAAGAAAGTTTGAAATGTCCATTTGAAAATAAATTTAAAACTTTTTAAAATATCATATTATGAAACTTGAAAAAAAAATTCACAACTTTTTTCTTCTATAATAACAAATGGAAAGAAACAAAAAGAAAGGATTTAACATTTCAAAACCTAAAAATTGGGTGTAATCACAGTAACATGTGTCATTAACAATTGTAACCATTGTTTAATTTTGTGTATTCAAATTGTGAAATGGTTCATTGTGTAATGTAATGGCTCTATCCTCAAAGCAACTTCACCCATACCTCTTATTTGGGCCTTTAACCATATTTATTTATCACATCTAACATAATGTGTTCAATTTTTATTTTTTTTCCACCCATAAACATGAAAATGGAACCACATAAGGTGAAAGATTATTTAAGTATAATCAATTGGGCCAATCAATATATTACAATACCTTGGTGGTTTTGACATAAATTAAAGTTTTTTTTTATTTGCTGAAATTTCAAAAATGTTACTTTAAATGTAAAAGTTTGATCTATGGTAAATTGATGGGTTAAATTGTTGGGGAAATGAGACAATCCTTTGAAAATGAAAGAAAAATAATGAAACATGAAACTTATGGAATTTTTGTGGATGAAATCTTAATGCCAAAAGAAGTAACAATAGAATTAGGATCTAAAAAGTTTTCCAATTCGCAAACCAAAAATAATAGAATTCTAAAAAATGAAGAGGAAAGAATGAAAATTGTCCTTCAAAAATTGAATGTTCAAAGAAAAGCCTAAATGTCTATCTCATAATATAAATGTTTTATATGGTGTTTTCTTTTTTTTAGAATGATAATTTGTAGAGGTGAATGGTGTTGTTCAAATCATGATGTGTATATTGCATTATATAATGGTCAATGAACACTTCAAATCCAAGAAATAAGTCAACGAAAAGGCTAAGTTTTATTTCTACAAATTTTTTTTGACCATTTTTTATTAAGGCAGGCCAATATGATATAATATATGAGTATGTTTTTAATAAATTTGTACAATGACATTTGCAAAAATTCATGATTTTTTTTTTTAAATCTTTATAAAAAATTACATTACCCATTTTTGGACATCACAAGGCAAAAAACTAGTACCTCTTGCTATTGCAATGTCTCCTAACTTATATTAGTAAGGAAATGTGTTAAAAAAATAATCATATATATAATTCATATTGTTGTAGGAAATTAATACCAAAGAAAATAACCAAATGACCATTTTTTGGTCTTTGGGGAACTTTTAAACTTGTGTTTCATTTTTTATCAATGTCCACACAACTTTTTAAAAGGACTCATGATTTTTATAATATTAAATAAAATATTTTATGGCATTCTACCATAGGTTGTATGACTAAAATGAAATTGAAAGTCCTTATTGGGGATGTGATTACAAATGGGAGTAGGCATTTAATTATTTTTCAAAGCCCCAAAATTGTAGGAATTCATTAAGCCATTTTCAATGTGAAAATTTTGAATTTTATGGAAGTTTTTTCATTTAAAATATTCAATAATGTATTAAGAATGGAAGGGCAATAGATAGTTCTTGCCAAATTTGATTTTTGGTAAACATATTTGTTGTGAAGGTGTTGATAACACTACAAATTGTGCAAAAATGGATTCATATCATGTCACTTTTGGTTCACCTTAATGCGTAACTACCCAAAAGATAAATAAAAATAGAATAAAGCTTGCATTGATTTTGGTCTCTACATATAAAACTCAACATTTGAATTAAAACTAGGTACATTTTAATCGTAAACTTGAAGATACTTTGGCAATTTGATTTTTTTTTTGAACTATTATGAATTGGAAAACATATGAAATACTCACATTGAATGTCGAACTTTGTATATGTATTTGTTAACAAAATTATTATGTTTTCAAGAAGCTTTATAGTTGTGAAAAATTATTGTCTTTTTTTACAATAACAAACTTATTATGAAATTAACCAAATGAATGTCATCTCCTCTTACATGGCACAATTTTCAAAAATTGTTGATTACCTTTCCCTTGTTATTTCTTGTGTTTTGAATTAATTTTGTAGTCATTGGTTGCTTGGTAATGCATTGCATTTTGCCATATTGATGAATTTCAAACTTACGAAATTTTTTGAAATCCCATCAACTTTGGAGAATTTGATGGATGATGATGTTGGAATTGTTACAGAGTTGGCTTTACTTGTTTCTAACATTAAAAGTAAATTTTTGGTGTTCTAGATGCTTTCCTTTCATTCTTAAACAAGTATGAAAAAAGAAAGGTTCTTTTTGATGTTATACCCTAGGTTAAAAAAGTTTCATGTAATATTTTCTTTTATTGGTTAGGAGTAAAGTGTGGACTATTGTTGAGAAATATCATATCATTGCAATTTGGATATCTTTGAAATAATTGACAACACATATGAATTAACCAAAGAACTTGTCAATAAGTAGTTACTAATTTTCAAATGGTATCAAGTGAATGTGAAAGATGCTAAACCTAGTGTTAAGAAAAATTGTTAAAAACCCCTTAACAACAATATAGTTGTTAATCAATTTTCAACTTTCTACTTTAATGTTAGTAATCATTTTTTTAATACGGTCAAGAAAATATGACCATTTAGATTAAAGGAAGTGTTACGTGGCACCCTTTCGTTTGATACTTTAATATTTTTTTTGGCCATTCACACCAAAAAGACAAAAACCTAAAAAGTTACCATCGTCTTCTTCTTTCAACAAAATCTTGTCGCCGTTTTACCATCTCTCCTTTTGTCCTTTTATTTTCTTCTCTTCTTTGTGGTGCGCCTCACCTCTTTGAGCTCTTGTGTTGCTTCAAGTTGTTGTTGTTGTGTGTCTTATCTTTTCAAGTTCCTGACATTGCTAGTTGATGTTATGTGCTTCATTTCTTTGAGCTCATGTGTTTCTTCAAGTAGCTAGTTGCTGTTGCATTCATCTCATCTCTTTGAGTTCCCGAAGTAGCTAGTTGTTGTTGCATTGATCTCATCTCTTTGAGTTCCCGAAGTAGCTAGTTGTTGTTGCATTGATCTCATCTCTTTGAGTTCCCGAAGTAGCTAGTTGCTGTTGCATTCACCTCATCTCTTTGAGTTCCCGAAGTTGTTGGTTGCTGCTATGTGTCTCATCTCTTGGAGCTCTTCCTAAGGTTGCTAGTTGCAATTATGCGTTTCACATGTGCACCTCACCTTTTTATCTTTATCTCTAGGTTTTCTAGTTCTCTTTTGAAAGAACTATAGACTATTTTCTTGAACACTATGTCCAAGGGAAGGAAGGGCTTGGGGGAAAATATTTTATGTGGGTGGGAAAGTGGGAAGGAGGTGGGATCTAGCCCCCTTCTTTTTTTGAACCTTGTGCTTATTAGCATTGAATTATGGCCTTTCTTTTGTGAAGGTTACCTAACATTGTAAAAAAAACTTAAAATCTAGGTTGAAACCTAGATTTAATGTTACCTAATATCAACTTAACATTAGTGCCACATAGGCCTCCACATAGGTGCCATGTCATTGTTAATGCTAACTAACATTGCATATGTGAATGCACCAAAATTTAGAAAATTCTTAACATTAACTTACCATTGGGTTATCATTAGGTCTAAATGGTGTTTAAATGTATTTTTCAATGGTGGGATAAACATGAATCCATGTTTTCTATTATTAGTTTCCTTGCTTACTCAATATTAAACATTGTGGGATCACAAATTGAAATGGAGAGGATAGTTTTTTAGTCAACATGTATATTATTCTCAAGAGATGTTTATAATCAAATAATTTTAAAATTTTGACATTTGTGAAAAAAATTGACTCAATGATATTAAGTTTGGGTGCAAATTATCTTGTTATTTTAAATGAATTGAGATAGATGTAGATTTAGAAATGAAGTTACAAAATTTTTGAAGTTCATTTGATTATGATAAATTGTGGACATATAAAATTTTCAAAAAAAAAAGGTATTTTTCATATTTTCATCATTAATTTTTATTAATTTCTCCTCTTTTGTAATTAAAAAAAATTAATTAAAAATTCATTAAAAAAAATTTCTTAAAAAAAAACTTTGAAAACCAACATTTGAGAATCACCTTACAAAATGAACTAATATTAAATTTGTGAGAACTGACACTTTGAGAACCAATTGAATCTTTTTCAACAAACAAAAATCTAATACCTTAACCAATTGTCTTAAAATTAAAATTAATCTTTCGAAAAGAATGGGGTGAATTTTTAAAAAAATTGAGATCTTGTCTAAAGAACCAAAACTAACAATTCTTGGAAAAAAGAAGAAAAAATGGGAAAAAAAACCCAAAAAAAAGAAAACCCTAATTCTTGTAGAATCACTGAATTCACTTGGGTAGGTACCTAGGTCAAGCTATCATAGCTATCACTGGCAAAGAGCACGCCACCACACATCTCTCTCTCTCTCTCTCTTCTCTTCTCTTCTCTCTTCTCTTGCAAAGCTCCTCTCATCAGAGTTTGTTTTTCAGTGTTTCATTTTTGTAATCAGATTGCTACTCATCTTCAGATCTGTATCAACATCAGCTGCCTGCTCTGGGGAGAAGGGGTTTTTGGGTGTGGGTGTTTTCTCTTTTTTGGGAAGTTCAGATTTCTCTGTATCTCCAGCAGGAGATTAGAAGCTCTAGTAGGGGAGTTTTACCTAAGGAGAGGTACATAGATTTGGAAACCTGTGAATTTAGGGCAAATGGCAGCTATGATGGCATCAACAGCTGCAACAACTGCTGCCTTGGGCTCTGTTGCTAGTGGACAAGAAGTTGGTCGGGTGAGAGATCTGATCCTCGGGACCTTCAGCCTTGTTTGGATCTCCGTCTTCTTTCTTTTTTGTTTTTGAGGGTTGATTTCTCACTGGGTCGATTTTTTATTTTTTGTTTGGGCTGTTGATGCTGTTTTAATTAACGAATCCAAGGTTTTAGGGACTCTGTTTTTCAGGATTGTTTTTTCTGGGTTGTGTTTGAATTGCTCAAGGGATTGAAGAGTTTGTGTTTTTCTGTTGCAGCAGCAGGTTTGCACCACACAAAAGATGTACAATGGTTTGAGAGTTGCTACTGCTTTCCCTGGACAGAAGAAGATGGAAGAAAGTGCCTTCGCTTCCATCAAGGTGATTTAGGACGATCTGTTGATTTTAGGTTTCTCCAGTTTTTTTGATTCTGAATTCAAGCAGAGAGAATGAATGAAGGTACCATCGAGGAGGTAGTAGTACCTGCTAAGAGGGATTAGCAACCTCTTGAGTGTGTCTGTGTTGGCTTTGTTTTGTGTAGATCCGGTCCAAGGCGACAGTGACAATGGCTGTGGCAACAGATGTCTCTCGCTTTGAAGGAGTCAGCATGGCTCCTGCAGATCCCATCTTGGGTGTGTCAGAAGCATTCAAGAGAGATAATAGTGATACGAAGCTCAACTTAGGAGTTGGTGCATATCGCACTGAGGAGCTCCAGCCCTATGTGTTGGAGGTTGTGAAGAAGGTACTGAAATTCTTGCTTGCTTTCTTTTTGAAAGAAGTCCCAAAATGCTCACTGTGCAGAAGTCCAAATTGTGATGTGCCTGTTCTTATGTCACAGCACTTGTCTTTGAATTTTTCAACTCTGTTTCTTCATGGTGTGTTTTGGGTGCAGGCTGAGAAAAAGATGTTGGAAGCTGGCGAGAACAAGGAGGTCAGGCTGTGGCATTTGTTCCCCCTTTGTTGCTGCTGGCATGTTGGTGTACAAAGAGGAACACTTGATGGATTTTATCCTGCAGGATTTGCTGGAGTCTTTCACAAACATGTGTAGGGCTAGGGTTTGGCTTTCAGAGCAAACACAAGATGTTTTGGTCTTGGTAGCTGTTGTCGTTTTTCTTACCTCTGCCATTTGTAATGTAAATTGCAGTACCTTCCAATTGAGGGCCTTGCAGCCTTCAACAAGGCAACAGCAGAACTTCTTCTGGGTGCTGACAATCCTGTCATCAAGCAGCAGAGGGTAAATCCTCATGTCCAGCAACCCAATTTTTAGGTTTCATGTAATCAAACAAAGCACAGTAGAACATTTCCATCTTCTCATTGAATCTGAGATTGATATCTACAGTTTCTTGCTGCAGTCAGTTTACTTCTGAATTATTCAAAATAATTGAATTACTTTCTAGAGTCTTGTGCAGCAAATGTATGTTCAATCCCATCCTTTTAATGGACTATTTTATGCTCTTGGTGGGATACCAGGTTGCAACTGTGCAAGGGCTTTCTGGCACAGGATCCCTTCGTTTAGGTGCAGCTTTTATTCAGAGATACTTCCCTGGTGTCAAGGTTCTGATTTCATCTCCTACATGGGGTGAGTTTTCTTGCCACAATAACAATCATGTTTCTTCTAGCACCCAGCTCTCTAGGACTTATCTTATGCAGAGTCATTTGATTTCATCTTTCCTTTTATAGCTGACCTTTCCTCTTTCCTATCCAGGTTAGGTCCTCTCAACTAGACCCTGAATGATGACAGCCACTGCATTGTGTCCCTTCTTTTATCTCACAAAATGGCAATGAGGATTGTCTGGAGGGATGTGTTTTGACGCCCTTCCAAGCCATTGACAAGTCTCATACTTGTGTTTTTTGGCCAGGAAATCACAAGAACATCCTCAATGACGCGGGTGTGCCATGGTCAGAGTATCGCTATTTTGACCCCAAAACTGTTGGCTTGGACTTTGAGGGCATGATTGCTGATATCAAAGTAAGACTTTCAGGCTGAAGTTGTCATTTTGTATATGGGTTAGGCTTTTCACATCTGAGCCAAGAACAAAACACATTCTTCTTGTGGGACATGTCTCATCAGTGCTCAGCAGTTCTCATTGACTGAGAGGTATGCGGATGGCCTGGATGACGTAGGATGCACCGAATGGATCGATTATATTGCTTCATGGATGTGCACATAATCCAACTGGCATTGACCCAACACCAGAGCAATGGGAGAAGATTGCTGATGTTTGTCAGGAGAAGGACCACACACCTTTCTTTGATGTTGCATACCAGGTAAAGCTGATCCTTCCAGGCTTTTGCATGGAAGAGATATAGTGTCAATGTAGTGGCAGTGAACAAATGTGTGCAGAACAATTCTTTGGGTGAACATCTGGGCATTGCTAAGGAGCTATTTGCCATAAGGTAGAAGAAGCAAAGGTTGTTATTGTACACAATTTGGAGGGATGGGAAGAAGCATCACTTGGTCTTGTTACATTTAAGAAAGTGGGGATTGTTACATACCAGGGTTTTGCAAGTGGCAGCCTTGATGATGATGCCAGCTCTGTGAGGCGGTTTGTAGCCCGAGGCATTGAGCTTTTTGTGGCTCAGTCCTATAGCAAGAATCTGGGTCTATATGCTGAGCGTATTGGTGCCATCAATGTGGTTGTCTCTTCCCCTGAGGTGGCAACAAAGTAAGTATAATGAGATACCTGGACTTCATCATTTGGACTCAAAACATCCTCATTCAGAGTTCCTTTTTTGGTGCCTGTTTCCATATTGGTCTCCATTCTTGTTTCCAAATGTCTGAGTGATAGCAAACTTCTTTCTACTCTCAGGGTGAAGAGCCAACTGAAGAGGCTTGCACGACCTATGTATTCAAACCCACCTGTCCATGGTGCCCGCATTGTCGCCAATGTGGTAGGAGATCCAACTATGTTTGATGAATGGAGAGCTGAGATGCAAGCCATGGCTGGTCGGATCAAGACAGTACGCCAAAGACTATATGATGAGCTTTCTACCAAGGACAAGAGTAGCAAGGACTGGTCATTTGTCCTCAAGCAGATTGGCATGTTCTCTTTCACTGGATTGAACAAGGCTCAGGTAATCTTGTCCTCGTTGCTTTGCAAACTTCGCATCATTCTTGTTTTTGGTACAGCTGAATTTCCTAGCAGGCATCACTTTGACTTGGGATGGAATGAGGACATTGGATTGGGTAGGAGGAACTCACCAGTGCTCATAACCCATTATGTGGTTGTGTTGTTGGATGGGTTGGAGCAGAGTGATAACATGACCGACAAATGGCATGTGTACATGACAAAGGATGGGCGTATCTCTCTGGCTGGTCTCAATTTGGCCAAGTGCGCGTTCTTGGCGGATGCCATCATCGACTCCTTCTACAATGTGCAGTAAAATCATGAAATTGCTTGCACTGCCCAAATTTTGCATGTGATTTCTCCTGCACCTTGCAGATCGTAGGTTTCAGAGTCTCCAATATCACATCAAGAAGAGAATTGAGAGTGGAGCTTGGTAAAGAAAAGTGGAAGGGGGTTGCTTGCTTGCTTGTCCTCAACTGCAGAACTGGGATCAAAGAGCCAAGTATTCCAAGAGTATCAGTTTGATAATCTTTTTCGAATTCTCTAAACATAGCACACAGTTAGTTCCTGCTGAGAAGCAGTCCTGATTCCTAATAAGACATGAGCTCTTTCCCCCGACTGGCTAGAAAAATTGGGATTTTGTGATACACGTTGCCTCTTTGCAGTCTTGTATTGCCAAGGCAGGTCCACTTGCGGTTTCTCTTATGGTGTCTGTTGGAAACACTACACCCCCATTTGTTCATTCGGCTGGTGTGCAAATATACAATCCGTGTTGGTCATGAAACTCTGCTACAATGGGTTTTGCTAATCTCAATCTGCATGGTGTGCAGAGAATTTGTAGTCACCTGCCACAAGTGTTATTACTACAGAACAGAGTCATAATTGTTAGTACATTACCTATATCTCTCTCTCATTCCAACATGTTTTACAATAAGTGGTGATTTTGGAAGGCAAAGATCTATGTAACTAGTGCGGTGGTGCCGTCACACTTGTGATCTGATACAAGCCACAGATTTGAACCTGCAAGAAAAAAAATATGTGAAGGGAAACTTAACAGCTCTGCTGTTTGTTCAATTAGATGATGATCTTGGCTGGAATTCTTTCTCAAATCTCGAAGTCCAAAAAATCAACACTACATTGATATAATAGATTGCAGTCCTGGAAGAGTTTTTGTCTGATTTACTTTGCAGGTAGTTGATCTGTACATCTTGTGGTCTGCATCTTTTGCTTGAAATGTTTTTGCAGCCATTGCCACAACACAGAATACATGAAGGTTTGGTTGATCCAGCTGGTTTTGTGCACAAATTTGCCAATTATACCAAATCAGGATCACATCTAGTAATAAATTGCAGCATTTTGGACAACATAGCCATCTGTGAAAAAGAGGCAGCCATCCATCAGAGGAGCAGATCTGATGATGATCATGATGATGTTCCGTTGACCAAACACGAGCTAACAACAGAATGAGGTTTTCAACGATCTAGAGAACTCCTAGATTGCAGCTTCCACTATCAGGAAAAGTCATGTCGCAAATTGAGGTCGCCTACGACGAGAGAGAAAGCCAGAAAGAGAGAGAAATAGAGTAGGAAAGAGTGTTGTTGCAAAATCGTTCAGGAGAAAGTCCTGCTGCAAATCGAGGTCGTGCACAAGGAGAAGAAAGCCAGAGGGAGAGAGAGAGAGAGAGAGAAGGAAAAGAGTGTGTCCGTT
>Ga0209611_10015278_pt1 | contig 10046 bp, 5 predicted proteins | sample S1TSphgellanicum_3_FD_187693 | JGI IMG/M metagenome (GOLD analysis project Ga0209611, IMG submission 187693) | Host-associated microbial communities from peat moss isolated from Minnesota, USA - S1T2_Fc - Sphagnum magellanicum MG (SPAdes) (version 2) | ecosystem: Host-associated > Plants > Peat... | reverse complement strand
GTTGTACATGGCTCATCTCATGGAGCAGTAAGGATTATGCAGAGCTTGATTAATTGACAAAGCCTACATTGGTCAAAATGTCCACCTGATGATTAGTTACCTCAAACATTCTGTCAGACCTGCCTGAATCTTTAGCAAAAGATGATGGAAAATTTATGATTGTCCCAAATGATCATCCCACCCTCAACTCCCGTCTTTCATGCAGTTACTGTAACTCTATATGTTTTGGGTCTAGGTTTTTGCTTACAATAGCTCCTTTCATCCAAGCTGATCTTCATCCTCGAGCTTCATTCATTGGATTAATGTTCCTTCTAGAACCTCACGAATTCGGGATTTTTTTCTCAAATTCCTCAAGTACATCCATTGGCCAAGATCCCCAGCATTAATTACCATTAAATGGTGACTGCCATAGGTGGGCTGGAGCATTTTTACAAAAGTGCTGTTACAAGTGGTGATGGAGGAAGTCCCTAGGTCTAGATGTGCTAATCTAATTATTCTTGTTTTTTTAAATGGTGAAAAAGTCCCTAATGATCACAATTTTTGGGGGTGTTTTTTTGAATTGCTGAAAAACAAATTCATCAGGTTCTTAAATTTCATCACAAAAACACTGTCACTACTTATCTATCTACTTATTTATATATTTTAAATCATTTTGGATAGAATGGGGATTGGCAATGAATATAAGGGCATTCATGGCACTTAAAAGAGGATGCCATTGAAGAAGATCCTTCACATTCCTAATGAATGGGCATGATAGCCCTCCCCTTTCCTAGAGGGATTTGGATGGATATGAAGTGCCTTTGTGCCTTCCACAATCGAAATACACTAATGAAATTTTTCAAGTGCTTTGTGATATGTACTCCACACTCCCTAATCTATGGGGCATGTTTCTCACTTCTGCAATTATTAATGACTAAGAGCATCCCCACTGGTGCTTCGTATGAGACCCTTGCTCATTAAAATTAGATGAAGAAAAGTGAAGATATGTCGATTTGGCTTAGGAAAATGGTTTTTTTCTTGCAAATTTGGTGAGTTTGCGGAGGCTAGTAAAAGGTGCATCAAAGATGTGCATGTGACTTGATGTGTAATTTGATTACTTAGGGGTAAGTTGGGTGTAAGTAACTTCATGTGTAACTTGATTACACAATTACTTAGGTAATTGTTTTATGGGGTAAGTTGAATGTAGGATTCCATAATGCATTGACTTATGTTATGTGCACCATGTGATGTTGTTTTCTTGTGATTAATTGTGAAATCACATGGGGAACCATGTGATGTTGTTTGCTTGTGATTAATTGTGAAATCACATGGGGAACCATGTGATGTTGTTTGCTTGTGATTAATTGTGGAATCACATGGGGAACCATGTGATGTTGTTTGCTTGTGATTAATTGTGGAATCACATGGGGAACCATGTGATTTTGTTTTCTTGTGATTAATTGTGAAATCACATGGGGAACCATGTGATTTTGTTTCCTTTTGATTATTTGGGGAACCATGTGGTGGATAGGTTTTAGGAAGTTTCTTGAGTAGTTTCCTTTTGGTTAATATATAAGGAGGTGTTTGTGACCTTGAGATACACCTTCATTTTGTACAAAGTTATGATATGAATACAAAGTTGTGAAAATTGAAGTTTTGATTTTGGAAAAGCTTTTGGTTTTTGAATAGTTTTGGTGTTATTTATATGTAGTTCATGGAAGGAGAATGGTGAGGCTTACATAACCAATAGTAGGTTGGGAGGATAGTTTTACAACCAAAAACATAGATTTCATAACTATGTAGTAATCATACATAGTTTCGGTCCTAAACCCGCTCATGTTGTACATGCACCTGCTAGAAAAAAGTGTAATAAATTTGATCTGAATACTTCTCCCTATTTTTGATTGGCTAATCATAATGATTGGTCAAGGTTGTTTGTTATTAATAGTTCGCATCTATTTCAGTCTTACAAATGGGGTTAAAAAAAACAAATAACTACACTTGGATTTGAGAAATAGTTTTACAGGGTCACATACTGAACAACAGTGGGGATGATCTAAAACCGTTATTTGCTCTATATAAACGCATTTGGCATGTAGTTTTTCACATCCCAAGTTAGCCAAGAAATCCATGTTTAAAATAGATGTTCTTTCTTGAAGCATATGAAAGTCATTGTTAAAATGTTTAGAAACCAGTACGCAGACTTCACCACAAAAGACATTAATAGTTTAGGTCTCTTATGCCACCATTATTAAACTAGAGGTTGGTCAAGCTTGGTCTCCTAACAGATGGTTAAACCAATTTTAACTTGCCTCGAAATGAATGCATCTAGCATGATGCAATGAACAATTTTTTCCCAATTTTGTGATATAGTTGAGGTGGCAATCATCCAAAAGACAATTTAACACGATTTGGCTATTAACAAAATATGAAAAAAAAATTCAAGCCTTATATATATTGTGCTACCTACTTGAACAATGTATAAAAATCTGGTGATTCTTTTTTAATGTTATGAATTTTGGCAATTTTTTCAGAAAATCATTTAAGTTGCAAATAAAAATTTCCAAAATTTTGTAATAGTGCAAAACTTCAAACATGGAAAGCTATGTAGCTTTCTATATTATCACTCTAAACAAGTAATGTTGTACCAACTAAGGGAACTTCAATTACACTATTACAATAGTCATTTTCATTTCAAGTGATGCTTGTAGTCTCTTTGTTTAGTTTTTCATTTTACATGTACTTTATGCAAAGACATCTGAAAGCAATTGATTTGATTGAAGAAAAATTGGTAAAGTAAAAAAAGAGTGCTATTGCCACAAATGGCAGTGTCATATCCTCGTTCCCAACAATTTTTTTCTCTGTTATGGGCCTTTGGACATGCTTTTGTCCAATACCCAAATTTGGTTATAGATATCACACATTTATTTTCTGAGTTCAATTGTTAGAGTGTAATCTTGAAGAGTTGATAATCTTTCAAGAAAATCACATGTGAACATTTTGAAAATTTTAAAAATCTATGATTGACTAATTTTTCCTATATCTATCCAAACATTAAGATGAAAGGAAAAGTCTTTAAAGACCCAAATGTTCCTTGATGCAAAAATTGGGAAAGTTGACTGCACATCATGGAATTAAGGACTTTCATCATGTACCAGGTGCCCATTCAAAAAAAGGGATAAATTCAAAATTTTAAACATCTTCAACGTTATATTGAAATGTACATCATTATAAGAGGAAGGTAATGAAATAATGTTATCTTTTGAAAAAGTATTTAGGGAAAGCATGCCAAGCCTAATGGTAGGGGCATGTACTATTCATGTATATTCACACTTTGACAAGGTGAACATATCCAAAAACTGTAAAATAGATGAAGTAACTCGTGGGTACCTAAAGACCTCTACAATGGGCCTTTTGGTTTGCAAAAAATAAGGGTCAATCATTAGGTTCTTTTACAACCATGCTCATACATCAGAAATCAATTCTTTGATTTTTGGGAAACCATGGATATATATATATATATTGAAGAGTTGCCCTGAAAACCAACCAATATTTGGTGTGGTTACTTTCTCTTGGAGAACCAACTGCCTTTTAAGAAAATGATCTGCAATCTTGGTCGCTCTGATAACGTGCATGACCTAGATCTCACTAGTGAAAAGAAAAAAATCATTAGGGAATGTTTTTCCGAATTTTGATCCAAAAATATGATTTCAATTAATACAGGGGAACAAGTGGCCAAAATTGACCAAATTTAAAGGATAAAATCTCCAGATGTTTTAATGATAATTTCTCATAAGTAGCCAAGAATAGAGAAGGATTTTTTGTTTAAAATGGTTTCATCTTTGGTGTATAGCAAAATTTGGATAAATCTTTTTCTACATGATCATCATCACTTTGGCTACATTTTTAAATTGACTAAAGACCCTCTGGATCTGACTTAAGAGCAAGAGAATCAAATAATCAGCGTGTACAGTAGGTGGGCATGTACAACATGAACGGGTTTAAGACCGAAACTATGTATAATTACTACATAGTTATAAAATCTATGTTTTTTGTTGTAAAAATATCCTCCCACCCTTCTATTGGTTATGCAAGCCTCACCATTCTCCTTCCATGATCTACACACAAACTACACCAAAACTATTCAAAACCAAAAGCCTTTCCAAAATCAAAACTTGAATTTTCACAAACTTTGTATTCATACCATAACTTTGTACAAAATGAAGGTGTTTCTCAAGGTCACAAACACCTCCTTATATACTAACCAAAAGAAAACTAATCAAGAAACTTCCTAAAACTTATCCACCACAAGGTTCCTCAAATAATGAAAAGGAAACAAAATCACAAGGAATAAAATCACATGGTTCCACATGTGATTCCACAATTAATCACAAGGAAACAACATCACATGGTTCCCCATGTGATTCCACAATTAATCACAAGCAAACAGCATCACATGGTTCCCCATGTGATTCTATAATTAATCACAAGCAAACAACATCACATGGTGCACATGACATAAGTCAATGCACCATGACCAAATTATGGAATCCTACACTCAACTTACCCCATTAAATAATTACCTAAGTAATTGTGTAATCAAGTTACACATCAAGTTACAGGCATTCACAACAAATGTGCACAAAACTTTCAATAGTTGTACATGGCTCAGCTTGTGGGCTTGGGTGAAGCAACACCCACACTAGTACCATGATATATCCATAAAATTTCATCTAAATTGCTAATAAATGTTATAAGTATCCCATGTTTAGACTAATTAAATCAGGGTCTCTTAGTCCAAATCTAACATTTTTTGAGTTTAATTGGGCCACTGAAAGGCCTTGCTCAAGAAGTTGAAAGTACCAGCACAGATGCTTCAATATAGAAGAAGATCATGCATGGCTTAATTAATTAACAAACCCTTCTTCCGTCAATATGTACATCTACTGATTAGTTACTAAAAATTTCTCTCAGATTTGCTCGAATGTTTAGGAAATGAGGATGAAAATTTTATGAATGTCCCAAAAGGTTATCCCACCCGCAACATGCATCTTTCATCCACTTACTTTACATCTATGTTTTGGGTGTAATTTGCTCCTTTGAAGGCCTCCTTTTATCCAAACTTATCCACATCCTTCAACTTATTTTATTAGATTTAAATTCCTTTTAGAATCTCACTAATAGTTTTGAATTAGTAAATTTTAACCATCTTTGTATGTGTATGTATGTATACAAAAAGATTTCACCCTTATTAATAGGAAAGCAGGAGTAGGGTTTATTAAAAACTTGAACTAGGACTAGGGTTCAGAATTACCTAGTTCTAAAGTATGTCATTATTTTGAAATTATTGGGGATGTAATTATAGGTGCGTGCATGTGGCCAGGTTGAACGCACCTACACTAGTACCTTCTTGAGTGAGGCCACACAACAAGGCCCAGTCATTAGTGCTAGAAAGCTAAATTTGGAGGCCTAATATGGATACAGTTAAGTACATACGGATGCACATATGTATGTACAATAAATCAATCCTGGCTAATGTGAATTCAACATGTGGATCAACTATGAATATTAAAGTATTCTTAAAATGGGGGATGTTTAAAACTAATGATTTTAACACCACATGGTAACTATAGATCACCACCAATGAGGAAAACCCAATAAAAAGTAATAGAAGTTGTAAACTACTAACATGGACCTTAATCACTTGACTTGATCTATCACTTGGTCCAAACTATTTTTCATTCCCTTTTTAGGTTTGAAAGGGGTTTAGCAACCAAATTAAGATGGCAATCAACCCAAGCATTTTATTTTTCCTTGGAATCTTTTTCCTTGGAATGGGAATTGATGCCACTTAAGAGGGTGCAATCCAATGTAAGGAAAATGTGTAGGGTAAAACCCCAATGTGGGGGGCATTCCCAAAATAAGGAGCCTAGGAAAAGATGGTCATAGAATCTAGCCATGCATTTAGAGATTTTCCCGATCCACATATGGCGTTAACCCATAGGATAACATTCATGAGGTGAAGGTTATCATGAATTTAGACATACCTAGATTAGGAGGCATATGAGATGGAAGGTTCTCGTGGTTACTCCTTAAGGGTGCACCGGATCTTACACTTACTTAGAGATCCAAACATCTCACAACTCACCTAATATAGCATCCAAAATTTGCATAAGATCCCATGATGACATGGCCTTCATCCTTCGCTTAGCTCGCTTAGTTGAAGACATATGCAATTGCTGCATTCGAATCAATATCCAACTCAAGTGCGATGACTTTCCTGCTAACAAATGTGATTGCCTACTGATGGAAAAGGAGATGCATTTGGATGCCGCCATTGGTCAACGCCACATGGTGTGAAATTTCATGAAAAAGTTTGTTAGGCATCATGCCCCTGATCAACTTGTTTCGCCTACCATAATCCCTTATCACTATGACGACGTGTTGTGATGATGGTGGTGGTGATAGCCGCATGACTCTCTCGACTGTTGCACCTCAAATTTAGATCTAGATCGAAGATTTTCATGGCAATTTCACCATGCCTCATTATGGGTATTTGTGCCCATCGGCCGATTATTTCAACTTTCACTTCATGGTGTCGAATTTTGTGGTTGTCGACCAGACTAACAATAGCAATGATGTGTTTTTCTATGATGAACGGACTCAAGGCAAGGATGTTGATGCCCTATGCAACTTGCTATTCACCTACCATCTGGAAAAATTCAAAACGTTGCTAAACCATAAAATAGCAATGCTGAAAACTCTACTCATAATCCTCGACAACTTTGTCAGTCAGAACAAGTCATAGCTTATCATGCAGTTCTTTGCTTTGCTCTCCATCCTGTTCTACTTGAAGGTTGTGTTGGTGTACTTGATCCCAAGACATTCCCATAATACCACCAATCAAGTCATCGCGTGGTGCCACAATGCAATGAAAGGTAAGAACTTCTAATTTCCAATGGTGATTGTTGAGGCCGTCAACAAAATCAAGGGGGTTAACACGAGCTTCATTGATCATCATGATGCGTGGTGCCTGTGCTATGTTGGTTGGGGTCCCATCGTAAAAAACACTTCAAATTGTTACCTGTTCAGTATACATTCAATTATTTCTTTGAATTCGATGAAGGTGATGTCAACATGCGATCCCTGTGCTCAACGCCGAACAGTGAGGCCATCAACGTACCACTGGTAAACGCCACAAATATCAGCTTGATCCGTCAATCACTTCTATCTAATTTATTCAACGCCACCACTATCATAATCGAACAAGTAGCATTCTTGCCCATCCATTTGTTGATTACACCTATGCTATCACTCATTAAGAAGAAGCTAATCTCCCTAGGGCGTCTCAAACACCTGTCGTACTACCTTGAGATTCCTGGTGTTCTCCATGTGCAAATCGATGACGAGTAGGAACAGGCGTTCGTAACAACATGCAAGAAGAAGTGGCAGCTTGCAACGGTAGATGCGATGGTGGAGTCAGTGCCAAACTGACACACTCTCAAGTCCTGGGTTGAACCCACTTGAAGGTCCAACTATGTGTAGTTGCGGAAAAGTGGGACTTAAGGGGCGCTCCTGACTTCCAACACTAAAGAGGGGTAGAAGGGCGTGCTAGAAGTCCCGGGATTAGACTAGGAAGATGGATTAGAAGATCAAGCACAAATCTGCATCCAAAACCAACCACAAAAGGGTCAGTTTACATTCGGGAACACCCTTGGGTGTTGGGACAAGCCACAGGCAACTTGGACTACTTGACTCACCACGGCCCGGACTCGGGGGAAGCCACCACCTTCCCCCATATAGCATTTTCTGCAATTCTCCGCCAAGGCTACATCCAAATGACCTTTTTTCCCAAGACTCCCAAGTTAGAGTCTCGAAACTGTCCCGGGTTGGAGTTTCGGGACTTTGGACAGCCACACCTCCTCGCCCCGAGCTTGGATCGGGACGAGCTTTGAATTAAAGTTGTAGCTCTTGTCTAGAGCTTTCCAACGCCATGTTGCATTTCTTGAGGCGATGTTGGGAAAAGGTCGATTCTTGACTTTTAATGGTCGGGAGTCAAACTGGCAGTTTGACTCCCGACCCTTCTTTTGCCCATAACTTGGGCTGTAGATGTCCAAATGAGCAATGCAAAGCAATTTTGGACATCTACGCTTCAAGAGCTTTCCATTGATATAAAGAACGCATTAAGGCAAGGAGATTTGACCCTTCAAATCGTCTTTTGAGTTTTCGAGAGTCCCGGAGGACTCCAAGTGTCCACTTTTGGGAGTGGGAGTTACATTCTCCCACTTTGCCCAAAGTGGGGTTGCGACACAAACACATTAGCTCCATCAGCGCCGATCAAGGTGAAGCCGGGACACCCCAAGAAGAAGGTGGTTGTCACATCAAGATTGCCTCAGAAATCAATATTACAGTTCTTCTCCAAGTAATCATCATAGCCTTGAGGCCAGACTAATCAATACAACACATTAGGTTGCCATATCAACTGGAAAAGGTCTTTATGGTTTTGGATAGATCTCAGCGAGAGCAATCGATTGTCACCTTTGTTTTCTAAATCTAACAAATATTGATGGCACTACGACATTTATTGGAGGCTAGGGTCCCACCATAAGGTTCAATTTCTCCAAGTGCCTTGTGATATGTACTCCCCGCTCCCTAATGTATGGGGCATGTTTCCCATTTCTGCAGTTATTCATGACTTGGATAGTCATTTGTTTCATTAAAGCATGGAGATACATGGCTTTTCACATGCCAAGTTCCAACTTGCCTTTTTTGAGCTAGCTAAGTTACCCAAGTTACCAAATAGGTGTTTTTGCTTGAAGCAAGCTGGTGCCCCTACAAATCTTCCACACATATGAAAGTCATTATTCATAAAAAAATGTTTGTAGGCATAATAACCAATACAGAGAGTACCTCAAAGAACATTGAATGTGTAGGTGTTTCATAGGCTAGAGGCTGGTCAAGCCTGGGCTCCAAATTGACAGTTAAATCCTTTGTAAATTACCACAAGCTGATGCATCTGGGGTGATGCAATAAGGTAAAATTTGAAGACTAAACTCCATGCACAAGTTTTTTTTTCCCAATTTTATGATATAGCTGGAAATTGTGGATGATGTAATAGTACATGGCTAATCACGCCAGGCTTGAATCGCTATGGGACACGAATACCAATGAAAAATTGTTTTCTATCCACAAACCATCATCCATCGACACATCCTGCATGGGTCGCCGGGCAAGTGCTGGTTATCTCTGCAAGCCCGGCTGGTGTGCGGACTGACAGACCAGCCGGTGACCATGACAGGGCTTCCGCTGCAAGCCTTTCGATTTGTCGTGTCTTGGGCACCACGGTCCCCGGGAGCTCCAGGCCATCCCGAGCCGACGAGAGAGGTTTGTTCCCTGACCTCCTCTTCTCCGGAGCGCTCGCAAGTCCCGAGACTGGCGGGCTTTGTTCTTCCCTGACCTAAGGACCTTGAAGGAAGGATCAACAGCTATAAAACGCGAGAAAGAGAAACACCTGCGGCGCAGACTTCCATTGCATTGTCTTCCATTCTTCTCAACTGAACTCTTCATAGCTCATCCTCTGGCGTCTCCTGCTCCTCCTTTTCCTCCAGCAGGTGCTGCTGGCTCTCTCCCGTGTCTGCACTCTTCTCTCAGGAGCCGCCTATGATCTAGTGCGGCTTCTACTATCTTTTTTCTTCTACTTGCAACCTCTTCTCTTCTAATCTCGTTTGTGCATTGCTGCTGCTTTTGGCTGTTGATCATCATCTCTGCTTTAACAGAACAGCAGCTTGGGGACCACGCAGAGACTAATTCGTTTTCGTCTTTCCACCACCACCTCTGCAATTGTTCCAAGGTTAGTTGTCATTTCACTCACGTATTGTCGTCACGGCGCGTTCCCTCCCTCTCTCTTCCATTATAGTTTCTTTCAAGGTCGTTTACTAGGATCGAAAATAGGTCGAGTCTAATTCACCTGGCTCACAGTTTTGCAACGGTTTCTAAAGGTTTTCGGTGTTTTTCTCATATGGTGGGTTGTCATGCTGAGGGATTGGTTATGCGGCGTTTCCAGCATT
>Ga0209611_10015277_pt1 | contig 10047 bp, 13 predicted proteins | sample S1TSphgellanicum_3_FD_187693 | JGI IMG/M metagenome (GOLD analysis project Ga0209611, IMG submission 187693) | Host-associated microbial communities from peat moss isolated from Minnesota, USA - S1T2_Fc - Sphagnum magellanicum MG (SPAdes) (version 2) | ecosystem: Host-associated > Plants > Peat... | reverse complement strand
GAATCTATCAATGTTGAATTATGAATGATGCTTGGAAGGCAAAATAATTAACTTCATCTACGAACGCAACCTAATAACTAGACATACATTCGCATTCGTCCTTCATCGGTAGCATTTGTGCTTTCAAGCACAGTCACCTTGTAGAACCGGAGGTAGAGGGACAAAAATTACCTCACAAATCCCACAATTTTTCTTTTTCACATATAGTGAAAAATTTACATTGGATGTTTAAAATCCACTTGTGACAAGATACCAACCTATCTTGTCTAACCAATCTTTAGGTGTTTACTTTAAGCCGTACAAAGTTTTTTTCAAACTATAAACCAAATTAGGATGTGTTTGGTTCACATAACCTGGTGGTTGTTCCATGTACACTTCTTCCTATAAATCTCCATGAAAAAAAACATTATTTACATCCATTTGATGTAAAGACCATCCTTTTGCTACTACCATAGCAATGATTACTCTTACAATAGTCATTTTTACAACTAGACTATAGGTCTTTTCATAGACTATGCCATAAGTTTAGGCATAACCTTTAGCAACCAATCTTGCTTTATATCTACTCATAAATCCATCTGCATTGTGCTTGACTTTTTACACCCATTTGCACCCAATTGTTTTTTTGTTCTTTGGTAAAGCTACCAATTCCCAAGTAGCATTAGCATCCAACACCGCCATCTTTTCATCCATGGCATTGTCGCAATTATAATTTCCAACCGCTTGTTCAAAACAAGTGGGTTCAACCTCCTATATTACTCTCACCATGTATACATAATGATGAGTTACAAAACCATCATATGTGAGTCTTCGTACATGGTACTTGACTTGTGTGAATCTCCATATTCCACTATTATTGTCAAGCGTTTTCAAAGTTTTATTAGCCATTCGAGCTCTGAGAATAATAACTGAAGGAACTCTTGATTCTTCACCCACACTCTTCTTTGAATCAATTGACTCACCATCTACATGAAAATTTCTAAATGATGTTTGAAAACTACCATGTACCATGTTTGAAGATCTTAATCTTCCTTTCCATGGAGTGCTATTAAACTCAGTAATTGAAGATTCTTGTGGTCCACTCATAAATTGTGATTCTTGTTCCATATTTGATGAAACATCACCATTTTTAGCCTTTCCATCTTCTGCTATCTTCTATGGTGAGTACAACTAACCATTTCATCAAACACAACATTTCTACTCATTTGCAATTTTTGAGTGGAAGGGTTGAAGCATTTATATCCTTTTCGTTCTAAGGAATATCCAATGAAAAAACATTTTTCAACTTTTGGGTTTAGTTTTGATTTCTTTTCATCAGGAACATGCCCGTATGTAATGCAATCAAACATTTTAAGGTGTGAAACATATAGTTTCTTGCTTGTGAATTTTTCTTTGAATGTCATGCCATGAATTACCACTATGGGTGTTCGATTCATGATATAGACTAAGTTATTATTGCTTCAACCCAAAAGTAATTTGGCAAATTCTTCTCATTCAATATGGCACGTGTTATTTCTGCAATGTACATGTTATTCCTTTTGGCAATTCCATTATGCTATGGGGAATAATTATATGAATATTCCTTTGAATTCCATGTTCCCTCAAGTATTCATTAAATTCATTGAAAAATATTTTCCCCCTCCATCGGACCTTAGGCATTTGATGTTCACACCCTTTTCCTTCTTCACCATTACTTTGAAATTCAAAAATGTTGAAACACTTCACCTTTGTGTTTCATGAAGTAGACCCACACCTTCCTTGTGTGGTCATCAATGAAACTCACATAGTACGTACATCTTCCAATGGATTTTGTCTTCGTGGTCCACACATCTGAGTGGATCATTTTCAAAGGTTTGGAACTTACATGAGTTGTTTGAGCTGGGAATGGATGCTTAACTTGCTTCCCCAATTGGCATGTTTCACAAGCTTTTGACATCACCTCTTTGTTCAAAATTTGGAAAGACCTCCAATAATATTTTGTTTTTCCATCAATTTAATTCATTGGAAATTAACATGGCCAACTTACTTGTGCCAAATTCCAATGTCTCCAACTCCCTTTCCATGTGTGAATAACATGGAATTCACCTCAAGCATGTTCACATCCAAGTTGAACATTCATCCATTCCTTTTCCCTTTTGCAATCAATTTGTCTTGGTTCTTCATGTCTTCCACAAAACATCCATTAAAATTGAATGTCACCTATAAACCTTGTTCTGCCATCTAACCTATCGAAACTAAATTTTTTGTTATGGTTGGAACATAAAGTACATCTTTCAAGTACCTTGTTTGCCCATATTACATGGACAATGGCACCTTGCTAATTTGTGTGATGGGATGTGTAGTGTCATCACCAATTTCCACAAACCTCGATTTCAAATCCCTTGTGTCTCTAAACCATTTTCCATGACTAGTCATGTGGTTTGAAACTCCATAATCCACATACCAGACATTGTTATCTAATATATTTCTTATCATTGAATTTGCCACGTGTTGCATCATAAACAATTGTTCATCACCTTGATTGTTAATTGATGCATAATTCCCTTGTTGTGGCTTTCCATTTGGTGCATCATGTTCCCTTTGATAACAGTTTTTTGCCATGTGCCCAGGTTTCTTGTAATAATAACAATTGGAGTCATTATTTAGTTGTTAACCTCGATGACTTTTACCGTGACCTCCATGACTTCCTCTTTCTCTAAAGTTTCCTCATCCACCTCCATAAGGTTGACTTTCATGTTAGTACTTTCCACCATGCGAGCTTCCATGTCAACCTTGAAATGAGGTCTTACCACCTCTACCTCTACTTCTATTAATATTTGAGTAGAAAACATTTTCTTGTGATCCTCCATTCAATGAAGTATCAACAATTCTCATTTATTCACTTATAAATAGGGTTATTAAGTCTTAGAAATCGAAAAATATTTTTCAAACTATAATTGAAATACGAAACTGGCTATAATCTTTTCCAAGTCCATTCAAGGTCACAGCCACTAGATCTTCATCATCTACATGGGCTCCTATAGATGCAAGAACATCTGCAAGGTTTTTCACCTTTATAGAATAGTCACTGATGTTCATCTTGTTTTTCTATAGATTATGCAACTTTTGTTTGGGTTACATTTTATGGGCTTGTGTATTGGTGTTATACATCTTCACCAATGTATCCCAAACTTGTTTAGGTGATTTTGCATCTTGAATGAGCACAATCATGGAATTAGACACATTCACAGAAAGCCAATACAAGACTTTTCAAGTTTTTTCATACCAAGTTTTATTAGCTTGAATTTGTTGTTGTGTGGGGTTTTTTGGGAGAGGAGGTTCTTTTTCATCACCAATTATGAACTCCCAATAACCTTTCCCCATCAGAAAATTCATAATCCTAAATTTCCACACTTGAAAATCGTTTTTGTCTAAATTTTCAATTACAACTTGAGAAAGACTGTTTGCCATCTCTCAAGGCAACACTCAATGTCTTCCTGGGGTTTCACAAATGATTTGTTTTAAAAAATGATTTTATTTCTTTCCTTGGGTTTCTAGGGTTAAGATCAAGGTTTTCTTTCCTTAGGTTTCTAGGATTAGGGTTAGGGTTAGGGTTCAACAAGATGGACCTTGCATATGTATGTATGTCTTGAGTATTATACAAAATTTTATACTATCATCTCTCAAAATTTTATTTCATTTAACTTCATGAAATGAGAAATCTTGCTACTTCTTTGAAATCACTTCAAACCAAGACCTGAACACAAAATGACTTACGACTTGTTCTCAACACTTCTAAACTCCTTGAGATTTTGGGGGACACATTAAATATGTCTTCTATATCTGCTCAAATTTTCAATTTTATTGATAATGATCACAAAAAATTATCATTTTCAAAAGAAATTAATTTCAAAATTAAGGTTGAAACTTTAGATACTTGGATCTCTCTTAATACATATTCAAATGACATGAATGTTTTTTCACATATATAGTCTTTTATGATTTATAAAATCTCAAAATTATAGATCCAAAAATACTCAAACAAAAGAGATATGACTAAAAAACCAAATCTAACATAGAGTTTTCAAAAGTTCACAACTCTCACAAAACATATCCTTTTCTTTTGGAATTTTGATAATAGAAGTGTCTTATAGTCTTCTATAATCTCTCTAAGTTTCATCCCAAGATCTTTTCACAATATATCTAAATCTAGATTTAAAGATCTAACTTTCACAACCTTTGATATGTTAATTTCTTCTCACCTCTTTTCTTTTCTTTTCTTTCTTTTCACATTCTTTCTTTTCCTCATTTTTCTTTTACACTTGACAAACTCTTATGATATTAATAAAAACTTTCAAGCTTTAGTTTTAAAAACTTTCTAGCTTTAGATCTCTTTCAACTTTCTCATCAAATAACTTAAGCTTTGATACCATGTTAACAAATAGGAAATCTAGTCAAGTGCAAACATAAATCTTTATTAGAAGGAAATTAAAACATGATGCTCACAACATGGAACATAACATCAAGAACTCCTCAAGGTTCTTATCACATGAAATACACAAACTTGTGCAATGAAAAAAAAAAAACCAAACCATCAACACCAAGGTATTTAACTAAAAGACCAAACCACAAATAATCAAACTAATATAAATAAAGAAAGTAATTCAACCTTGTGAAATAACCTAATTACTTTCCTACTCTAGTAACTAATGAAACCTAATTAGTTGAGCTTGAATTCTCAACAAGTGTGACATTAAACAAAGGCTAAACATGCAAATTTAAACAACATGTAACCATGGATGGAAGGATTTCTTCGAATAATGTTTTTCGATAAGGGAAAACCACTTTGGGATCCAACCTCAAAGCTAACCTCCACATCCACACATTTTGACATGTGTTTAAGGGGAGCCTTTTTGTCGTAAGTAACATCAAGTCTTCCAAAAATAATTTTTGATTTTCATATTGCTTCTTATAAAGAATTGTGCTCCCAAAAAATGCAGAAATTACACTTGGTGTTATTTTGGAATGTTTCTTGGTTAGTTGGATAGTCCTACAACTCACATCACACATTGCTTGTGACTTTGAAATGTTGTCTGTAATAGCAAGTTGTTCAACATATGTAGTTACAAGTTCAAAATGCTTAAATTCAACATGCCTTTTCATGGAACTTGTCCTAAAAAAGGTGTTATATGCAATGATTTCCTTCTTCCCTTTTATCTTAGACTTATCAATCAAAGCGAGAAAGACAATGTGGGGAAAGAAATGCTACATGTCAATTGTTGCACTTGATCACAAGTGGGAAAATCCCCATTGTTTACAACAAAAAAGGCCTAGGGAACAAACTTACAACTATAACTAGCCCAAAATTTGTCTTGTTTGTGTAAAAACACTAAAGATTCTACTCAATCTCTATCTTTACTAGGTGGAACAAAGGTGTTCATGCTAACATCTATAGATGAAGAAGTTGTTCCTCTAAGTGGAGTGCTAAGAGGATTAGTGCAGCCAAGGACTATACTTGCACATTAACTCCTTGAGAGGGTAGTGAACCTGAAGTCTCCATGCCCAAATAATTTTCATGTTGTCTTGCCATACCTAAAAGATTGCAAAAAAAAAGGAATCAAATTTCTTATCCCAATGTTCTATGACTACTTTCAATCAAATTCAAACATGTTAAATGAAAATAAAAAATAGAACTCACTTGGAAAAAAATTTGTTGTTGGAACTTTGATTTGTTGTTGTAGATTCTCACTACTATTGTAAAAAATCATTGCTACTACATGTTGAAAGAAATCATTGCTACTATTTAATATCATAAGAAATCATTATTGCTTCTTATTGTAAAAAATCATCATTATTGGTGTTCATAGAAATCATTATTGTTGTTGTTGCCTATATAGAATGCATCAAATTGTGCAAAATCAATTTGGAAAACATCTATCATTATTGCATTACATATTGGAGCTTGAACAATACTTCATGTGGGTTTAAAATCTAATCTCACATGTTGTGAATAACATCATAGCACTAGCTACTTATTTCAAAATGAATCATAAAACCAACACCAATAGTGTTGTACACATTGAACATCAAAATTAAAACCATCATAATCCATTAAAATTGAAATTACCTCTACAATTGAGAACAAGTGAAAGTCTTAAACCATTATGGAATCTCTTCAACATTCTTCGCACCCATCTATAAATCAAAGAGTTACATAGAAATGTAATAGGCATAAATCCAAAAGGAATCTTGTGATAGAAAAATCTTGGACCTTTATTGTAAAGGTGCAAAATTTCACACAAAATAAATATGGTTGAATAAGAATTCAAGGAGCTGTAAAGGAGCTGCATGAGAGCTCTAATGCTTTAATGCTTTTAGCTCTGCACTTTGAGCTCAAAGTTCAAATCCTATGAGTATTTGCATTAGAAGGCTATGTGTTGGCATAAACATTTTGATCATTGTCCCATATATCTTATAATCCTACAAGTGATTAGTATACACCCAATATGTAAACTTTGCCTTGAGCTTTGAATTTACACTCTTCAACTTTTTTTTCTTTTACACACATGTACAAATCCAAATTTGGTGGTAATCTACAAGAGTGTCATGGATATGGATTTGTGACATGATGCAAATGAAAAAGTTTTGTCCTAAATTTCTTTGATGGAAGTTCCCTTCTGTTAATGGGATATTTCTCTTTCCCACTTGCTGCAAATCTCTTTTCCTAAATTTTGAAGAGATACAAATTACTCAATGCTAACAAGTATTCCAACTTGTAATGAAAATACAAAATTGTATTAAGAAATCAAAGTTTGTACATTATAGATTTCAAAAAATAAGTATGGAAAGTAGAGATCTAATGTCTTTCATTTTCTACCATCTTTCCTTTAGACTCTAAGTTTGAACTTTGAAATGCATCGTGCAAATCACCTAAATAGTAAAGTTGATAAAACTCTTTATTCTAATCAAATAATAGAAACTAGCTAGTAAGATGTAATGAACACTCATAATTGCTTATGAAACTCCTTGCTATAATCAACTAATAGAATCTAGCTACTAAAATTGTTATTAACAGTTAAAATTTTCAAAATCTACTACTTGTTTTGCTAACTACCTATTTTGTCATTTACTTGTCTGTCAACTACCTATTTTGCCAATTATAGGTTTTGTAGAGGACTTTTTTTAAAATTTAAATTTAGAAAAATAAATAAATAAATAATTTTTCAAGAAAATAGAAATTTTTTTAGCGCTCTCACAAATAATAAAAAAATGATTACTTATTTTGTCAACTACATGTTCTGTTAACTACAGGTTTTGCAAATTATTGGTTCAATAAATTTCACTAGTCCAACATGTGTCATCGGATTAGTTACTACCAATTATATTACCAATATTGATTCATTAACTATCAGTTAAATACCAATACACAGAGAAATTTGGTTAACACCTTCAACTTCAAAATAAAAATAAAAATTGAATGCACAACATAACACATGTTTGGGGACATGTGTGTTTAATGACATTTGTGGTGTTTGATTATATTCTCCATTTAAATCTAACATCACAATCATTGGTTTTGATTGGACCATTTGGTTGGTATTAGCGAATTTAAAATAATTACATATGCCAGAACAGCTCCAAATGACAAAACAGCTACACGTGTTTCAATAGCCACAACATCATGTATTTGTTTTTAATTATCATTTATTGCTTTGATTTGATATTTTCATTGATTTTTTGTTTCAACGGTCATTACATATTTGTTCAACAAGGAACACATTACTCAAATTTAGCCATAATTTTGTTTTATTTTTTATAACTGAATATTTCCTTCTGAGATCACATTCTTTGAACAAATACTCATGTTCACATGTCTATTAAACTACAATTCAATGTAAAAAAATGGGATTTTGGTTTTTCATTCAATTTTTGGTTCATCATTTTTTTTTATTATACACATCTTGTGGTTTCAAAGTTGGCCCTATCATCTAATGATTAATTGGTTGTTTTAACATTTTGTTCCTCAATTCTTATGGTACCTAAGCTCACCTACCTAGAATTGCATAAAGTCATCACCAAGGTTTCATGAATTTTGTGGATAACAAGTTCCCAAGCATTACCAAATCCCTTATTGATAAATTGTTCAATAAGCTTGTGAAAAAATACTTTAAAATTGGCTTTTTAAAAATTATCCATTCTTTGAAAAAGTCCATTACATGTGTATACATAGCCAAATTATAGTCCTCCATATCCTCCTTGGAAATGTTTATAGTTTGTTTATATACATGGAAAGACTTTCTTTGTCTATCTTCACATTTGCCCATCACCATGTAATTGCCCATTCATTTGTTTTGTCAATTACCCTTCTCCATTTTGTTCCCCATGTTTTGATTTCAAGCAAATGTCAAACTCGATTTAGCCTAGTATCATCTCTAATATTCCAACGATTTTTTTACCATCTCACATATTCTATCTAGTGTGCTTGAGATTAACGTGTATTCAATCATAGATTCCAAGGTGTTTGGTGTCACAATTGGTGACAATTTTCTTTTTGCCATTGTAGTAAAGAGCTTTTACGATTACAAACACATGGTTGAGGAAGAAAAGATGCAACTAGGAAGTATGGGTGCAAAGAATGCAAATTGAGGTATTCAACATGCAAATTAGTAGTCTAGAGGGGGAAATGCAATTGCATTGTGCAAGTAACCCAAGGGTTGAAAAAATGAATGACAATAAAAAAAACTTTAAATGGTAAGGTGTCATGGGCTACATCATATTGTTTCAATTCCTAATGGGCGCATGGCTCTTTGTGGTGAACAAGTAGTGTTTGAATTGACACATACCTCTTGGTCGGTCAATAAGTTTATGTGCCATTGAATTATATTTAATTTCAAAATTTATATGGTTTGGATGTTGCAAAGCTAAAATATACTTGGTATTAAAGAAATATGAAGTACTAGTTGAAGTTTGACTTGAACATTTCATGTGATGAATTTTTCAAAATAAACCAACACAATTTTTTTCAATCTTGTCTCTTTTGTTCAGTCTTTTGCAAAAAAAACTCGTTGCCAACATTCATGGAAAATTTCATCCATAAATATCGTTCATCCATGAACACATGGTAGAATATTCTTCCACATCACCAAATATTATGTCCTAAGTGTCTAAAAATATTTTTCAAATATTCTATCAATGTGGGAAGAGTATTTACAAAAAGATTCACCTACTCCCTTGCTCAAGCTCATTTACTCATGTTCATGCTCACATGCTCATGAAATAACATCATTGCAAATTCCTATTAAAACCAAGCTCACAAGGAATTTTGACTCAAATACCAAAAATGAAACTACTAGAATTATAAGAAAGAACAATGCTACTAGACCTATCAATGCTATTAAACCTATTGGTGTTACCGAATCTACCAAACCTACCAATTTTATCGAATCTATCGATGTTATCAAATTTACTAGTTCTATTGAATTTATAAATGCTACAAGAGTTACCAAACCTTTTTGATATTAAAAGATATCACCTAGGGTGCATTCATATTAACATGTACCAAAAATAGTTGTAACCACTATTTATTTTTTGAACTTTGGATTGTAATATAATAATAATAATAAATTAAATATATTTTTATAAATTGTTATTGTGAATACATTATGTACATATTATAAAAAATGGGAATCAATTTAATGAATGAAAAATATGTATAAAGATTTTTAACCTCTTGTAACCAATGTTTAAAAGTTGCATAATGCAGCTTAAAAATAGTTTTGACACCAAAAGCACAATTTGAAAAAAAATTTAACTACATATTTTTGGATTTTTAAAATTATGCACCTTAACATAATAGTATTTAATAAATTTTTTAAAAATTAATGTTTTTAAAAAAGATGCATTAAAAAGAGTTTAAGAATATTTTAAAAATAAAGCAATGGTTTAAGGGCGTATGTGACTCCTAATAGCGTGGTTAGACCCCCCAACAATTGTTGGAGAGTAAACATATTCTTATCTTGGGTCAACTCTTCAAGATTGTTCCAAATTTGAAACAATATGTTGTTGCTA
>Ga0209611_10015274_pt1 | contig 10048 bp, 1 predicted proteins | sample S1TSphgellanicum_3_FD_187693 | JGI IMG/M metagenome (GOLD analysis project Ga0209611, IMG submission 187693) | Host-associated microbial communities from peat moss isolated from Minnesota, USA - S1T2_Fc - Sphagnum magellanicum MG (SPAdes) (version 2) | ecosystem: Host-associated > Plants > Peat... | reverse complement strand
TTGATAGTTATTCTATTAATGACTATCAGTGGTTATTATATTAATGGTTATAATGGATATTATATTAGTGGATATTGGTGTTTATTAATGGTTATTATATTAGTGGCTATTGGTGGCTATTGGTGGCTATTGGTGGATATTCTATTGCTGGAATATCGGTGGTTATTAATGGCTATTATATTAGTGGTTATTGGTGGATATTTTATTAGTGGATATTGGTGGTTATTAATGTTATTATATTAATGGCTATTATTTTATTTTATTAATGGCTATTGGTGGTTATTCCATTTTAAGCCATCAAATGTTATTTCATTAGTGACTATTGATGGTTATTTTATTGGTGGTTATTATTGGTTATTTTATTAATGTTTATTGGTGGTTATTGTGTTATAAGTTAATGTTGATTATTATATGTTATATTATGACTATTAGTGATTATTCTATTATAAATTATTCTTGGATATTATGTGTTATAATATCATAAACTATTGGTAGTTATTATATTGTAGGGTATTTAAAATTATTTTTCAAAGGTTATTATTTTATATTCTAAGTTATTTTACCTTAAGTCATTATATTTTATTTTAGATTATTTTAAGTTATTATATTTATTATAAAATAATTTATAATAACATAAAGTAGAATGTCCTTGAATAACTTAAAGTATAACTTGAAATAACATCTATTAACTTAAAATAAAATAACCTAAGGTATAGCCTAAGGTTAATTGAATAATTTAATTTAAAATAACTTAAAAGCTTATAATAAGTTAGTTAAGATACGTTAGGCAAAAAAACATATAATAGTTTATAATACAATAATTTATAATAGCCTATAATAACTTATAATAACATAAGGCATAAGTTAGAATAAATAAAGTAGCTTAAAATAAATTAGGGTATATCATAAAGTAGCATATATTTTTTTAAAAAATAAAAATAAACCTATTTATTATAGTAAATTATAATAATGAATTATGTTAATTATTAATGAAACATGATGTTTACAAGTGATATTATAGTGAAATAATTTTCACTAAAGTGAAATTAGTAAAATGTAAGGAACTTATTTCACTTTTAAGGTCCCATAATGATTTAGGCTAGTGAATTGCACCCCATTTTTGTAGTAGTGTCACATTAAGATATTAGATGCTAGGTGGAATGCCATTAGTTCTTTTCTTTTTCATTGTGAGAGAGCATAAAAATGCCCCATTCTCACACATCAATATTCAATGTGTTATTATTGCAGAACATTTGTGGGATGCACACTAAACATTTTTGCAATCTCGCTAATCGATGATGCCTTTATGCTAATTGCTACTATTAGAATGCAATGCTTAGTTGCTAGTCTAATGTTGGAATTGCATTGCCTTATTTCCAATAAAGAAGTATGCATCCCATGCACTTAATCTTGGGTTGCTTGGGCAACTTTTGAAGGTAGGAAAAAATCAAAGATATTCGGAACCAACATGGTGTTTGAAAGAACTTTTCCATTACTAACTTCTTACTTTAAGTCCTATGCAGGTTCGCAATTCATTTAGGATAAACTGCATTATTGTTGTTACAACCTTTTTTTGATTTTGAACTCCTATAATATCCTTTGTGATTGCAAATGTAACATTGATTTCATCTTGACACAAGGCTACAACTTTTTGCACTTCACAACACTTGCGTTGTCAAATATTTTGTGCTATTCTTTTCAACTAAATTAGAGTTAACCCTAAGTCTATATTGGGCCTTGGTTGCTCTGCAGTTATTGTTTTGGTAATGGATCTTGATTGAAGCCCTAACTTGCTTATGCTTACCTTAGCAATAGTTAGTTTTTTATTGCCCACGTGCCAATCACATAGCCCAAACTCCAATTACGAACAATGACTTGATAGCAAGTTGCAACTTATATGTTAGACGTGCAATGAGCCTTGTAAGAATTTTGAAATGAATGCAGAGTAAAGAGAGCTTATAGTGTTTTCCATTGTGCATGAAACACAATAAAATTGAATGCACGAGACATCAAAACTTACACACATAATCAACACATACATTTTTTTATAATACCAAAATGAGCATGACCAATTTTAAGGAACATTATCCCAATGCACAAAAGGGCAGCAAGATACAAAATGTTGTGATGAAAGCCAAAATTACTTCACACCCAAGTGCATGGAGGCAGATTTAAGAGGAAAGAAAAAGTCCTTAAACAAAAGTTTGAGTAAGGTATGTAGCTTCACACTGGAAATTGAATAGCTTATGTCCTTCATTGCATGACGTTCCACTTTTAAGGTTATAGATATGGCCATTCTCTTACACTTAAATGACATTCCATTGTCCTAGATGCCCTTTGTCTTTTATACTTGCAAAAGATCACCAACATATTGATATACATTTCAAACATTGAAACCTTATTTACCCAGTTCCACAAATTGAAGTAAGAAAAATTTAGAACCTAATTACATAATCAAAGCATAAATACAATGCAATGTCAACATGAGCAAAACCAATTTCATGCATTAGCAACTAAATGCACAAAATAACAACAAGATAGAAATTTAGGATACTTGGATAGATTTAAAGTTTGAATACCTAGGAGATTCACATTGAAGATTAAGTAGCCTATGTCTTTGTTGCACATTCTACTCAAAGAAGGTTACATATATGGCCATTCACTTGGGAATTTGACATTCATTTGTCAGCATGTGCCCTTTGTCTTCTATACGAGTGCAAAATATCAAAACAAACAAATGTTGAACCAATTCTAATCAAACCAGAAAACACAAAACAAAGTGTAGTCATTCCACTAGTTGATTCATCATGAAAGAATAAACATGACTATTTCAAAGCATGATCTAAGTGCACTATTTCAATTTTCAACTATTAACAAATTATAAATCTCCAATGGGAAGATGGGTGGAGGATTAGGTTAGTCATTTACATTCTTTGGGTCATATTGCAAATCCCACAATGATCTTCCAAGGCCCTCCATTGTGAATAAAAAGACCAAATGGAAGTAGCCCTTGGGATCACGAAACCAACTTTTAAACAACAAATTAACTGACCCTTTCTTTAAAACCAACCTTTATAACAAAAATAGAAAATACATCAATGAGAAAAAATCTCACAGAAAAAGTTTAATGTCTGTATAGTACTTCACCTTTATGAATTCTTTGCAAGACAGTGGCATGGTAACTTCATGAGATATGGATGTTGAGTTGAAGACAAAAGCTTAAAACCTTGAAGTAATTGCTGTCGAATTACATAAAAAGTAAGGCGCACAAACAAGACCCAAATATTTGCTACTTTGCAAGCTACTCAAAATGATGCAACCAATCAAACTATGAAAAAAGTCAGGGCACCTTGAACTGAAGCTTGGCAAAAATCAAAATGTTGTTGAAGATGAACAAAGTACAAGACGTGAAGAAGAAAAGAAGTCTTGAAAGTTTGTAGGTGTTTCCGAGCATACACTTCTAAAAAAATATTTGTAACAGATACCTAGTGCACAATGTATTTGAAAAAATGATTCAAGTCTATGAAAAAATGCATGAACAATATTGTTTGTCAAATTTTGTGTATGCATTTGCCATGGAATACAATGCAACAAACATTGACATGAATTCAATCAAATGGAGGCAAGGAAAATGGCATGGGGTGAACTTAGAAGTTTTGAAAAGCTTGGAAGGAAAGTTGTCCCTCTGAAACCCTAAATGTTGATGACGTGTCAGATGACATCATCATTTCAACATCCTTCTAAAACTTTCCAAACTCCTTCATTTTCCATTTAAAACTTTATACCACCTTTCTTTACACCTTATTAAACATAGTTAGTGAAGATAAGTCCTAAAAAAATTTATTTAGGCATGGTTATGGACTTTGTCAACTTTAGAAAAAATTCTAACTATGAAGTTTTCATTAAAAACATATAAAAAAAGAGGGGACCCATTCCCACTTGATTTTTCCATCTCAAGTGTTATCTTAATTGAAAGTAGGGTGGTACAAAGTTGGAAACATGTGATCCAACTCCATTAGAAGAAAAAAGTCCATAACCAAATTGTTTTGGACTATGACACTAGGTGTAGTTTACATTGTACAGTCCACCATTGACAAAACTTTGATCTATTCATTACAATTTTTTCTTAATTAGGAGGATTGGAATATAAATTGCAATATCCCATTATTTTTTTTGCTAAATTTCTTAAGTTCATTTGAAATGTATATTTTAATACTTGACTAACCTAGAAAAAACTACCATTGTGACTTCCAAAAAAGTTCATTGTAGTGTGCTTTTACCCCTAGGGAATGCACATTGGGTTTGCAGTAAAATGGGAATTGACAAGTTCTTTTACCCCCATATCACTTGACAAACCTAGGGGTGTGTTAGATTTTGTGAAAATTTGTTAGAAAAATTTGTAATAAAAATTCAATAATTTTGGCTAGAGTCTTTCACTCATTTATTATTTTCATGAACTTTGCAATCCTAAGAAATGGTTTTAAAAATAAAGTTTTTTACTATACTTATTTATTACCTTCATAACATGAATTGATGTTAAAAATTTGGTCCTCCCTATTTTTGAAAACTTTTGAATGGATGGTGACATGTATTTAGTGATGGTAAACAAACATTAAATGCATGAAACTAGTTAAATTTGTTATTCACTAGTCTTTGATGCAAATATTTCAAAAGTTTAGGGATGGGTGTTTGATACGTTGCAATAAAAACACATTTTTCTTTTTATTTTTCAAATGTATTTAGTTTTATAATAAAATTATAATCATGTTTAATTAAATGAATTTCAATGTAGGTATGATATGTGGTGCATTGTTTTATAATTAAAAATTTGAAAATTAACAATTTTGAAAGTAAAATATGCCATTTTTTAGGGTTATTAAATTGTAAAACATTCTCAATTGACTTCATAGTTGTGATCAACTGTCCTTTTCAAAATTTATCTTAATTATCCAAATTGATTTGGTCTTATTATTACCTATGATGTCAGGTTTAGTTGCCAATTCATTGTATCAAGGTTGCTTGTGACCTTACTCAACATAATAGGTTATACTTAAATCATTATCTAATGCATATATAGTTAAGGTTCAATGTATTGGATATCATTTTATTAATAGTCAACTTTGTTGATTGTTAACTTGTGTAAATGCCAAAGTTAATGCAAAGATTACACATACAATTACATTTGGATGTGACTTTTTCATTCCCCAAATCATAGATAATTGATGATGTGGCAAAGCCTAATTTTAACTTTTTGGTGTTAAACTTAATATAATAGGATGTGGTACAACTAATGGATGGATAAAATTCATGTGAAAAACATGGAAATAATTGACAATGGTTGGAGCAAATGTTATTGCTTGATAATCAATTTGACACAAATGCTTTCATGTCCATTTTGGGACCAGAATTGGCTTTAAAGGTAAATTAAAAAATTAATTATCATTGAGTTTCTATTTTAAAAAGCAATTGTCATTTGGATGTAGAGTTCAAAGATCCATTAGATATTTTTAAAGGACTTTCTAGGTAACTAGTTAAATTAAAAGCTAGCTACCACCTAATTAGGTAATGCATGGCCAAATTAAGGTCCCCATAAAAAAAATCACCTTGAAGTGGAAGTACATTTTCAAAACTATTGGAGTTTCATACCACGAAAACTTGTCTTTTATGTATATGGAAATGAAGCATTCATTAACGATAATGTGTATCATTAAATTAAATAAATCAAAAGTGAATCATAAGCACATTGTATGAGGATAATTTTATGGATTTTGCATGTTAAGGTTTTTTAATTCAATGTGCCCACCTAAGAACAATTCCAATAATGTATTATAATGAGCTACTCAATTCTAGGAAAAAAAATTGTTTAATCCTACCTTAGTAACAAGCCATTTTGAAAGTTACAAACCCCAAAGTTGTTAGGACAAACAACCCACTATATCCTAAAATGTTGCCAAATGTCATAAAATTTATCTTTCCATCTCTTTCTTAATAGTGCCAAATGTCACAAATGTTGGACCCACCATCTTCTTGTTCCCTTTCAACAACTTTCTATATTGTGTAGCAACATAATTATTACCTAGATTCTTTGGCCCTTAGTGCTAAAAACTTTGGTTCCTTCACAACTAGCCACAAAACTATTTTCAACTATAATTTCATCTTATTTTGTTTGTAAATATTGCAACAATGTTTACATTGAAAAAAAGTTTGCATGGAGAACTCTTAGCAAACATGATGGATGATGAAAGTTAGGACTTGGTGATTTCATCCTCAATGACACCCACTTTTCATAATGAAGAAAAGAAAATTCATGGTGATTCGAGGCCTAGAAGGTTTGCTAACTTGGAAAGAAAAATATTGGAGGGGTGTGCTAGGATTCATCACCATTATTTTAGTCATATATATTGTTATTTATGATGAAAGGATTTTTAAATGATAGTGTAGGATGGAAACCCATGGCTTAAGAAATTTATGAACACCATTATTGAATATGATGCATAGTTTATTTAGAAGAGAGATGTTAAGCTAGTCTCTTGGGTTTGTAAAACATTAAAAAATGCACTACAACATTGCATATCTTGTAATGGAGTGGTTGTTAATGCAATTGATGAATATTGTTGATTGGGTGAATGTACCATAATGGAGGCCATGAAGGAATTTCTAATGGCAATTTGAGCTTGCTATAAGACTACATACTTCAAGAAACCTATGAAGGGGGACATTGAAATGATGACACATGTGCTTTAAAACTGTTCATGATTTTTGGGTTTTGCCAGTGATAGGGTTTTGCAATCTACATGGAGGAAGCTTTTATAGAGTTGGGTTTCCATTTTTAGGTGGAATTTATTTCCTTTCCTTGGTTTCATGGCAACAACTTGTGTAGGAAGAGTAATCATGTCTACAATTGACCTAACTTTTGAAGAGAAATATGGAGCTTGACAAATCACATTTGTTTTAAGGGCTTGGAAGAAGTAATTGTGATCCTAGATTATTTTATGGTAGTTTTGAATGTTGTTAAGGATTGATCTTGGTTTTAAATTTTTTAGGTTTTGCAAGTGGTAATTACAATCCCATGTAAGGTGGACTAGTGGAGGTGCTTTAAGTTCACCAAATGAAATTGATTATAATTTTTTAGCACAAACTTTCAATAGATATTTTATGAATTTCAAGGGCAATTTTTAATGCCTTGTAATTAAATCCAAGTTGTGAGAGTTTTTAAAGCATAAATGACATATTGTTTTGCTAAAGGGAACCGTAATCCCATTCATTTATAAAAAAAAATGAAAAAAAGGATTTACTGTGATTTAAAATCAAATTAAATTTCAAATTCATCATAAACTCATCACAAATTACACCCATGAAGGAAACATTACACTCTTTATAATTTGATATTTTAACTTTCAATAAGGACTACATTAAAATTGAAATTCCCAAGATTTTTATAATGCAATTCCTAATTAGACATTTCATAATGTCAAAAATTTAAGAAAACTTAATTAGATCTAGCTTGTATGCCCATTTTAATGTAACACTTGTTAAGACTTTTTTGATGTTGCTTCAAATTTTTGATTTGGACATGATTTGCTCTTTCAAATTATGTGTGTTGGACACATTGGGATATCTTTTCCTCTACTCTTCAAATGACTATATGTGTTGAAACATGATTATTTTTTGGTCTTGCAAGGCCATTTCCTTATAGGTTTTTTTGTACTCCTTTCAATGAATTAAAAAACCCCCAATTTAAAAAGAAAATTTGACTTTTAAATTTCATTTCAAACTTTAAGGGTAGTCCTAATTCTTGAAGAGGAATGTCATGTTATGGTCATGTGAATGCTTCACTTGTGCTTTCAAATTTTTCTTTTCACCTTGTTTGGCCAAGAATTTCGAATTTAATCTTTTTGTCCCTTGTTAAGTCTTGGGTTAGGTTGTTGTCCTAATCCCTAGGCTAGCTTCACTTGCTAAAGCCTTGAATGTGAGCCTAATGTCAAGTTTTGAACATTAAAACTCCTAATTGACAAGCCAAAACACATGTTTGGAATCTAGAAAGTTTTTTCCTTTTGACTCCCACACATTCCCTTTTGTTAAAATGACAATTTCACTTCCTTCTATTCCATCAACATTTGGATCAAAATGTAATAAGCTTGGATCTAGAATATTTTATCATGAGTAATATATGTGCATGACCTAATTGAAAGAGATAACTAATCAAACTTTACATTTCATGCTAAGAAAAGTATGGTTGAATGGTCACCTTGTCTTCTTTGTTTGCATGAAGGTTTGTGTGATAAGTTTATTCAGTCAACACTTGTAAAATATGAAATAGAGGTGTAAAGACCTCTTGAGTTGGTTTAGTATGAGTGTTTGTTTCCTTCCATATTTTAAGAAGAACCTCTACTTCTGGATTCTAAATAAATTTTATAATGTGATGAAACCTCGAATGAGATTGAGATTTTTGAGCTTGTCGATTCTTCAAATTCTTAGATTTCTGGTTCTCATTTCAACTGAATTTTCCAAGAGATTTGAAACTAAAGTCTAATTTGAAAACTGAAGTCCGAGTTCACAACATGATATTCCACCCACCAGCTGGAGATTGAAAGGTTGTATGCATATCAGTGTAACTGTAGAATGAATTAAAACTGACAACAACTTGAGTACTTAAAAAGAATAATATAGTCATCGGTAAAGTCACCCTCTCTTTCAAGGCCTATCCTCTCTGCTTTCACCCCTCTTTCAGTGGTATCTGCAAAGTAATGAAATTTTATTAAATCTCACTATGAAATGCTGAAACTCAGCACTTAATCCACAAGGGCCGAGAATAATTATATAATAGTTGTACAGGTAGGAGCAGTGAGAATATATGCAGCAGCAGTGAAGGCGCTCAGGCAAAATGAAAGAGAGGATGAAACTCAGTTTACTACGAAAATTGGCGAAAAAATTAGTTTGAGTCTCAGATATTTCGTTTTGTAAAATTTCATTCCCAATTACACATTTGATGCGCTATTATGACAAAACTCACCGTACTCGCCCCCTAAGATAACTTTAATAACATACATACTTGCAACCTTTTTGAGCTTGGAACGAGGACCTGGACTTGCCTTGACCTACATAGTAGAAAACGAAGGATGCTAGAAATCACAAATAACACAACATCTCCCCTATGAACTTTGCAGGAAATCACAAAATCACCCAACAGGGGTATATGTACACTATACTACAATAGAAGAGACTGAATGAAACAAACATGTCCAAAATAAGGGTTGAACAAAGGGTCCTTATTATAATTATAATGCAAAGTTCCAAGTTGACTACCAAAGTAGTGTTTGGCAAGCACATTTTTTTACAACCTTGTCAATTTGTCATGTATTTTTTAGTGGGTTAAAAAAAGTCAGGAGTGAGATCATAGCCTACCAAATTAGGAGTAAAGGACGGTTCCATTGTCAACTAATATAATTTACCGCAAGTTCTTTTACGGCTTTTTGGATCAACTTTTTCTTTGAATAGAAAACGGACCATTCTGTAATTCTTAAATATTAATATAAAAGAAAACCAGAACCAATGATAGGGGGTTTGCTTTTGGACATTCTAAATAGCCCATCATCTTTTAGACTAAATCAAGGTCTCCAAAGTCCAAATTTAACACTTCCTTTGTTGGGTTGAATGTATAGCTTGTTGTTCAAGGCCTTACTAAACTCAAGTAGATGAAGGAAGGAAGGAAGGAAGGTCCAGTGTAGGTGCTTGGTTTAGCCTGGCCATATAATCCTACATTGGGTAACAACAGATCCCAATGGGGCTAACTGGGAAGGACCACCAGACCTTTCCCATAGTTTGAGATGGATGTAACCAAAGTTAGAAGAAGACCTGGAGGCAAAAACTTGGTAGAAAAAAAGTTTGGGAGATTCCCACATTATTTTGCCTCTTGGACTTCTTGAGGTGAACCTTGCTTTTGCTTTCTCAAGACCTTTCCACACATTTGCAAGTTTTGAGGGTACCTATTACTTATTATTGATTCTATTAATTAGTTGTTTAGGGAGAGGGGGGAAGGGGGCGGGGG
>Ga0209611_10015271_pt1 | contig 10049 bp, 7 predicted proteins | sample S1TSphgellanicum_3_FD_187693 | JGI IMG/M metagenome (GOLD analysis project Ga0209611, IMG submission 187693) | Host-associated microbial communities from peat moss isolated from Minnesota, USA - S1T2_Fc - Sphagnum magellanicum MG (SPAdes) (version 2) | ecosystem: Host-associated > Plants > Peat... | reverse complement strand
CCCCCAACTAAACTTACAAATAATATATGTAGATGTGTTATGTAATTTCACAAAATAAGCACCAAAACAAACCGTAGTATCATCACAAGTAGGACAATACCAATTCACCTTCTTCTTACACACCACACAAAGCCTTCTTTTTCTTGATGTTCTTGTCCATTATTTAGAATATAACGCAATCCCTAGGGATTCACTATGCAAGCCCCTACCATTAATTGTTATTGCCTTTGGAGTAAAACGAGTTCCCTTTTTTACAAGAGCCCTAGCCAAAGCCACATTGAACTTCAAATGTGAAATTAATTTTGCCAACTTGCCAAGTCGGGTCATATGTGCCTTGTACATAATGTATGAATTCACAATGGTGGTATCAATGACATGGAACATTATCCAATGCCACCATTTGTGATCACATTTTTGTAAAGTATAACATCCATGGAGTTGACCCTGCACATCAACTCTACACATGTGCTTTTAGTAATGTACTAAGATTAGGTTAGTAGGGATCTCCAATGGACCAGTTAGATGCCACTAAGTGGCAAATGTTGCACTTGTAGGATTAATTGGACTAAAAGTAGTGGACAAAATGGAAATTGATTTGTTGTTAAACCAAGATATTGCAACAAGTTTACTTGAAGCATGCATGTTATACCAAAGTTGTTTACTTGATCCTCATTTTGGATCAATAATCAAAGCACTAGGCCACCCCTTATGATCAGTCCTACAAGTCCCTGTGGCATGCACCCCAAACCTTCAAAAGATCCCAAAACAATGTAAAGCTAGACAATGTAATTCTTGTTCTTGTGACAATGTAATTCTTGTTCTTGTACCCATCCATCAACCTATACACAATTTTGTACCAAATTGCATCTTTAGCATCCTCATGACCTACATGACAATGCAATTCCATTTTTTGCACAAACTTGGACTTTGCATTAACCAAACACCAAATCTTGACCTTGGTTACCAGAAAGGTTTAGCTTTTAGGTATTGTTGAATGGGTGAGTATTTCCCAATATATTTTACCATCATTTTATCCACACACAAATTTTGTTTTGCATTTCAAAATTGCCCACATAATTCATTACATGTTTCAACTAACCACCTAGTCTTTGCAAATTTTGTTATAAGCTAAATCATTCTTAACTTATATGATTGACTTGTTGTCAACTATATGGATGCATCTAAGAATGTCCTCAAACCTAGACCTAATCATACAATTAACAATGATTAACATGAAAAATATCAACATTTTTTCACCAATGAAGTCGAATGTGGGGTACCTTTTAAAAAATGGCCATGAAAATCAAAACTCTACTGAAGACCTTGAATTCAAGCACAATAAGTCATACCCAATTCACCATTCCCTTTGTGCCTCCTCCCTCCAACTCTTTGGTCATAACAAATAACCTTCTCAAATATTGGTCATAACACATAACCTTCTCAAGATATTAGTGGACCAAAACAATAAGAAAAAATCAATTGGGGTTTCACATTAAGGTAAATAAGTGCTTAACCCTTGCTCCCTGCCTTCCCATACAACTAGGGGAATTTGAATGTTGGGGAATTCCACATATTTTCGACAAACAATTCATCATATGGCAAATCCTCCGTGATTTGTATAGTAGGAAAGACCCAACTCTTGGGTAGGAAGTTGTGAATCCAAATACCACTTTCTAATGTTAGGAGATAAACACATATTATCTAGTTTTTCATTGGACTCAAGAATCTTAAAAGAAATGTTAAATATTTAATCGAAATCCTCAATGAACCTATATGATAAATCATGAAATGGAGACACAGGTTTATAACTTCAAACTTGAATTTTTAAAACATAAATGAAATGTCATCCTCATGTACATATTTAACCACAACTTTTGCATGGTTGAAAGCCCCCCATGGACCGAATAAAAAAATTGTAAGCATGTATGTACCCTCATATGGGTCATAAAACTTTTAAACCATTGTTTCCCAAAACTCGGTTAAGTTTGTGGCTTCAAATGATTCATCAGTGCATAATAGTAACAATTCAATACGATGTATAATCACACATTTGTTTTTCAACCTTAAATAAAAAACTGAAACATGAAATGTCCCACATCTATCATTCCGAAATATTTGTGGTTTACGTCAAAATGGGACACTATTGTTCCAAAATCCATCAAACCCAACTTGCTCAATAGGGTTTATGTCTTTAATTTCACCCACGTTCAAAATGGCTAACACATTGTCCAATTTAGTTTTCGGCACAATAGAATCTTCAATGCAAATTGGGTTTATATGACAATTACTTGGAAAAGGGGTTATGCATGACATTTTACCAACACCCCCTCGTTGAAAAATGATTGGAATGATTGAACAATCTTTAGCTATAATATCCCCAAAGAACTTCTTGGAAGTGCCACATCTCCAAAAATATTTGATGATAGACTTTTGCATTGTGGATCTACAAAAAAATTGCGAAAAATTAATTTCTTAACTTAACAATATTTGAAACTATTACAAAAATTTAATTGCAATTTTGGAAAATATTAACCAAAACTTGGAAATTTCACCAAACTCTCAAAACCAGACATTGGATTTTTTATATGATTTTACTATTTTTTTGTAGACCTTGACATAAAACTGGAAAAATTCAACAAATACTTGAAACCAAAAATGTGAATAAAACTAGGGGGTAAAAAATTTAATCAAAATTCAGGAAAAACACCTAACAATTTCTCCCCAAAAAAATTCTTTTTTGGCAAATTAACCAAAATCTTGAAAAGCCAAACTTGGGTACAATACAAGAATTCCATTTTTCATTGCAATTTTTTTTTAAATGAAAAAATAGGAAAAATACACCAAACTCTTGAAACATGAAAATTGTGTAAAATGGGAATTTTTTTATTTACTGAAAACTGGGTAAAAGGTGACAAAAATTTGGAAAAATTTCACCAAATTTTCAAATTACAAAATTGGAAAGAGTTGGGAAAATCCAATTTTTAAATTCAAGGGAAATAATGATAAAAGATTATTAAAATGGCAACTTTGGAAATTTCATCTTATTATTGAAATTTCAGAAAAATTTGATAAAAATTTGGAAATTCTCACCAAACTTTCAAAAACCTACAAATTGGGCAAAATTGAATCGTTTTTTTTTACTACAAATTCACAAACATTTGACAAATAATTGGAAAATATATTCAAACTCTCAACACTCAGACTTTTACTTTTTCATCATGGGTAGTTGGAAAAATAATTCAAATTCTTGATATCACAAAATTAAAGAAAAAACATTGATACCTATTCATGTTTTTTTTGGGTAAATTTTCACATTGTCTAAACAAAACAAAAAACCAATGTGCACATTACATTCCAAATGATTTTATGGGGGAAAAAATACAAAAAAACTTACCATATTGGGAGGAAAAAAAGTTAAAAGTTACCAAAGCTGAACATGGGTTCCTGTTGGTCGCCAAGACCCAACATGAAATCTCCAAAAACATTTACGACCCACCTTGGACAATTGCCATGTAATGTTAATTAATCTTTGGATCCTAGCTTACTTGAAGAATTTGTAAAAACCAACCTTACCTAACCTAAATAAAAAAAAAAAAAAAAACAGTTGGGCTTGAATGAGTGGGGTTACCATCAGCTACTGTAAAACAATCATGTTGCAAGATCACAACAAGAAGAGATGTTGCATTGTCGAGGTGGTCCCAAGAGGTCTTCATTAGATTATTTTTTTGAAAGTAGAAAACATCATTGCCATCAAAAGCTTTTGCATTGTCAAGTTCATCTAAAGGCTAAATCTCCTCATGATTTTTTTGGGAGTAAGATAAACACCATTGTTAATAGCAATTACTATTATTTCATTGTCAATGTTATTTACGAGGGTCTCCATGTGTGTTGTTTTAAACACTACAAAAACCATCACCAATAGTTTCACCAAAGGAATGTAGCAAGCACGTTTGTCAAGAAGATTGTGTGTGTGAAACTTGGGTTGAATTAGTAGATTCACATCATCACTAAATGCCCCAAACAATTGAAAAAGTATTACCAAAATATTTTTGATGGTTTTTTTTATTTTGATGAACCAAGGCCCACTAGGTGTTCACCATTTTTCCAACACGACATTTTCTACTACATCAATATGTTCAAGCGTGACAATTGATGCCTTCCAAAACTTCATGTTGCTTTTGCCATTGACCTTGAAAATTGAACTTGCAAAGTTGGTTTCTTCAAATTTTACATCTAGGTGAACACCTCCATCACCAAAAATTGAAGATTCAAGATGTAACTATTATTGTTTCTCCAACCAAACTATTTAGCCACCATTCCTCCCTAAGGATGGCATTGAGCTAGTTGGAAAAGTTAATTACTTCCCTTTCATTCCTTCCTTCTATCCACCTAAACAACCAAGAAATATATCTCCTAAACAATAATCTAAATTTAAACCTAAGTTTTTCAAGGCCACAAAACTCCTTGTGGCTTTTTCACCTTGCAAAATTGTTCTTCATCAACTAGGAGCAAAACATGTTTCACAATGACATCACCTTGATCTCGGTCTTATCTAAACGAATGCTCCAACTCTATAATGAATTTAGAGTGTATGAATTCTAGAGCTATGAGTAGTGGTACAAACTACATTCAAAGAAGCTTAACACAATATGCTTCTTGTGTTTTTTCTACAACCCTCACTAGTACTTTAGCCATGGAAACAAACACTTTAGTTTGTTGTCAATGTTTGGTCACCTAACAAGCTAGGCATCAACAACAATCTATAACGATGTAGCTAAAAACAAAGGAAGGTTGCATAGGAACATGAATGTTGCATAGTTTGTGTTTAGTTCTTTCTATGGGTATATTTTGGAATTCCATGGCAAGTTCTTGTAGTTGGTTGCAGGAAGGTTATAACTTCATCTCTCTCTTCACACATCCTTTATGTGCATAGCTTAGGATTCCTATCAATGAAACTAAATCAAACTCATGCAATGGGTTCCCACGTGTGGCAATTGAACACCACGCACTATGGTTTTTTTTTTCTACAAGTAAAACGTGGTGGGGTCCGTGTGAACCAAATTGGTTTGTGCTAACGTTTTTGGGTTAAATACAATTGCCTAAATATATAACATAAGGTTTCCTTATTGGGCCCTTGTGGAATTTGAAATTTCATGATGACATTGAAATTTTTGGAAAGGCTTAATGAGAAACTCTCATCTAGCGTATGGAGGTGTTCAAATTTTTATTATATTTATTATTATTTTGGCTTCTTTCTAGTTTTTTTTCCAACTCCTTGCCCTAATTATAACATTATTTCATTTTTTGTTTTTCTTATTGTTTTTGCTTCATCTTGTTTTTCTCATTGTGCTTGTAGAATGATGCTCTATCACTTTCTTTCTATGCATGTGAAATGTACAAGGATTGAATTCAACTCTTCATCATGCTTCTTTCGTTTAAAGTTATTATGTTCACCATTTCTAGGTTTAGTTTCATTATTTTCTTGTTTTCTTTTCCTTGGTTTTATTGTTTTTTTTCATACGTTTGTTTGCCATTGTTTTTTTTTATAATCCTTCCACTGTTTCCTTCTTCTTCTCACATTTTTTTTTTCATTTCCAACGCTACTATAGGTTCTACAAATTTATCATAATATTTTTGCTGATGTGTTATTCATCGCATTCATCTATATAATGCTTCAACCATTCTTGTGCAATTTTTATTTTTTTCTTTTGATTCTTTTCACGAGACAACTTTTCTTCAATTTTTGCACATTTGATTTTTTTATTTTCTTTATCATTTATGAAACACAACTCTTCTTTAGGTTTCTTTGTAGCCTTTCTAAGGCTCCTTTTGTTTGCTTGGTCTTTTCATTCCTTGCTTCCTTTTTTTCTTTTAATCTTGATTCCTTCTAATCTTACTTGTATCTTATTCTTTGTTTTTAATGTGTACATTTTTTTTGGTACTTTCTTGTTGGTTTCTTTATGCTACTTTTCCTATTCATGTGAAAATATCTCTTTGGTTTTGCAATATTCTTTTCATTCCACCCTTTGTTTTAAGATTTTTATTTTTTATTTTTCTATTTTTTGTATCATTTGTTCCATCCTACAATTCCCAATGTCTAATGTTTATGATACATTTTCTAACAAAACATGTATTCGATCTTGGATTATTTTGGAACCAATTGACAGTTTGATGAAGTTGGACTTGACTTTTAAAACTTGGACTTGATTTGGAGCTTGTCACACTTGGACCTTGGAAGAGCTTTGCTTTACATTCATCATTTTAAAATCCATGTTACATTTGTAGATTTTTAGTTTGACATGTTTTCATATTTTTTTCTTGTACACTCTCTCTTGGAAATGTTGGATGCAATTCATTTGAAGATGATGGATTTTGTTTTTCATGAATTTCAATTTATAGATATGTGACAAGTTTTGTTTTGGACATAGGTTTGGAATAGGCGAACACTTGATCTAACAATATCTATTAAATTTTAATATTACTTTCATGCTAATGGGAATTATGTGGGAAAATAAGATAACATGCTAGAGACCTCTTAGGGAACCTCCAACCATAAGGGATATTGAAGGTAATATCATGGAGATTATGTGAACGAAATGTAGATGTATTAGGATCATATAGGATTAATTGGGAGGACATGGAAACATAAAAATGGTTAAATTAAGGTGAATGAAGATATAATTACGTCACATGGTGAGAACACAAAGTTTGGCTCCCTTCACTTCTAACATTTGGAAAGTCCACCCCCTAATCAAATCCTGTTAAATATTTTTAATATTTAAAATTATATTTGTAATTGTGTTCAAATTTAACCATGGTTTGAATCTTTCAATTAAATAAATGTTGATATTGTGAAGATTAATCTCGCAATAGATATTTAAATTCACCAAATTGCTTGTTTCAAATGGACAAGTCACAAATTGAATAGGACAATGTTTTCTTGCAAATAGTTGCAATGCACAATATAGTTGCATTAGACAAGTGGTTGATAGCCATTTTTCTTTAGTGAAATGTTATGCATGTGGTCCTTAGATAAGAGTGCTCATTAGCATTGCCATGGACCCATCATGTGCGTATTGTGCCTATGTCATTTACATTAATGTGGTCATTGTAATTACATGTTCAAACACCACATGCATTTGGTGGCTTCCCTTATTGAGGTTCGTGAAAAAGTTAAATAAGGTGTGTTGCGTCATGCATACTTAGGAAATGATTTCATTTGACCTTACCGTATGGTTTTAATCTCACCCAACATTGAAGTTTTTAGTATCTTGCAATAGTGAAAACCATAGGTATTGCAACTATTGTTCATAAAGTTATCAATGATATATAAAGTTTTTTTCATTGTTTAGATTCAAACAACATGTCAATGTTGATTTTGGACATGTTTAGATCACCACATTTTGCTTCATTTAATCACACAATATTTTTTTATGTGTGTTTCAATTTTATTCAAAACATGAACATAAAATGGAAGGACAAATATATAATTCAATGTTGGATATAATCAAAATCATCAAACTTATGGATGGTTGTAGAACCAATAATTTTTTTATTTAAGTATGATTAATTATTTATAAGGCTAAAGGATAGTTTTAAATTAACAAATTTCACACATTTTTGTAATTTTTTCATTTAAAACTTTCTTTAAAAGGGATAGCTACATACTAACAAATACATCTAACCCAACTTCCATGTCTATAACCTAAACCTAGCACATAATAACTTATTAACATATGTTTGAAATTCATTTCCAAACATGTTTTTTGAGCCATAGATGTTTTCCAAAAGAAGACATTTATTAATTTAAAGTTTAAGGCAATAACTTTTCAATTGTACATTTCATCCATGAATAGATTTCATTTGTTGCACATAATGAAATTGGTGTTTATTTCTAAGTAATGGACAAAGCTTGATTATGAATACATTGAAATGGGTAATATATATGTTTTGGAATTCAAATGAATTTAAACTTTTGTTCATTAGCTAGTCAAATTTTGTCCATTCATGTGTCTAAAACACGACTTAAGGCTTTCAAATGTTTGTTGATGACATGGACAATATGAAAATTAATTATTGTACAATGAAATATCATTTGAAAGGCTTCCTTTGGTTATCATAAATTTCAATTACAAGCTAACATTTTCCCATTTGGCTACCCACTATGAATCATGGTTTTTTTGGCCCAACTTATTCTATTAAATATCAAGTTGATTGCCATTGAAACATGTATTATTTGCACATTAACATTCACATATGTTCATCCAAATGATAAATCATGTCTTGTCCATCAACTTATAAAAATATTTGGTACTAGAAGTTTAGGATATTAAGTTCATTTTTGTATTTAACATTCACTAATTATTAACGAGAAAATATTAACAACTTGTAACATTGATGTTAAAGGTCATAAATTATGTTTCATGCATGGGTTCATGCATAGAAAAGCATTGTCTATGTTTGATAAATTAATCAATAATTATTGATTTTGTGTCATGAATGCTTTTTTTTGGGATATTGATTAATGAGAATATCACCACATCTTCAAATTGGAAAATTAATGAACAAACACATTAAATAACTTAAAGATTCTATTAATTTTTTAATTTTAATTTGCTAATCAAAATATTGGATTGTTTTATCTTTACATTGCACACCATGAGCCTATTACTTCCTTTTGAAGGGGTCATGTTTTGTCCTTAAAAACAAATGCAATGCAATTGCCTTGCAACTTTCCCTAATGGTTTGAACCTAGGTCCCCATATATGGCTTTTTGGTGATTAATTGACCCATTCATTGAAACTATAACCACACTTGTTGTAATTTATGTAACATCTAACATAACACAATGGTGAATTGAACAACCATTTGCAAGGTGGATATGAGCCCCAACCACTTAACATTTTGGCTTGACCTTAATTGTAAAAACATTTGTATTTAAAAATGGATAAACATGACATGATTTAGTAAAGAGAATTTCGTGGAAAAGACCCAAAAAAAACATTGAACAAAAAATAATTAAATGTTTTGTCAATACATTTATATATATATATATATATTTCATGTAACTCCCTTATTTAACAAAACATAAAAGTATACAAAACTCAAAGATTCAAACAATTACAATTTGGATGTTCATATAATGTAGGCTTTTGTCAAACTTTTATTTTGTCCATAATCATTGGCAACATTTTGACTAATGTCATATGATCGCATTTTACCCTATTAATGTTGTTTAATGATTATACTTGGTTTCATGTGTTTGAACATGATTGAGTTTATGACAAAAATTATGTTATACATATGTCTTATAATGTCATCAAAACAAAATATAAAACAATCTCTCATACCAAACTAAATATCATTTGTAGTTGAGAAAAATCATCATAACTTTAAATATATTATGATGTCCATGCATGATTGTTGGTGACGAATCAATCAAATTGTGTTTCTCACTATTTTATTCCAATAAATAATGGTCATCTAATAGTAAAATAGTTGAAAGAAGGAAGTGGTCTCAATATAAGGTTGATGGAATTGATAGAAATTAATTCCATAATAACTTTGACATTTGGTGTTAACCAAAGTTAGGTGACACAAATATTATTGTTGCAAATACCATCAGCGCATTTGAACCCACAAACTCCACAATTGTTGGGATCGGTCGAAAGGTTTACACAACTTTGATTACAACACTGTTGTTGCAATGGGCATTGAATGCCACAACCCCCACAATTGTTTTGGTCGAAAAGAAAAAGTTCAATCAACCAACAACTATTTTGACAACAAGTGAATTGCCCTAGTGGAAACCAATTTGAACAATTAAGAATTTCACAAATTTGTGGAGGGGGAGGGGGAGAAGGCACATGAGGTGGAGATGGAGGTGGTGGTGGTGACGGTGATGGGGGAGGGGGAAAAGGCACAGGAGGTGGAGATGGAGGTGGTGGTGGTGATGGGGGAGGGGGTGAAGGAGGTGGTGGTGGAGAAGGAGAAGGAGGTGGTGGAGGTGATGGAGGTGGTGGTGATGGTGGAGGGGGAGAAGGAAATGA
>Ga0209611_10015269_pt1 | contig 10049 bp, 6 predicted proteins | sample S1TSphgellanicum_3_FD_187693 | JGI IMG/M metagenome (GOLD analysis project Ga0209611, IMG submission 187693) | Host-associated microbial communities from peat moss isolated from Minnesota, USA - S1T2_Fc - Sphagnum magellanicum MG (SPAdes) (version 2) | ecosystem: Host-associated > Plants > Peat... | reverse complement strand
GTGATGATACTTTTGAGCCAAAAGTCACTGGCAAGTGGATTGTCTGGAGCGAAGATCAACATGCTTGTTATGTATTTAAAGTGAGAAGGTACTTGTATAGATTGCCTTTATCCGAGCTGCATCAAGAGGAGATAAAATGCCTTATGCAGGACTACAAGCTCCTAATGTTTGTCAATCTTGCAATGACACACTTGGATCGATACAACACAAATCACAATGTTAGACTTACTGAGCGAAATCCAGAGTTGCCATATGTGATAAAGGTGACTCCTGGTGGCTAGTAGTCCATGCAAAAGGAAGACATCATCTCACCAATGCTTTATGTACTAGAGACTAAGCCCCTGGGGTGCCATTTTGCCTCCTAATGAGTCACCAGGGGAAGGCCAGCTGGTATGCCAAACCCTAGGTATGAACTGAGGCAGCACATAATTGTGTGTATGAATTTGTATCAATCACTCATGTGATACTGTGATCAATTTCATGGAATTTGGAATGTTGGTATCATCTGAAATTTTCATGAGTCTTCAATGAGTATTTGAAATGGAATTCAATAGGTTTTGTGAGCTTAGAAACTTTGGGTTCATTGCATCATATTTGTGCATAGATGATATAACTGTTCTATCCTGGGATCTCACATAATGGTATATCGTTTCAAGAAGTGTGCTAATTGATAAATCTATATGATGTCATTGGCAAGTTGTGAACCCGCAAACTGGCCAACCAATGATATTCCAATGTAAACCTTGCAGTTGCAGACCAATTATAACACTACGGTGGCATTGCAATATATGTCCAGATTTTAACCTATGTAGCAATTGCCACAAATGAACTAGTCTCCAACAGCTTCACAACCATGAACATCCCATGTCTGTTGCTTCAGAACCAGATGGGAGTTTTATCTTCTCTGGATCGAACGCCAATGTTGGTCTTGCCTTGACAAGTGATCCTCAGTTCAACTCCTGGTACTCAAATTGTACCTCAAATTGCAGATGGTAAAATTCTACCTCCTTGAACTTTAGCTCACATTGGACTCAGGATCAACTGAAGATTCAGCTAGAAGCTAGAGAAATTATTCCTTTAGTTATATGTTAGTTTGTAATTACAATAGCATATTAAATTACTAGCCTCGACCAAGAACTGGCATCAGGTAGCAGCTATGATTGGCTATGAACACTCCAAATTCAAATTGTTGTGTAAACCAAGAAGGTTAATACAGAATTTCATATGACTTGATTCTGTTCTTCATTAGAGCATTCTAAATAATGCTGTTATTTGAACTCTGTCTTTGTTGAAAGAGATAAAGGATGATCTCTTGAAAAAAATTAGATTTAATATTATTTATAGGTTTCAAGTGAATTGCTTTTGAAAAGATTGAACAATCCATTTAAGCTAGATAAACACCTTGAAAATATATTGGAATGCTTTAGTATGGTTGAAAGTATGTCAATGCAAACTCATCTTTTTTCACCAATTACAAACTTTTAAAAAAAAGGGTCCTAACAATGTCTAGATGCAGAAGCCATGAGAAGTGTCTTGTATCAAAATGTTATTGGGACTCTCATATGCAATAATGTCTATAAGACTTGATATTATTGAAGCAATGGGAGTTTTAAGCCAAATTGTGGCTAAGTTTCAGCAAGCACATTGGGTTGCAAGGGAATTTATTTTTCATTGTTTCAAAATCATGATTGAATTCAAATTTTTGCACTTTTAGAAAAAGTATTGAGGAATCTATGGGTTAGAACTTAGGTGTGAATACCTAGCCATTGTTTTGAGGGGAACATTAGGGGCCATGTGTGAATATCTTAACCATTATTTTGAGGGGAACACTATGATTCAAGTGAAATTCAAAAAAGGTGTTTACTAAAACCATATTTTCAATAAGAGCTACATTCATATTGGGCAATAATATTGATGATTGACAATCCACATATGATTATATTTTCCTATTACAAAATTGAGTTGCTAGTTGGAACAGTAAGAAGCCAATTTTGATTGATATGTTATCAATATGGATTGAATATATGGTAATTTCCCAAGCAATCTCAAAAACATTAAATACAAATGAAACCCATTGCCATGTATGATGACAATTAAGGCATATTGACCGAGGGACATTCTATGAACAATTATTTGACCCTAGGGTTAGTTTCCACATCAAATAAACTTTAAAATAGTGAAACAAATTTTCATGAAAATATGAAGCTCAAGTGTTGAAATCCATCATAATTATTACAAACTACAATCTAAATAATTTCACTCCTCGTATGACAATATCGTAGTAGATCATGAAATAATAATAATCTCAAACTTATACAATTTTATTTTTTTTGAAAAAAAAAAAATTTGTTTTGCCCATGTGGAAACTAACCCTAGGCTATGGTATAAGGTTTTCTATGTTTGATGGGTGTAATTAAGTGTGTAAGTTGATAATTCTTTAAATGGGAGTGTTGGATATCAACCAATGTTGTATCAGTATTTCCCTTTTAACATATCAATCATATATTGGTATTGAGTATTTTACATGAACTTGGTACACTAATATTGGATAAATATTAACACTTTCTTTCATATTGGCCTAGTGTTGGTATTGAGCCCAAGGTTGATTTTTTTTTGGTATGAGGTCGGTATAAACTTGGTATTCAGATTGATGTAAAGTTAATATTAGGTAGTATTATTTGAAGTTCATATAATATCTGTTTGGTTAATATTTCTTCATGTGATACCAAACTACTATATTTTTCCACACCAATATACATATCAATATTATATACACAAGTTGTTCCCTATATATCGATACAACATTAATATCAACATCCTAAAAAGTTATTTTTAGACTTGTCTATATTGTGCATGTTTTTAAGTTTGAAAATTTTGATATTTAATTTCATATGTGATAGTTATGGCATGGGCTTGGGGAAGTCAATATTTGTATATTAGGAAACATTTGAAATAAAAATGTATTATTTAGTTTGTTATAAAATAATGGCATATTTTGAATATATTTTAGATATATCTTATAATACACTAAGTGTGATGGATGTGAACATCAAACATCATTTTCCAATGAATGAAATTCATCCATAATGTTCATCCATAAGTCTTAATTAACTTTCAATTAAATTTCAATTGAATCCTAATCAGTTCTTAGTTAAATTTTAATTAGCTCTTAATTAAATCTAAATTAACTTCAAATTAGTTCTTAGTTAACTTTTAATTAAGTCCCAATTAAATCATAATTAACTTTCAATTAGTTCCTAATTAACTTTTAATTAAGTCTTAGGTCATTCTAATTAATTTTTAATTGACTCTTAATTAACTCCAAATTAACTTTCAATTATGTTTTAATTAACTCATAGTTGATTTTTAGTTAGGAAGGTTCTTAAGAAGTTTTTTTACTTTATGCACACATAGAAATCTCCTTGAAAGTTTCCTTAAACTAAGTCCCCAAATGGGTATAAATACGAGTAGAACCCTTTAGTCTATTCAACACTATTCTTAAGCACAATCTTGCACCATAACCTTGTCATGTTCTTTTCATATTCATGTTTACCTATGTTAATATAATAAAAATTTGTTTTCACATTTGTTTTACACATCGTGTGTTCTTGTTTTTTAATCATGTAATTTTGTTTTGTTCCTTGTTTGAAAATTAGACTTAAACCTTTATTTTGACCTTTGTTCTTGTGTTTTTTCATGTCCTTAACAATTTGAATAGACTTCATCAAGTCTAAATCTATTTTTATGTTTATAAATTAATTAAAAGTTATATTTCTTTTGGAGTTGAGTGTGGATTACCCCTCATTTTCAAAGGAAAAGTTTTAAAGAAATTGCAAATTACCCATTTCTTGTTGACTGAAGTTGTGGATTACCCACTTCTTATTGGTGTCATATTCCACGATTTTCATCATGTATACATCCATGGAAGAAATCTTTCTTGTCCTTAGGAATTTTGAACAAGAAAATCAAACATTTCGTGAATTTGTTGCTCATTTGCAAACTAATCAAACTTCAACCTCCTTGGGATGTGTTTCAACAACACAACCCAAACCAAAAGAACCACAAATCAGCCTACTTACCAAGTTTGATAAAAACATGTTCAAAGTTTTGAAGTTTTGTCAACCAAGTGCATTTGGTCATCCGACTTCATCCTTGTCAATATCTAACTAGCCCAGCTCAAGTCAGACTCATTGGTGGATGAAAGTATGATTTGGTGGTACCACAAGGAACATCACACCTTAATTTTTCAAGACCCATCAAACTTTGGAAAAAGATAGGAAACACATAAAGAAAGGTTTCTAATAAATTTATTTATTGAATACATTACCTAGGTTGCATAGATTTTGAAACTTCAACAATGCAAAAAATATTTTGAATTTTTACGTTCACATAAAGTTTCAAGAAAGTAATAGTGATTATGTTCCTTAAATTTTTTAGTTAGGAACATTTATCAAATAAGATTTGGGGTTTTTTTATGTATAATTTTATAGGTTACCTTAAATGGTATTCTATTTGATCTTTTTATTATGTAATTATTTCAGTAGGTATAATTTAGTTACGAATTTCCAAAGTTTAAAAACTTGATTCCTGAAGGGGCCACATCAATAAGGAATACAAATTTGTAATGATTTCCACTTTTTTTTATTGTAATGGAAACTTCAAACCATATACTTTGGCATGCAATAAATAAACATGAGAAAAAAATCATTTATAATTATGAAAACATTTAAAGAAAAAAGCACGGGAATATTATTTGGCCAATTTTTGTTCCTTGATTGTCCTTTGAAGGTGTTCCTAGTGGGTCCACACCCAATCATACTTTCACCTTGGCACCTTGATGTGAAGCAAGGCCCTTGCTTGGTTTACACCTTTATTGGAACATCAATCACTCTTATTCAACATCTTTGAAACATTTCTTGAAAAATTCAATGCCACCTTTGGAGATTTGGACAAAGAATGCATGTCTAGCATCAAAATATGCTCTCTTTGTCAAGGATCACATTTAGTTGTAATATGCATCGAAGTTTAAACAATTGGCTTGCAATATTTCATGGGTTGAGGCAATGTTCATAAGTTAGTTCCAATTTGGGGTATGAGGTGATGTGAAAGACTTACTACTCACCTTGCCAAACCCTTCAACATTAAATTAGGCCATTGTACAAGCAATTCGATGTGACAATAGGCTTTTCGAATGTCAACAAAAAAGGCACATGAACCCACATCAACAACACAAAAGAGTTTTGCACCATTGGCAACACAAAGGACTTTTCCACTTGCAATGTCAGCCTAGCCTTCAGCAACCTTGCCAAAGGATGACCCCATGTGGATTAATAAGAGAAGATTCAAGCCCTTCATGGAACAAGAAAAGCAACGCCAACAAAGTATGTTTAAAATTTATTTTCATAATCAATTATAGGCACCATGTTTATATTTAAATAATTTTTTTAAAAATTATCCAAAATTAATAGGTTGCATGTAGGACATGGATCTAAATGTGACAAATGGATAATTTATCAATGGCTAGAAGATGCAATGGATGAAATGGAAAGCGGGCACACATCTTTGAAAAAGGTCAACATGTATTGAAACATCCTTTTAACTTCACTTTAAGATCACATAAATGGTAAAATCAAATCAAGGAAACTATGTTTGTAATTAAGGCATGTTAACAAAAGCAAAGGATGGAGCAATAGTCACTTAGATTTAGAACATCCAAAAGGTAGGCTTCTCCATCACCCTTCAACAACTCAAACTTAAGGTAGTTAAAATTACACAAACCAAACCCACACCATTATGAAATAATGTTCTAGGAGGTAGTTTCTAGACATCAAAAAACATCATCCAAAAATTAACATACATTTTGTAGACTAGAAAGAAGTTTCTAAGACAAAAGAGTTAATTGTTGGCCAAACATGCCATATCTTTTACCTCTACTTTGAAAAATTGTATACACAAGATAAATGCCCACTAGACCACATCTAGAATTTGAATGAAAGTGGAATGCAAGTGGGGTGACAATCTAGTGCTTGGGTTTTGATTAGGTGAAACTCCTATGATGTTTATAGTACTACCCCCAAGTTTCAAGAGTGGTTGATTATTAATTGTGTTGTTAATGCAACAAATGTAGCCTTGCCTATTATTTACATTTTCAAAGGTTCTAGGATGTGAAAAGATTACTTAAAGTTATGTGGATTGGGAACGGGTGCCAATAAGGTAAAATAGATAATCATCGCTCCTTGTCACAATAAAAGCAAGTAGCTATAAACATGTTTTAATGTATTGAAAGTAGATTTTTAAAAATTTTTAATGATCAACATGAGAATAATCTTTAATTTTATCACAATGATGTTGATTAATTGCACATTTAATATGCATTCAAATAATTTTTTAAAAATAAATATACTTTTTCCCCTACTTTTTAGGTTGTCCAAACTTGTACAAAATAGGTGAATGTAAACAAATTATTGAATATTCCACATTTTCAACATGATGTACCTTTAAAATGTACTTGTAAGTTTCATTGTTTAAATATTATAGTAGAATACATGAAACTTATAATGGAAAAATATGTTTAAACTCAATTTGACAAATTATTTTTAAACATTCTCGTTATCCACTTTTATTGTGCCAAAGTTTTTCAAATTTTGTAATTGTGAACCTCATTATAAACTCAAAGAAAATCACCATGCTTTTATTATGTTATTTTCAATTATTTTCAATCTACTTCATGTCAAAAACTATACCATTTTTTAACTCCCTTTTTTAAGCTATTTTTTCTATATACTTTACCATGCTTTCACCCAAACATGTGTAGCCATGTAGAAAAAAACTTGGATGATTACATATAACCTTTTCAACTATTGGCCATTTTTAAAAATAAATTTGTAGGTCAAGGGGAATTTTTCAAGAAATCATCATCTTTTGGTTTTAAATGAGCATGGGTCACATGTAACAATAAATTCAATTGAACATGTAATCACATTTGGGTTGGACATGGTGACCTTACCTTCCCATACTTCATATGCATTCCAACCATTAGATGTCACCTATTTCAAACCATTAAAAAATGCCTTTAGAAAGGAACAAGACTTTACTATGGCAAGAAACTATTATTTTGAACTAAACAATGTCACATTGGCAAAATGGGTGGACAAGGCTTTGCAATATCCCAAAAAAACATAAAATCAAGGTTTAAGGTATGGGAAATCTAGCCATTGAATCTTGTTGCCATGGTTGGAAAGTTTAATCCAATTAAGGTGTTCATTGCAACAAAAGATGAGGATCATGAAAATGCATACCCTCCTTTAATGTAACAGATCAAGTAAATGACATTAGGGATGAAGTTATAGCAATCACAAATATGTTGAATGTTGTAGGGACTTTTTACATAATGCTTATATTAGTTTTTCTTACAATTGAAGGCCCTTCTTCACCCACACCTCTATATTACATTTAAATTTCTTGTAGCCTTACCATCCCAATGTCAAGCAACAATGAACAACATTCAAGCTAATGGTGAATTTGGAAGATCCTAGTTTTAAATTAAAAGACTGAAGTGTTTCAAGTAAGACCCAAGAAATTTTCACATCGATTAACCTAATATCATTACCTCAATTGCTAATAACAAAAACCCAAGGCAAGGAACAATTAGTGGATTATTTTTATTTCACATGTGGTCATATCAAACCAATAGTTGGCAATTTTGAAACGAAAGGGAGGTGAATAGTTCCACAACAATTTGAAAGCAAGTTATCAAGCCCCACCTCTAGGTCTTAGAAGGTTTAACTTAGGATTCACATCTAAACAACAATTTAAAAATGTTCAACAACAAAAAATGGCAAGAGTGAGGGTTGTTGGGCATGTCCTAACAAGGTTGGGATCAACTTTTGAACAAGATTAATTGTAGGGGGGAGGGGTGTGTGGTGGGTTCTTATGGCTATGGCAATTCAAAGAGGTGGGTTCAAGATATGGTGACTCAAAGATGGATTAAGGTGGATATGGTGACATGGAGAGAGGGGTTTAAGTGGTTGTGGTGATTCAAAGAAGTGGGTTTAAGTGGTTATGGTGACTAATAAAGTTAGGATTTAACTATTTGGATATGGCAATTCATAAAGTTAGAACCTCAAGAACTTGTTAGGACCTTGAGAGTTTTTTAATTAAATGACAATGGTGAAAAAGAAAAAATGAAATAAAAAGGAAAAACAAAAGAAGGAAAGAGAGAAAAAAAGATTGAGTTAAAGGAGGGAGAGGAAACAAATGAAAATTTTGGGAAATTTAAGCCTTCCAAAGTCCTCTTGGACCAAATGCAGGTATGCATTCTTCCTAAGTTACAACACATATAACACATAGAAGAAAGGACAAAGAAAGAAATGAGATAAAAATAAAATAAAATAGTGAACTTGAAAAAAATTGGGGTTTCTTAACTTCCCTTGGATTGAATGCAAGTGATGATCAACATGATCATTGCATTCTTTGTGATTTGCAACAAGGAGAAAGAAAGGAAAACAAAGTGAGAGGGAAAAAAAAAGGAAGAAATAATGAAATAAAAAAACGAACAAGCTTGAAAGAGCTTTGGCCATTTTAACTCCTCTCGGATTGGAAGTAAATAGTGATCAATGTGATTGTCATGTTCTTTTTGAACTACAAACATGAAAAAAAAAACAAGTTTGAAAGAGTTTAGGTTTTTTCAAACTTCTACATGCGATGTAATAATCAATGCAATCATCATTTCTTCCTAATTTGCAACATAGAAAAAGAAGGACCCAAAAAAAAACAAAAACTTAGGAAAGTTTGAACCCTTTTAGCTATTTTTAAACTTTTGTAGATGACAATGTATTGATCATTGTTTTTTCCTAGGTTACATTGTAGATGCCAAACACAAAGGGAGAAGGAGAGAGAAGGGAAAAAAGATTAAAAAAGAAGTTTTAAACTCTTGTTTGAACCAAACAACAATTGATGTGTCTTTTCTTTAAACAACCTCGCACATAACATAATGAGTTGAGAGATTGAAATAAAAATAGGAAAAAGAAAGAAACGAGAACTATGAAAAAAAAAAAAGTAAATTGAGTGCCTTCCTATAGGTGATGACTTCTTGGATTTCTCTTGCATGTAAAAATGAACACAAATCAAAAGAAAAAAAAAGAAAGAGAGAAAGTGAGCTCACTCAAAAGCTTTACAAATAGTGGTGGAGAGGAAGAGCAAGGCTAGAGACAATGGAGAGAGAAAGGAAGAATGTTGTAACATTAGAATGTCCTTTTTCGAAATTTGGGGGAAAAAAAAGGAGTTGTTAGGATGGCCCCATGTGGCATCACAATGATCATTGATTATAGGTTATATTTGTGAAATTTTGCCTTAATAATTTTTATAAAAAAAAACAAAACCTATTTAAATTATTGTTGTGTTGTTGATTGATAGATGAATGGGGTTTTGGCATAAGATTTTAAGTGTTTGTTCACAAGGTATAAAGTGCATGATATTAAGAATACCACGTGTTCTATCCAAAAAAATTCAAACAATGAGAATCTCCCCAATTTTATGATTGTAGGTTGGAATTGAATGTTGTAAATGGCTACTAGTGCTATGAGTGAAGGTTCACCCAAGCTCTTTGAAGACCATGATCAGAAAATGCACAGTTACTAAACCCTGGTCATTTCAGGTCTTAAATGTTCAGTCATGGGCTATTCTACCCTAATGCTTTTATCATCTCCATTGTCTCCCCTTTTGATTGTCAACTTCCAAAACTCATTTACACCCATAAAAGAAAAACACAGATAGACTTCTTCAACAAATAATAATATATTTCATTATTCATGAATTGAAACTCTCTTTTGAGAAATGTGGATAAATCTCATAAAGAAAGATAGATCATTTTCAAAATGTCGATAAATCATAAGTTATCTAATCTCCAAGAATATCTTAGGATATATAATTACTTTCACACATACACCTTTTAGGAATTTCTATTATGGACTAGGGAACCACGAGTACATAGGTTAATGGGTTATTGTAAATAGCCAAGACACTTGTGTTCCTAGACTATGTTCATAGTA
>Ga0209611_10015268_pt1 | contig 10050 bp, 11 predicted proteins | sample S1TSphgellanicum_3_FD_187693 | JGI IMG/M metagenome (GOLD analysis project Ga0209611, IMG submission 187693) | Host-associated microbial communities from peat moss isolated from Minnesota, USA - S1T2_Fc - Sphagnum magellanicum MG (SPAdes) (version 2) | ecosystem: Host-associated > Plants > Peat... | reverse complement strand
CTCGAGCACCTCGAAGTGGAGCGACTGCTGGCCCTTGAATTTATAGGCGCCGTGGCTGGTGCCGATGGCGGCGGCGAGCGAGTCGCAGCCCGAGAGCTTGACGAACTCGACGGCTTCCTCGGGATTGGTGAGACAGGCGTTGCCCTCGTCGACCTTGATGTCTTCCTCGACGCCGCCGAGCATGCCGAGTTCGGCCTCGACGCTGAGGCCCTTGGCGTGCGCCTTCTCGACGACGCGCTTGGTGATGGCGACGTTTTCCTCGAACGGATCGTGCGAGGCGTCGATCATGACCGAGCTGAAGAAACCGGAGTCGATGCAATCGTAGCAGGTCTTTTCGTCGCCGTGGTCGAGGTGCACCGCGAAGATGCACTCGGGGAAGATGTCGGAGGCGGCGCGGACGATGGCCTCGATCATGCGCTTGTCGGTGTAGGCGCGCGCACCCTTGGAGAGCTGGATGATGAACGGCGCCTTGGCGGCGCTGGCGCCCTTGAAAAGGCCCATGGCCTGCTCGGCGTTGTTGATGTTGTACGCGCCGACGGCGAACTTGCCGTAGGCAACCTTGAAAAGCTGCGCGGTGGTGACGATCATGGTGGTTAATCTTCCGGTTGGAGGTTGAAAAGTCGAGGCGGAACGGTGGAGCGTGCAGCTACTCGTGTGCCAGAGCGGGCGTTAACGGTAGACGGAGTGCGTTCCAATATCGACTGTCCAGACCATGTCCCCTTCCGTGTAAAAGACCGCCCGCAGATCATCCTCGATGACGACGGAATAGACCGTTTTGCGAAATTGCGAGGAGAGCTTGTTGATCTTGTGCGTTCCCAGGCGGGAATCAAAGGGATCAACCTTGAAGATGGCCCAAGCGCGACGAACGCTCTCCTTTTGCTCAGGAGAGAGGCGATAGAATTTCTTCCAGAAATTCTCCGCTGCCCCAAATCGATACATTATTCCGTACCGGGGGGCTTCTGGGTCAACGCCGTTTCCATGTCCACGACGCGACCTTCCTCAATGTCTTTCATTCCCTGGCGGAAGGACTCGGGAATCCACGAATCGTCTTCGCTGAGAATGGCATCAACAACTTGCATCCGCTGCTCCTGCGGAAGGGCTTTCAGTTCCTGAATGAGTTGATCGACGCTCACAGTACAATCCTAGACGCTTCGCCGCAAATCTCAAGCCTCGGTCATTGCGCGGGCGTGGCAGGCGGAGGAAGGCTCGGTACGGGCACGGGAACGGGCGCGATGGGCGCGGGAGCCGACGGCGGCGGCGCGGGTTGCTGCAGCTCGGCCTGGGCGAGGATGTACTCGCAGAAATCTTTTTTGCCGGTGGCGACACACTTTTGGAAGTAGTCGTTGGCGGTGCCGCGGTCGCCCATGATCAGCCGTTTCATGCCGGCGAAGTAGTAGGCCTGGCAACTTTGCGTGGCGTTCACTTTTGCGTCGCCCGAGGTGGCGGCGGTGAGATAGTCGGACTCGGTCATCCGGCCGAGCAGGAACGCGGCGGTCCTGGCGGTGAAGTCGTCGGGCGGGTTGTTCCAGCCGTTTTCCAGCGCGTCGGAGAGGTCCTGGTCGGGATCGGTATGGACGGCCTGCTGCTTGGCAATGAGCCAGAGATAGAGGTGCGCGTTGTCGGCGAAGCGGTCGTGCGGCGCGGCATCGCAGAAAAGCCGGAGGTCGGAGGCGGCACCGTCGAAGTTGCCGCGCAGGAGCTTGGCGAAGCCGCGGTAGTAGTAGGCCTGCGCGTTCTTGGGATCGAGATCGAGCGATTGCGACGTGTCGGCGATGGCGCCATCGGGATCGCCCTGGCGCACTTCGATAAGCGCGCGGCGGAAGTAGGCGATGGCGATGCGCGGGTCGAGGTCGAGCGCCTTGCTGTAATCCTTGAGCGCGAGGGCGAGATCGCCCTTGTCCTCGCGGGCGACGCCGCGGCTGCAGTAGGCGAGCGCGTTCCTGGGATCGAGCAGGAGCGTCTGGGTGAAGTCGGCGATGGCGCCGTCGGAATCGTGCGACGCGCTCTTGGCGTTGCCGCGCTGGAACCACGCTTCGGTGATGGAGGGATCGAGCGCGATGGCCTGGTCGAAATCGCGGATGGCGTCGGGCAGCGTATTCTGCGAGATGCGGGCGAGGCCGCGATTGAAGTAGTTGCGCGCGGACCGGGGCTTGAGCGCGATCGCGTCGGTGTAATCCTTCACGGCGCCGTCGAGGTTGCCGTGGGCCTGCCGCGCGTTGCCACGGTCGGTGAAGGCGCTGGCCAGCGTTGGATCGATGGCGATGGCCTTGGTGAAATCCTGGATCGCGCCGTCGAGGTCGTTCTTCGCACTCTTGGCGCGGCCGCGATCGTCGTAAGCGCTGGCCAGGGTGGGATCGGCCTTCACCGCGTCGCTGAAATCGCCGATGGCGCCGTCGAGGTCGCCTTTAGCCATGCGGGCGTTGCCCCGGCCGCGGAGCGCGGTGGTGTCAGCGGGATCAGCGGCGAGCGACTGCGTGTAGTCCTTGATCGCGGCGTCCGAGTCGCCCTTGGCGGAGTAGGCTGCGGCGCGGGCGTCGCTGGCGGTCGTGGATTGCGGCGCGAGGGCGATGGCCTGCGTAAAGTTGGCGATGGCCGGTGCCCATTGGCCGGCGTTGGCGGCGTTCTGACCGCGCGCGAGGTAGGTCTGCACGACGGGGACGAGCCCAAGCGGCGCGCCAGTGGCCTCGGCGGGCACGGTCAAGTCGTGGAGGCCGATGCGGGACAGTTGCCACTGCCCGCTATGAAAGACGAGATGCATGTCGGCAACGTCCGTGCGGAGCACGAAATCGGTGGGCGAAGTCAGGCCCTGACTGCGCAGCGGCTGGTTCACGAAGGTGGTGACGAGGTTCGCGGCCACGAAATGCGCGAGCAGGTCATCCGAGCTCTTGCCCGCGCCCTTTTGGTCCAGCTCTTTCGGGAAGAGACCGGAGATTCCACCGGGCGTGATGTAGGCATCGACCGACTTGTCGATCATCACGAGCGCATCCGCATGGGCAGGCGCGGTCGTGTCGGGCGTGAGGAGTCGCGCCTGCTCCTTAAGCGAGGCGCGGACGGAATCGAAATCGACGAGTTTCTGCAGATCGTCCGCGCTGCCCGCGGCCATGGCGTCGCGCAAGGCGCTGGAGGTGTGATAAGGCGACCAGACGTAGTAGGCGCCGGCGATGGCGGTGACGCCGAAGAGGCCAAGGATCAGCAGGAACGGCAGGCGGCGTTTTCGCGCGGGCGGGGCGGCGGGTTCATCAGGCTCGGCTTGGGCCGCGGGCTTGTCTTCGGCCTTGGGCGGGGCCTCGGCGGCTTCGCGCTCGGCGGCGCGTTGCGCGGCTTTCGCGCGCAGCTCGGTGGCTTTCCTGGAAACGGGGACGGGAAGTTTTTCGGTCGCCTTCTCCGGTTCGGGGGCGGGCGGCGATTGCGCTGACTGCCCAGGCGCGGTGCGATGGTCACGTCGGGCCGCGGGATTCATGATCGCTCGCGTCGGCATCGGCGTGGTGATCGGCATGGTGGTGCGGCCCGGCGGCGGCGTGCCCGGTGACGGCGACTCGGTCACGCTTGCGGCTTCCGGCGCGGGGACGCTGCGCATCGGAACGGTTTTCGCGGCGAGCGCCTTGATCAGCGAGGGCAGGCCCGCGGCTTTCTTGCTGATCGGCAGGGTGGGAGCCGGCGTGGCGGCTTCGGCCAAGCCGCCGGCCATGGGGCCGGTGGTTTCCGGCTTGGTCGCGGCCCCGGTGGGGACCTCGGTCGGCAACTCGATGCGCGGCGCCGTGGGCGGGTGCACGGGCACGGTGCGTCGGCTGGCCAGCGGCTCCGTGCGGTTCTGCAGCGCCTTGGCCAGCGCGGTGCGCGATAATTTCTTGGCCGTCTGCGCGAGCGGCGCAGTGGTGCTCACGCTTTTGGAGGCGGTGACGCCCTTGGGCAGGTTGGCCGGGGGAGTGGGCGCGAGCGGACCAAGCGGTTTGGTCTTCACCTGTCCGGTGCTGTTGAGAGCGTCGGAGGTGGGAACGCCCACCGGCCGGGTCTTGGCCGTGGAGGGATTTTCGGCCGGCTCCGGATTCTTGTCCAGGTGCGACGCGGGAGGCGGCTCGACCAGGCTTTCGTACTCGGGATCGACCTCGGGTGCGGACGCGGCCGGCGCTTGGGCAGCGAGCGGCTCGGGGTCGAGGAAAACGGCGTCGGTGTCCGCGGGCGGTGCAGGCTCGGTGGGCGGCGGGAGCTGGGCCACGAGATCGCTGACGGGTATCCACTCCAGCGAGCCTTCGATGCGCGCCTTGTCGGCGAGCGAAAGCAAACCCTCCGTGATGTATTCGCGGACTTGCTTCTCCGAATAGGGCCCAAGCGAAACGCCCGCCAACTGGATATGAATGTCCATTACGCGCGAAGTTGGAGATCGAGGCGACGACGGACCGCCGTCGCGAGGAGAAGCAAATTCGGCCAACTCATTTTGGGCAACACCTGATTCCGTCCGGGGACTCCTGAGAGCGGATAGTGCGTTATTAATTTGTGTAAGTCGAGGATTTCCCAGCGGCTCGCCATCGAGAGTGACCCGCGCGGAAAACTTGGACGACAAAGTGTTGCGAGAATTTGTATCTTGAACCTGGGCCATTATCTTATAAGCCATATCGGCGCGAATGGCCTATACTTCGGCCTGCCCCTGCGGATTCCTTACTTAATTATGCCTAAAGTCACCATGCTCCCCGGCGGCCAATCGGCCGAAGTGCCCGCCGGAACCCTTTTGCTCGATGCCGGCGAAGAAGCCGGCGTGGAAATGGAAGCCGGCTGTTTCAACTGCTCCTGCGGCACCTGCGCCGTCGAGATCGTCTCCGGCATGGAGAACATCGAGCCGCCCACCGACGAGGAACTCAACGTCCTCGATCAATGGAACAAGGACCCGGATAAATATCGCCTCACCTGCTGCGTGAAGATTCTGAAAGGCGATGTGGTGATGAGGATGGAGCATTAAGCTTATGAGCTTTCGCGATTTGCTTGACCGCGTTCACTGCGTTTGGTGTTGGAGTGTGGTGGCGGCCGTGGCATCGCTCTTTGGCCCAGTTCCGCTGTTACTCTGGTTGGGGCGTCCCCGCTTGATTATTACCATGGAGTCCCTCCCCTCCCGCGAAAACCATTTCAACGATCCCTTTCGGTGGTTCGAGTGGATTTTCCATGCGAGCCCGATTTGCTCGCTGGCTTGCGCGGTTGTCGCCGCCGCCGCCGGCGCAACTTACCTTATCTGCAAAAAGTTGCCCGACTACACGGAGATTGTTTAGCTCAAAGCCGGCGCGCCACGGACGGGCAGGAGCCGTCCCTCAAAAAAAGAGGCGGGGTCTTTTCCCGACGGTTGAATCACTTCTGTGGCCCCTCACCGGGTGCACTCGTCCACTTTTTCCAAAGGAAGGGCAGGAAGAGCGCGAGGAATACGATTTGGGCGGGAATGACCCAATAGTAGATCGACGGCTGAAAGTTATCGACCGTGTAAGGCAGCAGCGGAAGCACGCCGAAGGAGCCTGCGATCAGACTGAGCGCCGTTATCCAGAAAACCTTCTTCCGGGCGGCGAGCGGCGCAACAGGCGCAGGTTGTCCTGTTCGCTCGCGCTCCGCCTTCACCTTTTTTCGCAGCCTCATGACAACGAGCAACACCAGTCCTCCTGAGATGAGAAGAACGGGGCCCAAAACCTCGGGGAGGCCGAACACTTTAGCGAAGCCTCCTACGAACATCAAAAGAGACGCCGCGAGGCTGAGCAAAGCATCCTTGTTTGCAGGGCTCATAAGACGTGGCGGATTCTACCGGCGGTCATAACCCGCCGCTACATTTTTGGAAAGAGGGGCAGGCCGGAGGCTGCCCCTCCCAAAATTAGCGCGTGCCCATTCCGACACCTTGGACGGTCTGGAAGAGCTTGCCTTCGGACTTGATCGAGGGGGCGATGATGATCTCGGTTTCCTGGAATTCCTTGATCGTCGCCGCGCCGACGTTGCCCATGCAGGTGGCGATGGCGCCGACCAGGTTCTGCGAACCGTCGTCGACCGTGGCCGGGCCGAAGAGGATCTGCTTGAGCGAGCCGGTGACGCCGACGTGGATGCGGGTGCCGCGCGGGAGATTCGCGTGCGGCGTGGCCATGCCCCAGTGATTGCCGTTGCCGGGCGCTTCCTCGGACTTGGCGAAGGCGCTGCCGACCATGACGGCATCCGAGCCGCAGGCGAGCGCCTTGCAGACGTCGCCGCCCTTGGACATGCCGCCGTCGGTGATGATCGGCACGTAGCGTCCGGTTTTCTTGAAGTAGGCATCGCGCGCCGCGGCGGAATCGACCGTGGCCGTGACCTGCGGTACGCCGAGGCCGAGCACGCCGCGCGAGGTGCACGCCGCACCGGGTCCGACGCCGATGAGCACGCCGCTGACGCCGTTTTCCATCAGCTCCAGCACGACGCTGTAGGTGACGGCGTTGCCGATGATGATCGGAATCTTGCTCGCCTTGGTGAAGGCGGCGAGATCGAGCGACTTATACTCGCTGGAGATGTGCCGCACGGTCGAGACGGTCGACTGGACGATGAAGACGTCCGCGCCGGCTTCCTGCGCGATGGCCTGATAGCGTTCGGCCTTTTGCGGAATGGAGGAGACGGCGACGATGCCGCCGCCCTTGCGCAGTTCCTGCACGCGCTTGGCGATGAGTTCTTCCTTGATCGGCGGGAGATAAAGTTTCTGGATCAGCTCCGTGACGGTGTTCTTGTCCGCCTTGGCGATTTGGGCGAGGACTTCCTCGGGATTGTCGTAACGGGTCTGCACGCCCTCGAGGTTGACCACGCCGAGGCCGCCGAGCTTGGCCATCTCGATGCAGAAGCGCACGTCGGTCACGCCGTCCATCGCGCTGGCGATGATCGGGATCTTGAGCTTGAGCGGTTCCTGGCCGCCGGGGCGGGGGATTTCGAAGGAGGTGTTGACCTCGTTCGGGTTGATGGTGATTTCGCCCGGGACGAGGGCGATTTCATCGAAGCCGTAGGTTACCCTGGCCTTGCGATTGCGTCCGATCCACATTCCCATATCTAGTTCGACTCCTTCACGGTCTTGCCGTCATGGAGCGCTCCACACCTCGGACAGCGGGGCCTCTGGTAAGGCACCCGCTCGGCGAAAGAACTCGAGCAAGACCCACAAATGAAAATTCGCCGCGCGTCCAATTGCGAACGGCGGCGAGTCCGTAGGAAAAACAACCACGCCCCGAGCAACACCGCAAGAAAAACCGTCACGTAGAGGATAAAAAAATGATCGAGGGAGAGGCGCATCGAGGTAATTCAGGCAAGGCCGAGGAGTCTATCATACTCGCTATGGTGGCCGATCCAAAACCACACGTAGTCCTCGCCGTCCTGAACGGCAACGGCCCGGTAATGAATCCCGATACGAGCCGACCAGAAGCGGCCAACCTTCTTGAAGTGCAAGGAGGGGTGGCGGGGATTGCTTCTGAGCAGCTCGTAGTTCTCGTCCGCAAGCCTGCGGACTTCGGCGGGCAGTTCCGCGTGGAAACGCCAAAACTTGGGGTTGGCCCGGTGCGTCACAAGTCTGTGCAGCGGCCTTCGCGCAGATCTCGCAGCGCTTCGTCGGCCAGAGCGTCAAACTTACCTGCCTTGACGTCCTCCTCGAATTGCCGGTCCCAAGCCTCGGCGTCGAATTCCTTGAACCAGTCTCGAAACGCGACAAGGTCCTGACGCGAAAGCCTGCTGATGGCCGCCTCGATTTCTGCCACGGTGCTCATGTTCAGAGGCAATTTGAAGGCGTCGCCGTATGCAGGCAAGAATTAAGTCACTGCCCGGCGGCGGGCGGCGTGGGGACGATGACCTCTCGCGGCTTGGCGGCGTAATTCCAGAAGATGCTGACGCGGCCCCATTGCAGGCCGGGCGTGGCGACGGGATCGAAGCGGAGTTTCTGCGCGGCGGCGACGGCCTGCTGCGCGGTGGCGGCATCGACCGGCGCGCTGAGGTCGTCGCTGATCGGCTCGAGGAGCACGTGCTCGACGAAGCCGTCGGCATTGACCGCGACGCGCAGGCGCGTGGGCGTGAGGTTGGTATCGGAGGTGAGCGTGGGCAGCTTGAGCGCGCCGGTGGGATGCCGCTGCGCGAGGACGCCGTCCCACTGCCACGTGGTCTGGCGCGTCATGGCAACCGGCGTTTCGTCGTAGATGAAAGGCTGGCGCGGCGGCTCCATCGCGTCGGCCACCTGCTGCTCGAGCGGCGACGCGGCGGGATGGGCCGCGCGGTAGGTTTCGGGGGGTGCAACGGGTGGCAGGGGATCGGAATTGGGCACGGCGTTGGGCATCCACGGCAGCAGGCCGGCGCTGAGATCGGTGGTGGTGGTGCGCGGCAGCAGGAAAACGCGCGGATCGGTGAGCTGGTCCCAGAACTGGTCGGGCGCCTCCCCGCTGACGGCGAGCGCGCGGGGGTAATCGAGCGAGACGTAGAGATGCGGCTCGTGGCGCAGGCGGGCGACGGACATGTCGACGATGAGGAAGAGGCAGATGCCGGCGTGAATGGCCAGCGCGAGGCAGATGAAGAGGCCAAGCCGCCGCTGTTGCTGCGGAACGAAGTTGATCCACGGCTCGAGCAGCGCCATGGGGTGCAACCCGGTCAGCGGTTGCGAGAGCAGGTGGTGTCCGCTCGGCGGAGCGACCGGCGCGGATTCGGGTGCCTTCTCCTTGTCCATGTCAGGGCGTCAGGGCAACGCTCCACCCACCGACTGCGTGGCGATCTCGAAATCGAAGCCGGGGCCGGCGGCATCGAGCAGGCTGGAGATGAAGTTGACCGGCACGTCCTTGTCCGCCTTGATGTAGAGCGTGGGCTTGATGCGGCTGGCGGGAAGATCGTCGAGCGCCGTGCGAAGCTGGTCGACCGAGATGATCTGGTCCCGGAAGTAGAGCTCGGGCTGACGCGGCAGCGGCGCGCCCTTGTCGTCGTACAGCTGCGGCCCCAGCGAGATGGCGACGATGAGACGGCTGGCGGGCGAGAGGTCCGCGTAGGCCAGGCGCGGCAGGTTGACTTTGATGCCCGGCTGCAGGATGAACGAGGAGCTGAGCAGGAAGAAGCAAAGCAGCAGCAGGATGACGTTGAGCATCGGCGCGAGGTCGACGAGCCCGCGCATGGGCTGAAGGCGGCGATTCAGGATCAGGGCCATCCCGGAGAGTAAGGGAAAAGGCCGAAGGGCAAAAGGCAAAAGGACGGGGAAGGATCTGGCCGCACCAGCCTCCTATTTAGCTTCGGGAGCCTGCAAAAATAGGTGATTTAGAATCTGCTGTCTCTGCAAGCGCCTCCGCGTCCGAGCCGCGAGGGCGTCACTGCGTTTGGATTTGCCCGGCACGCGCGAGGATTTCCGGCGGGAGCGCCTTCGCGTTGGCGGCGCCGGCGAGGTAGTTCTCCAGGTTCGCGGGCGAGGACGTGCCGCCGATGGTCGTGCGCACGGCGGGAACGCTGGCGGCGAGGCGCAGGTTGAACTCCGTCGCGTCGCGGCAACCGCTTTCCTTGATCAGCGCGGCGAGTTCCCCGGCCTTGGCCGCGCTGGCCGTGTCGGCGGGACCGCCGCCGAGCGTGCGCAGCGCGAGCACCTCGATGCCCCTGCCCTCGATGGCCGCCCACGCCGCGTCCGTGCAATCGCGCTGGCAGGCGTTCCAGTAGAGCGTCACGCCGTCGATCAAATCGTGCGTCACCGCCTCCACCGCCGCATCGGAATTTTGCGCGTTGATAAAGAGGACCGCCTGGCGAACAAGACCGCGCGAGCGCAGCAACGCCAGTTCATCGACCAGCGGGCCGCCGCCCGCGCGCAACTGGTCGACGAGGTTGCCCGGTTTTGGGTCCATCGAGACAAGCTGCGCCACGTCGATGGCATCGATGCCGAGCCGCCGGCACGAGTCCTCCACTTCAAAGCGCATCAACGCCACCGTGGCATCGCGCACCTTGATCATCAGCCGCGGCACGCGCGCGCGGTCGGCATCGAACGCCATCCGCAGCACCATGAAGGTGAATCCGTTGTTGTAGGTCGGGCTCGAGTGAAACCAAACTCCCGCCTCCATCGCGCGCCGCACCACG
>Ga0209611_10015267_pt1 | contig 10050 bp, 8 predicted proteins | sample S1TSphgellanicum_3_FD_187693 | JGI IMG/M metagenome (GOLD analysis project Ga0209611, IMG submission 187693) | Host-associated microbial communities from peat moss isolated from Minnesota, USA - S1T2_Fc - Sphagnum magellanicum MG (SPAdes) (version 2) | ecosystem: Host-associated > Plants > Peat... | reverse complement strand
AGGGGGGCAAGGGGGGGGAGTAAGGCCCATGGGTCGGGTGGGTTTCAGAAATAAGGGGTCTATGGGGAGGGGCCTTACCCTATACTTAAGTAATTTTTAGGTTTTACAACATATAAAGACTTGCAATAAAACTAAATTTTGTCAAATTGGGAATTGGGATCAGGTTTTCTTTGTTATAAGTATACTTTTAAAATAAATATATTTATAAATTTGGTAATTTTTTTGAATTAGTTGACTTTACACTAGGGAAACAAAAAAAATTCCCGATTTACACTAGAACTTGGGATCCCTTTTGTTTCCTTGGTTACCTTTCCCACGGAATGGACCTCTTCACCTATCTCCCCCCCCCCTTCAACACAACAACCCTCATTAAACCAATGACGAAGAGGAAGAGGAGGCCCCTTGGGAGGGCTCGCATGTCTGCCGGAACCGTCTGGCCCGGGAGAGGCACACTCTCGGTTTAAAGGAAATAAATATGGTTTAAAGAAACTGGGGGCCTTCACAATGACCAAAGGTCATGGGTTCCCACATCAATGCCTATCCCAATAGCGAACGCAACGAGTACACGCTAGTATGTGTTCAAAATGTTTGGAGATGGGAATACACATACTAGCCTTGGATTCTAAAGAAAAGGCACATTGTCTTGGACTCTGTTGGGACAGATCCATTTTTGTTGACCTAAGTAAAGGCTTTTACCAAGGCAAGGGTACTAGTGTGTTTGGACTCATTATAGAATGCAATAGCTTAATGGGTTTTGGCCCCCTAGGTAATAATAAATAATAGGTCTATTTTTATATGAGGATTTTTTTAAAAGATGATATTTTGGCTTGTGTTGAAACTTGAGATTAGTTACTATAGAGTTATAATAATATCTTGAAGGATTGATTTTGGTTTTCTTTTAGAGGATTTTTCGAAAATTGTATTTTCGTATGGTTGAAATATTTGAGCTTCCATAATTCTTCTAAATTTGCCATAATATATTACTTCTTAATGTAAAATGGCAAGGCCACATTGTGACACACCCCTTGTTTGGGTTATTGAAGTTTGTTCCAAAACAACTACTATGAGTCGCTCATGATTCATATCATGAACTAACTAAGCATCTAATATTTCCTTCACCCATGATTCATACCATGAACTAAGCATCCAATATTTCCTTCACCCATGATTCATATCATGAACTAAGCATCCAATATTTCCTTCACCCATGATTCAAATCATGAACCAAGCATCCAATGTTTCCTTCACCCATGATTCATATCATGAACTAAGCATCCAATATATCCTTCACCCGCGATTCATATCATGAACTAAGCATCCAATGTTTCCTTCACCCACGATTCATATCATGAACTAAGCATCCAGTACTTCCTTCTATCTACCCCTCTTCATATCCACTCATGTCGTTTATGAAGTTTACAAAATTTGTATAATTGACACGATGAAACCCTAGCAAATTCATTAAACAAAACACCCAACAAAAGGGGAAAAGAAGGAACAAAGAGAGAGTGAGAGAAAGGACCCAAGTCCAAGGCTAGGAGAAGAGCAAAAGCCTTGAGCAAAAGCCCAAAGGGGGTCACTAAGAGAGACAAAGGAACAAATCATGTTCCCGAGCCCACCCCTACAAGTTGCAAAAAGCATATTAGAAAACAAAAAAAGGATGAGAACATGTACAAAACTTATGAGCTCTTTATGCACACCATTCACCCAAAAAAATTCTATTTAAATTGTTAGCAAGTTTTTGTGGTGATCATTCATAGGAAAAAATGGTCATCATCATCCCAAGGAAGATTTAGCCAAATATGGCTATATAAGCCAAATGAGAAGTACATTTTTCTTTTTAAATCAACCTTCTATGTTTGTTTATGGCTACACACTGGAAACCAAATATAGAAATCTGAAAAAAATAATCTTTTTTTCACAAATTTTTTTAATACTGTAAATTTTTAAAATGTGTTTGGATGAAAATGTTTTCAATATATTATGGAACATGTGAAATTATTTGGAATGAATGTAATGAGGATAAAATATTATTTTAAAATGTTAATGAAACATTGTAACCAATGTTTTCAAACAAAAAAGTTGTTTAATGAACTCTTAAAGGCAAAAATGTCCATGGATGGTACCAATAGAAACCACTTCAAGGAATTCCTTGAATGATTAAAACTAGCCACATCATATTCTTGGCTGCTTTCATTTAATTATTTTTCCAATTATACATTTTTTTTGGTCATGTTTTTACATTGCATGCAAAAATATATGGCCTAAAATATTTGTTGGAATAAACAAAATGGGAATCACTACAATTTTTTTCCTAATCATAATGGCTATTTTCATACTCATGTTCATACAATTTTGAAATTCATAATTAAAATATTCCTACTCAATTAAATACTTAAAAAATTAAAATAAAATACCATCAAAAGTATCTTAAAATTTTGATTCCCAAGAAAAAAATAAAAACATGTTTCAAATTTATATTCCTCACTAAAAAGTTTAAGGAAAGGAAACAACATTACATTCTTAAAATGTTTTTTAAATGTAATGATTAGGGAAATCAAAATAAAAAAATATTTTTCATATTATTAAAAATTTGAAAATCTATACAAGCTAGTGAATGTAGTAACCAAGTTTTATTAATGAAAATACTTGTTTATTCATTCTTTATAATTTAAAAAAGCTCAACGGGTCTAATAAATTAAGGAATGATTTTCTTAGTCGTTCCACCGAAGAATGCTTTTTCTTAAATGAATTAAAAAGACTTGAAAAATGACATAATTTTGAGAAGATTCTTTCAACATATCTTCACATAATTGTATAATGCAATATATTTATGAGCCATAAATTTCTGAAAAGGTCTTTTGCAACTTACAAATGAAATATTTCAAATATATCTCAAGAATATTTTTAAATAACTAGCAATCACCTAAGACCTTGATTTTTTTATTCATGAATGTACCATTGTCAAAATTGTTCATGGGTTGTTGTTAGAAGATAACATGGGTTATCATTATTAGAAGAAACCATGGAACACAAGAAAAGACCTAAATATAACCCTAGAAAAACTCCGAAAAATGAAAAAAATAAAGCCTAAAAGGAACCCCTAGAAAAGTCCCCAAAACCTTTTAACACAAGCTTGAAAAGAAAGCTTTTAAAAACCCCTAAAACAAGTTCTACAAAAATCTTCAAAAGAATGTTTAAAAAAAACTTAACCAAAAACCTAAAAGTAGCAAGAAGAAATGAGAAATGCTAAAAGAAACAAGAAGGAAAAAAAAGTAAAAAATTAAATTAAATGGACAAACTAAGATAATTTTTTTTTCTCACAAATGAAAATGTTGTGACATTAATAACCTTACAAGAACAAAGATAGAGAAGCCTCAAATGGGTGACAAAAATAAATGGAGTTGCCACAAGTGAAAATGAGAAAAAAAGGAGGAGTGAAAGAGCCCATTTATATAGTTATGTATAAAAACAACCCTAAAAATCAAATGAGAGGAACTCAATACTTCAAAATAGAACTTTCTATTTTGAGGAGTCTCCATAGTTTCATTTCTTTGGAGTAATTGGCCAATGAAATTTGGCTCGTTCCAAAAATGAATAAATTGCATTTGGGAGGCATCTCATCTAAAGTCCATCACGAGATTCACTTTATCTTTTTTTGTTGGCAAGTTTGTTTTTTGATAAATAGAGTTATCCATAAAGTCACCCTGACTTCACCCTGTCTTTGGGCCTGCTTTCACCCTCAATCCCCTGTATATGCAAAGTAATGAAATTTTATTAAATCTCAGTATAAAATGTTGGAACTCAGCATTTAATGCACAAGGTTTGAGGGTAATTGTAGTAGTTGTACACGTAGGAGGAGCAACGAAAATATACATGTGTAACGTAAGTGGAGGCGCTCAGGAAAAAAGGAAAGACAGATTGAAACTCAGTATACCACCAAAATTGATGCAAAAACTAGTTTGGGTTCCAGTTTGTTATTTTGCTTTGTAAAATTTTCATTCGACAGATTGAAACTCAGTTTACCACCAAAATTGATGGGAAAACTAGTTTGGGTTCCAGTTCGTTATTTTGCTTTGTAAAATTTTCATTCGACAGATTGAAACTCAGTTTACCACCAAAATTGATGGAAAAACTAGTTTGGGTTTTAGGGTTTAGGGTTTGGGTAAGGAACTAGTGGGATTCGGTGCTCTCAGAAGGTCCGCTTGTTTGGCGATGATGGAGCCTGCTCTGTTCTCAGCTGCAAATCTGTTGGACGCTCATTCCTCTGGTACCTTCTTCTTCTTCTTCCTTCCTTTCTTCCTTCCCTCAGCCTCATCCATTCCTGCTATGATGTATGGTGTCTTCGACCACCATGCATTGTTTCTTTGTTTCTTTGCAACATGCAGCATCGGTAATAAAGCAAGCAAGCCGTGCACGTGAGGTGATGGTAATGCATCGACACCTCCTACTCCTCATGGTGACGACAGTCTTGTTGTTCTTTGAAATGTAAAATGATGTGAGATGGGACGGGTGGGGGGAAATTGTATCCTCCCGGGGGATGTTTGTGTGTGCACAGATGACTCTGGTGGTTCAGAATCGGAGAACGACTTTGTTCAGCGAGATCATGCATTTCCTGGTGGCATGGTAACTCCTCTGAAGTTCATTGCAAACGAGCTTCTAGGGTTTAAGTAGTTGCTTTTGTTTGCAGTTACGACTTTTTTCTTTAAAAGATCACCCAATCCCACCTTAATGGATTGATTTACCCAAAAGGAACAGGTTATTATTTTCTAAATTGGGATTACCATTCTTTTTGGGTAGTTGGGGTTTTTCTTCTAAGTTGCTTCTAAAGATTATATAAATCAGGGTCTCTGAGTTCAAATCTAACATCCCTTGGGTTTAATTTGTCCATTAAGAGGCCTCGCTCTAGAAGGTGAAAGTTAACCATTGTGAGTGCTGGTTTGCCTGGGCCAAAAGGCAAGAAGTGCCAAAGAAGCATTGATTCAAAGTAGGTGCATTGACCATGTGTTTGGTTTTATAAAAAAAATTGAACCATAGTTATGGGTCAAACCCAGTTCTTTCACTTCTCAAAACCAACGATCAAGGGTCTGTATCAACTTTAGCCAGTGATTGCTCTTTTCATAACCAGCTAGGTAGGTTTTTTTTTTCTTTTTTGGGTGGATATCACAAGGTATCAATATGTATAGGACTTATTAGTTATCAATTTCAAGGTCAAAGTAATACCCCAATTATCAGCTAATAATCACCAGTTATGCACAAGGGCCAATTCTCAAATATTTGCCTTCAAAACAACTAGTTATACTACTTAGGTCGAGTATATATGGCTTATTATTACTCTTATTATTATTCTGTTTTCCTCTGTCATGTACATGTTTGGAGTTTTAGTATTGACAACCTACTTGGATGGAATTTTCATAATCCAGATATGTTATTTTATTTTTAAACTTCAATACCTCACACATAAGGGTCTATCCAATTCTTGGAATGATATGTACCAAGTGAGTTCGTTATCCAATGTGTTTTTAAAATCAATACTCAACCAATAGGTTATCAATAACTGAGTTGATAATTAATGTTTTCCATATGCCCAACCAGCCCTTAACCCCACTAATTCTTTCTTTAAAAAAGAGACAATCACCCAACACTAGCATTAACCATTGACATCCGGTTACATACAAAACTTCAGGCACACAGTGTATTGGGAGGGAGGGCACGCTACCAAGCATAATAACTCCTTTGCTGAGAGCCATTTTGGGGGTGGGCATTTCATTTTCATTTGCCCACATTAATTTTTTTACATTTTTACCGCAATACTCATTGGGTACCAGAAGGATATTTCTCGGGTATACATTTTCAATTTTTACTGTGGTACCCTCTGAGTATCAAAATTCTTAAAATTAAAAAATAATTACTGCAACAGTTATCACGAAGTGAAAAGCCCTCGGGCCAGGGCAGTCCCCAAATAACCAGCCCTCAGCCTGGGAATGCCCTCACGAGCTGGGGCTTTTACCCCACACATAATTCTTTGCAAAAACATTAAGAGTCCATTTGAATGGGCTAGAGCCACAGGGAATTCCGGGTGTTGTTTCTTTTGAAGTCCAAGGGTAGTAGACCCAGGATTAAATAATTTCAGAACCGCCCCCTCACCCCACCAACAGGGGCCGGGCCCCATGAATGGTAGATTAGTACCTTATCCTAAGGTCAGTTTCATCATTAAATAATCCTAAAAATAGTGAAATGAAATTTTGTGACCATATGACGTTGATATGTTGGAAATCGTCATAATTATCATGGGCTACATTCTGAATAATTTCATTTCTCATATCACGATATTATAGTAGATGATGAAAATATATATAATTTAAAAAAATAATTAAATGAATTCATTTTTTGAAGGAAAAAAATTATTCATTTTGTCAACATGGAAACTGACCCCAAGCTACAGTATGAGTGTTGTGAGGGACTTCTGAAAAGTCTGTTTTTATAAAATGCAAATGCACAATTCTTCTATTTCAGTTCGCCTAATGTGAAACTGATTCTATTAAGGTAAAACTTCCAAAGGTTGGATCCAATGCGCTGGTCCCTGTCCCTGTGGGGGAGCAGAGCCCAACAAAGAACCACATGGATGAACCACATAGATATATAAACACATAAGTTTGGGCTTTTTGGATGAATGAAAATTTGTTTTTTTTCTTGACTTAGTCCTTCCTGCGCATGCCAATGGTGAAATGTCTCTTTGATCTCACTACTTAAGGTATCTTCGGTGCAGGGACATGCTTTGAAAGACAAAGCCAAAAAAAAAACTTTGCTGTATTTGTTCATCAATGGTTGGAGTGCACGAAATCATCAATTTTGTGCATATTAATTATTATGTATCTAGCCTAGCTTAACCTACTCTTGATGAGCAATGTAAAATTGATGTAAAAATGTCCAAAATTGCAACCCTTTTGACTTGAATCTTATAAAGGTTTTGAGGTTTTCACATGTCTTTTAGACTAAATTTGGAATTAAAACCATGTTGTCTTTATTTCTTCATAATGCATGAGTGGTGGGTGGGTGAGTATTTTGTTGTGCAAAATACCCACCATGAGTCGAACCAAGTACCAGGTGAGGGTGCAACGCGGACCTCCATGCTGATGGTGGGTAATTTCAGCTTGAAATCTCTACCCGCAACTCCCGAACCTAAATGCCTTATTCCCAAGGCTCTACCCTACACCTTGTGTTTTGAATATTGAATCTAGTATTCAATCCCCATACTCTGAAAACCTAGTTTGAAACATATGTTTTAAAACAAATGCATAATTATCTTTTGTTATGGTTTTATTCCTTACAAGGTATTTGACAGACAAAATTGGCAACTAATCATATTATGGTCTTCAGAACCTTTTGTTATTTCCATATTTCAAGGGTTGTAAGTTGTAACTTGTTGTGTATTAAACCTAATGTATCGTTTATTTCAGCTTGCTTGTTTTTATTTCTTTTTCTTCTTTTTTTATCACTACCTCAACATAATTTGCAAGAAGATTTATTGATACATCCTTAACACTTGCACATTCCATCAAGAGGAACATTTAATCTTGTTTTCCTTATCTAATCTTGAGATTATAAGTACCAATCCCATGGATTATGTTTTTATTCCCTGTAACATGTTTAGTTGCACCAAAATTTCAATACTAGTATGGGTCATCATGTGGATTGGATGTTTTCACAGTAATTTTGAAAAGTTTCGATGGATTAAAATTTTCTAGGTTGAGTAGTTCCATGGATTCTTTTGCATCCTCTTCAATAATTGCCTTGATTTGTTTACTTTTGTGTTCTAGTTTGGCCTTTGCATCTCCATTGAGTTTCTTGATGTTCACTTTTCACTATCTACATTTGTTGAGCTAGTGGTTGGGTTTTTCGCAATAGTTGTAATTTCCATTTCGCAAGTTTTTGGAATCTGAGGATGCATTTGATCTATTAAGTCTCTTCACATGCACCCAGAAAACTTCCTCATCATTGTTGGTTCCAAACTTCAAATGCCAATGATCATTTTTCATGTTATAATCTTCTCATTATAACATCAAAAGGTCATCTCAATTGCTTCTCCATAAGTGGATTGAATGAAAGGTTTGTAAGACTTTGGTAATGCATTGAAAATTATTTCAATAAAATCTTCATCAGCCATCTTGACTTTAATTGCTAAGAGCTAAAATAAGATTGTTTTGAACTTTCTTAGATAACCTTCAATGCTTGAGTTTTTTGAGTTTTTTGAGATGTGTAACTGCTACAATTAGTTCTAAAGATGTAGCCTTCAAATAATGCCCTTGATTTTATATTATATCTTTAGATGCGCTGAAGCCAACTGTGGGTTTTCAAACTGATCACAAACTAAACAACATCTCATATTTGATAGAGGTAATCAAAATAGCTAATTATCAAATAATCCAAATAATTAATTTTGGGAATCCAGATGATTAATTATCTAAAATTTATTTGAATTTAGATATTTAATCATACGAAAATTAATCAATTAACCATTTGAATTGTAATCATTAATTCAATAAATTGATTCCAATGACATTTTTAAAATTTTGATTATTGATAATTAATTTATGTATTAAAAAAATTGCGTAATTAGTTGTACAGTTTGTAAAATTAAAAACAAACACAAAGAATGTGGGATTTTTTTTTCTCATTGGAATTCAATTTATAATTAACATGTGCAACTAAAACATTTAACCCATTTGTTTTGTCTTTGAATCCCATCTCACAAATTGTCTTACAACAAGCTAAGTCTACAACATGAATAATCGAAATGGATGGAAAAAATCAATATTTCAAAAAAAAATTCACCCAAAAATCTTCACAATGTTGTGTTAGATTTTGATGGATTAATGAAAAGTCACATGAACATGGTGTTACCATGGTAGTTGCAAATTAGTCACATTAAAGTTACATAATAGTTGTTTATAAAAAAAACCTTGACCCTCCTACCCACTCAACAATGAAAAAAAAAAATTCGAAAAAAACATGGGCCTTTCCCTTCCTCCTTCCACATGTCAAATGAAGGAGAAAAATAAAACATAAACTTGAACCCCCCCTCCCCTTCAACAGTAAAAGAATTAAAAAATAAATAAATCAAGGCACACCCCTTCCCCCTGAACAATGAATATAACTAATAAATCAATTCCTCTGGCCCTTCTCAATAGTAAAAAATAATTTATGAAAGTTACAAGCAGTAAAAAAAGTAACAAACTTTACCCCTTTCAGCAGGGAAAAGTAACTTACAAAAGTTACAAGCAGTAAAAAAAGTAACAAAATGTAACAAAAAGTAATAAAAAGTGAAAAAAATCAACAAAAACAGCCCATAACTATGCTAAAACAGCCCTGCACTACAGTCTGTTTTTGGTGGTCAAATAGCCCCCAGCCCCGCGCACTGCGAGCGTAGTGCGCAGATCATATACATTATATAGATAGGCCCACCTAATATGGTCAAATAAACCCTATAACGACTTCCTATGTAAACGATTTCCTATACCTATAGGGTACCTCTACGATGGTTTAGAACATATTCCACCTTGGTTCAAACCTATACATATGATCTTTTTTTTTTTACTTTTTCAAACAGCCCAGCACTGCGGTGAAATAGCCTATACATATGATTTGAGCATTACACTCATAAGGTCACAGGCTCAAGGCTGTTTGACCACAAAAAACCTAGTGCAATGCCAAGCTATTTCAGCGTAGTGGATGGGCTGTTTTTTGTTGACCTTTTCCACTTTTTGTTACCTTTTTTACTACTTGTAACTTTTGTAAATTACCTTTTATTGTTGAAGGCGGGCAAGGTGAGTTATTTTAGTTCATTTTTTGATTGTTCAGGGGGAGGGGGTGCGCCTTTATTTATTTATTTTGATTTCTTTTACTATTGAGGGGGAGGGGGTGGAAGTTAATGTTTTAGTTTCTCCTTCATTTGACATGTGGAAGGAGGAAGGGAAAAGGGTTAGTTTTTTTCTTAAATTTTTTTTTTCATTGTTGAGTGGTTAAGGAGGGGGGTTAGGGTTTAGGTTA
>Ga0209611_10015266_pt1 | contig 10050 bp, 5 predicted proteins | sample S1TSphgellanicum_3_FD_187693 | JGI IMG/M metagenome (GOLD analysis project Ga0209611, IMG submission 187693) | Host-associated microbial communities from peat moss isolated from Minnesota, USA - S1T2_Fc - Sphagnum magellanicum MG (SPAdes) (version 2) | ecosystem: Host-associated > Plants > Peat... | reverse complement strand
GAAGCATAGCATGGTGAAGGACATTGTATAGTATCATGAATCCTAGATTGTGCAAGTTTTCAAAGCGCAAAGAAAGAATACCAGAAGCCAATGGTTTGTGCCCCAAAGGAGGAATTTCTCAAGTTAGAATTGATGCAAATTGGACTTGGAGAGCTGGAGGAGGCATTACCTTAAGAAGTGGGATGATGGGTTCTCAAGTTTGAGGTACTACAATATATTATCCATGAAATTGTAGAAGAACAATGCACTATATGCATCACCAATGATGGCTATCTTAGTTGTCATTAATGTTCAAACCATAGATCTATGTATCCCAACCTAGATACCGAACTTGGATTAAGGTTCAAGATTTTAAGGTCTAGGGTTTAGGGTTTAGTACCTGCTCTGCTGAATACATTGAGGGACGTATTCTGTTCTTAAATGATGTCAGGACCATGGATAAATAGTTCAGCACTTTTAAGTTCTTTCTTATGTAAGTGCTTTATTACTGCCATCTGCTGAAGCTTCAATGTCACTTACATCTCTCTTACTGCATGACAACAGTTTTGGCAGGAAAGTACAGACAAGATTGGGTGAGTTCATAATCTCTTTATTTTTTCATTAAGTTTTTAGTTTGGAGTGCTGGTTAATAGTTAAAACAACCAGCTGCCAATCCATGCCTTTATGCAGAAAATTTCTTAGTGTTTTCAGGGGCTATATATTAAAGAGATCTTAGTCTGTTCAGAGGCCATGTATTTAACCTCTGGAGATGCTCTCTTTTAATATATGGCCTCTGAAAACGCTAGGAAATTTTCTAAACTCCACCAGTGCTCAGAATATGACCCTGCACATTAAAGATGCTGGATGAAGAAAAGTCAAAACATGCTGGTTTATTTCAGCAGAATGGTTTGAGTCAGTTTTTTTCCACTTAGTTTGCTGAGGTTGGTAAAAGGCACAACAAAGCCTAACATATGCCATAGAAAAGTGTAATAAATATGATCTGACTACATATCCCTCTTTCGGATTGGTTAATCATAATGATTGGTCTAAATGGTCTTTGATTAGTAGTCTCTGACCTATTTGAAGTCTCCAGTTTAGTTTTATCGGTGAGTCAGAAAGAAATAAAAAACTAAATGTGGATGCTAGAAATATTTTTACAGGGGTCACATACTAAGCAACGCTAGAAATGCTCCAATGCCTCATCAAGGGCATTATCTCTACATGTTGTCACAAAAATTGAACATTGTCCATCAGCTGAACTCAAATCGATTTGATAATAATAATAATCATGTGAAAATTATTTTTTCATAAATTCATATTGTCTAATCACAAGTGTCAAAAAATTAACATGAAACTTTTTCATTTTATTTATATGTATTTCATACGTGTTTTGAATGCATGACATTTATATTTAAATTATAAAAACTTATGAAAAAATAAATTTGTATGAATATATTTATCAAAATTGTGGTTAAAAAAATTTGTGATGTCCATCTTTAATCATTTTGTGTAAGAATAAGGGTCGTGAAAGGTCAATTCTAGTAAAGCCTACCCAAGGACTTTACACAATGTAAAAATCATGTGCATTTTTATTTATTTATTTCATGTGATATCCAATGGTATCTTCTAGACGTAACACAAAGTTGTCCAATCTAAAAGAAAATAAGATAATCATCACAAACTTTTTAAACCATAGTTTGATAATATTATCATGTGAATTAAATTTTTTCATAAGTTCATACTATTTAAACATAGGTATTATGTGTTTAAAACACATATGAAACACTTATAAATGCAAGATTTTACTATGAATAAACACTTTCATTCAAATTATGTGCGCTTCATACACCTTTTAAATAAAATTATTTATGTTTGAACAATATGAACCAACAAAAAACATATTTCACATAAATATTGTTACCAAATCATGACACAAGAAATTTATGATAATAACTCATAACACGAAAATTCACAATATCAAAATGAAATAAAAGATATTTCATTAAAAAGACACATTGAGATAATTCATCTCCATCTCAAATTAGGAAAGCCTGAGAAACCACCATTAAACAAATCAAAATTTGTATGGATGCACATAACAAGAATGGTAACTTGCAATACCCTTCTTTTCGCAATTTTTAAAATCGACAAACCAATCTGATTTGGTAGCAATAGAGCTATTGGAGGACAATAGAAGGATGTGGAGGTATTGCTTTGAAGATACACTTATTTGAGGTCTGTTCACACTTGGTGTTGGGGACTCTAGTGTTGAGTCGCTTGACACCATACTAGTCATTTAAGACTTAAACCTACTTATCATAAAGAATTTATATTAAACAAAAATTCACTTAACATTAAGCTATTGCCCATTTACCATTGGGTCCGTGCCACCTAGGATGCCACCTAGATTTTCATTTAACATTTATTTAACAGCAAGTGTGAATGCACCATTAGACTGGTCAAGCTTTCAAGGACCTATATAAATATTATTTTATATTACTCTATATTTTAGATATAAAGGGTCACAGACATATATCGGTAAAAAATTGGCTCAAAGTTCAAACCCCACCCACTAGCCTACTATGCTTTGATAAAGTTGGCATTTGGTTCATTTGCTTGCACATGGAGTTGGGCTGAGTTTCTGCCTGACTCTGTCTGTGGAGGTCTCCTTGTGGATCTGTCACCCATTCTCATGTCCGACTCTGACTGGAAAAATCATTCCCAAAGCTGGCTGCTGAAAGCTGATGGAAGGGAACTATAATGCCCTGCCAATGCCTGTGGGTTTCATGTTACCCTGGTCAGTTGAGCAACTGGCCGGGGGACCAACTTGATTTTGGGTGTTGGGATTTATTCTGTCTGCTATCATCCCTCTTTGTTCTCTTCCCTTCCCTTAGAGCATCCCCACCAGTGGTGCTCTCAGTATGTGACCCTGCAAAAATATTTTTCTCACATCCAAGTTTAGTTATTTACTTTTATTGCCACCCAGCCCATTAAACTGAAAATGGGTAGGAACTACTAATAGCAAACCACCTGGACCAATCAAAAACATTATGATTGGCCAATCAAAAACAGGGAGCAGCAGTCCGATCGTGTTTATTACACTCTTCTCTAGCAGGTGCACAGCTTTGTGGTGCTTTTTACCAGCCTCAGCAAACAGAGCAAATATACAGGAGAAAAACAATTTTTTCTCTGAGCCACACCGTCATATGGTCACTTTACTTCATCTGATTTTAATGTGCATGGTCACATACTGAGCACAGTTCAGATGCTCTTAGCTAGCGCACCCCTTCCTTCCTTCCTTCCTTCCCGGCATTCCTAACTTCTTTACTCAACAGTTTTCTCTTCTGATCCACACAGACATCACATGCAACAACTCAATTCGCCGCATACCAAGCTCCTCATCATATGATTTTGTCGCATGCTCAGGCAATGTCAGTTTTGCTTGCTTCACTGCTTCTGTTTCTTTCAGTTGCTTGCAACTCTGAACAATGTGGTGGGATATCAATCAGTAGGTTTTGGGGGGGGGGGAGGGTGGGGGTGGGATGGATTTTTTGCAAATTTGTGATGTCAAAATGAAAAGGGAATATTGTTCACTAATTAATTCGCTTTTTAAGAAAAAAGTTGTCAAATTTTTATGGAATTTTTTTTTTCTCAACAAACATTTTGCCACTTTTAGTGAAATCAAAAAAGTAATCTATGTATAATAGTAGATATCACAGACAATAGCAAAACTCTAAGAGATTTGCCATTTTTGGGGAAGTTTTTGGGTATATGCGAACAACAATTGAATTCTTTCTATTGCACATCTGGCCATGGAAAATTGTTGAAAGTATGATAATGGTAATAATATTATTCTTATTTTATAAATTTTTATTTATTAAAAAATTAAAAAATTATTAAACAGGCTGGAGTCACCACCCATTTGCAACATTTTTGAGCTGACTGAACACTTGATCAACCCTTTTCTTTTACCTTTTTTTCCCTTGAAAAAACATATTTGTTGTTTTTTTGGGGCAAGGTATTTATTTAGAACCAACCACCTCTTGTTGTGCTTGTACAAATCCATTATAATTTGTTCCAATATAGAACCTTCCGTTCTCTCCATGCTAAATTCTAATATACTATTGAGTCCCCCTATTAGTATCTAACATGCAAAAAGATGGGCGCTCTGAGGAGCAAGTCGCTCGGAACTGACACTTAGGCTTGCCCTTGTTTTATACTTAAACTCATGTTTTGCAGATTACAACATCAGTACTTGTTTCCTTGACTTGACTCGAATTCTCTCGAGAACTACACAATTTGTATCAATTGTAGACTAAACACAATAATACCTTATTTATTATGAACTATGATACTATGATACTTTCTTTGATGCCTGAACACCATAGGGGTCCGATATCTATTCCTATTTTTGATAACTGCCCAAACAGCCATAAATACGGTCTCCTAGCACAGGAATAACCTAAAACAATGGTGCTTTTTTTTTGGTCAAATTTTTAATTCAGCCAAAATGACAACCATCCATAAGAAGATTTAGCCAAATTTGGCTATAATCAAGATCTGAAGGTATATATATCTATCTATCTATCTATACATGAACCCTTATGTATTTTTTAATTGCTTACTTTTTAAAATGTAAAGAAATTTAGCAATTTCTCTTTTTTAAATTTCGAAATTTGACAACAATACAAGTTGTACTTGGCAACTTTGACACTAATTATATGCTTTGTTAAAAAAAGTTGAAATTTTCCACCCAAAAAAAATAAAGAATTTTTTATATGTGAAGGAAAATAGATAATATTTTGGCATATACAGGATTATTTTTATTTTCTGGCATGGAATCCTTCCAAAAATTAAATTAATTATTGGACCGACATATGTTGAAGCTGTTGGCCCTGTACTGTGGAGACTTGGCCTTGAGGAGTCTTGACTCCAACAATTCACAACTGGCCTATGTAGCAGACCCATGGAAGAAATCATGAGGCTTTTATGGATCTGTTGTCAGGCCTCCTTGATAGCCTATACGAGTACTCGATTACAAGAGGAGTCTGGTAATACCTGGGCCAGTTTGACACTAATCATATTATTTTCAGAAATGTTGAAATTTCCACCCAAAATAAAAATCAATTTTTTTTTTCTGAATGAAAATAAAGAATCTGATGAAATATTTAGGAATATATCATTTGTGAAAATGGAATTATCAAAATAAATAAATAAATAAATAATTCAACAAACACATGTCGAAGTGGGCCAAGGTACTATGGTTTTACCCTTTCTTCCCCAAGACCAACAACAAATTCCTTAAATGTGTAAATTGGGCATAAGAGGAGTTGTGAGTTCCTTCCTTCCTTCCTTCCTTCTTTCTTTCTTTCTTTCTTTCTTTCTTTTTACATATTTTGTCTGTACAAGTGACAATTCTTCCGTCATGTTTGAATCCTTTGCCTCTCTTTCGGGGCAAAAATTAGGCGGGTAATGCCTGGAGAGGAGGGAGTGGGAGGCGCTGGGCGTAACCAAAATAAGGCGTCCACCTGAGGCGACAACTGATAAATTTTGATAACTTACCCGTACCAGTGTCTGGTCCTGGTATGAGATCCAAGGCTGTTTTCTGGCCGGTATGTGGCAGGTATATAACTGGTATTGAGACTGGTATAACACCAGTAGAATGTTGGTATTATCCTTAAGTATCTACCAGACTGGTACTCGTATAATAAGGCTGGTATTGCCTCAGCTCGTACCAGACTGGTAGGGTCCTTGCTACCGGCCTCCTCGATCCCAGCATTAAAATTTGTTCAAAATACACTGTGAAATTTTTGACAGGTCCTTTACAAGAGGGAAAGAAAACACTACATTGCATATAAATCTACAATCCATAGCTTAACCATATGTCATGGATCGGAGTCACTAAACCAATAGCCCACTAGTACACCATCTATTGGGAAGCTTGTCACAAGTCAGAAGTTGTGGATGAATTGAGTTGTGGATGAACCTCAATTGATTAAGGCCTAGTGAGTTTACAAGATTGGTCATGTGGGTATGAGATCTAGTAGGAAGCTACTAGCTACGTAGATGCGTTTTAGGTGATTAGTAAACATGCAAGGGCTAATGGGTTGAGCAACTCCACCCATGCTCAGTATGTGGCCTTGTAAGAGTATTTCTCCACATCCAATGTTTTACTGGGATATTTTACTTTCCCAACCTCACAAATAAAGCTGAAAGACTACTAATAGCAACCCACCTGACCAATCAGACCATCTAGCCAATCACCAGCAGGTGTTTGGCTTTGCTGTGCCTTTCGCCAGCCTCAACATCCTGTGCAAAAATGTTGGGTCAAAACCATTTTGCTGAGCCAAACCAGCCATGTTTTGACTTTTTGTCATCCAAAATTTGTTGTAGTGCACCATTGGAGTTGCTCTTAGCAGGTAGGGGAAAAAAACAGAAACTTAGCTAACCAACAAGGTTAAAACTAGGGGAACTCGGACCCATGGAAAAGAGTTTTCCATCTACATACCCTTCATTGCTCATGGTATGGTGGATGTTGTTTCACCCTAGCCTATGTCAAGTGACAAACCATCTAAAAGGTTTATTCACAATCCAAGACGGTTAAGGCATGATCTAGGCAGATTCTACTAGGCCTTGGAGTGCCCTTCAGGCATACTGGTTTGGTCATTAGGCTATCCCAAGAGCACTATAGGGCCCAGAATCTGCCCTGGACAGCTCTGTCATCTAGTACACTACAGTCTGGGGTGGCAGATTATGTCATTTTCTTGACAACATTATATACAACATAGTCTTCCCGTGATGATCACACACTCGTAATAGCGACCAGAATATACTTGTGGAACATGATTTCCTTTTTAAAAGTTTGTTCTATATGCCACCCCAGAGTTTAATGTCATGGAATCGCTCCACACTTGCCCATTAGGTTGTGCTGCACCTAGCTTGCTTGCCCTACAGGACTCGCCCCGTATTGCCGTAACCAACATAATGTGTAGGAGGGGATTGACCATTCCGTAGTGCGTACTGACTTTGGGGGTCATATTCCGGCAGTTGACAGGCAGAGACAAGTTGGCTCCACTTTTGGAGCTGTCACTGTCAATAAATTTTTGATGACCGAAAACACACTGAAAAGGTGAATCCGTAATTCTAAAACTGGTTACACTTTGGAACAAGCCCTGGAAGAACGCATTACAACCTACCGGAACGGCCACTTATCCACTCATCCTAGGGGGGCTTCGCCTCATTCCTAAGTGCTAGGGCCCTTTCCATAGTACACGCCGGTCAGTAGTAGGCCCTTTCTCTCCCTCTTTATATTGGCAAATGTGAAGAGGTATTTAAACCTTTCTAAAACCATGTAAGAAAGTTTTTGTGGGGGGAGGAGGAGGGGGGGATTTATCCAAAGTCACATATTTTGAGGAAAAAAGCATTTGAAGTCACCATATTTAGACCAGCATGTCATCAAACTATACAGGTCCTCTTGTGGCCAGTCCACCTACCACACAAAATTGAAGGAAATTAATTAATTAAGATAAATTTTAATAATTTATTTATAAATTTAGAATTAAATTAAATTAACTGAAATTCATATTTTTTATTATTTAAAAAATATTGTCCCTTTTTTTATAAAAAAATGATTGCTGGATGGATTCCTGTCATCATAACTACCACAAGTTAAAAATTCACTGAAACTGTTGTCTCCAGACTCTGCTATGGTACCTATTCAGACTGCAAAAGTCTAGACTCTAGACCTCTTGTCCCCCTCACTTGACAAACACCCCCCAAGTTTACAACCCTCTCTGTATAGACAAAATACTCTAATACCTTGGCCAATTCGACACTAATTATATTATTTTCAAAAATGTTGAAATTTTCAATTTTTATTTCTTCCAAATCAAAAAATATTGTGAAGGATAATAATGAATATTTAGGCATATTTCATTTCTTGAAATGAATTTTTCAAAATTAATGGCCAACATACTTCAGAGCACCATAATTAAGATTAAAAACATCAATCCAAAAAGGGAAAGGGATGAACATGAAGAGAAGAGAGGACCAACCAACCTCCAAAGCCAAGACAACAATACCCACCCAAATCCAAAACCAAAGCCTAGGTCCTAAACCCTTCCCCAGGTTGTAGGGTTTAGGGTTTAGTCTGCCCTTCTTTTGTGAAAATCCAGGGTGTGAGTAGGAAGGGCTATAGCTGGAGTTTAAATTACCATAGTACAGGGGCAGCTTCCAGAAATGCCCGTGCAATAATTATTTATTTATGTATTTTTTTAATATTTCACATTGAAAAATAAGAATATAACAAAAGATTTCGCCCCCAAAAAAATAAATTCCTTTCCTCATGTTCTGTTCTTTAAATTTTATTTATTTTTAAAACTTCAACATTTTACCACAAATAATATCATTATTGTCGAAGCTACCAAGGTACCATAATATTACTCTAGTTAGTACCTTGACAACTTCGACACTAATTAAATTACTTGAAGAAATGTTGAAAATTTCCAAAAAAATAAAAAATAAATTGTCAAAGAACAAAATTTTGTGAAGGAAATTAAAGAATATATAAATAGGATTAAAGGACACAAGTGATGGATCTCAGTGAGTTTTTTGGTGGCAAATTTTCATTATTTTGCAAATTTTCTTAGAAAAACTTCATACTTCCAAGTAAATGAGTTTTTGCAGTGTAAAAAATATTTTTTCAGGAAAAATAAAATAAAATAAAATCCCACATCTGTGAAATTTGGAAAATCAAAAGGGCCCCCAGAAAAAAACTAAATAAATAAATTTAAAAAAGCATTAGTGTGACCATAATGGGTCTGGCAGAAACCTAGGGTTTAGGGTTTAGTGTTCTTTTTTGTTTTTTGTTTTTGTTTTTTGTTACATGGGAAGAATGCAGAGAGAGGTGATACTTAGTGTGACAAAATGGTTAATTTTATGCTCAGAACTTTGGCACTATTTTTGTCGACTAGTTGATACCACCGACCGATTGTCGACGTAAGGTCTCTTCCCAATGAAGCACACGTAGGGGATAACTTATATTTGCTCCTTTATCCGAGTGGGTATTGATCAGAATGTGGGATCGTCATCCCATACGGGAAGTAGCAAAAGCAAGCAAGCAAGTAAGTTTCCGCTCCTAAACTTTTTCGGTTGGCCAAAACAATCAAAACTTTGTTGAGCTTTCGTCTCTTCCTTTGCACCCACCTTTCAAGAGCCCGTCAAGTCTATAGCTTTGACCACACGTATGCACTTTCCATTTTTTTTGGTTCGTATATGTGGCATGGCTAAGCTATGACCGCACGTATGTACTTTTTTTCTTTTTTTTGGGGTACATACACGGCGCATGGCTAAGCTACTACTTTATTTGCTTTGCTAATAATTAACACTGTATATTGGATGTGGATGTAATGAACACATTAAAAAGAGGCCCAAATAGAGGGTGTGTGGATGGAAATGCTCAAATAGTCCTTTTGACATAGCAAGCAACCGTAATAGGGTATTGCCCAAAAATTGAATTAAATTAAATTAAATTAAATTAAACAAATAAACCGGTTGCTAACTCTGCTTGTGGAAAGAAATTGTGCTTCCCAAATAGTGGACCTAACAAATTTCTTCTTAAAATTTTGCTCTTTGTTTGTTATAATGATGTCAGGATTAGCCACCCGGAAATTAATATAACAAGAGTTTTAGCTAACCCTAAACCCTACTAGTTAGGGTTTAGGGTTTAGGTTTTGAGGTTTAATGTTTTTGGAAACCCTAAGGGTTTTTTTTTCAAACCTTAGGCCTAACTAGCCTAGATGGGGTTTTTTTTTAAAAATTTGTGAGGTTAGCTGGACTGGCAATCCTCCAAACCAGAATCCCTCTATTTTCTTGCATACCTTACTGGAACTTATCATAATAATCTGGCAATTTGGATTTTTCTTTTTGTTTTTTTTTTTTTTTTTGGAAATCTTGCAAATTTGAGGGCTTTCTTTGTTTTCATGAAAAATCCTTTGTATAGGTCAAAATCACCGGGACCATCGGTAAGTATGTGCCAATTACCGGTACGTGGTTGCTACCGGCATCGGGTCG
>Ga0209611_10015264_pt1 | contig 10051 bp, 10 predicted proteins | sample S1TSphgellanicum_3_FD_187693 | JGI IMG/M metagenome (GOLD analysis project Ga0209611, IMG submission 187693) | Host-associated microbial communities from peat moss isolated from Minnesota, USA - S1T2_Fc - Sphagnum magellanicum MG (SPAdes) (version 2) | ecosystem: Host-associated > Plants > Peat... | reverse complement strand
ACAAAGTCTAATAACTGAACTAGCAGTAAGTTTCTATTGTGAGCCATGAATGAACACAATGACACACACTAGAATAAAGGCTGAAATTGCACTGTACAAACAACTTTAAGACAAATTTCCTTGATAGAATCCAAAAAGAATGAAGCCTTGTCTTCTAGCTCCCTTACAGGCTACTGCTGGGCATCAACCATTGCTCGCTACCTGCTTGATCCTAAGCATACGTAGGAACAGATCAGGACTTGTTGGGATGCAAAAGTGAAATCAAACTTAAAACACAACCCCCTGCTGAGAAGGTAAATGTCACATTAGTGGGAAATTGGCTGAGGGAAAAGCCTCTCTGCATGCATCACAGTGCACATTGTCCTTTCTTTCCACAGATGTGATATCTATCATAAGACAATGAAAGTGGCCATCATCATATCCAAAGCGTAGAGGTCAACTGAGTAGTTCCATAAATTGAAATCTGTCAAAAGACCTTGAAAAGGCACAAGCATACTCTACCTTGTCCACTTTGCAAGATCAATCACGTTCCAACTCCATGGCTTTGGTAGGTTGCAGGGTCCCACAGTTGCCTGCTCAGATGAACACTCCAACTTCTCAGCCTTGTAACATCACTCCACTGGTCTGTAATTCTCCAAAAATCCAGTTACAAATAGCATCCAATACAATGCTTCTGAGCATCCTTGACACCAAAAGTCATTGCATTCTAGGAGCTTGCACTCCATTAATGACATATCACACAATGGCTTGCCACAAGAAATCAAGTGCTTGTATGAGACAAGAAGCTTGTAGCAGTCAAACACACAACATGAATCCTACTTGACAGCATCCACCAGCATGACAAACAATTTCTTGGAAATTTGCTTCTTGACAAAAAGGAGCAAATGGTAGACCTGCTTGTAAAGCCCATAGAGAAGAAGGATTGTGTCATCTGACAACCCAAGAGATGATGACTTGAGTGAATCAACATTGCCAGGTGAAGTTGCAGAAAGCCCTGCATATGCTGCTCCAGCATAAAAGCGATCAGGATATGGTAATGCTGTTGCCATCCCCCCATACGTCATCATCACTTGTCCTTAGTATGCATGTGTAGACTGCTGATCTCTGCACTCCAGGTCCAGCTCTGACGGAGGAAGGGATAAATCTTCAAGTCTGCACCTTCTGTAATTTGAAACTGCTTGAGAAATGTGGAGGAGAATCAGAGCTTGAGCATCGCAGCTGTAACCTGTGGAAATGTCTTGTCCATGTAATTCCACCAGGGCAGACAACATCACCACTTAAACCATTTAGCAGAAGGAAAAAAATCCCAAAACACGTGGCTCTTCTTCTATTTTGTGCATAGCTCATAGATCTCCCTTTATCATGACAACTATTGCCCTATTTCACTCTAACCTATGCTTATATCATGGGTCCTCGAAGATTGCAGAACCCAGAGATGTGGGGCAAGGAACAGAAAATGGTTTTGCGATTCGGACAAGAACATTCCCAGTTAGATTGACAGAGAAACACGGAGGAATCTCACATTTGAATCAGAAACTACTAATCATTGCTCTCAATTGCCCACAGATTAGAACACTGTGGACTGGCAAAGCTTGGGTTAACCTTAACTTCCGTGGCCAGCCGTATTCACCTCCCTCCCACAACACAAATCTTGTTTCTCTAACAGCTGCATTCCTCCGAAAATCAGGGTTAACCCAAGCATTGCTGTATCCAGGTCATAAGATGCAAATAGATGCTCTCACGTTTCGTCTCCCTTGCGCAATCTGAAAAAGTCTGAGCTCTCCCTACTGCACGGCTGCATTTCCCCGCGAATTAGGGTTACGCAAGCTTTGCCAGATCCGGGTCCACAAGACACGAATGGATGCTCGCACTTTTCATCTCTCTTGCGCAATCTGCAAGAGTCTGAGCTCTCACCCCAACTGCTTCTCCACTCGTCTCGAAAACCGATCCCCAGACAGATCAACAAATGCAAACATAAAAAATACTTGCCATTCTATTGTACAGCTAAAAGTCCAGTTTGCGTTTCATTTTACCTCTTGAAATTCCCTCTCCGCTCCCGCACCAAAGTCCAATTTTCGCAGCGCCTTTTGCTCCAATTGCGGCAAACTAAGCCTCTCACTGTCTCGGTTCTTCTTGGGTTTATCTCTTCTTCTCACTTCTTCCGATCCTTCCCCTGTTTCTTCTCTACAAACCAATGGTCAGGCTGCTTCTTCTCGCCCCTGCTAATCAATTAAAAACTGAATGGCCCAAGACTTCACCGCCTCATTTCCAACACTCCCCTCGCTCTCTCGCTCGCTCTCTCTCACATCCGCCGCTGTCTTTTTCCGTGTGCGTGTGGTGTTTCCTTTCTTCTCACCGTCTCTCTCTTCTCGCAATACCGGCTGGCGTTGTGTATACTTTTTGTGCGTTTTTGTGGTTTTTGTGAGCCATCTTTGTGCGTTCGTATGGGTTTGTGAGCCATTCTGGTCCATATTTATGGTTTTTGCGTGGCATTTTTTTTAGCGTTTTTCTTCTGTATTCTTAAGTGTACATGTATGAGTTGTTGTGTATTTTATGCTGTTGTGTGCGCATTTTTTGTACGTTTGTGTATTCTTCTGTGTGTATGTGTATATGTATGTATATGTATGTACTTTTATGCTTTTGTGTGCCCTTTTTTGTATGTTTCTGTATCCTCATGTGTACATTTATATATTGTTATAATTTTATGCTTGTGTGTGTGTTTTTGTATCATTACATGTATATGTAAGCCAGTACATATACATGTAACAGAAGACACACTGGTACCCTTCAACTTCTTGAGTGAGGCCTCTTCATGACCAAATTAAACCCAATAAAATTTAGATTTGGACTTGAAGACCCTGATTTAGTCCAACCACAGGATATATTGTAGCCTACAGCCAGTTTCATCATTAAATAATCCTTAAAACCTTAAAATGAAACTTCATAAAATATATGGAAGAAGATGTTGAAAATAACAATTATTTTAGATTGGTAGTCACTAAATTTTTAAAAGCTTCTTCTACAGGCCATTACTCGGCATGGAGGTAACAGGGATCAATCTACAACTCTAGTTGGTGTTCCAAGAGCACGAAAAAATGTGTGTGTGTGTTTTTTTTTTAGAGAACTTCACTTATTGCAAAAACTTTGCTTTGTTGTTGCACAAAATATTTTGTTATTACAAGATCTTCATTTCTTCATCACCATGAGCAACAACACATCGGATCATCTTAGAAAATCATGGAGGTTGTTGTAATAACACATGAATTACAATTGTAAAGGAGTTATAGTTGTAAGGGAGTTGCAACTACAAAGGTGTTGTAAAGGAGTTGTAGTCGTGGAGGTGTTAGTTACAAAGGTGTTACAACTGTGGAGGTGTTAACTTAGGAGGTGTTCATTACGGAGGTGTTATAGATGGAAAGGTGTCACAACTACAAAAATGTTAGTTGCAAAGGTGTTGCAACTACGAAGGTGTCATAACTAGGCCATGAATAGCAACACATCAAATTATCTTAGAAAATCGTGGAAGGACTTATAGAAACGCATGAGTTGTAGTTGTAAAAGAGTTGTAGCTACAAAAAAATACAATTATAGAAGAGTTACAACTACAAAGGTGTTGTAATTGTAGAGGAGTTACAATTGTGGAACTGTTACAATTACGAAGGTGTCAACTATAAAGGTGTTGGAGCTATGGAGGTGTTAGTTGCAAAGGTGTTGCAATTGTGAAAGTGTTAACTACGAGGGTGTCATAGCTGCAGAAGTGTGGCAACTACAAAAGTGTCCACCATGCAAAGGTGTTGCAACTGGAAAGGTGTCTTTTTAAGGTACAAGCACTAACTCTAGGTAGGAGGTAACAAGCAAGCACTAAGAGAGTTAATACATCTTTTTCACACATCACCTTTTGCATGTCTACTTGCTTGTTATTTCGGTATCAATTGTTGTTGCAAATATTTCTTCTAAACTTTCATTCAAATCCTATTGTTGTTTCAAATGTTTCTCCCCAATTCTTTTAGATCATATTGCTAGTTACAAGTCTTTCTTTCGATTCTTTCATATCTTGTTGTTATTTCGAAATCTTACTTCTAGTTCATTTAGATCTTGTTGTTGGTTGTAAAACTTTCTTCCAATTCTTTCAAATGTTGTGTTTTTCCAAACTTTCTAGAATATGCGGATGCAAATGGGGATTGATTATCCAAAGGCATTCATTGATTCGTCTCTAAATGTTGGTAAAATGTTCTTCCACAACAACACATGATGATTTCTTCTTTTTGACCTTTGATGGGTGTTTAATTATTACTCTTATTCACACGTGTAGCAAGTGCCACATGTTCTTCCCTTTTTTTTAAGCTTATGGGAAGAAGGGGCGGTATTGGAAACTAGGTAGCAATCGGAAATCGAACTAAACCATGGCATGGTTTCAAGTAGTGAAAAAGGCTTTCAAGTTGCCATCAAAAGAAAAGTCTGACAATAAATATTTAAATATGGTGAAAGCCAGTAGTCCCATGCATTATTCTCATGATTTCTATTGATTTTTGTACCAATTTGAATGTGACAAAACTAACTAGACTTAAACAACAGATTAAAATGCAAACAAAGAAATCTCAAGTTGTTGTTACCTGTGTGTTTACGTTGGGTATTTTTATCTATTTCAAGCATTTTGACACAAATTGTTGGCCATTTTGCATGGTGTAATGTCAACAAAACGTGTTATAGAAATGGAAAGAAGAGAAAAAGTCATGCTTGTTCTGAATTTGTGATGGTTTCATTTGTGTGTTGTAGAAAATCCATGCTAATGATAAATTCAACAATAACATCATGGCCTCGACTATGACTCTTCTCTAAGAGCCAACACCTCTTCCACTTCCTTCCTTTGAAAAAATGAACCTTGATGAAATTGAGCAAGAATAATAGCAGGGACGAAATAATAATAAGAAACAACCACCCATTATTACTACTATAGTCATAAAGGCAGCAATAATAACCATAGATGCACATGTGATAGTTGATAATAGTTTTCAAAAGAAGGAACATAAATGGGAGTCATCATGACGCACCCCCAAGCTCCTTGATAAACTCAAATGTGAGTTTAAGGTGAAAACAACAAAAGGATAAGGAATTGGGGCACGCTCCTTAGCTTGTAGCACTTCGGGGGTAAAAGGGCGTGTTGGAGCTCTGGGATGGGGACTAGGACAAATGACAAGTAGGTCAATTATTCATGCGGACCTACACAAACCAAACAACAAGTTGATTAGTGCATGGTTGGAACACTTTTGGTGCACGAACAAACCACGGGCAAACACGGACTCATAAGACTCACCATGGCCCGGACTTGGGGGAAGCCACCACCTTCCCCATTATAGTATTATCTGTGCATGGCCATAGGGCCAACACCCAAATGTCATTTTGTCCCGAAATTCCCAAGTTAGAGTCCCGAAATTCTCGAAATTGGGATTCCTTTAACTTTGGAGGTTCATAACTTCTTATGTAGACCTTTGATTGAAATCAACTCTAAAAAAAATTTGTAGCCCTAATCGAGAAATTTCCGACAATATGTGGCACGTCACATGCACATGAGTAAATCGGGGCGATTCCCGACTTTTAGTGGTCGGGAGTCAAATTGGTAGTTTGACTCCCGACCTTTCTTTTGGCCATAACTTCTACCTTAAGTACCCAAATGGGTCATACGAGCACATTTTAGACATTTAGGTTCCAAAAGCTTTCCAATGATATAAAGAACTCTTCAATCCAATAATTTTTTACCCTTGCAATCGCCCTCTGAAGATTTGGAAGTCCATTGGGACTCCAACTCCCAAAGTGGGAGCTCACTTGGGAGTGTGGGGGTTCATTTCCTCACATTCTCCTACATTCCTGGGAGTATGAAATGTGACTCCCGGGCTTCACTCTTGGCCTGCACCTTTGCAAGCCTTTGCCTTAGTCATGAACCCAAGGGTAGGGTTGTGACACATCACCACCACTAGCAATATTAACTAGAAATGTGAAGAATATTATTACCAATGGGAGCAATCATGTGAAGTAATTTGCATTAAAATTGGTGTTGTATCAAGAGCAAGATGAAAATTCATCAACGGATCTAATAGTTACTAAAATTAAACAAGTTTTTGCAAAAGGTTCCTTAGTATGTGAAACAACAATTCCATTTCAAGTTCCTCCTTGAAGCAATTATTTCAGATGAATTTGCATTACCTACTACTTAGGTATAATTTGTTATTTATCTTTGATCATGCACAAAAATTGCATGTTTCTAAATCAACAACTATAATAAAAAGGTCCTGCTATGAAATTCAATAGAATTTCATTTCTTTCTAGCAAGGTCTTTCAACTTGAAAATGTTATTGATATCACTAGCGGTAGGTTCTAAAACTATTACCTCTAGATCTTTGTCCAAACATTGTTATATGATAGTTCATGTATCTTCTTCAATGTCTAGATCACTATCATTACGGTCAATTAGATCACAAATCTCTATTTCTTGTGTAAAATTTGATGAAAATAAAACTTTAGTCGTATTCACTCCTAATGCTTCCATCTGAAAATCTAAATTGAAACTTTGAAGTAGGCATGTTTTTTCCCAACCTTTACGAATCATGGTATTTCTTTTGTTGAATTGTGTTCATGCATAAAACAACCAAACACAAAGGTGAGGTTTGATCATTGACATTTGAAAATCCACTTTCGGATCTATTTTGTTTAGTAGTTGCTCCTTAATGGTTGAAAATGTCCACATATGGAATTGTCATTTTAAAATATGATTAAATGGTCGTTAAAATATTACATCTGCAAGCTAAAGCTTCCTCGTACAATTTACAAGTATGAACACCAAACAAACCTATGGGTATTTTGATTCATCCAATCCATGAATTTAGAGCTTTTGTGAACAGACCAATAATTGATGAACCAAATCATCTTTTGGTTCTTTGGCAAATTTAATTCTTGCATTTGATTTTTCATGTAAAGAATCAAAATCCTTTCAACAAATTATTAACATGTTTCAAGTGTGGACCAAGAATTAGTAAAATACATAAGATAAAAACTTGTCGTTAGACAATAGACTTTTCTTACACTTTTTGGAGGGAGACATTTGATTATTGATCATGTGAAAATAATTTGCAAAGGTAAGAGGTTTCCATTAGTTGAAGATGATATTGCAATTGTAATTTGTTTTTTGTCTTTAATCCCCAAGACATGAATGTTTTTTTTTCTTTTTCATCTCCCATGTCCTTTCTCCTCCTATAGGTACCAGATGAACACATGTTTGATATATGTTAATGACCAATGTTACAAGGATATTTTTACAAAATAAACCACCTTATAAGCCATTTTTATCCCTTGATCTACCCAATTTGGTGGTAGTTTTTGTTGCTGCTATGGTAGTTGATCTATATGACCAACCTAAGGTAACTTTCATAAAATGCCTCACCCATGGTAATGTAACCTTGAATGAATCAATTAGCACTTCTAAAAGCTTTGTGTTAAAAAAAACCATGGATTATGGGTTGGATTATGGGTCCTAACAAAACTTGTTTAGATGTTCAGATGTTTTGCAATAAAGATTGAAGTACCTCTTTCAATTCTAGCCTATGTTCAAGTATTTCATCCTGTTGTTGTGAGGCTATGAAACTAATACCTCTCTCCATTGAATTTTGAACCCCTGGTTTGAACTTTCCATTAAATTTGAACCATTATACTAAAAAAGATTTTACAAGCTTATCAAATGGACTTGTGTGTCTTAGTTTTCTATGGAATGCTCATAGATAATGTAAAGCACTAATTAAATTCATGTGCTTCTCCGTTGTAATTTGAATTGAGGGCCAAAGTTGTGGGTCAAACTAATTTGTGTAAGTTTTTTTCTTTTTCTTTTTAGGCCTTTAATTACTTGTTTCTTTATCATTTTCTTGTTTGATTTGTTTTCCAAATGAATGTAATGTCAATTGAGGTTACAACTTTGGTTTTCCAACTGTCCACTTACTTGTCTCCATTGTGGTTTTTTATAGATTGATCCTTTCATTTTTAGCTACCAACATTTTTGCTTCACAATGCAAAGCCTCTTCATGTTCTTCCTTTCCAATCTTATGAAACAACTTGGAGTTCATGGTATGGTGTGCCATGATTTTCTATCTTTAAATCTCCTTACTAATGATTTGGTGCAATTGGAGATTGGGAAAGGTTTGCACTATCCAAGGCAAAAACATATTTGTACTTATAAATCATCCAAAAGAATGTTAGTTTTATGAACACTATCAAGAATGGGATAAGCGGGTGGTTGAAGAGGGTTACCGTTGCAAACTTCTAACTAAAACCATCCTAATGGATTAAATAATAGGTAGGCTTAAAATAAGATAAGAATAAGACTATGAATATTCATGATCTCATAATTTGTTTTCATTGTAATTCATTGAAGTATGCTTATTGATGGATATATTGTTATGGTTGGAGGTAAAGAAAACAAATATTATAGCAAGGTAGATGTTAGAAAGTTAAATTCAACCAAAAAAATTCGTAAGAAGCTCCAAATTGAATCATATGCACTTGTAAAGGCATTCACCATAATCATGTCAAGGAAATTTTTAAACATTTATAACTCAAAAACACTTTCAAGAAATCAAAAAATATAGGTGTTAAAAAACTACCTTTCCATGTTTTCCAATTCTTGCACAAAACATTCAAACAACTTGAACAATACAAAATGAAACAAGTAGATTATTTTGATTCATAACTTTCCAAATGTTTGTTGATCTTGTTAAGAAAAACTATAATTGATTCTTGATCTTGACAAAGTTAGGTATGTTGTTAAACATACATACATCCACTAAGTAAGTAGTTTTAGTATGTACACCCAACATGTGACGAATATTTTTAAAAATTTAAGTTCAAATGGATGAAAAATATATATTTTCATTATGTTGAAACGAAATGGTTTTTGAAAATAAATAATTATTCATTTTTATATAGATGAAATTGATTGTAGGCTACGATATATAATATTTAGAAATGATTTTGGGGTTTTTAGTTGTTTGTGTGGTACTAGTGCGGGTGCCAGTTCACCCAAGATGCGTATATGTATACATTGTTGTGTGTTTTATATTTTTTAATGTAATTTTTGTGACATAAATCACTTGGAAATTTTTTCTTGTGTATGTGGAGGGCACCTTATATCGAATTTCATTCCTAGAAATTGGGAGGGATATTATGCCTACTCCTCAAAGGTGGGAGGGAAATTATGCCTATTTATAGGTGTAAAAAATGTCCCACTATCAAAAGGAATAGGCACAACAACCTTCCCATTCATACACCTTGTGATCTACATAGGTTTGGTTCTTTATAAATTTGGCTTCGTGTTTTACAATACGTAAGCCCATGGATGAAGGACATTATTAAAATGCGAAGCCAAACTTAGCTTTCATTTCATATTAGGACCCTTATTTTGAGTATGCCCCCACCTTAGGGTTTTACCCTACACATAAAACATTGTTATCATTTTCACATTATATTTAGAAAGCATGATATAACCATGAAAGTTCCTTTGCTAAGAAGAGGAACTTTTCATATGACAAAAGGCCCTAGTAGTGGACCTTTTAGATTTGAAATTTCGCCCGAAGTCGATAGGTTGAAGGTCAAATCAAAAATTTAGAAGGTCTTACTAACAAGGCCTTCACCTATGTAAAACACCATTCGACTTTCAGATCAAAGGATCCAACAATTTGTGTTATTGATCATTTATAACCATTTGATCTAATTCCATTGAATCCATCTCATGGCCTAATTTATTCCATCAAAAACATTTTATTGTTCCACCATCAAATGCATGTATGATTTTGTGATCTAAGGCCTAGGTTGCTTTGCCAAAAACGAAAAGTGCAACACAAGGACATCTTTTACTTTTGTTGAAAAGGCACCACATAACAATGGTACTTGTTTCTTTTTGCTAGAAGTGGATTCTAAAAGGTAGGCAAAATGTTTGTCAATGATGTTCATTTCTATTTGTCTCTATGTGTCACATTTGTCTTTCATTGTGTGATTGCACATTGTTGTTTTG
>Ga0209611_10015262_pt1 | contig 10053 bp, 4 predicted proteins | sample S1TSphgellanicum_3_FD_187693 | JGI IMG/M metagenome (GOLD analysis project Ga0209611, IMG submission 187693) | Host-associated microbial communities from peat moss isolated from Minnesota, USA - S1T2_Fc - Sphagnum magellanicum MG (SPAdes) (version 2) | ecosystem: Host-associated > Plants > Peat... | reverse complement strand
CGATGGGAATGCCTTCGTCAGCGTCTTAGACGGCATCGCCTCAAACAACGTGGCGCTCGGGCAAGATAACTCCGCGTACGACAACTGGAATGGCGATGTTAACACCGTCATCGAGAATAATATCGGTTATGTCTCTGGTGGTTGGAATGTCCTCATGAACTCTTCGATCTCCTATATTAATTACCCCGGAGCCGGCGCCGCCTACGGGATCGCGGCTGGGAACGCAGTAAATGACGGCGTTATAAACAATGTGCTCTCCACCGATGCTCCCGGTGCCCTGTCAGTTGAAGCGACCGCACTCCTGGATTGGGGGTACACGACGGAGTCAGACATAACACAGCAAGGAAATGTCACTCAAGGTTTGGGCATTTTGAATAGCGGCCAAGTTATCGGTATTAGTCCACAGAGCAACGCCACCATTCAGGACGATTCATTTGTCGGTATCGTTTACAACACCGCTCAGGGCGAAGGGTTGATCGAGTTTGTCGGACGGGAGGTGCCCGGGTACATAACTAGCAACACTGCAATGACCGGAAATTTGATACTGGGCTTCAACACACAGAACTGGGTCCCGCCGTTTATCAACCATGGTTACAATACCTCAAGCGTCAACAATGCGAGCATCGGCCAAAGCAACACCTACGGGTTTTCTACGGGCGGTAATGGCACACTAACAACGTCTTCCGGCAACATCACAAATGTTGGGACTTATGTTGCTGGGAGTGGCGTAACCCCAGCTTCCGACATCATTGCCCCGGCAACACTAAATGCGTCGGTCGATACCGCAACGTCGATCACAGGTGTGTCGATCACTGACGCCACGGATAGCAGTACGGTTTCGGTTACGCTGAGGACAACGTTTGGAACGCTTTCACTGGGAGAAGGTGCACCGGATGCGCAATTCGGGACGATTCTTGGAGAATCTGCAGTTATCTTGACCGGAAGTCTGACGGAAGTGAACGCCGAACTAGCGGGACTATCCTACATCAGCAACGAAGCCGGGTGGGATGACGCGATTGAGATCAATGTCTCCGATGCCGACGGCTTTACTGGAACCCGGTACATTCCCATAAACGTCGGAAATCCCGGGTCCGGCACCGATCAGGTGACCACGATCACGCCTGGAGAGGTGCTTCCAGAATTGTCTTACACCACGATTACACCGCCAGCTAGCCTGTCAAATGATACGGTCATTGGGTCGAGCGGAAGCAATCTCATCAATATGGGGAGTACCGTAAGTATCGTCTTTCTTCAGACTGGGGTAGACACCGTCGTTGGCGGGTCTGGGGCAGGCTACATTGCTACGGGCTCAGGTCAAGCAGACATTAATCTGACTGGCGGCGGAGATGTTTCGATTTCAGGCGGGTCGGGGCAGATGACAGTAAATGCCGCGGCAGGTGATAACGTGATCGATTCTGGGGCTTCAAATGCCCTAGTTCAGGGCGGTTCGGGATCCAACACGGTGGCGGGGGGGCTCGGCAACTTAACCGTTCAGGGTGGTTCGGGATCCCTTTATCTCGCCACCTTGCCGCAAGATGGCGGAAATTTGTCAGCAACTCTTGGCTCAGGGAACTCAACGGTATTCGCTCTATCAGGAAATGATTATATAGCAACAAACGTCGGTACAGCGAACTTTGTCGATCTGGGTATTGGCAATGATTGCGTTTCATCGGGAGGAGCTGACGTCATCCTTGCTGGTGCGGGAAACGACACAATTGACGCAAGTTCCGGCGGTTCCGACTCGATCTTCGGAGGCGCCGGTTCATTAGATTTTGTTGCTGGTGCGGAGACTTCGGTGGTGCAGGTCGGTTCAGGAGTCAACACTATCGAAGGGGGGGGCGGCAATCTGACCGTGAATGGTGGTTCGGGAAAGACGTATATTGCCACCTTGCCGCAAAATGGCGGTAATTTGACAGCAAATCTCACTTGGGGCGACGCAACGGTATTCGCTCTATCAGGGAATGATTATGTAGAGACGAATTTTTATACAAATAACTTTATCGAGCTGGGCACCGGAAATGATTGCGTTGTATCGGCTGGAGCTGGATCAGATACCATCTTGACTGGTAGCGGAAGCGACACGATTGATGCAAGTGCCGGCGGTTCTGACTCGGTCGTTGGAAATTCTGGTTCATTATATTTTTTCGGAGGCACGGGAAACTCGGTTGTTGACCCGGCGTCGCAAAGCACAATTCTTGCCGGTGCCGGAAATCTTACGATTGGAGGAAGCGGCAAAGTAAATCTCTTGCAGATAAGTGACGTATTAGCCACATCCAGAGTCATCACCGTGGACTATAGTGCCGCAGATATATCTCTCATAGAGTATGGCGTGGATCCAATCATTGGCCAGAACCTAAGGGAAGACTTTTTAACTGTCACATTATCGGATGGAACATTGTTAGATCTTTACGACCCTCAATCTATGGTCGCGGTTGTGTCGTCTGGTACGCTGAGTTTAATCCCATGGTCGAATGTCCAAACTCCAGACGTCGTGAATATAGACAATCTTCTATCAAACACATCTGCTCCTGGTCAAATCGAAACTTCATTGTTGGAGACGGCAGTTTCGGACATCCCTTATGGCCATACAGCTGTTCTATACGCTGACCTCCCTTCTGATGCGGCCGTGATCAATGATGGGACAGTTGTTCTCGATCCCACATATTTAACTTTGGAGAATCCTCTCACTGGAAATGGCGTTATCCAAATAGATACAGGAAGCGGGCTGGCCGTTGAGGGGTCTGTAGCTTCGACGCAGACGATCTCTTTCAGCGGCATAACGGGCAGTCTCATTATTGGCGACGTTTCGCAGTTCAATGGCACGATATCGGGGTTCATGGGTGATAACACTATCGATCTCTCTATGGTGCCGTTCTCCGAAAGCGGAGTTGCGACGCTGACTTCGGGAAATGTACTTGACATAATAGAGAATGGTCAGACAGCCGCTATTCAGCTTGATCTCGATCAATCGTACGCTGGAAACGTTTTTAATCTTTCAAATGATGGGCTTGGCGGGACAAACGTCATCGATGCTACTAATTTCACCGTTCCCTCTGATGAAACCAATTTGTTTGTAGATGCTCAAGCGACGGAAAATATCGTCGGCAACGGCAGTGACGACTTCAGCGCGACATTCGGGTCGGCGAGTAGTGTCTCGTTTAATTCCGGCGGCGGCAGTGGAACTATCGTGGTTGGTGGCGCAGATGATTTTGTGGACGTCACGGGAACAACTTGGTCGATTGTTGGAAACGCCGATGGCAGTTCTACGGTGAACTCGTCGGCCATGGCTGGAACAGAAGTCGAGGTATACGGGCAAGGTAATGCGGCAAACAACGCTATTGGCGCCGATACGACCCCGAGCAACGTCGTTGGTCTGGCGGGGAATGCCTCAGTCTTTTCGTTCGGAACTAACGATCTGATCGAGACGTTTTCTGGTAATGATGTTATTACCGTGTACAATTCGGCCAACGTGCTGGTGAATGGCGGCGCCGATACGGTGTACGCGGCAGCCGGAAGCACGGCGGTTAGGGCCTTTTTTGATCTTTCAGGCGGACAGATATTCTTTATTAACAACAGCACAACGTCGGCGACTGTTTCAGGCGATGTGCCAGGCGCAAGTGGTGGCAACGTTACTGCATTTGGAGGTGCTGGCGGGGGTGTGTTTATTGGTGGATGTGCAGGCAATAACTCGCTGATAGGGGGAACTGGAGACGTTACGCTGGTTGGCGCCGGCGCGAACAACTATCTGGAAGCCCAAGGTTACGACTCTGCCAGTGCTGGCGAGAATGTTCTGTCCGCCGGCGCGGGTGGGGCCTACATGCTGGCCACCAGCACGACCGGATACAACGAATTCCATGGCGGTTCCGGTACGGATACGATCGTCTCGTATGGTTCTGGCGCGCAGGTGTATTACGTTGGGGCGCTAGGGCAAGAGCAGATCACCGGCTCGACAACCAGTGGCGCCACCAATGAGTATGTTTTCGACCAAGCTCCGTCGCAGGGCGGTGCCGATGTCATCACCAACTTCCGCCTTGGCACCGACCATATCGATATCAACCTCGATACGTCCGTAAACGGGGTGGTCACTATTCAGAGCTACCAGTCGCTGGGCGGCGCTCAAAGCGGTTCCATAATTTTTCTGAGCGACAATACGACCATTCAGCTTTACGGGGTTAACGCGAGCTCGTTGAACGCCTCGATTGTCGGCGGCACGCATATCTGATTTGGCTTGAATTGCTTCGTCCGGCACCGCCAAGGCTGCAAGATGTGGGATAGTTCATCGCATGCTCATAGCTTTTGGTTCGTCGGCTTTGATCCTCGTCGGAGTACACACTGCTGGTTTGCCGCCTGCCGGCAGGACCCTCCAGGCGCAGTGTGAGGGCTCCGTCCGTTAGCCAAACTGAAATACTTTTCTTGGCAACATTGGCACGGCTGACAGGGTATTAAGCATCTTTAACGCCGGCATGCATTTCTCTGGTCTAGGAGGGGAAAAATATGATTCTTCAGAGCGATTTATCCGATGGCTAAAGCTGGGCAAGCTCTCACGCCACCGGAAGAGAAAAAGCTCAAGACCGACGTTGTCGCCTTGGTAGTCCAGCGATTAGAGGCGCCGCGGATGTTCCCGACGTCTAGACTGCTTGAGATAGGGCAGAGAAAGTGATCCAGCAATGAAAATTCTGTTCGTTCACCAGAATTTTCCAGGCCAGTATCTGCATATTCTGCGCAGCTTGATCGCCGATAATCAGAAGCGACCGGGCAATCATGAATTGGTGTTCATGACCGAGCCGAACATGAACAGGTTGATCGGGGTGCGGAAGCTGACCTATGCCAAGCGGCCAGTCGGCCGGGCCGGCGTGCATCATGGTGCGCGTGAGTTTGACTTGGCGATGCGCCGCGCGGATGCCTGTGCAGCGGGCGCGATGCAGCTCAAAAATCTCGGTTTCACACCGGATATCATCCTCGGACATCACGGTTGGGGGGAGATGCTAAACCTAGTGGATGTGTTTCCAGGCGTGCCAATTCTCGGTTATTTTGAGTTCTTCTATCGGATCGAAAAATCCGATGTTAATTTCGACCCGGAGTTTCCAATTCCCGCGACGCTATATTCAGGCATCCGCGCCAAGAACGCTATCAACTTTCAGGCGTTGGCACTGAATCAGTATGGCCAGGTGGCGACTGTCTGGCAGAAGGGCACCTATCCTGACTGGGCTCAGAAATCGCTTGAGTTGGTCGAAGAAGGCGTCGATCTCGAGTTTTGCAAGCCGAATCCGATGACCTGGGGGGAAACGCTGCAAGTCGGCAGTCTCAGCGTCACGCCGCAGCAGAAGCTGATCACCTATGTGGCGCGCAACCTGGAACCTTATCGCGGCTTTCATACCTTCATGCGTGCATTGCCGCGGATTCTGGCCGAGCGTCGCGATGTGATTGTCTCGGTCGTCGGCGGCGATGAAGTTAGCTACGGCGCTCCTCATCCGAAAGGGCCGTGGCGAAAGGTCATGCTGGCGGAATTGCGGGGCAGACTGGACCTCTCTCGTGTGCATTTTCTCGGCCAGCTTCCATATGATGAGCATTTGAGTCTGTTGAAGCGTTCGAATGCTCATGTTTATTTATCTTATCCCTTTGTTGCCTCATGGTCGTTGCGCGAGGCGATGGCCTGTGGGTGCGTGATCATTGGTTGGGATATCGCGACCGTGACAGAGTTTATAAAGCATAAACAAACCGGGATTATTGTGCCGGCTCTTGACTACAACGCAATCGCCACGGCGGTACTGGAGACGCTTGAAACCCCAAATGAGGCTATCCAACTGCGGCGGGGAGCACGGGCCTATGCCGAGAGGCGGCTTGGCATGAGGTTGTATATCGAACGTTATCGCGCCTTGATCGAAAGGATTTCCTGCAAGAAATTGGTGGAACCCCCAGTTTTGCCCCAGCCGGGGAGCAGCTTGACTGGTCAACCGCTACACAGCGACACTTATCCGATAGGACAGGACTCCGCTCCCAGCGATTGCGTGCAAGCCGGATGACTTGGTTTCGCAACTGCAGTGCTCGTAAATTTGCCCGAAACCAAGCGCGGCGTTGCGTGAAGCCTCGCGTTCCCCGCGTACGGGAGCATTTAAAGTGTAGATTACGGCACGATCCGTCAATCGGCCTGGGTATTCCCACTTGAGACCGCCCACCATTCCGATTTGAAACCGCTCACCGAGGCGGGTTTTCGGACGGGTCAGAAACTCGGCCATCTGGCGGCTCGTGAACAACCATGAGCCAGTCATCAAGGATCAGCAGATCGACCTCGGCGATCGGCGAGTTGCCGGGTTTGGCTGGATCGCAAAATCCACGTCTTACGTGACTCCAGCAAATTGCCAGGGTCACCGGAGGGCCATCACGCGCCGGCCCGGCGAGCTGCTTGTAGGCATTGTAGCCGTCGCATTGCACAATCCCGCGGTAGCCGCCGAGCAAAGCGTCGGCATGGCGTTTGGCCGATCGTGTCCCACCGCGTGGTGTAGGAGCGGTATCCTGAGCAGCATTGGCTGCTTGGTCAGGCTGCCAGTTCTGGCATTTTGACGAGGGCAGTATCGCTCATTGGCGCGATGGTTTCCAGTGTCATGTATCTGGCGCGCTGTGTCGCCCATTCATCGTTTTGTTCGAGCAGCAGGGCACCGATAAGCCTGGTGACTGCGGCCTCGTTGGGGAAGATGCCGACGACATCGGCGCGGCGTTTGATCTCGCCGTTGAGTCGCTCCAGCGGGTTGGTGGAATGGATTTTGGCGCGGTGCTGGGCGGGGAAGTCCATGTAAGCGAGGACGTCGGTCTCGGCTTCGTCGAGCAGGCCGGCGAGTTTGGGCAGGCGCGGGCGCATCTGATCGGCGACGTCGCGCCACTGCTTGCGTGCGGCTGCGGCATCGTCCTGCGCAAAGGCGGTGCCGACCCAGGCTGAGACGACGCGTTTTTGTGTTTTGCCGGCGTGAGCCAACGCGTTGCGCATGAAGTGGACGCGGCAACGTTGCCAGGTGGCGCTTAGCACTTTTGTAATCGCGGCCTTCAGCCCTTCATGCGCGTCGGAGATCACCAGCTTCACACCACGCAAGCCGCGGCGCGCCAGGCTGCGCAGGAATTCGACCCAGAACGGCTCGGCCTCGCTATGGCCGGTGGTCATCCCAAGCACCTCGCGCCGGCCATCGCTGTTCACACCGACGGCGACAATCACGGCGGCCGAGACGATGCGGTGGTCGCGCCGGACCTTGATGTAGGTGGCGTCCAGCCAGACATACGGCCAATCGCCCTCGAGCGGCCGGGTGAGGAAAGCGTTCACCCGCTCGTCGATCTCGCCGCAGAGGCGCGAGACCTGGCTTTTGCTGACACCTTCCATCCCCATGGCCTTGACTAGGTCATCGACGGAGCGGGTGGAAATGCCTTGGATATAAGCTTCCTGGATCACGGCGGTGAGCGCCTTTTCGGCCATCCGGCGCGGCTCCAGAAAGGCCGGAAAATAGCTGCCGCGGCGCAATTTGGGGATACGCAGCTCAACCGTGCCGGCGCGGGTCTCCCAGTCGCGGTCGCGGTAGCCGTTGCGCTGGTTTTGGCGATCGGCGCTGCGTTCGCCGGGGGCAGCGTTGCAGATCGCCCCGGTTTCCAACTGCATCAGACGTTCGGCGGCAAAGCCGATCATCTCACGCAGAAAACTGGAATCAGAGGACTTCTCCAAAAGGCTGGAAAGCGCAATCTTGTCGTCGGTCATCGTGGTTGGTTCCTTGGGTCAGAGTTGCGAGTCGCAACCCAATTCTACCCAAAAACCGCCCCGGTGACCGCCAATCGGCCTGCCTCCGCCAGACTCTTGACGGTCGCTACGGCAGGCCGATTGACGGCCACCTACACCACCACTGGGGACGCGACCCCTTCCTAATTATAACGTTTGGGTATTTGCTGGTGGAACAATAACGGTTTGTGCTTGCGACGTATTGCTGCCCGAATAAACGTAAGAACGCTTTCGCACGTCCTTATCAACAGGTTGTTAAGCCAGATCACTACTAAAACTCGCGATCAGAACCGTAGCCCTCTGGGGTCATGGCATGAGTTTCGCTGCGTATCATGCCGGCACTGGACCCAAAATCCGATAGACCGAAGCTCTGCTGAACCCGACTTTCTTCGCAATCTAGGTTGGCGTAGCGCCCGCGAGTTTGAGATTCACGATCTCCGCTTCTTCGCGCCTGGTATTATGAGCACAACCCTTGAAATTGCCTGGCTCAGCCGCAGTCCTGATGCCGTGACGTTGACATGCCACATAACGGGCTCTGCCTGCTTCTGTGTGGAAGGTCTCTCCTTGACGGAAATGATGTGAAACTGTCTTGCTATACGATGAAAACAAAACCGGATTTGAAGCTAGGCCTGGGTATTTCCGCTGTTGATGTGCAATTTACAAAGGGAAGTTCGTTGATTTCTGCTCGTGGACGAGGGTCCCGCGATTGCCCAGGCTGCGGTCAGCAATTCGATTCCTACCACGGCAGCTATCTGCGGCGCCGGCGGGACCTGCCAATCCAAGGTGCGCTAGTGACGCTGGAAATTCCCATCATGCGGTGGCGCTGCCAAACTCTCGATTGCTCCCATAAGACTTTTGTTGAACAGCTGCCGCAATTGGCGCTCCCTTTTGTTAGGCGTACCCGCCGCGTCTCTGAACTTGTCAGGCTGTTGGGCCATGCAACAGGCGGCAAGCCGGCAGAACGCTTGCTGGCACGTCTGGGCATTCGGATGAGCGATGATACCGTCCTGAAGCAACTCAAGCGGTGCGCGGCGACTGCGCCGCCGCCACCACCTGTTCGAGTTGCCGGGATCGACGACTGGGGATGGGTAAAGGGTAGCATCTATGGGACCATAATCGTTGATCTGGAACGGCAGACGGTTGTCGCCTGTATCGCCCACATCTTCCGGGTCAAGGAGGAGAAGGGCGAATTCGTCGCCCCCGATGCGGGCGAGCGTATCTCCGGCGCGCAGTAGGCTGGCGATCCTCGCCGAGAATTGCTGCAGCAAACGATCGCCAACCGCGCGGCCGACCATGTCGTTCACATCCTTGAAGTGGTCGAGGTCGATATACAGCAATGCCAGCTTGCGTCCGCGGCGTAGCGCCTTTTGCGTTTCCAAATGGAGAACCTCATTGAACAGCCGGCGATTGGGCAGGGCCGTCAAGGCATCGTGGCTGTCCATGTAGGCCAGCCGCGACTGGGTCTGCTGTCGAGCTGCCATTTCGTATTTTAAGGCCTCGGTGGCGATCTCTATGTCCCGCTTCGCCTGTTTGGCTTCGGCCGCATCGCGCTCAGCCTCCTGGCGGGCGGCGATCAACGATGCTTCCGCCATATGGCGCCCGACAAGTCGGCCCATGTGAAGGCCGTAACGCTCCAATGCACTGGACTTTGCGCTGACCATACTGTGAAAGTCTATCCTGTCTGAATGAGTCTTTGTCTGATGTCGTGTGTTGTTTTTCTCCGGCAAGGTGCGGATACTACGCAGCCCCTTCTCATCTTCTTTCAAAGCCAGTTGCCGGTTTTTTCTAAGGGATACTTCCCTCAGATGGTGTGTACCGAAGTACAGCGCGACAGCCGAAATCACCAGGTCCTGGACCAGAAAAGGTTCATGACCTTTGAAAATCGAGTCTGGCGGGATTTCAACCCGGATCACTTCGTTCTCGACCGCGACCCGCGGGGTGACCTTCCCCCGGCCAGGCCGCTTGATATCTTTGGAGGATTTTGCTGGCTCGGTGCCCTTGTCCATACCGCTCGGCTTGATCTTCGGGCGGCCTTTCAGGCCTTTTAATCGCGCGATCTCTTCGCGCAATTCGGCAAGCGACCGCTTCAGCTCGACGATCGCACCGGACTGTTCAACCAGGAGCGCTTCCTGTTCAATAAGGCGCCTTTCCTGTTTAACCAGGCGCGCTTCAAGCTCTGGACGCTTCAGCGCGAAACGGGCGGAGAGGGGCGGCACATGATGCAGAGAGTCCATGGCCGCGAATCGGCGCAAGCAAAAAATAACGGGTTACCCGGATTTTTGCCCCTCTTATACCAGAAG
>Ga0209611_10015259_pt1 | contig 10053 bp, 7 predicted proteins | sample S1TSphgellanicum_3_FD_187693 | JGI IMG/M metagenome (GOLD analysis project Ga0209611, IMG submission 187693) | Host-associated microbial communities from peat moss isolated from Minnesota, USA - S1T2_Fc - Sphagnum magellanicum MG (SPAdes) (version 2) | ecosystem: Host-associated > Plants > Peat... | reverse complement strand
ATAATCAATGTAGTTGCAAATGACAGGATTTCTACTAGTAGTGATTATAGGTGATGAGATATTTTGTACCACATCCTTGTGGAATGCAAATTGAAACATGAACTTCATTCACTAATTGCAAATTATGAATGTTCATAAATGAATTTTTAGAGTCTTCTGCATGCTCACATCAACATGGCTATGTTTAGGGTGATAGAAACAAAGGTGTATTAATACATGAATCTGGGGGCCATCATTTACATTTCTTTTATTTAATTTAAAATATAATTGCATTTTATGTTACTTCATTTACTTTGTACATAACAATTTGTATTTCTTGACATAAAACTTTGTGCTATTATGCATTATGAGTGATGATTTACTAATCAATTGATGTAAAAAGTGAATTTTTTGAAAATTAAGTTCCATGTTTGAATGAAAATATTTAATGACATTGCATGCAACTTAAATTGAATTTAATCAAATTTAGATTTAATTAAATTAAGATTCAATATAGGAGAAATGAAATGCAAATTGGTGAATAAGGTATTGAAAATTTGCTTGTGAATATGGTGTTGGAAGAAAAAAACTCAAAAAATACATAAACCTGAAAAAACACTTTTCCATGCCTCTTTACTTGGGAATGGGCTAAATAAATTGCATTAAGAAATTGTCCAAGTGATGACTTATGATTTATTGAACCTAAAGTTGCTGTACCTAAACCAACTCTAATGAATCCATTAAATTGTAGCTACATGTGAATGAAATAAATTGAGATGTGTAATAATGTAGTAAAAAAAAATGAAATATCAAAATCATTTAAGTTTAAGGTTAAAGGGCTAGTTTTAAATTACAAGTTGTTTTATATTAAGGCATGTTTGAAGATTGCCTATTTTTATTCATATTATCCAACCTATTTTTAGTGTTAAGGTGTGTTCCAACCTTATGGTATGGTTCAATATTTCACCCTTTCACTTGTTTAATTGATTTAGATGTTCGAAAAAACTAACTAAGTGAGAAGTCTACAAATGAATGCATAGTCCAATGCCTTTTAAGCATTGGCCCAACATTTAGCCACTTTTTTATTTTTTCGTTTGTTTAATTGATTCAAATAGTTGAACAAGTAAAATAGGTGAAGACCATGGCATAATTGAAATTTAAAACATGATCACTTACAAAGATCAACCTTTCAAGGCAATTCCATACTTTTGGCAATACGATTTTATTGGAAGAATTAGATCTTTGTAATTTGGGAATCATTAATTGTAGATTCCCATTTAAAGAAGTTAATGAATATTATTAAATTTAATTCCTAAGCATTGTGATACCTTAATGGATTCAGCATTGGGGTTCAAATAATCAATTTAATTGGTCAAATGAATTTTGGCATAAAATACATAATATTTGCAAAAATTTAAACTTGTATTTCAAAAAACATATTTTTGACATGAATGAGAATGTCAATATTGTTTCATGCATTTTGATACATAACATCCATGAGTTAGGTTTTTTAAAATTTGTATTTGCATTTGCCATTATGTTATTTTATTCTTGTTTGCCACGTTTGATTTCACATCCATAATAAGCATTGCATTAAGACATGTGGAGGATTTATGTTATTGATGATGAGCAATAACTTTAAGCATGGATTTTAGATGAAATGTGTTTTTCGAAACAATCTTGTTAAATTTGAACATTTACAAAAATGATATTCACCAAACATTTGCAATATCTTATTCTCCACTAAAGTCAAGGTTATAATATGAGAAAAACAAAGTGTGTACAATTGCAATACCAAGATTTTTTTTTTTGAAAAACATGCTAGTGATCTTGGCTTATATCCCTTAAAATTTCAAAACTTTTGGCATGATATAGCTTCAAATTTTTATCACTTCAAGTAACAAATTTTTTTCCAAAAATTGATAATTAAAAAATAATTTAATTAATGTTGAAAGGGTAGATTAGAAGGGGTAGATTAGAAGGGGGCACATTTGCTTCTATTTTGCATTTGGGGTTCACAAAGGTGCTTCTATTGGGGGAGTAACCTAATGTTCCAAAAAATTTGGTGATGGGCCAATCAATGTGGCTCCTTCAGAAAAAAACACAAAAAAAAGATGTGAGTGCCACCGGTGGATTAATTAATTAATAAATATGAACCACACTTATGTTCCCATAATTTGTGGAAAATCATATTAAACTTTTGTTTTGATTTAGTTTTGCAAGGTGGTTGTGAAGGTCCAAAAAGAGTTTTATTCTTTTGCCTTACATGGGATGGACAAATGTACAAGACATTAGAGATAAACTCTTCTTTTGGTTAATCGGAGCCTAAGGTCAATTTCCACATTGACAAAAGGAATAATTATTATTATTTAAAAAAAAATCGTTAAATTTTTTTGAAACTATATATATTTTCCATGTTTTACTATAATATTGTGATATGACTAGTGAAATTATGCATAGTGTAGCCTATGATAATTAATATGATTTTAAACATGACAACTTCATATTTTCACAAAATTTCATTTCATTATTTTGAGGATTATTTAGTAACCAAACTGACCTTAGGGTCTTTTCCTTTTAATTTTATCAACCTTTATTCGTGAATTCATTGCTTTCCTATCATGTTGTTTTGTTGGCCTTGCCTACCAAGGCAAGGATATTGTGTTATATATCGTAGTACCTTGGGCCATTTCAAGACATGTTCATTCAATAATTAATTAATTAATTAATTCTGAAAAACTCATTCAACAAATGAAATATTCCTAAATGTTCACTATTATCCTTTACAATGTTTTCTGATTTTGAATAAATCAAATTTGAAAATTTCAACATTTCTGAAAATAATATAATTTAGTGTGAAATTGGCCAAGGTACTAGGGTATTATTCATTATAGAGTATAGTAGTTTAAGGGATTTTGGCCCCCAGGTAATGTAATACGTCTATTTTTATTTATTTTTAATATGAGGATTTTTGAAAGATGATATTTTTGGCTTGTGTTGAAACTTGAGATTATTACTTATAGAGTTTTAATATATCTTGAAGGATTTTGGTTTCTTTTAGAGGATTTTTTTTCTTTTTTGAAGATTATTATATTTTTGCATGGTGAAATATTTGAGTTTCCATAAAAAATTTTTTGGCCTTAAGATAAAACCCTTCAAACATGTTCTTCAAGTTCCCAATGTGCTCCCATCAAGTTTCCAATGGGTTTTCAAACATGTTCCCCAAGTTCCCAATGTGCTCCCGTCAAGTTTCCAATGGGTTCTCAAACATGTTTCCCAAGTCCCCAATGTGCTCCTGTCAAGTTTCCAATGGGTTCTCAAACATGTTCCCCAAGTTCCCAATGTGCTCCCCATCAAGTTTCCAATGAGTTTTCAAACATGTTCCTCAAGTTCCCAATGTGTTCCCCAACATGGTCCCAATAACACCTCACTTTATCCCATATCCTTTGCCCTAAGTTCTACTCTTGTAACTTATGGTAAGGTGCCCAAAAGGAGGAGACTCCAATTATATCTATTTTGGGACTATCCAAAGGTTGATTAAATATTTTGTGATGGGGCCAATCATTGATGCCCATCACCAAAGGCCAAAAAAAAATCAAACATTTGGGGGTCCCCACAACTAATGAATATGAGTAAACACTATTCTTAAAATGAACCTTCTACTTACTCAATGCCATGTTTTTTTAAAATTATTATTTATTATCTATTTTTTTATTTTTTCAATTTTGTAATGTAGCTGAAGTGGTGATCATTCATAAAATGATTTAGCAATATTTGATAATTTAAAAAAAAGAAAAAAAAAAAGAAATCTAACATTGTTCTATATTTTCGACTACCTTAGTGGAAAAATTAGGATAAAATTTGGCAAAATCTTAATTTTTAAAAAGATTTCTTTTCAAAATTTGGCGACTTAAAAACCCCAACCAATGTTATATTTTTGCCACTTTTAAAATAAAATAAAATGAAATAAAATAGCCATTTTGACAAAATTTGGCACCCTAAACCCTAAACCTTGCAAATGTCACCCTAACCCTAGTCAGTTTGCCAACTAAGCATAGTTGAATGGTTCTTCAGCTGTCCCATGATGACGTGTCACACAAAGAGTGACACGTGGGTCCCTCTAGGATGTCACAAAGTAGGCAAAATGATTTGATGCTTCATTTATTTTCCAGAATTTATCCTAATTAAATTATTAGGTATCTCATTTTATTTTATTTTATTTTATTTTATTTCATTTCATTTCATTTCATTTCATTCTTGTGCAATTTTGGGTTTTGCTATAAAATAACATAAGTTGTTAATAAATAGAAGTTGTGCACATATATTATTATTGTAGGGTAAATGTCATCCCCAAACTTGTAGTTGTGATTAAAAATTTCTAAATAAATAATTAGTTGATTATTTTGTAAATAATAAATAAATAAACTTTTCCCTTGTGTATATATTATTACACCTTTGTTAATTAAAACATAATTGATTGATTGATTGATTGATTGAGTGCTTTGATTTGTAAGGCCCAATGAAGTTGGCTCTTCACCCAAGAGAGAGGGCTTTGAAAAAAGGTGCCCTTTTAATTTGTTGAGTAAGATAATTGGCCCTTTTCACCTTATTGAACCAAAAGCCAAAATGCCTAGTTTTAATTAATTAATTAATTAGTTAATTAATTAATGCCTAGTTTATCAACTAAAAAACATGAGTGAATGATTGTTCAAAAACCCAAGGCCAATTAAATGGGCTCTTTAACCCTATAAGAAGGTGACACATAGTTTGTCATCCAAAAAGTTGATTGAATTATTCATCACCACAAAACTTGGTACAATTTCAATTAAAAAATATAGGACATAAATATAATAAACATAGATGATAAGAGTGTAATAATAATAATAAATAAATAAATAACTAAATAAATAAATAAATTTTCATGGTGCCAAAATGTCACTTTGTTTTGTCTCATTAGACAAGAAAATTGAATTGAGGCACAACCCTAATTTTTAGTACCCTATTTTTTAAAAAAATTCCTTATCATGACTCTTGTCATCCACTTATTGGCTACTTACTGCTACTCATGATTAATTTCATCCCTCTCCCCCCTTCCCCTCATCCATCCAACTCCCTCCCCTCCACCAAATGGGGAGGGGTTGTGTCAGGTAAAGATTCATCCAAAACCAGGACAAAACAAAGTGATGATGAGGATGAGGAAGGAGGATGATGAGGATGATAATGATGATGAGGATGAGGATCATCTAAATGACTGGTCCCCACAAAGAAAAGAAAAGGAAAGGAAAGGCAAAAAAAGAAACACATGAGGTGGACCAATCTGATATTGCCACACATGGATGAATTTCATCCATCATCCAAACCAGATGGGTTTTCAGCAAGCTGGTTGGTGTTTTGTGTGTGTGTGTGTGTGTGTGTTTGTGTTTTTGTGGGTATTTTGATGTTTCTTTTTGTTGTTGTTGTTGTTGGAAGTTTTGCTGTTGCATGCTTTCACATGATTGCTGTCCTTGGTGGGTTGTTGAGCTTCCCATTGCTTTCTTCTTCTTCTTCTTCTTTCCTCTTGCAAACCCATTTTCCTTCTCCATCTGTTTTCTGTGCAAAAATCGTCTCTTGACTCACTTGCCAAGACTTCCAAGTTTGTGTCTTTTTCTGTTGTGTTTGAGATAGAGAGAGAGATTGGGATCCGGAAGGAGGAAAGAGAGAGACAGAGACAGAAGCACATAGATTGCCATTTGGAGGGAAGAAGAAAAGAAGAAGAAGAAGAAGAAGAAGAAGAAGAAGAAGGAGAGAATTGGATTGTTTTTTGGTAGGGGGTAGGGGGGTTGGTTTTTTTGCTTTGGATTTTTGGTTGGGATCTTTTGCATTCTCTAGAGCATTTTAGCTTTTAGATCAGTTAGTTGTATTGGGTGTCCAGATTTTGGAGTTTTTTTTCCTGCAGCAGCACCTTCATCCCTCCTCCTCAGTCCAATTTTGGAGTTTCTTGGAGCATTGACCATTTGGTTAATCCCTCCTCCCCACCCCGCCACCAATCCCATTTGTTTTTTTCCCCCCTTTTGCAAATCTTTTTTCTCCTGAATCTCTTTTCTCATCTTGGTGGGTTTTGGAGAATTTCAGAGCTAAGTCCTTTGTAGACTTTCTCCTGAATCTCTTTTTGTTGCATCTTGGTGGATTTTGGAGAATTTCAGAGCACAGAGTCCCTTTGAACCTTTCTTTGGTGCAGAACTTTACCAGTATGATATGTCTGTAGCAGTTCTTGCAACCCATTCTTGGTTTGTCCTCTCAGCATCTTGGTTCAGTTTCCAGGTCTTGTTGTTGAGCATGAGATCCAGTGTATCTGTTTGTCTCGTTTGTGGGTTGTTCTCAAAAGTCCCACCTTACCAAGCTCACTGGGGAGCTTGCAGCCTTTTCTTCTAAGGATCTGGGCACACACTGATCCATTTCTTTTTTTTTCTTTTGGTAACGCCCAACTTTTCTTTTGGGTATTTCATGCAAACATTCGCAGACCAGCCGGTGGTAGTCTCCCCACACCATGGCTGGATCAGGGCAGGGCTTGTCTCCAGCTCCAAGTTTCCGGGTAAGGAAGAGGATCATCATGGGCGCAAGGGGCTGCTTCATTGGAGTGGCAGCTGCTTTGCTGCTGTTTGTGATGACAGGTTATCACATGGTCATCTGCAGATTCCCTGGCACACACAAATTGGAAGCTGACAATTTCTCAAGATTGCTGGTGCCATCATCATCATCATCATCATCTTCGGCTGCAAAACCCCAAGTGGTAACTTCTGCCCAAATTGGTGCTACCCAAAAACTTGGATCTGTGGCAGTGATGGTGTCCAATTTCCAGGTCAAGAATGCAAGGATGCAATTCTGTGACCAGCAGCAGCAGGATTGCATTGTCTCCGATCTGGCTTATTATAATACAGTTCCACATCATCAGCAACCACTGGCACGAGCTGTGATGGGAAACAAGCTTGCGGAAAAATTCAAGGAAAGAGCAAGAAGAAGCCCACAAGTCAGGGTTCAGGAATTGGAGGACCCCAATTTGGTGAGCAAGAAATTTGGGATGGTGATCAAGGTACTGGCATTCAACAGATTGGAGTCTTTGATCAGGTGTCTTACATCCTTGGCCAATGCAGACTATGGTGGTGACACCGTGAAGCTCCATATTCTTGTTGACCATTTTAGGTTTGAAAGCTCTGAATCGGATCCCTCTACAGAAGAAGAAGAAGAAGATTCAACACCTGAAGAAGGTGTTGGTGGTGGTGGTGGTGCAGGCAAAAGACGCAAACTTTTGTCTCATGAGTCTCATGGACTCAGGCCTGTCAGTGCAGGAGGAGCTCCCTTGCAGCAAGGGAAGGAGCCACCACTTGATTCTGTGAGGAGGACTAAGAATTTTCACAGCACTAGAAGGGACCAGAAGCAAGACCTTCTGGTGAAGACCGGCACAAAGGGTGTTGTAGCTAATGATGGAGACATGGAAATGGGTGCATATGGAAATGCAAAGAACAAGGAAGAAGATGAAATAGTGGATCATAGTGGGACAGAACATGGATGGATGCAGGAAGAAAATGCTGACAAAGTTGGTGGAGATCATCTGCATATGGGTCCCATCCTCTCCCCCATGTCAGCGATAGATGAGGCCGCCAAGAGGAAGAATTTCACAGAAGGAACAATGGTGGAAGGTACTAATCTTGCAGGAGCACTAGATTCTCCAAAGTTGCCTTTGAAAGAGTTGAAAAATTCTTCTTCCAGAGATGAAAAGGAGGATGATTCAATGGACAATGCAGATGTCTCGTTCCCACCAGAGCTTGAATCCAAGACTTCTGTCGACGCTGACTTGAAGGAAGCACATGAAATTCTGATGTATGTAGATGGGTTCAAATGGCAACATGGTCCAAAGGAGGTTCATTACCGAAGCAAGAAATTGGGGCTACAAGGACAGTGGATAGAAGCGTGGTGGCCGTCGAATGATGATGAGTTTGCCTTCATTGTTGAGGATGATGTGGAGCTTTCTCGGCTCTTTTACCGCTACCTTCGAGGTGTAGTATCCACCTACTATTACAAACCTCAGAATTATGATCCATCAATCTATGGAGTGTCTCTCCAGTGTCCACAGCTGGTTCCCAGCAAGGGTGGGTCACCCCTTGTAGTCAATGCAACTGGAAACCTGTTTCTGTATCAGATGGTCGGGACATGGGGTCAGTTGCTTTTTCCAAGGCCATGGAAGGAGTTCCGCATTTGGTATGATAAATGCAAAAGCAAGGATATGAGACCATTTCTTGGAGGGATGGTTACAAATACATGGAACAACACGCAACTGGGAGAGCAGATGTGGACTCCCTGGTTTGTGAAGTTTGTACATTCACGAGGCTACTTCAACCTCTACACAAAGCTGCTGAGTGACCAGGCACTTAGCATCTCGCACAGGGACCGTGGTGGTGATGGTGGTGGTGGTGGTCATGTGAATGCCAGCATTAAATCTGCTGCTGCTGAGCCAAACTTGAAGCTGATCTCTGTTGATGAGGCAATCAACATCAGCCTGTGGGAGATGGAACCATTGAAGCTGATAAAATGGTATGATTATTGTTTCAGGGAAGTCAAAGTCGGGAGGATTGCAAACACAGTGGCAGAGCTTGCTGGGATTCTTCGCTTGGTTGAGGTGAACAAAACTGTCCTCATAGTGAATGCAGTTCATGTGCAAGGGTGGGTTGTGCAGAATTGGCTGTGTCAGATGCAGAGTTTAGGTTTAAGAAATTTTGTTCTTCTTGGGGATGATAGACCTTTTGTAAGGGATCTGGCGAGGCGAGGACATGCAGTGGTGATTCTTTCTGCTGCACTTTCAACAGAGTTACTAGGTCAGGAGATTTCGGGAATTGATATCATCAGAGAGGATGATTCGAGACAGGATTTGATCACCATGAAAGTGGTGGATGCCGTGCTTCATTTGGGTTACAGAGTGTGGCTCACAAGGGTGGATGCAATATGGGTGCACAATTTACTGAGTTTGTTTGGCAATAAAATGGAACAATTGAAAGTGGATGTTGCTGGAATAGAGCTCACAAGAGCTCATCATAGATTCCATCCAAGCCTTTTGTACATTTCAAACTCCAATGCTACAGTACACCTTTGGGGCAAGCTGGTAAATGACTACCTAGAGGCAGCCAAATCGGATGCTCCTGATCCTGATCTTGGACAATTGTGGATTATGCAAGGGGAGTCAGCTTTGTGGTGGAAGTTCCTGATCATGAGTCTCAAGTCGGAGGCAGATTTTGGATACAGAGATCTGAGTACAATGCTAGTGCAGCCAGATCTGATGATTATAGGGCTTGATGACTTGCCACCTAACAGACGTGTAGCTATGAACACATCAATGACCAGTACCCACATTGTGTTGCTCGATGGAGTTGCAAGGAGGAAACCGTCGGATGTAATCCAGAGACTAAACGCAGCAGGTCTTTGGTTAATTGACAAAGAGCTGTCTTGCAAACACATTCACTGCCAGCCAAAGCTCCAATGAAAAGCTAAGTGAGGCTGCATTCCAGAGACTTGTGGCTTTCATGATTCACCGGAAAACACATAGTATTCTCTCTAGACCTTAAAATACTTAAAATGGGGACCAAGCAGCTGATTCATCATTGACTATCCTTTGATGGGAAAAAAAAAACCAGGGTAGGAAAAAGCAAACTCTTTGGCTTGGTCCCTATACAATTTGACACACTCTCAAAAGGTTTTAGTAGTGACCCATCACCACCATCTAACATACTTTAGACGGTTTTCAGGCTCACATAGATGAGGATGCTGAAAGTCAAAATGGGTTCTCCATTTTTACATTTGAAAAGCAACATTAGGAATTTGTACAAAAGGAATTAAATTCAAGATGTGAGTGGGTGTTCTAGGTTTCACTCTCAAAGAGTAAAGATTTTTACTTAGTAGCTCATGGCAATTGTAGTAGAGTTGTGGAATTTGGGTGCACCTTCTAGATTGGAAGTTGAAACGTAGCAATTTTTTCTTGATCACCAATGTAGTACAAAAGATTTGAGAGAAGAAGAAGAAGAAGAAGACGGATGATTGTAGCCAATG